>Ga0075029_100001244_pt1 | contig 14644 bp, 24 predicted proteins | sample LitLauG_LLR_2013_FD_71391 | JGI IMG/M metagenome (GOLD analysis project Ga0075029, IMG submission 71391) | Freshwater sediment microbial communities from North America - Little Laurel Run_MetaG_LLR_2013 | ecosystem: Environmental > Aquatic > Freshwater > Creek > Sediment | place: USA...
CCCTAAGGCTGTGGGCCAGGAGGTAGTCGCCTGGCTCAAGGCCCATGGCGTGCCAAGCCTGCATGAGGCTCCTGGGCGCCCTGTAGCAGTCATGTGGGACATGGAGACAGGCCAGGAGCCTGACGCGCGCTGGCTCGACCAGGCGGCAGCTGAGCTAGTCCCAGCTGGCTACTGGAATGTCGTCTATGGCTCGACCTCGACGTTGTTCGCCCAGCCTCCCCGTAGCGGCTATGTGGTCGCCAATCCCACTGGCACTCCCCATCTGTTCCAGCGCCCTGACGTGCTGGGCACTCAGTACGCATTCAACGTGCAGACTCCTGGCGGCCTGGTCGATCTGTCGCTATTCACTAAGGACCTGATCGATCTCTGCTGGCAGCCAGCCTGACTATCCTGGGTTCCCCGTATGGCTATATGCCCATCATGCGGAACGCATACTAAACGGCGCCCTGATGCCAAGGTCCCAAATCGCTGTCTGCCCTGCTCCATGGCTTACATGAGGGCATATCTGCAGGCCCAGGCTACACCTGGCAGCCCTGAGAACAGGCAAGCTATCGAGGGCGGCTATAAGGGCGGCCGGCCTAAGCGCCAGGCCAGCTAATCCGATCATCCCTATAGTTGCGCTAGGTATCATCATGCCCTAGTGTCGTCAGCGTGACATATTCGCTGGCTGTACGTGTGACCAATGGCACGCCTGAGCTAGCGTCCTGGGAGAATCTGCCTGATGGCCTGATCGAGGTCACTGGGCATGAGGACCAGGCCGCTGTATCCATTCAGGTCAGCCGTAAGGATCAGACAGGACAGCCAGTGGCTAATGCCTTTACTCACCAAGACTCGGAGGCCTGATCATGGCTAAGGCAATGCCTAGCGCGAGCGATGCCGCTGCGCGCTGGTCCCAGAACTTCGGCGCCGCTGGGCCGCGCTGGGCAGCTGGCATCGACGCGGTTACTACCGCGCCAGGTGTGGCAGCTGCAGCCGCCCAGGACCGCTACATTCAGGGCGTCAATTCCAACGCATCCAAGTGGGCGGCCAAGACAGCGGCAGTGCCGCTGCAGGTGTGGAAGGACGTCGCCAAGACCAAGGGACAGGGCCGCCTCGCCTCCGGCGCTCAGGCTGGCCTCAGCAAGTACCAGACGGCCATCCAGAAGGTTCTGGACGCTGAGAAGTCGATCATCGGCGGCCTGCCCCCGCGCGGCACGGTCGAGCAGAACATCCAGCGGTCGTCTGCCTTCCAGCTGGCCATGCACAACGCGTTCAAGGCGTAGGCGCAGCCATGGGACTCGCTATCGACACGGTTCTCGTCGACGTTCACAACACTGCTACGAGCAGCGTAGGCCTGACCAACGGCACGGTTACCAACTCAGGTGACAGCCTGAGCGTCAGGTCCTTCGATGCCCCGGCCTGGGCCGCGCTCGATGCGATCTGGCTCAAGGGCTCAGGCACGCGCCAGGCGCGCATCATCTCGCCCAGGTTCCATGACAATGTGACTGGCCTGACATTCCAGTCAGCTGAGTCACCTGCAGAGTTCCTGATGCCACCTGAGATCGGTCAGCCGCTCTACAGCGTCGATGCGCTGACCGTCCAGCTGGATGCGGCAGCGTCGAGCGACACAGTGGCCGGCCTGTCCATCTATTACAAGGACCTGTCCGGCATCGCGGCTGATCTTCGCACCTGGGACGATATCAAGGGCAGGATCATCAATCTCAAGTCCGTTGAGGTTGACTGCACTGCCTCAGGAACGATCGGGACCTGGGTCGACACATCGCTGACGACGACTGAGAATCAGCTGAAGGCTGACTACCAGTACGCGGTCCTGGGCTTCGAGGCCAACGCCGCTGTCATGTGCATGGGCATCAAGGGACCAGCGACAGGCAACCTGAGGGTCTGCGTTCCAGCCAACACTGTCACCTTCCCGCTGACGGACTACTTCATCGAAATGGGCCGCCGCCATGGTCGGCCCTACATCCCTGTCTTCAAGGCCAATGACAGGGCCAACACCTATGTCAGCGTCGCTGACAATGCGGCCAGCACTGCGGTCAAGGTCTACATGATCTGCGCTCAGCTCAAGCCCTGATGGACAGCAGAGAGCATGATGAGGCGTGGCAGGCCGCTCAGAGTCGGCCTGCCATCGCCTTGCCTTTGCTAGCCATCACCACTAACCAGCTGCTAGCCAGCGGGAGGTATCTGCTGCTGGGCGCATCGTTCCATGCCTCTGGCGGCGGCGGAACTGTCATCCTCTATGACGGCCTCGACACTAACGGGCGAGTCGTCATGAATGTGGGCGTTGGCGCAGGTGGGACGCTAGTACCTGTGATCGGTACGCCTGGCGTCAGGTGCTCTACTGGCCTATTCATCAGCATCAGCGGATTTACCAGCATGTCGGGTGCTGTCTGGGCCGTGCCAGTAGTAACGCAATATGAGGGTGAAGCAAACCGCTACGCGCATGAAGCGATGGAGGCTAGTAGCCATGGCGCTGCAGGTGCGGAAGTTCACTCTCACTATCCCAGCCAGCACTCCGCAGTCAGCGCCTAGCGTTCAGGAATGCTCCATGCCAGTCATGGAGGTAGAGCGCATTGACTGGTCGCTGCCGCCAGGGTGCGCTGGCCTGGTTGGCTTCTACGTCTCCATGGGCGGCGTTCAGGTGCAGCCGCTACCTCAGGGCGCCTGGGTGACTGGCGACGGCCTCAGCGGCTCCTGGGCACTGTCTGGGCAGCCTAACTCTGGCGCCTGGGAACTGACCGCATACAACACTGGCGCCTACCCTCATGCGGTACACCTGACATTCCATGTCGCCCTGGTCGAGCAGGTCGAGCCTGACCTAGTGCTGCTGCCCAACGCCGCGCTGTCCAGATACAGCAGCCAGCTGGGCGGCTGGCATGGGTGATATCTGGTTCCCAGGCCTTCCGCCAGCGTATTCCAGCTATGCGGAATGCCTGTCGCTGCTGACGCCGTTTATGCCTACTCACAATGACGCGGTTATCCTCGCCGCTATCGCTGGTCACGAGTCAGGTTATGACTACCATGTCGTTAACGACACACCTGCTACTGGCGACTACTCTGTTGGCCTGTTTCAGATCAACTACTATGACGGCCTGATGGCGTCTAGGTCCGCTAGGTATGGTTCACCGCAAATGCTGGCGGCCTCTGGGCCTAACGGCCAGTGCCAGGCTGCAGCTGACCTATGGCATCAGGCTGGCGGATTCAGCCCATGGGCAGCGGACCTGATTAATAACGTGTGGCAAAAGTACGTAGGCAGCGGCCCTATACCTCAGGTGCCTGGCGTACAGGGCGTGACTTTCAACACTGCGCCTCTGCAGCAGGCCAGCGCCCAGGTGCAGGCTGCCACAGTGGACATGAAGGCATCGCTCAAGCTGCTGGTAGACCAGCAGAATGCGCTCAAGCGAGTTGCTGTAGGCGGCTGGCGGCCATGGGCCTAGATAGCTCGATAGCGCATCATGCCGCTAAGGTCAGGCAGCTGATCAAGAAAACCAAGCAGCCTCCTGGAGGCCTGCTCAATACGATGTGGTCCTGGGTTAACTCGATACAGAACGGCCTCAGCTGGTTTAGCTACTTCCCCATAGGCGCGTTCGCCAAGCTGGACGCATTCTGGCTGCGAGGCGTCATCGACTATGGCACGTTCCTGGGCCATGGCCTGCAGCGCATCCTCAATCTGATAGCCCAGCTAGTAGTGAAGCTGATCATTCCCTACATCAATAGGCGGCTAGCTCAGCTGCGCGCCTATCTGCTCCATAGGATGAAGGGCCTCTATCAGCTGATCCTGTTGGTATCTGAGCTTGCCTACCTCAATACCGTCAGGATGGTAGGGCTTGAGCGTCGCTGGCGCCTGCAGCAGGTGAAGCGAGTTAAGGCAGATCTGATTAGCCAGATTAAGGCGCTGCATCAGACCATCGAGCGCGAGGCGGCTAGCGGCTACCAGCTGGGCCAGAGTCAGCGCCTTAGCATCATCCAGAAGGTAGCGGACCTGATAGCGGCCCATGATCCTGCAGTGCAGCTGGCGGTCAAGGACCTGATTACAGGTGTCCTCGACCTGGCTTCCGTTGACTCTGCTGCAGCGCGCCTGGCGCTGACGTTTGGCCTTCGCCAGCTGGTAGACAGGCTGGGCCTCGACCGCGTGATAGGTGACCTGCTGAGCAACCTGCTAGGTCCGCTGCTGGGCCAGCCTAAACCGCGCGACCTGCATGGCGTCATCTATGACATCAGCGGCCGGCTAAACGGCCTTGAGTCGACCTGGGCCAGCTTCATGGCCTCAGGAGGTGCCCAGATAGAGCAGGCCGGGTCAGAATGGCAGGGCATAACCGGACTAGGTGCTGATGCCCTGCTGCTGGGATTCTTTGTCCTGGCCGCGACTGAGCCTAAGGTCTGGGCCAGCACGGTCAGCACTACGCTGGGGCCAGTCATAGATTCGACTCTGCTGGCCGCTGTCGGCCTGCTCAAGTAAGGATGATGCGCGATGCCACATTCAGGATGGCGGATTACCAGCCAGCTGACAGATCAGGTAGTCAACTCGCCAGCTGGTCAGACCTTGACTGGCGTTCAGGTCTACTTCATCACTGGCAACGGTAATGAAGGCTCAGTGTTCATCGCCAATCAGCACTATAACAAGGCGACAGTAGCCCAGGCTGTCGCCCTGCAGGCGACGCTTCTAGACGAGATTGGCGGCCTGTCTGAGGGCGCTGCCCAGGTCGTCTGATCATGGCTGGGCTTGGCGATCTGTTCGGGCGTAATGGCGTCATAGAGCAGCTGCTCCTATGGGCAGTGCTGAATCAGGTAATCAGCACTACAGCGTCACCTGCCCTGACCGCGCTGCAGCAGGATGTCAATGCTGCGCATCCTGAGCAGGTCCTAGACGCTGTAACGCTGGCTGAGCTATTGGCACGCCACATGATTACGCCAGGCCAGGCCGTAGCTGACGCTGCTAAGTCAGGTATCGACGGTCAGAGATTCGCCCAGCTGGCTGATCTGCATAAGGTCAGGCTGCAGCCTGGCGACCTGGCGACAGCTGTCCTGCGCTCCTACCTGACGCTAGGTGACGCTGAGAAGGTCGCAGCCCAGCTGGGCATAGACGCGGCCCAGTTCGCTGTCCTGACTGACCTGGCAGGCGACGCCCTTGGACCTCAGCAGCTAGCTGAGGCGCGTAGGCGAGGCCTGATACCGGCAGCTGGCACAGGTGCCAAGTCAGTCAGCTATGAGCAGGGCATCGCAGAATCTAGGCTCCATAACAAATGGGGTCCTATCCTGTATGACCTGACCAAGATGCTGCTGTCAGCGCCAGAGGCAGCTAGCGCTGTCGTGCGTAACTTCATGCCGCTGGGCGAGGCAGCCCAGCTGGTCGAGCGCCAGGGCGTCGACGCGGCCACATTCCAGATCATGACTCACCTGGCCGCTGACGCGCCTGGGCCTCAGCAGCTAGCTGAGGCACTGCGACGCGGCCTGATTCCGCTCGATGGCACTGGCCCTGGCGCGGTCAGCTTCATGCAGGGCATAGCGGAAGGCAGGCTGGCCGATAAATGGGCGCCAGTGATTCAGGGACTCTCGCGCCTCTGGCCTACGCCTACTGATGCGCTAGACGCTCAGGTCAAGGGCCAGCTGACCGACACTGAGGCCGCCGCGCTCTATGAGCAGCTAGGTGGCGATCCTCAATTCAGGGAATGGCTATACAACTCGATAGGTGAAGGTCCAACGCCGCTTGAGGCAGCGGCCATGGCCGCGCGAGGCATCATCGACTGGCAGGGCAGCGGTCCTGCCTCGACCAGCTATGAGCAGGCTGTCAAAGAGTCGCACTACCGCAATAAGTGGACTGGCGCCTATCGCGCCCTGTCTCACTACCTGCCGGCGCCTGGCGAGATCATCACGTTCCTGGCCCATGGAGCGATCAGCCATGACAGGGCAGTGCAGCTGCTCAGTAAGCATGATCTGGACGCTGACGTGCTGGCAGCGTATCTCAGCGAGGCTGAACTGACCGCGCTCAGCGACTACCGCGGATTGACTCAGACTGCAGTGGTCGACATGTATTACGGCCACCTGATCGACCGTGGCCAGGCAATCGACCTCCTGGGCCTGCTCCATGTCACAGCTAAGGCCGCAGACCTGCTCCTGGCCTACGCTGATATGCGGCAGGTGATCGACTCCATTAACCGATCAGTGCAGCGCATAGCCCAGCTGTTCACTGGCCGGAAGATCGGAACGGATACAGCCTCCCAGGCGCTTTACGGCCTGGGCATCCCTGCTGCCAGTGTTGAGCAGCTGATCCAGACCTGGGAAATACAGGCCGCCGCTAACGTCAAGGTGCTGACTCAATCGGAGATAGTTAACGCCTTCTATTACTCCATCTTCGATCTGCCTACCGCGCTCGATGAACTGCAGGCGATCGGGTATACCCAGTATGACGCCTGGGTACTGCTGAGCCTCAAGGCTAAGGGACCACTGCCAGGCCAGCCGCCCAGGAATGTGGCCGTATCGCCAGGCGCACCTATCCCAGGAGTAACATAAAACCATGGTGCAGCCGACAGTAGATCATCTAGTGCAGATAGGCGCTGGCATACGCCAGGCCCAGCAGCAGCAGCGTCAGGCTGCTGCTGATGTCGCAGCCCAGCTGGGCCGCCAGGCGCGTCCTGCAGCGCCAGCTGCAGCGCCAGCTGCAGCGCCAGGACAGGCGTAGCCATGACGCCTGACTCACTGACCGCGCTGATAGCGACCGGAGGATTCGTCGCCTCTGTCACGTCGTCAGCGTTCATCAGCGGCAGCAAATGGGGTCAGGCCTCGACCAGGCTAAGGGCAATCGAGCATAGCCAGGAGCAGCACGCCACTAAGGCTGACGTAGGCGCCATCGCTGAGCGCGTCGCCCGTATCGAGGGCATGTTTGAATTGCGCCTCAAGCATGAGGGCGAGCATTCCTGATGACGGATTACGCTGACTGGCAGACTCCTACGGCCCATGCGACAGCTATCTATAGCCAGGGTGTGCCGCTGTATTCAAAGTCGACCAAGCTGGCCAGCGCTGGCGTTACCTCGCTGGGCGCCAGCGGCGCCGTGACGCTCTATAACGGCCCTGTCAGCCAGATCGGATATGAGCTAGCGCTGCTGCTGCAGTCCAGCGCCAGCAGCCTCTATCCGCTCTGGACGCTGCAGCTTAGCTGGTCTGATTCGGTGACAGGCTATGAGACTGCACGCGAGCAATACAACTTTACCGGCGCCGCTACTGCTAACTATCAGAAGTATCTGGGAACAGGCCCGACTAAGGGCGATACCGTCAATATCACCTTGACCAATCAGGACACTGCACATTCAGGTAACTACCAGTTCACCTTCGCTGCCAATAGCCGCGTCTATGTCGCTGACAGATTCCAGCAGCCCAGCTATTTCACTGTCCCTAACTTCACTAGCGGCAGCGCTGATCCCTCTGCAGGATTCATCGTGCAGACAGCGCCTAGCATCCTGGCAGCTAATCAGGCGACCAGGCTGCTGCCCTTCTATACGGGCCTGGTCCGTATCTGGGCGATATCAGGGCTGGCCTTCGACGTATTGATTAACGCCCTTGATCCTGCTGTCTCCACTGCGCCAGCTGGAAACAGTATCTATGAGGGCAGCGTCACTGCCTCTGGCGGAGGATTCATAGCTAATCAGCTGGCGTTGCCTAGATCACAGTGCTGCATCATCCTGACCAATAACGGGGGTAGTACGGCCACTATCGGCGCGACGCTGACGACTGCTGAGACTCCTGCATGACATGATCAGCGCATGGGACTATTGCGCGAGATTGATAAGGCCATTGACCTCTGGATGGCTGGCGGCAGCGGCAGGTCAGCCAGCTGGATGATCAGCTGGATTCATCGCCTTACTCAGGACTGGCTCAACGCCAGGATCAGGATGCTGAGATAGCTGGACTGGCCGCGCTGGATCATGCTAGCGTCGCGGCACAACGTATCCGCACCCTAGAGGTTCCGGCCCTGAGCTATGACGCATCCAAGATCGTCCCTAGCTGTCTCAGCATCGCTGAGGCGACTATCAGTCATGGCTGGCTGCCTCCTGGGCGCACTACCAGAAGGGCAGGAGCATCATGCCAGCGCCATCGAGGCATAAGGATCAGTCCAAGGCTGATCAGGCTAAGCCATCGACCGAATATGAGGACCTGGGCGACGGCGCGGTCAGCGGCAACCTGACACGTGATCCAGAGGTCAGGTTTACGCCTCAGGGTTCATGCGTAGCGACGCTCAGAGTCGCTGAGACTCCCAGGACCAGGAACGCCGATACAGGCCAGTGGGAGGATGGCAAGACAGCGTTCTGGGATGTCGTGATCTGGGGTGATCAGGGCAGCCGCGCTGCTGACCTGCTGATCAAGGGCGACCGTATCGCTGCAGTGGGAATGTGGCAGGAGCAGCGCTGGACGGCGCCTGATGGCGAGGCTAAGGCTAAGACAGTCCTGGTCGCGCGTGACATCGGGCCGTCGCTGCTATTCAGGGAAGTCAAGATCCAGCGGGGATCTGGGAAGGACGGTAAGTGATGGCCGGCTATGAGTGCTATGCCTGCGGACAGGAGCGCCCTGTCACTCAGCTGCAGACATCGCTAGTTACAGGGCAGACTCTCGCCAGCTGTAATGAGGACCTGCCAGCTGCACTGATCGGCGCGCTAGCCGGCGCGCTCGATGTCGACGCATCGCCGCTGTATGACTCGATCAAGCGGCACGTCGATAAGGTCGCCCGCGAGCAGGCCAAGGCTGAGGCTGAGGCCGCCCAGCTGGCCGCTGCAGCAGCCGAGCAGCATCGCCAGGACGATGGCGAGGATGATCGCGGCCACGATATGACGGACCAGCCAGAACCAGGGACAGGACAGGAGGACGATTAAGAATGAACGCGTGCTTGCCCGCATCACCACTCGACCGCCAGCTGCATGACGAACGCCAGCAGGTCTGGGCAGAATATCATGCTGAGGTCGCTGATCATGTCGTCGACGCTGACCGCGCCATGGATCAGGCGTCAGCTGACCTGGCTAAGGCGCTCGACGCGGCCAGAGGTGATTACAACGCCACCTGCGAGGCTGCTTACAACTCTCACGCTGAGGCGACTGCAGCGGCCATGTCTGCCTACAGGACCTCGACCGACAGCGCCAGGCGCCAGCGCGATGATCAGCTGGCCGGCCTGCTAGGGCAGGTGTTCTGACCATGGCCGCAAAGGACCACCTAGACAGGGCTGAGAGCCTTCTCAGCGGCCTGTCAGCATCGACCCAGGGCCAGGCTGACAGCGCGGCCATGGTTACCATCCTGACCGCGCTGACTGAGGCCGCTATGGCTATCGCGGTCGAGCTAGGAGTACCTGACATGCTCGACCAGTCCCAGCCCCCGAGCGCGGCATGACAGGCGCCTACTCTGACCGCCAGAACCGGGTGAGGTCAGCAGATGTCGAGTTTGACAATGCCATCACTGATGCCCGTGCTCAGCGCAAGATGATGGCTGAGAAGGCCCAGGTCGTGCATGACGCTGGCGTGCCCGCACTGGCGGCCCAGCTGGCTGAGCATCTTGACCGTATCGAGGCGATCTACCGTCAGGCAGTGCTGGACGCATCAGCGCGCTATGACGCCATCGTCCTGGGCGAGGGCGATCCTCCCAGGGCGCCTGAGGTCCCTGAGTCATACGCCAGCGAGGTACAGCGGCGCCTCATAGCTGATGGGGTGATAGCCGCTACGTCCTGACGTTCTAGGCTGCTGGCTGGCGATGGTTACTAGGGCTGACGCTCTAGGGTGCGGACATCGCCAGCCAGCTTTAATATTCCAGCGCTGCCCGCGAGGATGATCACCATGCAACTACCAGCCCAGGCCCAGCAGGTTTATAAGGATTGGTGGCAGCTAGTCTCCTACGCTGCCGCCCAGCGAGACGAATCAGGTAGCTACTCCTACCTGACCACTGACCTAACGCAGGCAGCAGCGGCCATCGCGCGTGCTGAGGGCAGGACCCTAGCCTTCTCGGACTTCACTGGCCTGGCTCAGCTGTTCGGTATCGCGCGCTCGATGGAGCATTCAGCTGACTCCCTGAATCAGGCTCCTGATAGCGCCAGGATTACCGCTGCCATGATCAGCGATTCGCCCTGGTCACGTAGCCTCGACGTGCGGAACGCCGCTCCTACCTATCAGCTGAGGACTGAGATCACCTACAGGGCGCCTGATGGCTCGATCATCACTACCTATGCCACTGGCGTATTTCCTAAGGTGCTGCCCACTACGGTAGGCGCCCTGCGAGCAGAGGCCCAGCTGCAGATAGCGAGGATGCTGTCTCAGCGTTCGGACTTGCGAAATACCGGCGGTGAGTTGCTGAGCATAGGACGCGCGACCCTGCTGGCTGTCTGATATGCCGGCGCCATCAGGCAACATCCATTACCTGCCTCAGAATCACCACTCCTGGTCACCTGCAGCTGTCATCTTCTTGGACAGCGAGACTCGCACTGTAGGCGATGGCGCCCAGGAGGCTGAGCAGCTGCGCTGCTGGGCCGCCCAGCTGGTCAGGCGCCGGCATAGGCGCCGCGCTGGCGAGGTATCAAGGGCTGACGGTACGGACGCCATGCAGGCTGCTGAGGCGATTGACGCCTGGGCCAGCGAGGATAAGTCGACCTGGCTGTATGCCCATAACGTTGCCTTTGATCTGGTCACCACTAACCTGGCGGTCAACCTGGCACGCCTGGGCTGGGAGCTATCGAGCAGGCACGCGGTATCTGGCGCCTCGCCATGGATGATCTTGCATAAGGGCCGCCAGGTGGTCGCTGAGCGTCGTGATAGCCGCGATAGGCGCTCGATCAGGCAGCGCATCAAGTGGCAGCACACGCTGACGATTACGGACTCATTTAGCCTTACGCCTGTCAGGCTCGACCAGCTGGCGGCCTACGCGCCGATAGATAAGCCTGCACTGCCAAGGGACAGTGATGACCTGCAGGTCTGGCTAGCTCGATGCTGGGCTGATGTCGAGATACTGTCCTGGTCAGTACTGAGCCTCATGCGGTTCTGGGATGATAATGACCTGGGCAAATGGGCGATCAGCGGCGCCGCGTCAGGATGGAATGCGTACCGGCATAAGCTGGGCGCTAAGGATGTCCTGATTGATCCTGACCAGGATGCGCTGGCTCTTGAGCATCAGGCGATCTATGGCGGCCGCCGTGACGTATTCAGGTGCGGCAGGCTGCCAGCTGGGCGCTACAGCGAGATTGACTTCACTGCCGCCTATCCGACTATCGCCGCTACTCAGCTGCTCCCAGCGAAAAGGATGGGGCCGCTGACAGCCCAGATAGCGAGCTCAATCCTCAAGGGCCAGTGTCGCTATGGCATGGTCGCGGAAGTCGAGCTCGACACTGAGGTAGCTAGATGGCCTGTCCGTGAGCTTGGCCGCGTGTTCTATCCAGTGGGCAGGTTCGTCACGACGCTGGCTGGCCCTGAGATAGCTGAGGCGCATCGCCTGGGCTGCCTGGTCGAGGTCAGGTCCGGTTACTTCTACGCTATGAGCGACCATATGCAGCCATGGGCCAGCTGGGTCCTGGCGCTGCAGCAGGCTCCTGATGATGAAGTGCCAGGGCCGGTCAAGATAGCGGCTAAGGCCTGGTCAAGATCAGTCTGCGGGAAATGGGCTCAGCGAGGCTGGCAGACAGAATCTATCCCTGGGCCTCCTGGCGATGGATGGAGTTATGAGGATGTCTGGATAGCAGGCTCAGAGGCGCGAGCGTCGATCTGCGGCCTGGGCGATCAGCGTTATCTGAGCATCGCTGATCAGGAGTCTGAGTCAGAGTTTCCCGCGATCCTGGCCTATATCGAGGCGCACTGCAGGCTGAGGCTGGCTAGGGTGATCGAGTCAGCGCCAGCTGGCTCCATCATCCAGTGTGACACTGATGGCCTTATGGCCTCTATGCAGACTCTTGAGGATGGCCTCGCGGCCAGGTTGCCCTGGCTGGCTGGTCCTGGGCATCGTAAGGCGCTTATCCCATTCCAGCTGACCAGCTGGGCGACTCTGGCGGCGCCGCTGACGATGCGCGAGAAGACATCCTTTACCAGGGCTGTCGTGCATGGGCCTCAGCATGTCGAGATTGAAGGCAAGCCCAGGTTCGCTGGTATGCCGGCATCAGCCTGGGCGTCAGGTGAGAATCGCTGGGCAGCGAGGCTATGGCCTGGCCTGTCCTGGCAGATCAGGCACGGTGCAGAGGGTTCCTACGTCAGGCCAGTGCATGACTATCTGGTAGTCGGGCCTTATGCGGCCGGCTGGGTACTCGATACAGGCCTGGTGAGGCCTGTCCAGATCGAGCTAGACGCCAGCGGAGCTAATCGCATCCTGCCCTGGCATGAGTCGTCATTTTATGCTGCAGGTGACCAGCTGGCAGAGATTCAGGCTGGCTGGGTCCTGACGCTAGGAGAATCAGCGGTAGGTAGTCCGGTGGGAGATAGGCACGATGCTAGAACGAAAGATGACCAGGCTGAGGCGCCTAGAGCGTAAGGCAGCTGACGAGCTAGCCAGTCATGTGAAGCAGTGTCCTGACTGCACTAAGGCCGCCAGGACAGGTCAGGGCCAGCTGCATTGTGCAGCTGGCTGGCTCCTGGTCAAGGATGTCAGGGCCGCGCGTAGGGCAGTGCTGGACTATAGGACTGAGCTAGCGGCTGAGTCTGCGCTGCAGATCCCGTTGTTCTATCTCCCAGGCCGTTAGCAGCTTGAGCAGGTGCCAGGTCTGAGGACTGACGCGGTAGCCCTGATCGAGTATCTGAGCGCGACGCTTGATCAGGGCCAGCCTGTACCTGATCCAGAACGGCGCCATATCAGATCGTTCCGATCAGGTGCCAGGTGAGTGCGAGGCCTGCGGCAGTAGCGGCGGCCAGGCTGTAGGGCAGTGCGAGCAGCACAGTCATCATGGGCTAATGGTAGCCAGATCGGTCAGGCCTGCAGCTGGCTTGCCTGCTTTACTGCCTGGGCCGCTGATACCTGGGCCTGATAGACGGCCTGGGCCTCTGGCGCGAGGCTATTCCAGATTGCCTGAGCATCAGCGATAGCGCGCGTGTAATGGTTCTGGGCTGGCGTCAGGATTGCGGCTGCAGCTGCCTCAGCGGCGGCCTGCTGCGAGGCGAACGCTGCGACTGCAGGCTTGAGTATGTGATCCCTGGCCTCTGTCGCCTGGGCCATCGCCTGCTCAAGCTGGCGGCTGGCGCCTTCGATCAGGTCGCTGTAGTTACTGACCGCGCCGGCCAGGAGCGCCTGATAGGTGGTCGCTGCCTTTGCCAGGGCGCGCTGATAGGCGCGCTCGACCTCTGCAGTGTGTTCTGCCTGGGATTTGCTGGGCGTAGTCATGGCAGCAGGTTAGCGCCTATGGTCACGGCCATGGTGAATCTGGCGCTGGCTTTGGTGACGGTTGATCTGGCGCCTGGTCGCCATCGAGTGCGAGGCAGTAATCAGGACAGCGGCATAGGGACCTAGCGCCCTGAGCAGGTCAATGAAGTGAGCCCATGTCATGCCCAGATAATGCCAGTTCCGCCTAGCTGGCCCGGAGCCTGTACTAGGGCCATCGAGCGCCTGAGCGTCCTGACGTGCTGCCAGACAGGCCATACGTCTATCTCTGGATGCTGGGGAACATCATTGATGTCATGGAATGCGACCAGGCCGCCAGGTGCGGCTATGGGGCCGTAAAGCTGCCAGTCCCGCATAGCGGCAGGCGCGGTATGGTCGCCATCAATCCAGACCAGGCCGGCACGGCCGCCGCCTACCAGCTGGCGGACCTGGGCGGCAGTGTCGTCCAGCTGGGAGTCGGCCAGGACCTTATGCCAGATGACTCCATTGGCTAGCTCAGGAACCTTGAGAGGACTGTCAGGCAGCGTGACAGTGATGACCTGCCTGACGCTGGGAAGCTGCGACCAGGCGTAGGCGCTGCCGCCATTCCATCCTCCGATTTCCAGCACCGTGACAGGCCTGACCGTGCCATCAAGCAGCGCCAGGAGCGTCGCTAGCTCCTCAGGTATCTGCTGGCAATCGAAGCGCCAGATAGCGTCCTGGGCGACGGTCAGCCAGTTAGGGCTAGAAGTGGAGGTGTTTGGGCCTGCAGGCACGGACTCCATTGATGGTGATGTCATGGAGCCAGGCTAGCTCAGACAGTCCTACGTCGACTTGTTCCCAGCGCCAGAGGCGCATTACGGGTCTGGTCAGGTCGAGCAGCCTCGCTGGCGTCCAGAGGAATCCGGTCGCTACGTAGGCGATAGGCACTGATTCATCCTGGCTGGCTACCGGATAGTCGAGGATGCCGCCTCGATGAGACCAAATCCAGTCAGGCAGCTGAGTAGAAGCAGGCCAGAGCTTCACCATGCCAGTGTGCATGGCGTCAGGCCAGCGAGAGGTGGCCTCGACCATGGCCGCCAGGTCGTCAGGATCAGAGGCGACATCATGGTCTATCCATAGGACGCCAGGTGGCCGATCATCCTGCAGCTGCTCCCAGAGGTCAGCCATCAGGAGCGCTTTACGCCCATGTTCCCATTCCGGCAGAGGCTCAACGGGAAGGATATAGTCAGGCTTTATGCCCTTGACTCTATCGCCCTGCCATTCTATTTGTGCTATAGGCCATTCCATAATGGAATTATAGCACTAGAAGTGATTACGGACAGTGACTACCAGCCGTAGTCACTTAGGG
>Ga0075029_100001247_pt1 | contig 14626 bp, 14 predicted proteins | sample LitLauG_LLR_2013_FD_71391 | JGI IMG/M metagenome (GOLD analysis project Ga0075029, IMG submission 71391) | Freshwater sediment microbial communities from North America - Little Laurel Run_MetaG_LLR_2013 | ecosystem: Environmental > Aquatic > Freshwater > Creek > Sediment | place: USA...
ACGACGAACTGGTATTGCACGAAGCCGCGCCGGCCGTAGAGGCGGTTCCAGTCGCTGACCCCGTCGAGGGGGTGGAAGAACGACGAGAGCGACTGCTCCTCGCCCTCGCGGTGTCGCGGCGCCGAGCGGAACCAGAGTTCGTTGAAGACCTTGATCGTGAGCGGGTTGAGCAGTCCGCTCGGGGCGTCGAAGGGGATCGAGATCCTGGGCGCGGCGGGGCCGACGAGCGACCGCTCCTCGACGTCGCTCGCCGAGGCGTGGTCGCCCCGGGTGAGGATCGCCCGTCCCATGTGGGCTCCGCGGGTCATGCAGTCGACCCAGGCGACCGAGTACTTGTAGGCGTCGTCGCCGCTCTTCATGGCGCTCATCACCGAGTCGAGGTCGGCGAAGCGCTCGGTGTCGACGAGCACCCGGTCGGTCTCGATTCGCAACATCCGAAGGCTCACCGAGATGACGATCCCGGTCAGGCCCATGCCCCCGACCGTCGCCCAGAACAGTTCCGGCTCGGTCGCGGGTGACACGTCGAAGGCCCCGACGGGGGTCACGATGCGCATGGCCAGTACGTGGTTGGAGAAGGAGCCGTCGACGTGGTGGTTCTTGCCGTGGACGTCGGCCGCGATGGCGCCGCCGATCGTCACCTGGCGCGTGCCCGGGGTGACCGGCACGAACCAGCCTTGGGGGACCGAGACCCGCAACAGCTCGTCGATCGAGACGCCGGCCCCGACCGTTACGAGGCCCTGCTCGTCGATCGTCGAGATCCCGCCGAGGGCGCGGTTGTCGATCACGATCCCGCCGCTCAGTTGAGCGGCGTCCCCGTAGCTGCGACCGAGGCCACGCGCGATGATCGCGTCGGCGCCCGCGAGCTCAGAGACCACGTCGCCTTCGTCGGCGGGCGTGACCACGGTGGCCAGGCTCGGCGCCGTGCGCCCCCAGCCGTGCAGCGTCGTGCGGGTCATCCGTAGATCCCCAGGGCCAACAGTCCGGCCCAGATGACGACCAGTATCTGGACGACCCGGTTGTGTACGAGCAGGTCCTCGGGTGTCGCCCCTTCACCGGCTTCGGACGATCGCAGGATGAAGAGGATGGCCAACACCACGGGCACGACGCTGAGCCGGATCGGCACGATGTGGTGGTGGATGGAGGACAGTCCCGTCGCCGACGTGTCCACGGCCCACAGGCAGTACGTGGTGACGACGACGGTGGCGCTCATGGTCAGCGCAGATCGGAGGAACTCCGGGGAGTATTCGCTCAACACCCGGCGGGTCGCTCCGACACCGACCTTCTTCAACTCCGCCGACCGCTTGCCCACGACGAGGAAGAGCGCACCGAACGAGATGACGACGAGGAACCAGGTGGAGACGAAGATGTGCGACGCCACCGCACCGGCGTAGGCGCGCAGGAAGAATCCACTCGCGACGATGCCCATCTCGATCACCGCCACGCCCTTCAGGCCCAGGTTGTAGGCGAGGGTGATCGCGACGTAGAGACCGAGTATCAGGTACAGCCCCTCGGGCTGCCAGAGGAAGGCGGGGATCACGAAACCGACGCCGAGCAGCAGGACCGCGGACAGCGCGGCGACCGGCGTGCTGAGCTGGCCCGAGGCGATGGCTCGGTACCGCTTGGTCGGGTGCAGGCGGTCGGCGGCGACGTCGCGCAGGTCGTTGAACAGGTACATCCCCGACGAGACGGCGCAGAAGGCCAGGAACGCGGCGACGGTGTGGCGGATGACGTCGGCGCGCTCCAACTGTCCCGCCGCGGCCGGAGCCACGAGGATCAAGCCGTTCTTGACCCATTGCACCGGTCGCATCGCCGAGACCAGGGCGCGGACGGGGCCACGGGCGTGCGGGGAGTTCGTCGACACATCCATTGACGCTACTAGGGGTCGACTTCACGGGCCCTACGACCCTGGTGCGTCGAAATCGGCCCATTCCGTTGGGTTCTATGCTGGGGTCCTGATGAAACGCACCTACCGAGTCGTCGTCGCCAAACCGGGGCTCGATGGTCACGATCGGGGCGCCAAGGTCATCGCCCGGGCGCTGCGCGACGCGGGCTTCGAAGTCGTGTACACCGGCCTGCACCAGACGCCCGAACAGATAGTCCAGGCGGTGATCCAAGAGGACGCCGACGCGCTCGGGCTGTCGCTGCTCTCGGGCGCCCACCTGGTGCTGGTGCCCAGGGTCCTCGACCTGCTTCGCGCCCAGGGCCGCGAGGACGTGCTGCTCGTGGTCGGTGGCATCATCCCCGACGACGACATCGCTCCGCTCGAGGCCCTCGGGGTCGCGAGGATCTTCACCCCCGGTGCTTCGCTCGCCGAGATCGGCGAGTGGCTCGGGTCCGCGCTCGACGAACGTGAGTACCAGCACTAGTCCCAATCGGTTGTCGAACGACAGTCCACGAGTTGAAAGAAGAAGTTGATGGATCTCTTTGAGTATCAGGGCAAGCAGTACTTCGCGCGCTACGGCATCGCCGTGTCCCCGGGGGACATCGCCGACACCGTCGACGAGGCGGTCGCGGTGGCCGAGCGGGTCGGCTACCCGGTCGTCGTGAAGGCACAGGTCAAGGTCGGCGGTCGCGGAAAGGCCGGCGGCGTCAAGCTCGCCAACGACGCCGACGAGGTCCGCCTGCACGCCGGCAACATCCTGGGACTCGACATCAAGGGTCACATCGTGCACCGGATCTGGATCGAGAGGTCCAGTGACATCGCCAAGGAGTACTACGCGTCGTTCACGCTCGATCGTCAGAACAAGACCCACCTGGGCATGTTGAGCGCCCAGGGGGGCGTCGAGATCGAGGTGGTCGCCGAGGAGAACCCCGACGCCATTGCCTTCCTGCAGATCGACCCCGTCCGCGGGCTCGACCTCGCGAGTGCGCGCAAGTGGGTCGACGAGGCCGAGCTCGACGACGTCGCGCGTGAACAGGCGGCCGAACTACTGGTGAAGCTCTACGAGTGCTACACGAACGGGGACTGCGACCTGGCGGAGATCAATCCGCTGATCCTCACCCCGGACAACAAGGTGCACGCCCTCGACGCCAAGGTGACCCTCGACGAGAACGCCTCCTACCGTCACCCCGAGTGGGAGGAGTTCCGAGCCACCGAGACCGAGGACCCGCGCGAGAAGATGGCCAAGGAGAAGGGGCTCAACTACATCGGCCTCGACGGGTCGGTGGGCATCATCGCCAACGGTGCCGGTCTGGCGATGTCGACGCTCGACGTCGTGAACCAGGTCGGCGGCACCGCGGCCAACTTCCTCGACATCGGCGGTGGTGCCAACGCCGACGTCATGGCCGCCGCGCTCGAGGTCATCAACTCCGATCCCAAGGTGAAGGTCATTTTCGTCAACATCTTCGGCGGCATCACCCGCGTCGACGAAGTCGCCAAGGGCGTCCTCGAGGCGCTGAAGCGCGTCTCGATCGCCTCGCCCATCGTCCTGCGCCTGGACGGCACGAACGCGGTCGAGGGCCGCGCGATCCTCGCCCCGCACTTGAACGACAAACTCATCACCGAACCGACCATGTTGGACGCCGCCCGTCGGGCCGTGGCCTTCGCGAACGCCTAAGGAAACAGAGACATGAGCATCTTCGTAGACGAGAACACCAAAGTCATCGTGCAGGGACTGACCGGGGGTCAAGGCCGCTTCCACGGCCTGCGCAACCGTGACTACGGCACCAAGATCGTCGGAGGGGTGACCCCCGGCAAGGGGGGGTCCGACGTCGACGGCATCCCGGTCTTCAACACCGTCAAAGAGGCCGTCGAGGCGACCGGGGCGACCGCGTCCTTCGTTTCGGTGCCGCCGAAGTTCGCCGCCGCGGCGATCCTCGAGGCCGCCGAAGGCGGCATCACCTTCATCGTGTGCATCACCGAGGGGATCCCGGCCCACGACGAGGCCGTCACCTACAACCGGCTCGTCGAGGACTTCCCGGGCGTGCGCCTCCTCGGGCCGAACTGCCCCGGGATCATCAGCCCCGGAAAGTGCAACATCGGCATCACGTCGGGCGACATCGCGCTGGCCGGCGGACCGGTGGGCATCGTGTCGCGCTCGGGAACGCTGACCTACCAGGCGCTGTACGAGTTGAGCCAGCAGGGGATCGGTCAGACGACGTGCGTGGGTATCGGGGGCGACCCGGTGCCGGGGACCAACTTCATCGACTGTCTCGCCGCCTTCGAGGCCGACCCCGAGACCAAGGCCGTGATGATGATCGGCGAGATCGGAGGCTCCGAGGAGGAGCGCGCCGCCGAGTGGATCAAGCTCAACATGACCAAGCCGGTCGTCTCGTACATCGCGGGCGTCACCGCCCCGGCGGGGCGAAAGATGGGCCACGCGGGCGCGATCATCTCGGGCTCGAAGGGCACCGCCCAAGCGAAGATGGACGCGCTCGCCGCCGCCGGCGTGCACGTCTGTCTGAACCCCACCGAAGCCGGCCAGAAAATGGGCGAGATCGTCAAGGCGCTGTAGCGCGTTGCCCGACGTCCGCCTCTGCGTCCTGGTCTCGGGTTCAGGAACCATTCTCGAGGCGATGCTCCACGAGGGCGTGCGCGTCCACCTGGTCGTCGCGGACCGGCCGTGCCGCGGCCTCGAGGTCGCCCGCGGGGCCGGCGTAGAGGCGCTCTTGCTCGACCGGGCCGACTACGGGGGCTTCACCAGCGCCTTCGACCGCGAGGGCTACAGCGTGGCGCTCGCCCAGCTGCTGACGGACCACCACGTCGACCTCGTCGCGATGGCGGGCTTCGGCACCATCGTGAGCGCCCCACTGCACGCGGCGTTCCCGGGGCGGGTGCTCAACACCCACCCGAGCCTGCTACCCGACTTCAAGGGCTGGCACGCCGTGGCGCAGGCCCTGGCCGCCGGCGTCAGCGAATCGGGCTGCACCGTCCACATCGCGACCGAGGCGCTCGACGACGGTCCGATACTCGCCCAACGGCGCGTCGCGGTCCTGGACGACGACGACGAACACACGCTGCACGAACGGATCAAGTCCGTCGAGCGCGAGTTGTACCCGCTGGTGGTCAGTAGGGTGATGGCGTCGCTCGCCGCCGGTCACGAACCCGCGTCGGTGGCGGGGACCTTGGAGGAGGCGTAGATGCGGGCACTGCTCAGCGTGTGGGACAAGACCGGACTGATCGAGTTCGCCCGGGGCCTGCAGGCCAACGGCGTGCAGCTCGTCGCCTCGGGTGGCACCGCCGCAGCGCTCACGCAGGCCGGCGTCGCCCATCTGGACGTCGCGGACGTCACGGGCTTCCCCGAGATGCTCGGGGGTCGGGTGAAGACGCTTCATCCGATGATCCACGGGGGAATCCTCGCCGACCGGTCCAAGCCCGAGCACCTCGAATCCCTGCTCGAGCACGACATCGCCGCCATCGACCTCGTGGTCTGCAACCTCTATCCCTTCGCGTCGGACCCCTCGATCGAGCTCATCGACATCGGCGGGCCCGCGATGGTGCGCGCCGCCGCGAAGAATTACGAGCACGTGGGAGTCGTCACGAGTCCCGATCAGTACGCCGTGGTGCTCGCCGAGATCGCCGAATCCGGCGCTCTCTCGGACGCCACGCGTCACACGTTGGCCCGAGCGGCCTTCGCCCACACCGCCGCCTACGACGCCCAGATCGTGCGCTGGCTCGACGCAGGAGGCGCCATCGGCGCCGATCCCGGGGGGGCCGACCGGGTGCTCGCCCCGACGCTGCACCTCGGCCTCGAACGGGCCGAGGTGCTGCGCTACGGCGAGAACCCCCACCAGGTCGGCGCCCGGTACCGGACCATCGGTTCGACGCCGTGGTGGGACGGAGTCGTCCAACACGCCGGCACCGCCCTTTCGTACCTCAATCTCTTCGACGCCGACGCCGCTTGGCGCCTGGTGCACGAACTCGCCGACGACGCCCCGGGCCTTATGGCCGTCGCGATCATCAAGCACGCCAACGCCTCGGGGGCCGCCGTCGGGGGAACGTTGTCCGACGCCTTTCAAAAGGCCCTCGCCGCCGATCCCCAGAGCGCCTTCGGCGGCATCGTCGCCGTCGGCGGCGCGCTCGACGCGGCGTTGGCCGAGCTGATCGCGGCCGGGCCGCAGGCTGACGTCATCATCGCGTCGTCCTTCGACGAGGCCGCGGTCGCGACGCTCGTCAAGCGCCGCAAGGCCACGAGGTTGTTGAGCGCTCCGGCGCCCGAACCTCTGGGGCTGTCGGTGAGGACCTTCGGCGAAACGGCACTCGTGCAGAACGCCGACGAACTGTTGACGCCGGTGAAGGACTGGCGCTGCGTCACTCGAGCCCGCCCCAGCGCCCAGCAGTTGGTGGACCTCGCGATCGCGTGGCGGGTCTGCGCGCGAACGACCTCGAACGCCATCGTGATCGCGCGTGACGGGGTCGCGGTCGGCATCGGCGCCGGCCAGCAGTCGCGCGTGGTGGCGGCCGGCATCGCCACGGCGAAGGCGGGGGAGTTCGCCCACGGGGCCGCCGCCGCCTCGGACGCCTTCTTCCCCTTCGCCGACGGACTCGAGTCGCTCACCGGCGCCGGGGTCACGGCCGTCGTCCAACCGGGCGGATCGGTGCGTGACCAGGAGGTCATCGACGCCGCCAACGCCGCCAACATTGTCATGATGCTCACTGGTGAGCGTCACTTCCGCCACTAGGAGCACCATGAGCGCACTGTTACTGGACGGCGAACGACTCGCCGGACGCATCAAGATGGAACTGGCGGATCGCGCGTCGCGCCTGGCCGCCCTCGGCCGCCCGGTCGGACTCGGCACCGTGCTGGTCGGCGACGACGGACCGAGCGCCAAGTACGTGGCGATGAAGCACGCCGACTGCGAGGCGGTGGGCATCCGATCGTTTCACGAGCACCTGGGCGCCGACGCGACCCAACAGGACGTGGAGGCGGTGATCGACCGCTTCAACGCCGACCCCGACGTGCATTCGATCCTCGTCCAGCTTCCCCTGCCCGAAGGAATCGACGAGGAGCAGGTGTTGTTGCGCATCGATCCGGCGAAGGACGTGGACGGTCTGCACCCGACCAACCTCGGCCGTCTGGTCATGGGTCGCCCCGGTCCGCTGCCGTGCACCCCCGCGGGCATCGTGGAGCTGCTGGCCGACAACCACGTCCCGGTGGAGGGTCGCCACGTCGTGGTGATCGGTCGCGGCCTCACGATCGGACGCCCCCTCGCGCTGCTGCTGGCGATGCGCCGGCCCGGTTGCAACGCGGCGGTGACCGTCGTGCACACCGGCGTGATCGACATGGCGGCGCTGACGCGTACGGCTGACGTGATTGTGGCGGCGGCCGGAGTCGCCGGACTCGTGACGCCCGACATGGTCAAGCCCGGAGCCGCCGTCGTCGGGGCCGGGACGAGTTGGAACGGCAAGCGCCTGATGAGCGACGTGGCCGACGAAGTCATCGACGTGGCGGGCTGGATCACGCCGCGTATCGGTGGCGTCGGACCGATGACCCGTGCCATGCTGTTACGCAACGCAGTACTGGCAGCGGAGAAGATTCGATGACGACCACGGACGACTTGGGACGGGAATTCGACGAGCGACCGTGGGGCAGTTTCACGGTCCTCGATGATCAGATGTTCGACCACAAGGTCAAGCGGATCGTCGTAGCGCCGGGCAAACGGCTCAGTTACCAGCAGCACGCCAAGCGCGCCGAGCACTGGTTCATCGTGAACGGCCAGCCGACGGTGATCCTCGACGGGGTCGAGCACCAGCTGCGCGAGGGCGACAGCATCGACATCGCCGTCGGACAGGCCCACCGGTGCGAGAACCGCGGCACGACCCAGGTCGTGTTCATCGAGGTCCAGCACGGCACCTACTTCGGCGAGGACGACATCGTGCGGTTGGAAGACGACTTCGGGCGGGTTAACTAGTCCGGTGCGAATCGACGAATTGCTAGCGGCCGGGTTGACCCGGTCCTTCGAGTTCTTCCCGCCCAAGTCCGACGACGAGAGCGTGGTCCTCGCCCAGACCCTCGTGGACCTGGAACGACTCCACCCCTCGTTCGTCTCGGTGACCTACCGCGGTGGGGCCGAGTCGCGCCAGCGGACCTTCGACCTCGTGACCCGGATCCAGCACGACGGGCGACTCACCGCGATGGCGCATCTCATCTGCGTGGGCCACTCCCGCGCCGAGATGCGAGACATCCTCAAGAACTACGTCGACGCCGGTGTGCTCAACGTCATGGCCCTCGGCGGGGACATCCCGGACGACCCGGGGTTGGTCAATTCGGAGTTCGCCCACGCCATCGACCTCGTCGAACTGGCCCGCGAGGTCGGTGATTTCTCAATCGGGGTGGCGGCGCACCCGCAGGGCCACCCCCGATCGCCCGACCTTTCGACGGACCGGCGTTTCCTGGCTCAGAAACTGGCACTGGCCGACTTCGCGGTCACCCAATTCTTCTTCGAGTCGGCTGAGTGGAGCCGCCTGGTCGCAGAGCTCGCCGAGCTGGGAGTCGAGAAACCGGTCCTGCCCGGGATCATGCCGGTCACGACCCTGAGCGGCGTGCAGCGCATGGCTCAGATGGGAGCATCCGTGCCGGAGGGTCTGGTGCGACGCCTCGAGGGCGCCAACGAGCGCGGCGGGGCGGCCATGGTGCGAAGCGAGGGGATCGCCGCGGCGACCGAACTGTGCGCCGAACTGCTGGACGCCGGGGCACCGGGCCTGCACTTCTACACGCTCAACCGTTCGACGGCGACCCGCGAGATCCACCAGGCGTTGTTCGACTGACCGTCGGCCCGTGCTCGGGCTCTGGTCGGTGCCGTAGGGTATTTCGACCCATCGAGGGACCGGCGGGAAAGTTCTAGGATGTCGGACATGGCTGACAAAATCACTATGAACGCCGACGGCGTCCTCAACGTATCCAACAATCCCATCATCCCCTACATCGAGGGCGACGGCATCGGAGTCGACATCTGGCCCGCCGCGCAACTCGTGCTCGATGCGGCGGCGAAGAAGCACGGCAAGACCATCGCCTGGAAGGAAGTGCTCGCCGGCGAGAAGGCCTTCAACGAGACCGGGAACTGGCTACCCGAGGAGACGGTCGCCTCGTTCCGTGAACACCTGATCGGAATCAAGGGACCGCTCACCACACCGATCGGCGGCGGCATGCGTTCCTTGAACGTGACCCTGCGCCAGGTCATGGACCTCTACGTCTGCCTGCGTCCGGTGCGCTGGTTCCAGGGCGTGCCCTCGCCGGTGAAGCACCCCGAGCTGGTCGACATGGTGATCTTCCGCGAGAACACCGAGGACGTCTACGTCGGATTCGAGTTCCAGGCCGAGAGCGTCGAGGCCGAGAAGTTGCGCCTCTACCTGAAGGAGACCTTCGGTTGGGACATCCGTGAGGGCAGCGGACTGGGCGTCAAGCCGATCTCGAAGTTCGGTTCGCAGCGCCTCCAGCGCGCGGCGATCAAGTACGCGCTCGAGCGCGGCCGCGAGTCGGTGCTGCTCGTGCACAAGGGCAACGTCCAGAAGTACACCGAGGGAGCCTTCATGAAGTGGGGCTACGAACTGGTGAAGGAAGAGTTCTCCGACGTCGCCGTCGGATGGGACGACTGTGGCGGCAAGCCCGAGGGCAAGCTCCTCGTGAAGGACGTAATCGCCGACATCGCCTTCCAGCAGCTGCTGACCCGTCCCTCGGAGATCGACGTCATCGCCACCACCAACCTCAACGGCGACTACATGTCCGACGCCCTGGCGGCCCAGGTCGGGGGCATCGGCATCGCCCCGGGGGCCAACATCAACTACGTCACCGGCCACGGCATCTTCGAGGCCACCCACGGCACGGCGCCCAAGTACGCCGGCCAGGACAAGGTGAACCCCGGTTCGGTCCTGCTCTCGGGGGCGCTCATGTTCGAGCACCTCGGTTGGACCGACGCGGCGAACGACATCGTGCGGGCCCTCGAGGCGACCATCGCCGACAAGATCGTCACCTACGACTTCGCGCGCCAGATGGAGGGCGCCACCGAGGTCAAGTGCTCCGAGTTCGGCTCGGCCATCGTCGACCGTCTGTAAGCATCACCGACAATCCAAGGAGCACCATGACCACCCCCGTCCACGTCACCGTGACCGGCGCCGCCGGCCAGATCGGCTATCAGTTGCTGTTCCGCATCGCCTCGGGCCAGTTGCTCGGTCCCGACACCCCCGTGGTACTGCGCCTGCTCGAGATCGAGCCCGCCATGAAGGCGCTCGAGGGCGTCGTGATGGAACTCGACGACTGCGCCTTCCCCCTCCTCGCAGGCGTCGAGGCCACGAGCGACCTGAAACACGCGTTCACCAACACCAACTGGGCCCTGCTCGTCGGTTCGATCCCGCGCAAGGCCGGCATGGAGCGCAGCGACCTGCTCAACGTGAACGGCGGCATCTTCAAGCCCCAGGGCCGCGCCATCGCCGAGAACGCCGCGAGCGACGTGCGCATCCTGGTCGTGGGCAATCCGTGCAACACCAACTGCCTGATCGCCCGTTCGAACGCACCCGAGGTCCCCGCCGACCGCTGGTTCGCGATGACGCGCCTCGACCAGAACCGGGCCGAGACCCAACTGGCGAAGAAGGCCGGCGTTCCGGTCAAGGACGTCAAGAACCTCGCGATCTGGGGTAATCACTCCTCGACGCAGTTCCCCGACTTCGCCAACGCGACCATCGCCGGCGTGAAGACGCCCGAGGTCATCGCCGACCACGAGTGGCTGCGCGGTGAGTTCATCACCACCGTGCAGAAGCGCGGAGCGGCGATCATCGAAGCCCGCGGGGCCAGTTCGGCCGCCTCGGCGGCCAACGCCGCGATCGACACCGTGGTCGGGCTGATCCAGCCGACCGCCGCCGACGACTGCGTCTCGGTGGGCGTGACCACCACCGGCGAGTACGGCGTTCCCGAAGGGCTCACCTTCGGGCTGCCGATCACCGCTGACGGCCAGGGTGGCTGGAAGGCGAAGGAGGGCTTCGTCATCGACGACTTCGCCCAAGAGCGCATCAAGGCCACGACCGACGAACTGCTGGCCGAGCGCGAGGACGTCCGAGCCCTCGGACTGATCTAGGCCGTCATCGCTCCGTAGGCTCCGTCACGTCTCCGGAAAGGTAGCTCTCCGACGTCGGCTGGGCGTGGTGGAGACGGTGGGCGGCGATGGCGCTGAGGTGGAAGAGGTCCTCGCGCACCGAACGCGCCGCGACCCAGCCGCGGCTGTCCCACTCCTCACCGGCCAGTGAGTCGCCCGCGTAGAGGATCTGCGCGAAACGCAACTGGCGATATCGCGCGACCGCGATGAAGGCCGAGGACTCCATGTCCACCATCGAGCAGTTCTCGTCGATCCGGCGCTGGACCCGGCTCCTCGCCTCGCGGAACAGGCCGTCGGTCGTCCAGGTGCGCCCGACGAAGTAGGGGACCGCGTGCTCGGCGAGGACCGACTCGAGGACCCGGACCCCCATGGGGTCCGCGTCGATGATGCGACTGGGCGGTGCGTAGTGGAAGCTCGTGCCTTCGTCTCGCAGCGCCGAAGCGACGACCATCACGTGCCCGAGGGCGAGGTCGTCCACCAGCGCGCCGGCCCCGCCGACGGCGACGAAGGTCGTGACGCCGATCGCGACCATCTCCTCGACGAAGCCCGCGGCGAGTGGCGCGCCGACACCGGGGTGCACGACCGCGACGGGTCCCTCTGCGGTCTGGTACTCGTAGACGGGATTGCGGCCGATCTCGCTGTGCAGCACGTACTTGACCGTGAGCCGACCCTCGCCGGCCAACTGCTCGAGCAGCTCGTTGAAGAAGCAGAGCACCGCCACCCGGGGCACGTCGACCGGGTGGCGGTGCATCATGTGGGCTTCGACGACGCCGCGTTCGGCCAGGTCGTCCTCGAAGAGGGGAAGGTCCCGGTGTTCAGTCGGCACGAGGGTGGGCCCGTTGGAGCCAGCCGAGCACCGGCACGATCACCGTCATGTCGCCGCGGACCTTGACGCGACCTTCCCGCAGCGCGGTGGCGCTGTCGAAGCGACCCTCGCCCAGCGCGGTGGCGTCGAGGTACGAGAGGCGCAGAATGGCGTCGGCGGCGAGGTGGTCACCGGGATCGGCCGACGCACCTGCGGCGTTGAGCGAGAACGTGAGGGCGTGGGGCACGGAACTCGGGGCGTCGTACATCTCGATCACCACCCGGAAGGTGTGCGTGGGGTCCTCGAGCGGGACGGGACCGGCCGCGCGCAGCAGTTCGTTCAGTTCAGCGAACCACGGTTCGGAGAGGAAGTCCGCCACGTCCTAGGGGGCCGGTTGGACGGCCGCCTCGGACGCCGACCTCTTGTCCCGTCGCAGGATCTTGCGACCGAGCCAGGCGACCGGGTCGTAGTGCGCGTCCACGACGCGCTCCTTCAACGGGATGATGGCGTTGTCGGTGATCTTGATGTGTTCGGGGCAGACCTCCGTGCAGCACTTGGTGATGTTGCAGTAGCCCAGACCCATGTCCTCGCGCACGAGGTCGCGTCGGTCGTTCTGGTCGAGCGGGTGCATCTCGAGCTCGGCGTAGCGGATGAAGAAACGCGGACCGGCGTAGTGCTGCTTGTTGCCCTCGTGGTCGCGGATGACGTGACAGACGTCCTGGCACATGAAGCACTCGATGCACTTGCGGAACTCCTGGCCGCGCTCGACGTCCTCCTGGAACATGCGGTATCCGCCCACGGGCATCGGCGGCGGCAGCAGCGCCGGCACCTTCTCGGCCTGGGCGAAGTTGAAGGACACGTCGGTCACGAGGTCGCGGATGATCGGGAAGGTCTTCATGGGCGTCACGGTCACCGGACCCTCGGGCAGGTCGTCCATGCGCGTCATGCACATCAGGCGGGGCTTGCCGTTGATCTCCGCGGCGCACGAGCCGCACTTGCCGGCCTTGCAGTTCCACCGACAGGCCAGGTCGGGGGCCTCGGTCGCCTGGATGCGGTGGATTACGTCGAGCACGACCTCGCCCTCGTTCTGGGCGATCGTGTAGTTCTCGAAGTCGCCGCCGCTCGCGTCACCACGCCAGATTCGCATCGTCACGTCAGCCATTACTTCGCCTCCTCTAGCAGAGCCTTCAGTTCATCGGGGATCGTCAACAGCGGGGACTTCTGCGCGGAGACCGGGCTGTCCCAGTTGCCGCCGTCGCTCGACAGGGCGAAGTTGAGCGTACCCAACTCGGCGTCGGTCTTGGGATAGTCCTCGCGGGTGTGACCGCCGCGCGACTCGGTGCGCAGGTTCGCCCCCAGCGCGGTGCAACGGCTGACGGTGAGCATGCTCGGCAGGTCGGTGGCGAGGTTCCAGCCCGGGTTGTAGGCGCGTCCGCCCTTCACCGCGATGTTGCGCACGCGCTCGTTGAACTCCTCGAGCTTCGTGATCGCCTCCTCGATCTCGGAGCCGGTGCGGATGATGCCGACGTTCGCCTGCATCAACTCCTGGAGGTCGCGCTGGATGTCGTAGGGGTTCTCGCCCGTCGTTCGCTCGAAGGGGGCCAGGGCCTCCTTCACCGCGTCCTCGACCTCGGAGAGTTCGAAGGACGTCGCGCCGGCGCCGGACTCGACGTAGTCGGCCGCGCCCATCCCGGCGCGCTTGCCGAAGACGACGAGGTCGCTCAGCGAGTTTCCGCCGAGGCGGTTGGCCCCGTGCATCCCGCCGGCCACTTCGCCGGCGGCGAACAGCCCCGGCACCGCCGTGGCAGCCGTCTCGGCGTCGACCTTGACCCCGCCCATGATGTAGTGGCAGGTCGGACCGATCTCCATGGCCTCTCGGGTGATGTCCACCCCGGCGAGCTCCATGAACTGGTGGTACATGGAGGGCAGGCGCCGGCGGATGAACTCGGGCGAGCGCCGGGTGGCGATGTCGAGGTAGACCCCGCCGTGGGGGCTGCCGCGACCGGCCTTCACCTCGGCGTTGATGGCGCGCGCGACCTCATCGCGCGGCAGCAGTTCGGCGGGACGACGGCCGGCGGTGTGGTCGTCGTACCAGCGGTCGCCCTCCTCCTCGGACTCGGCCGTCTCGGCGCGGAACATGTCGGCCACGTAGTCGAACATGAAGCGCTTGCCCTCGGAGTTGCGCAGCACCCCGCCGTCACCGCGCACGCCCTCGGTGACGAGCAGGCCCCGCACGCTGAGCGGCCAGACCATCCCGGTGGGGTGGAACTGGATGCACTCCATGTCGATCAGGTTCGCACCGGCCCACAGGGCCATCGCGTGGCCGTCGCCCGTTCCCTCCCAGGAGTTCGAGGTGAACTTCCAGGACCGTCCCACGCCACCGGTGGCGAGGATGACGGCCTTGGCGGAGAAGGTCACGAACTCGCCGCTGGGACGCCAGTAGGCCACGCAGCCGGCGATGCGCCCGTCGGCGTCGTGGGTGAGCTTCAAGACCTTGCACTCCATGAAGACGTCGGTGCCCATCGACACGACCTTCTGCTGGAGGGTGCGGATCAGTTCGAGTCCGGTGCGGTCGCCGACGTGAGCCAGTCGGGCGTAGCGGTGGCCACCGAAGTCGCGCTGGAGGATCTTGCCGTCCTTGGTGCGGTCGAAGAGCGCGCCCCACTGCTCGAGCTCCCACACGCGGTCCGGGGACTCCTTGGCGTGCAGTTCGGCCATGCGGTAGTTGTTCAGGTACTTGCCCCCGCGCATCGTGTCGCGGAAGTGCACCATCCAGTTGTCCTCTTCGTAGACGTT
>Ga0075029_100001250_pt1 | contig 14618 bp, 15 predicted proteins | sample LitLauG_LLR_2013_FD_71391 | JGI IMG/M metagenome (GOLD analysis project Ga0075029, IMG submission 71391) | Freshwater sediment microbial communities from North America - Little Laurel Run_MetaG_LLR_2013 | ecosystem: Environmental > Aquatic > Freshwater > Creek > Sediment | place: USA...
GAGCAAAACGAGGGGTACACGCCTACAGACAGTGGGCTGGATCTCGAGACACAAATCTTCTCGCCTCCGGTCGAGGCGGAGGTTTTTTCTTGACATCCCTTTTTATAGAACTCATTGACCCGGTTGCGAGCGAACGGCGTATGTGTTTCGTACAATCTTGACGTGGCAAAGCGAATTCTCAGGGTCACAAAATGGCTAGGCGCGGCGCCCGCGACTGCGATTTGCACGTCTTGCGGCATGGAATTCAAAGTTCCGCTATCATCACTCGCTAGATCCCAGGAGGCTCGGACAACTCTGCAACAGCAATTCGACATGCATGAGTGCCAGGAGGGAAGCACAAATGGCGGGAGCACGTAGGCCAGTCAAACTACCCTACACGGAAAAGAACGTGCGGCGTCCTCACTGCAAAGCTGAGCTTGTTATCGGCACGGTGATGGGTACTATTCTGCTGTCACGCCGCAACTGCCCCAAGTGCGGTCAGGAATTTGTAATTGAGAACGACGCGCCCCGGAAGCCCGATGGCGGTCTCAAGAAACCGAGCGGATCAGTAAAACCTGTTCGTGGTGCCAAGCGTGCCAAGCTACGCTCTTAGAGATGCTTCGGGGCCACGTCTCCGCCGGATTTCTCGATAGCGAACAAAAGACGAATATGCTAGGATCGCTCCGTCATGGCACGCCCCGGTTCCGAAAAACCGGAGGTTCTGAGTGAAGGGGAGGTCAAGCAACTCCGTCACAGTCTGGCGCACCTTAGCCCCGACGGGGTTCGGCAATTCTACGAACGTGCCTTCGAGGATTGCCGCCTGGTATACAACCGGCTGCCCAGCCCGCGAAAGATCCAGACCCTTGTCCAGGCGTGGAAGCAGTTGTGGAAGTGGAGATAGCGGGGGCTCGTATGAACGTCGCTGTTGCTCTCCGTCGTGCTCTCGCCGACCAGGCCAAGAAATATGCGGATGCCCAAGCGATTCCTCACTCGCTTAGCTATGGTGAATCGCCAGCGGTGTGCTTCTCTCCCTTCGAAAGCGATACACGCCATGGCAACTTCCTCAACCAGAGCTACAAGGCAATCAAGGGCCATCCGGAATGGAGAAAGCGATTGGCCAAAGTCCACACGCTGGGCAAGCGATCGTTCCCGGTCAAGGAAAGTGGACGGTGGATGGAACTTGACACGTGCGCGAGTTCCGACGCTCTTTTGATGAATGTGTTCTGCTATCCCGGCGTGTTGCGAGAGGGCAGGATTCTGGCGCTGTTGGGCGCTGAACTGGACATGTCCCCGAAGTTCGGGTACAAGGCCCGTGTTCCTCTCCTGAACGGCAGATTTGACCGCACAGAAGTTGACATGCGGCTGGGCAACCTGCTAATTGAGGCGAAGCTGACCGAGAACGGCTTTCAGAATGCGCCCATAACAATCCTTGAAGCATATCGCGATTTCTCGGACGTGTTCGACGGACGGCAACTGCCTCGGGCGCGAGACCGCTACGTTTCCTACCAGTTGCTTCGTAATGTGCTCGCCGCGTATGCGCTCGGATGTTCATTCTGCGTTCTGATCGACGCTCGAAGGACGGATCTGTCTGATGCTTGGTACGCAGTAATGAAGTGTGTGAGGCCGGTTGAACTGCGAACTAAGCTGAGAATCTGTACCTGGCAGGAAGTGGCCCAAGTCGCAACGCCGACGCTGCGAAAATTCCTGGCGGCAAAATACGGAATCAGCCCCGCTTGCAATTTTTTCTGATTTTTTTCGTGAACCTGGGTCGACGCGTGCACGAGGCCACCCCGATTAACAAATGAACAATTCGCGCATCTGCAGTGTCGTTCTCACATTGATAGCATTTTTGTCCGTTTCGCATCCCGCGCTGACTCAAGTGAAACGGGCGCTCTTGATTGGAATCAATACCTACAACCCTGCGCGCGACGGCGCCGCCGGGAATGCCGAGCTGTCTGCTCAATCTGGTACTGCGAACGGAAAGCAGGAACACCAACCGGACAGTCGTTTCTCAAGTGCAGCTTCCTGGCAAAACCTCAGGGGACCGGAGGACGATGTCAAGAATATGGCTGCACTATTACCGCAGTTCAACACGGTCGAGCTTTATAACGCCTTCACTGGGCGGCCATTCGACTAGCCCCAAAAGGCTTTCCTTGGTGCTAGGTAATGGCTCTGCATCCAGGCGGCCAATTGCGAAACTCCTGAGTTCGACGGGAACCACCCTTGTTTGCCCTTCTTCGAGACCGTGAACATTGCAATGTGATCAGCATCACTGCGAGAGACATCGCTCATCGCTTAAATTCCGCTGATGTCGTCGTCCAGCGTGTCCAATTTGTACGGGTTGGGGGATGGACGATCAGCTCAGAAGATTTTGAGTTATAATCCGCCATCGTAAGTCGGGCCCCGAAGGTTTACCGCTCAGGAGGCTACCGATGAGGCAAGAGAAACAAGCCCGCCCCACTGACACCAAGCAAAAAACAGCACGATTCTCTACCCTCCGCGCACTGCTGTTAATGTTGTGCGCTCTAATCGCTCTGGGGAAAACAGCCCTCGCGCAAAACCAGGTTACCCTGGGCCCGACCTGCATCGACGGCTTGGAGGTCTCTATCAATGGAGGTGCAACGGGCAACCCAAGCTCCATTGGGTGGAGCTGGGGCGACGGCACCAGTACCCAGGGCTTTTTCCCGCAAACCCACTCTTACGCCTCAGCGGGCTCGTATACGGTCCTGGTAACAGCGTATTACACCGATGGTTCGTCCGCCTCGGCACCACCGGAAACGGTAACCGTTGGTCCCGGAGTTTTTTCGCAGGGGTGCCCCTTCACGCTGTCCGCCACCAGCCTGACATTCGCCGCTCAGATCGTGGGAACGACCAGCGCGCCCCAGTCCGTCACTTTGACGAACACCAGTGGTGGTGTTCTCGCTATGGGCAGCATTTCCGCAAGTGGGAACTTCAAACAGACAAATACCTGTGGTTCCAGCCTCGCCACGGGAGCGACCTGCACGATCAGTGTAACGTTCACACCCTACACTTCTGGGGATTTTAGTGGGACGGTCTCGGTTAACGCCGAGTGGGTCCAGGCGACGATTTCGTTGACCGGGACCGGCGTCATTGTACCGACACTTTCCCCCTCCAAGCTGAACTTCGGCAGCCAGCAAGTCGATCTGCCGAGTCTGCCAAAGAGCATCAAGTTCACTAATTGGGGAGCTGCGACACTGTCGATCACCTCGATCAAGATCGGGGGCGCTGATGCCAAGGACTTCGCGGAAACCAACACATGTGGGAGCAGCGTTGCCGGAGGTGTGAGCTGTGAGATCTGTGTGACCTTTACGCCTGCCGCAACCGGATCCCGATCCGCTACGCTCAGCATCACTGACAACGGCGGTGACAGTCCTCAGAAAGTCAAGCTGTCGGGAACTGGCGCTACTTTTCAGGCCGAGACACTAAGTGTGACGATTAACGGCTTACCTGCGGGAACGAGCGGTCAGGTCACTGTAACGGGTCCTGGCGGTTACACCAACACTCTGACGCAAACGACCACACTGACTAACCTGGCCCCAGGCACATACACCGTTATGGGGGCTATCGTGCAACCCAGCCCCGCGTCGAATACGGTTTATGTGCCAATGGTTATCGGCAGTCCCACCGTGGTAACTCAGAACGCAGGCGCCGCTGCAACCGTGTCCTATTCGAAGCTGGTCGCGACTTGGAAGGCAATCGGTCCTTCAGCAATCGGAGGCTCGCCGCTCCCTTCAGCCGGAAAGCTGCAAACCTTTGCCGTGAGCAATGCCAATCCTTCGCTGATGTATGCCGCGGGGAGTACACAGCCTGCAACACCCTACACGGAGACGGGCGTATACAAGACCACAAACGGGGGAAGCACCTGGACCCAGAAGAACACCGGCTTGACCGATCCCACAGTGAATGCGCTATGGCTCGATCAGAGCAACACAAACCTTGTCGTGGCAGGGACCAACTCTGGTATCTTTCGGAGCACCAACGGCGGGGCGAAGTGGAGCTTGGCGGGCCCTGCGGGGCTAATGGGGCCAACGTCGGCGTTTCTCCAAGTCGGCGGAACTCTGTATGCCGCCACCGCGAGTGGGGTTGAGACCTCAACAGCCAACGGCGCAGAGGCCGGTGCTAGTTGGAGTTTGCTACCGAACCAGCCGATGCCGAAGGGCAACTCGGTGCTCACTTTGGCGGCGGGAGGAGGAATGATCTACGCTGGCCTCAACGATGAACAGGTGATGATCCAGTACGCGCCAAGTCAATGGACGATCACATGTCCGCCGAATCCAATGGGATGTCCGGCGAATGGCACAGTCGTGTCCATCGCCGTGAACCCGAACAATCCCCAAAATGCTTTTCTGGTGGAATGGACAGGCTATCAGAGCCCGGACATCTACGAGACCCTAAACGGCGGGAGCGGGACGGGAGCAACCTGGGCACCACTAGGCGACCTCGAGAATTGCCCGTTGGGGCCACAAGTGGGGCAGCAGGCGCAGGCGTTGGCGTTCGAGTCGGTGAGTGGTGCCCTCTACGCTGGCTGTGACCAGTACTCAAATGGCAATCAATCACCGCTTTGGCAGTTGCCAGTCGACGCCAGTACTTGGTCGCAGGTCCCAACGGATGGAGCGTGGGACATCCGCCTCGTTGACACCGATGCCGAAGGCGGGACTGGGAATCTCATTATCGGCAGCGACCAGGGCCTATACTTCAGCAGCAACGGCGGCACTACGTGGCAAAGCCTCAACGGCAACATCACTTCATCGATCCTGTATGGCGTCGGAGTCGAAGGCAATACAATCTTCACTGCGGCCCAAGACTTCGGTCCGATTTACAGTTACGATGGCGGAACGACTTGGAACACGGGAGTCGGCGGAACTGAGGGCGGAAACATTGTTTTCAATCCCGTAAACCCCGACTACGTCTATGCCTTCACCACAGCGGGCTTCCAGCTTTCTGCGGACGGCGGCCAAACTTTTTCCTATGAACCGCCACTCTCGGGGAGCGAGTTCGTTGGCGGCGCGGATACCGTCGCCGTTGACCCTGACAATGCTTCCACCATTTATGTGGCGGCCGTCTCAGGTATTTATCAAAGCACGGATTGGGGCGTTTCGTGGACCCTGGAGTCATCATGGCCGTTCGGATCCTCCGCCCCGATTCCCAACACTCCCCTTTCCGTCGCCGTCAGCACCGCCAATAGTCAGACGATCTTCGTGGGCGCGAACAACTCGGTTCCATGTAGCGGCGGCAACAGTCCTCTCTGTTACACGACCGATGGCGGCAGTACGTGGCATGCCAGCAATCTCCCCGCGAACTGTGGCTCGCCGGTCTCTATCTCCGTGAATCCGGTGAACACTCAGATCATCTTGGTTGCGACGACCGGAACGCCCATCCTCTCCTGCGGGATTCTTCGCAGCACCGATGGCGGCGCGAACTTCTCGGCCTCCACCGGACTATCGCAAATCTTGTCCTCGAGGCAGCAGGGTTGCAACACCAGTTCTATCCCAAGTCTGCAGGTCGATCCCTCCACGTCGGGCGCAATCGCTGCCGCCACTCCCGCTGGCGTCTATCTTTCGACAGACTTCGGGCTCAACTGGACGAGCATCCGCGGGAATACCGTGCCTCTCTCCGTTACCGAGGCGATTTGGTCTGGAGGCTACCTGTACGAATCGACTTGTGGCGAAGGAGTACTCCGCATGCCCTTCGCGTTCTAAAGATCAATATCCGGTCGGGCCTTGGCTGTCGCCGACTGACGTTGTCTGGTAGTCCGCACCTGCCGCGCCACCCGGAGAGAATGCTCCCTGCGGTGAAAAGCATCCGTGGCCGCCGTAGTCTTTTGCGATCTGTGCGTGCTCGGTGATTATCGCGATATGCTCCTTCGCGTGCTTGACCTTCATCGTCGAGAAGCGTAGGTGCGGACTAGGCCAATATGGGCCATCACGCGGGAGGCAGGCAGGAAGGGATCTCCGCACAGGAGCATCTATAGGCTGCGGGTTATGAGAGGGTGCCAGTCAGGCACTCATCCTGGCTTTACAAACAAGTTCGGTTCGACCATCTCAATTTCGCACTTCCCAACGCTGCGATACGTCTCTGGGTCGTCTCTACTTGGATCCAGAATCTCTGCTTTCAGGATGACGCTATAACCCGAGGCATCCGCCAAGGCCTGTGCGATGCCGGTCCAGACCTCTAACGGAACTGGCCCAGTCCCCGCAAATTCGGAGAACAGGCCAAGATTCTCTAGAATCTCAGAAAACTGGCCGTAATACTTCTCCATGACCTCACCGCCCGTTTCCTTCATGAGCAGTGAGAGCTCTTGTAGGTGCTTTTCGGAAATGTTCACACGCTTGCTGGCTCCTTTTGGCAAGGCCCTGGTAGCGGGTCTGGGAGTCGCCCAAGACAAGCATACTCAAGCAGTTGCTCCTGGCTGAGGCGTTCAAGAAAACGTTGGATCCCTAGCCATCACCGGAAGCTTACTTCCAATTCCAAGAGGTCAACTCTCTCCTTAAGGGTTGCCAGAATTGCGGCCTCCTCCAGCCTGCTTGGAGGAGCGGTACGTCTGGAACTCAGCCGCTAGCGCAATATCACGCTCAACACGATTTTTGCCCTCGCCTGATTCGGGTTCGCAGAGAAGAAAACACTGTTTCATTTCTGCGTGCACCTCTTCGATCGTGCCGAAAAGACTAAGCATTGTCATACGCCCGACGCTGACCCAAGCAGCGATCCTTCGATCGATTTCCGATTGAAGACCGCTCCGAAGCTCTTCCAGATTCATTTCGGCGGCACCAACCTCAGCTGCCAACTTGTTGAACCACGTCGATAAATCAGTCACCATTTGGAGCTGCTCCGCCAATTTGAACGCGGAGTCGCTGAACAGCAGTGGTTGGCCGGTTAGCCGTTCCGCCACAACTTGGGCGATCGCAGAATCAAGGATGATCACGGGCTCGATGAACATCAGACATGCTTCGCGCAGGTCTTGGACTCTGTCTCTCGCGGGAATCCCATGCATCTCGGCACTTAGGTATCCCAACAAAAAGATGTACTCGCGCTCTCGCTGCGCCATGCCTTCAAACACTGCCGTGTTCGCATTGACGACGAGGATGTAAAGCAAATCGGCTTCCCGGCGGGCTTGGAGGATGGCTCGTTCCACCAGCTGTTCCGGTTGGCCCTTCATGCTGTTTCGCACAGTGTGATACACGGCATTCGCGACCGCGCCACGATAGGGTGGCGAGTGTCGGGCGACATCTTTGAGGGTCCCGTCTTGCAGTGCATTTCTGAGCCACATCACAACGATCTGCTGGGGCGTCAGGGTGAGTTCGATCGCTCTAACGCGACGTTGGCGACTGTTCATTGTCCTTCGCCGACTGGAAATCAAATGCCTCCGTATCGGCTCCTCTCTTGGCGGAAATGATTGCTTCCAAATGCGCGAGACGATCTTCAAGCCGTTGATCGAGTGCCTTCAGAAGAATCCCAGACAAAAACCCAATCGCATTCGCAGCACGAAGATCGAATGGGCCTTGGCGAACTCGATTGATCGTTTCTTCTAGCAACTCACTCACTTCCCCGATACTTTTCAGCTGTCGTTGGGGGAAAACAGATTCGTCATGCTTCCAGCGGCGATTCCTCTGCCCTCCTTGCCGACCCAGAATGGCCAGTTTTTCGGGATGCGCGTGAAAGAAGCACAAGCCTCCCTCCAAGGCGGGCGCCTGGCAGGGACCACCAGCCTTCGTCTGAGCCTTGCACCGCTTCCGACTACGCTGTTTCGAGCCTTTGTCAGCCTTAAGCTTGATGGGGGTACCCTCCTTGCCTCTCCGAGCGGCATGAGAACGCGGGAAATGACGGGGAATTAGTCTCGGGCGGACAAAAGGCGGACAAAGGACAGGTCCCTTTCAAGTCTCTCACTGAATTCAAAGAGGTTCTAAGCGTTAGCAAACGGTCTGCAAAACCTTTACGCGTGAGTTCGATTCTCACCCGCGCCTCCAGTTCTCGCCGGGCCGGATTGCCGAGACCAAAGGCATTGCGGAATCCCGATTGGCTTCAGACGTTGACTCCAGACGCTCACTTCAATGGTTCACTTCAGAAGTTTGCCGCCGCAGCCGCGGGGGTGGGGTGGAGCACGACGATCTGATCGATGTTCGTCATCTTCAATACTTCTTCGACGTGCGCGGTGGCAGCTGCCACTCGCAACTCGCCTCCCGCTTTCTTGATTTGTCCGGCAGACATCACGATAATACCAATGCCGGTGCTGTCAAGGTTGGTGACGCCGGCCATGTCGAAGATAACTTTCTTCCGTCCTTCCTTGACGAGGTTCTCGACGGCCCACTCCAGTTGCTTGCAGTCCCTGCCGATGGTGATTCTTCCGGTCAGTTCGAGGACAACGATGTCGGGTTGCAGGTGCTTAGTCTGAATGTCGAGCATGTGCGCCCTTCCTTCCGATCTCTGTCAGGAGTTACTGCGAGACTGTGGTGCAACGTTCATTTTGCGACACGCAGCGCCTAAAGGCGCGTTGATGCCGACACTCTGGCGGCATGCCTGAAGGCATGCCCTGATACGAATCACCTACTGCCGCGATGCGAACGACACCGGCGCTAAGGATGCTACCGGAAGCCGCTGAACATTACCACATCCGTAGCGTTCTGGCGGGTGATGGCGAGGTTTTGCCCGATCATGATTTTGCAGCCATCTTAGGAGGGTCGGTGGGGCAAGTCAAATTAGCCGTGAGGGTTGCGAGACGAAACGCGAAACCGTCTACCACCAAGGACACGAAGGCACACGAAGGAAACCTGAGTTCGAAGGCCTCGCTCCTGCACCGTTCTTGGGACCTAGATATAATTCGGACGCATGGCGCTTCCCTCCGGCACAAAATTGGGACCCTATGAGATCCTCTCGCCGATCGGCGCCGGGGGCATGGGAGAGGTGTATCGCGCGCGCGACACGCGCCTGGGTCGCGATGTGGCGCTGAAGATCCTCCCGGAGTCTTTTGCCGGCGAGCCCGAGCGGCTGCGGCGCTTTGAGCAGGAGGCGCGAGCGGTGGCGGCGCTCAACCATCCCAACATCATGGCCATTCATGACATCGGCCAGCAGGACGGCTCGCCGTTTCTGGTGTCGGAGTTGCTGGAGGGCGAGAGCCTGCGCGGGGCGCTGGACAATGGGGCGCTGCCGCAGCGCAAGACGATCGAGTTTGGAGTGCAGATTGCGCACGGGCTGGCGGCGGCGCACGAGAAGGGGATCGTCCACCGCGATTTGAAGCCGGAGAATATTTTCGTCACGAAAGACGGGCGCATCAAGATTCTGGACTTTGGCTTGGCGAAACTGGCGCAGCAGGCGGGGTCGGAGGACGCCACCCTCACCAGTCCGCATACGGCGGTGGGCATGGTCATGGGCACCGCCAGTTACATGGCTCCGGAGCAGGTACGGGGCGAGGCTGCCGATCCGCGCACCGACATCTTTGCATTCGGCGCGGTGCTCTACGAAATGCTTTCCGGGGTGCGCGCCTTCCGCCGCGACACTGCGGCGGAGACCATGACCGCGGTGTTGAAGGACGACCCGGCGGAATTGTCCGATCCTGCGCGCGTGGTTTCTCCCGCGCTGGAACGCATTGTACGGCGCTGCCTGGAGAAGAACCCGGAGCAGCGCTTTCAGTCGGCACGAGATCTGTCGTTTGCTTTGAGCGCACTTTCGGGAACCGAAGCGAGCGTGTTGGCGCGTGCAGCCGCAGCCGCGCCTCGCCGCGCGTCATCTGTGCCTTGGCTGGCAGCGTTGCTCGGGCTGGTGGCGGTCGCCGCCGTGACCTGGTTCGTGGCGCGGCGTCCGGTGCCCACGACCCGCATGCAATTCGCGCTTGCGGTTCCAGATGAAATGAGCATCAGCCACCTGGCCCTGTCGCGCGACGGCTCCATGCTGGTGTTTGTATCGCCGGACGAGAACTCGGCATTGCCCATGCTCTTTGTGCAACGCGTGGGTTCGCCGAACGTGACGCCTCTGGCGGGGACGCAGGGAGCAAGTTATCCCTTCTGGTCGCCCGATAGCAACTACGTTGCCTTTTTCGCCAACGGCAAATTGCTGAAAATGGCGGTGTCCGGGGGCACGCCGCAGGTGCTGGCCACTGCTTTGGCTGGACGCGGCGGGAGCTGGGGAAGCAAGGGTGTAATTATCTATACTCCGGACGCCCAAAGTCCGATCCGGCGCGTCAATGCCGATGGAACGGGGATGGCGACGGTCACGCAGAACATCAGGACGGCCGAGGATAACTCCCACCGCTGGCCGGTTTTTCTTCCCGACGGCAACCACTTCTTGTTCTGGGCCGGCAACTTCTCGAACTCCAAAGACGACCGCTCGAGCGGGATCTACTTCAGTTCTCTCGAAGGCAAGGAGAGAAAGCTGGTGGTGCTCTGCCATTCGAGTTTTGGCTACGATGCGCACAACTTGTTTTATGCGGACGATCAAAGGCAGTTGGTGAGCATGGCCTTTGACGCGTCCTCGGCCACGGTGTCGGGGAGCGCAACCGTGGCCGCGAGCGCCGTGGGATATCAACCCTCCACTTTTTGGGCGGCCTTCGCGGTCGCGCAGAATGGAACGTTGATCTACAACACCGACGTCGGCGCGGTGCAGTCCGCGCTTACCTGGATGGACCGGTCCGGCAAAGAACAGGCCCGCATCGGCGATCCCGCCATCATGGCCAACCCCATGCTTTCGCCCGACGGGAGCCGCGTCGTGCTCGATCTCAGCGACCAGAAGGCGAATAATATCTGGATCGAGAGCACAACCGGAGCCGGCAACTCACGTTTCACCTTTGATCCGTCGGAAGAGAGCGCGGGTGTATGGTCGCGAGATGGAAGCATGGTGGCCTACCGTGGGACCGTGGCCAGCGGGCTAAAGCTGTTCCTGAAGCGAGCTAATGGCCTGGAACGCGAGAGGGAGATCTTCAACAGTCCACACGCAACCATGGACGACGTTCTTCCCAATTCCTGGTCTTTGGACGATCAGCAGATTCTATGCACACGTCAAACTCCATCCGGCGACCATCTGGAATTACTGCCGGTGGCCGGCGGAGCGCCGACCCGGTTTTTGACGGGCGCAGGTAGCGAGACTAACGGACAGATTTCTCCCGATGGAAAATGGGTGGCCTATGCCTCGGATGAGTCCGGCAACTGGGAGATTTACGTCACGTCGTTTCCCGGCGCGGCGGGGAAGTGGCAAGTGTCGCGGGGCGGGGGCACCGAGCCGCGTTGGCGTGGAGACGGTGGAGAGATTTTCTACATTGGACCGAACGGCATGTTGATGGCGGTGTCAGTCAACGGTGCGAGCGCTTTCGTGACCGGCACGCCCGCACCCCTGTTCCAGATTCGCGGGCGCGCTCCGATTTCCTCGACTGACATTTTTACCTACGACGTGGCCAAGGATGGGAAGCGATTCCTGGTGAACCGTTATGTGAAACCGGAACATGTCCCGCCCCTGACGATCCTGCTGCAGGCGGCATCGGGTGGGTCGTCGTTCTAGGTCCTGCGCCAGAACTACGTTCGACTTCAGCAACCCCTTGGACATTACACGTCCCCTGGTAGTGTCTTAAAAGACAGCGCCCGTCCCCTGGGTTCATTACCTCGAAATCTGTCGATGGTACACTGCTGAGCCATGCTGGAAGTGAACGGCCTGTCGAAGAGTTACGGAAAGCTGGTCGCCGTGAGCGGCGTCAGTTTCCGGGCCGATCGCGGAGAGACCATCGGTCTGCTGGGGCCGAACGGCGCCGGCAAGACGACCACCGTCTCCATTATTGCGGGATTGGTGAGCCCGGATTCCGGCCAAGTCCTGATCGAGGGCAAGCAGGTACAGAGCGACACCGACCCGGCCAAGCTGAAGATCGGACTCGTCCCGCAGGACATGGCGCTCTATGACCAGCTCACCGCGCGGGACAACCTGACTTTCTTTGCGGCGCTTTACTCGCTCGCTGGGGAGCAGGCCAAGCACGCTATCGACGACGCTCTGCATCTGGTCGCCCTTTCGGACCGCGCCGGCGACAAAGTGGGAACTTTCAGCGGAGGTATGAAGCGGCGCCTGAATCTGGCCGCGGCCCTGCTGCACGATCCCCAGATCCTGCTGCTGGATGAGCCGACGGTTGGGGTCGATCCACAAAGCCGCAACGCAATTTTCGACAATCTGGAGACGCTGAAGAAGCGCGGCAAGACGCTCATCTATACGACGCATTATATGGAAGAGGCGGAGCGCCTCTGCGACCGCATCGTGATCATCGATCACGGAAAGGTGATTGCCAACGACACGCTGCAGGGACTCCACCAGTTGTTGCCGGTCACTAATGTGCTGGCTGTTGAACTCGACCTCAATGCCGCTAATGGTTTCAAACCGGAAGCGATGCTGGCGCTGGCGGAGGTGAAGTCGGCCGAGTTGGCGCAAGGCACGCTACGGGTGGGAGTCCATGACCTGTCGCGCGGCGCGCCAGTGGTCCTTAGCTGGCTGGCCGAGAACGGGCATTCCTATCATCATGTATCGAGCGAACAGCCAGATCTTGAGACTGTGTTTCTTACACTTACGGGAAGGAGCCTGCGAGACTCCAAATGATTCCGTTCCTGGCGCTGGTGCGAAAAGACCTGACACTGTTCTTCAACGACCGCAAGGCGGTGGTAGTCGGGCTGCTGGTTCCCATCGCGTTGGCCTCGTTCTTCGGCTACCTGTTTGGGGGACAGCGAGGCAACGCGGAGACGAGCAAAGTGGCGGTGCTGGTGATTGATCAGGACGCGAGCGCAATCTCACGCGGGCTGATCACGCAGCTCGCCGGAGATAAGAATCTGGACGTGAAGCCATCCGAACTGGACGCGGCGCGCGAGGCGGTTCGCAAAGGGAAGGCGACGGCCGCAATCGTGATTCCAAAGGATTTTGGCAGGGATGCCGGACGTGCGCTGTTTACAGGCACCAGTAAACCCGAACTTGGGCTGCTCTACGATCCTTCCCACAACGTGGAACTGGGCATGGTGAAGGGCATCCTGAGCGGGGCGGTCATGCAGACGGTCAGCAAGGAGATGTTTACCGGTACAAGTGGGCGCGAGGTAGTGGACGAGTCGCTGGCGCAAGTGGACAGATCTCAGCTCCCGGCGGAAGATCGCAAAGCCTTGCGCGATTTGCTGGGCGGGGTGAGGGAGTTGAATGAACGGCGAGACCGCGAGGGCGCGTCCGGGCAAACCGAAATATCGGGCGGCCTGACCATGCCCTACGAGACGCGCGAGGAAGCGATCACCTCGGGCGAAAATGTCGCGTACAACGGTTACGCACATTCGTTCGGAGGGATGGGGGTGCAGTTCATCCTGTTCATGGGACTTGATGTCGGAATCGGGCTGCTGATGCTTCGTCAGACCGGGCTCTGGCAGCGGCTGCGGGCCGCGCCACTTTCCCGAACCATGTTGCTGGGCAGCCGGACGGTGAGCGCGTCGCTGGTGGCGGGATTTATTCTGCTGGTGCTGTTCAGCTTCGCGCGAGTCGTCTTTGGCGTTCGTATCTTGGGCAGCTTCACAGGCTTTGTGGGAGTCTGCGCCGCATTCTCGTTGATGACCGCCGCTTTCGGGCTGATGGTCGCGGCTCTGGGTGAGACGGTGGAAGCGACGCGCGGCTACTCCGTTATGGCCACACTCATCCTGGTGATGCTGGGCGGCGCGTGGGTTCCAACCTTTGTCTTCCCGAAGTGGATGCAGCGACTGACGGTGGTCATTCCCACGCGGTGGGCGATGGATGGACTGGATGGCATGACCTGGCGGGGCCTGGGATTCTCTTCGGCGCTTGCGCCTATTGGTGTCTTGCTGCTGTTCACTCTATTGTTTGGGGTAGTGGCGGTGATGAAGTTCCGTTGGCGGACGGAGGGATGAGAATGTCTGCTACTCGATTCTGTGTACGCGGACGTTGTTGAGTTATTCGGCGCTTCCGCACCCGAGGCGCTTTCGGGGCGATCTAGAGCAGGCGCCTGTCGGTGAAACCCATGTCATTATGGGACCAGCTGTATGGGGTTACGTTTGCAATATGTAGCGCTCCCTCAACTCACCCTCGAAATACCCTAACTGCCCTGGAAGACACGAAATCACGGTTGCCATGCCGTAGCCGACAATTTGCTTCAGAGCCACCAACAGATCCATTTCCTTGCCGTCGAAATTTCTGTCTTCAGAAATAAGGTGGCAAGTATCGGGAGCACCGAGACTGCGAAGGAGCGAATAGATCGAATCCGGGTGTTGTTGATTTGGTTTTATGCTTCTAAGACATTTAGGCGCAAGAATGTAGGTTCCGTGGTGAGCAAACTCGTGGACGAACTTGCGGCGCTTCTTGGAATTGGCGAGACCGAGCCGAACACGCTCTCGCTTTGTACTTTGCACAAAAGACTCGACGAACGCCTGCTCATGTGGATTCATATGGCTACAAGGGAAGAGGGCAACGCCTATAGATCAACCGCCCAGTTGACGGGCGGACGCAGGTCCTCAATTTGAGAGAACGCCCTGTCCCCGGTAACCAAGGTCGCGTTTGTGCTGATGGCATGGGCCGCAATCAGCATATCCAGGGCGCTAAGAATCTTGCCGGCACGTTCCAGCTTGAACCGAAGGGTTCCATAGGCCTGGGCCTCATCGCTGCCCCAGGGAAAGATTTGT
>Ga0075029_100001252_pt1 | contig 14614 bp, 10 predicted proteins | sample LitLauG_LLR_2013_FD_71391 | JGI IMG/M metagenome (GOLD analysis project Ga0075029, IMG submission 71391) | Freshwater sediment microbial communities from North America - Little Laurel Run_MetaG_LLR_2013 | ecosystem: Environmental > Aquatic > Freshwater > Creek > Sediment | place: USA...
CAACGCTTCGATTTGATTACTTGGGTACCGGCGATTCTGCTGAGATTGATCCACAGGCGGATCAACTTCAGATCTGGACTCAGGATGTGCTGGCCGCTGCAGAAGAGTTGAAGTTACGAACAGGCGTCCGGCGCGTGTGCTTGCTTGGATTTCGGCTTGGCGCGCTTCTGGCGACACTGGCGGCCTCCCAGGACAATACGGTTGGTGCGCTCGTTGTCGTATCTCCGATTCTCTCTGGGCGCCGCTATTTGCGCGAGCTTCGCACAACACGCATGGCGGCATCCTTGGGACTCGATCCCTCCGAGCCGCCGGTCGACACGCAGGATGCGACTGTTGGTGGGATGGAAGTAAGTGGTTTCGCATTCTCGGCTGCCACACTTGCGGCCCTCGGGAAGGTGGATCTTTCCGCGCTTCAGTCGCCACCGCTGCCGCCGATGCTCGTCATTGACAGCGCGACTATGCCAGTCGCGGGAGAGCGGGCGCAGTCACCGGAGGTGCAGGGGCGCACCACACGCGTGGCGTTACCGGGTCTAGTCGAGATGCTGATGACTCCGCCGCAATTTGCGCTGGTGCCGAAAGAGGTGATTGCTGTAACGCTCGATTGGCTCTCAAAACTTCCCGGGCAAGTTTCTGCCACGCCAAATCGAGGCGCAGGGCAGCCCCGCGAGGCCAACTCCACCGGCTCGACGAACGAATTGACGCTAGGGGGGAATGCGACCGCTCCTGAGGTAACGCGGACGGAGAGGCCGGTATTCTTCGGCGCCGATGCCTTGTTGTTCGGAATTGTCACCCAGCCGCCGGTCAGTGAGATTCGCAGGCGGGCGGTCATTCTCCTCAATACCGGGGCCGATAACCATATCGGCGCAAGCCGGTTGTACGTGTCGATGGCGCGGCGCTGGGCGCAGCACGGCTATGTCGTATTGCGCATGGACTTGGCGGGTTTGGGCGACAGTGGAACCCGTCCCGGGCGCGCCGAAGATGATGTTTTTCCGCGTGAGGCGGTAGACGACATGCGCGCTGCGATCGAGTTCCTTCGCAGCACCTATGGCGTTCGTGATGTCACGCTGGCCGGGCTTTGTAGCGGCGCCTATCACGCGCTGCGAGCAGCGGTCGCCGGCCTGCCTGTCAGTCGGATTATCATGGTTAACCCGCAGAACTATTTTTGGAAACCTGGTGAATCGTTGAAGGGCCTCCAGTTAGCCGAAGTCGTCCACAATCCCAGAGTCTACCGTGAGCGGATAATCTCGCTGGCCGCATGGAAAAGGATGGTTACCGGTCAGGTCAATATTCTGCGCATCGGCAAAATTTATCTGCAGCGTCCGCTTCTCACCGCGGAATCCACGTTGCGGGATATCGCTCGCCGATTGCATCTCCGTCTGCCGAATGATCTCGGCACCGAACTCGAGGAAGTCGTCGCCCGCGGGGTCAGGGTTGTTTTCGTGTTTGCGCGCGGCGAACCGGGGATCGGCCTGCTGAAACTGCAAGCAGGAACTTCCGTCAAGCGACTGGCCGGGCGTTGCCGCATACATACAATTGATAGCGGTGATCACACGTTTACCCGGAGCGGTTCTCGCGCGATAATGGAAAAGGTTGTCAGCGACGAACTCTTCGCGCGACCCGAATGGCCCGATAAGCCGAGCGCAACTTCAAGACCGGCGGGTTAACGTTCGAATAGATGGTCGCTGTTTTTCTTGCATGTGAACATCCTGCCAGCCGTGCCGCAGAAATCACCCCTCGCATGTGGAAGCAGCTCTTCGCCGCCAATCCAACATTGAGCGACGCAGGTTCCTTCATGCGTAGAATAAATTCAATCAGATACTTTCTCTTTATGATCAGGGTTCCCCCAGCGAATTCGTTCATCGAACTGATGTGGATCTTGACCCAGTGCAAATTATGGCAGCCGCGTCTGTTTTGCGCCTATGCGTGGAGACCCTCGAATGGAAACAGATAAACGGCGCATCCCGTTGGGACCGACCGAGAAATACAGCAGCAGTGACGATCTATTGAGTTGGCTTGGAAAACATCTCGTCGAATTTGGCGACATCTATCGGGCGTCCATTTACGGAACAGACGTTTACGTGGTTAGCGCCCCTGAGTACGTTGAGCATGTACTCTTGAGGAATTGGCAGAATTACCCCAAGGGGTTGGCGATTAAGCGAATTGCGTTACTTCTTGGTAACGGACTGATGGTCAGCAAGGGTGAGCTGTGGAAGCGGCAGAGACGAATGATCCAGCCGGCGTTCAATCGCGCCTCGCTTGGAGAGCTGACTGGCATCATTACCGAAGCCAACGAACGCCTCCTAGATAAGTGGGTAGCCGCGGCACGCGCGCAGGAGACAATTAATGTCACGCGCGACGTCAGCCTGACCATCCTCGAGATCGTGCTTCTCTCGATTTTTGGAGACGATTACGAACAAGTGGCGCCGCAGTTTCGGCTTGTATCAGAAGAGGCCGCGCGAGATCTTAAGTTCGCCCATGTATTCAATTCCCTGGGAACGATGATAGTAGAGATAGCGGCCCAGCGGCGGCAGGAGAATAGAGTCGCTGGGGACTTCCTTGGCATGTTAATGGAGGCGCGTGACCGCGATAGCGGTCAAGGAATGTCTGATGCCCAGCTGACCAAGGAAATCATGACGTTAATCGTGGCGGGGCACGAAACCACGGCAAGTACGCTGAACTGGATGTGGTACTTGCTTGCTCACAACCCGCAAGCACAAATGAAGTTAGCAGCCGAATTGAACAATCGTCCCGCGGAGAAAATACACAGTCCAAAAGATCTCGAGCATTTCAGGTATCCGCGAATGGTGATCGAAGAGACGTTACGGCTATACCCTCCTGGCTGGCTCATGACGCGCCGAGCACTTAGGGACGATCAGATCGGCGAGTATTTCGTACCGGCCGGTACCGAGATCTACATCTCACCCTACTTCATTCAACGCCACCCACACCTTTGGGCCGCGCCGGATGTCTTTAATCCAGATCGATTCGATCCCGCAGCCTCAAGAGATACCGATCCATTCGCTTTGCTACCATTTTCGATAGGACCAAGAAATTGCATCGGGGAACACTTGGCGCGTATGGAAATGGAGATCCATCTCATCATGATTGCCAGGCGACTGAAATTGCGTAGCGTTGATAGCAATGAGCCCGCCATGGCTGCTGGAGTGAATCTTCTAAGTGCGCATGATTTTATAATGCGACCGGAATTGATCGGGCCGACATAGCGCTTCGTCGAGGACACCACACTTATCGAGAGTTTTGCAGCTTGATCGCATTTCGAGGATTCCCGGATCGAACGGCTTTATCATCATTGAGTCGATCGAATTCTGCGGCGCACCTGCCGTTGAACCCGCGCAACTCCCACATCAAAACGTCGCTTGATGCGTTTGGCTAACGATGGGGGTGCGGATTCGAAGTCGTTCTCCGCTCGCGCGCGATGCCATGCGATCAATCCAGTCAGAGTGACCTGATTTGAGTTCATCTCCCAGGGCTTCGGCTTTCCCGCGAAGTGCTGGATGATTCCGTCGGGAGGCAGGGCCGTATCCCGAGCGTTCCAGCGCCATTCAAGCATGAGGAATTGATTCTTAAAATAGTCGTTGATCATATCCTGATCGAAGAACCACAGGTCAGGTCGCATGGTGCGCGCGTGTTCGATGAGCCGAGTAGCATGGTTTTCCCGCCGCCAAGCATCGAGGTCCATCAACATGACGCCTGGGTTACCGTAGTGGTTGGGATCCAAGCCGAGACTGATAATGTATTGTCTGTCGGCTTCCACCTTCATCAATCCGTCGGCCATTGCAATCGGCAAGCCCTGCATATCCAAGTCATATAAAACGCCGACGTCGGTGCCGACCAGCACATCGATATCGAGATAGATACAACGTGGGACGGTTTTCGGCAGAACTTCTGGCAATTGAAATCGATAGCAGGACGCAAGCGGCCAATCGTTGGTACCCCACCACGTCGGCACCTTGATGGGCAATTGGCTGCGCGATAGAAAATGAATTTGCGCTAGGTCATCTGCGCCGCGCCAACTGGCTCGAAGTCGCTTCTGGGTGTCGCCGTCGATTCCATCTTCAATGATCCAAATGTTGACTGCGCGTTTTGTATGTCGAAGCAGAGAATGAACCGCTACCGCCAGCCCAATCGCCCCGCGGGCGTCGCTGGAAAATGCCACATTCACGGGCGATGCGCCGGGTTCAATTTTCCCTACGGCAGTATTGGCCAGTTCGTTTTCGTGAGCGACAATGGTCATGAAATTCCTTGCTGAGAAACAGCCGATATTGAATCGGCAGACAAACAGAAGTTCTCAATCGTTCGCAGCCATTTGATTCACGCACCCTAGCGCATAATTCTTGACTACGATAGCTTGCAGCGCTCGTGGCAGGCAAGGTCAGTATTGGAGTTACAGCGTTGCTGGGATTGCTCGACATATTCTGGGGAAAATGGCCAATCATGCACGGAGTATGATTGCTGAAGTCCCGCGATTGTAAGCGCTTGCCGAGCGAACTAGGCGAAACGGGAAAAGCTATGGATTTTAATGTCTTCCGATTTCTTCGTACCCCGTGCGATCGTCGAGCCGTGTCGATCAACGCGCTCGAATTGATTGCAGTGCTCCTGCTCATCCTACCGACATCCCAAGGGGCGGGTGCCGCCACCTCCTTCAACGCCCAATCCGCGATGGGTGTTAATCTTGCCGCCGTAAACTATTACACAAGCGAACAACCGTTCATCAACAGCTTTATGACTTCGAAGGGATGGATAACGCATTCCAATGCGACCTGGGATACCAACGAGGAGAAGTACCTCAACCTCGATGCGAACGGGTGGCCGATCACGCTCAACAGTGTCAACGAGCTTAAGACGCAGCAATTCAATTCCTTGGGTGTTCAATTTCTTTTGGGTATGCCCAACACGGCAAACGGCAATTATCCGGTGGGTCGGTACATCGTGCTTTACGACGGACAGGGGACGTTAAGCTATGGAGCCGACGCCGCCCTAGTGCATCGCTCGCCCGGTCGAGACACCATCGATGTCACCCCGAGTAGCAAAGGCATTGACCTGCGCATCGTCGCAACCGATCCGAAGCATTCCGGCAATTACGTACGAAACATAAGAGTGATGACGGCAGCTAACGAGGCTGCCGCCAATGCTGGACAAATCTTCAACCCGGACTTTCTCAAGCGCATTCAGAATTTTCGCGCCCTGCGCTTTATGGATTGGTTCAAGACGAACGGCAGTACGCTGGAGTCATGGAATGATCGGCCTGTTCCGACCTATGCATTCTTTGGGACTTCAAAAGGGGTTCCGATCGAGATCGCGGTGCAACTCGCCAACGCGGTGTCTGCCGATGCCTGGATGAACGTACCCGTGATGGCCGATAACAATTACGTCACCCAGATGGCGAGGCTCGTCCATAGTCAACTGGGCAGCGCCCAAAAAATCTACGTGGAACTCAGTAATGAGGTGTGGAACTTCTCCTTCAGCCAATCCAAATACGCCGTGAGTCAGGGGCAGGCGCTCTGGCCAACACGAGCATCGGGCCGGGATGGTTACGAGTACAACCGGGAGTGGTTCGGAATGCGCACCGCACAAATGTGCGATATTTGGAGATCGGTCTGGGGTTCAGATCCCAGGCTCGTATGTGTGCTCGGGGCACAGACTGCCTGGAGCTTCTCAGCGACCGAGGCGTTGAAATGCCCGTATTGGATTCAGGGCGCTCCGTGTTCCGGACATGCGATCAACGCGGTGGCGGTGGCGCCTTACATGGGAGGCGCTGTACCTTCGACCTGGACATCGCAGCCGGATGGAGGCCTCGCAATTTTATTTCAATCCTTGTACTCGCAAAATGACCCCACCATCCCGACGGGCGGATTTTTGGCCCAGGATGCTGCGTGGCTAAAGGACTTCATCAAAGATCTCGCCCCTTACCGGCTGCCCCTCCTGGCGTACGAAGGAGGACAGACCTTTGCGAACGGTGCGACAGACGCGCTAAACAATCTTTACATGGCGGCGAACCGCGACCCGCGAATGGCTCAGGCCTACACAAGGTATTTTCAGCAATGGAAAACCGTCGGTGGGCAGCTCTTCATGCACTACAACGATGTCGGAGCAGGCAGCAAGTACGGCTCCTGGGGCGCCATTGAATCGATCATGCAAACGATCACTCCGCTCAGCAGCGCTCCCCCAAAGTGGCAAGCCATCCAAAGTTTTATCTCCGGAAATCCTTGTTGGTGGCCGAATTGTTCAGGCACCCTGGATGCGGGGCAGACAACCTCGATCTCGGCCACTCCAACGAACCAACGGATCCAGTGATTGCAGCTGATCATCACCAGAAGTGCCGGCATCCGGCTGCACGCTGTTGCAGAGCCGGCCGCGGGACCTGTGTAAGAATTCGTACCTCCTGCCGCCGGATCAATGAACTTGGAGATTCGAGGGCGCCGCGGGCACCGCAGCCGATTGCACCGGACTTGCAGAGTAGGTCCAAGATTGGAGATATTGATTCGCGAAAAAGTAGCCCGTGGATCCCGTGAAGCCGACGTAAGCGGTGTTGCCTCCCACGGTCGTGGGGATATTGATCGTCCAGCTATGGGAAAACGATGCACTCGTGACCGAATCCCTGACCGTCAACGCGAGCGTCGTACCGTTGTAAGCGAGCGTCACGTTGAGAGGGTGGCCGTTGTGCAGGCTCACCCCCGAAGAAGTCATATCGATAGACGACCCAACAGGATTTGCACCGTTCGTATAGAGGCCCGTCAGATTCCCCGATCCGTTGTACAAGTCAAATATCACCGCCACACTGGTATTGAGCCCGGCGACTTGGCTGAAGGTGTCGCCTGTGGTTCCCGAGTAACCGAGCCCGTTCTTGCTATTGGCCATGGCATATGGGCCGCCACTGACATAGCCGAGCTTGGTGCCGGAGGGAATCGGGTTTTCGTTCTGAATACAGAAGGTCATGCCTTGACCTGTAGCCGACGTAAACTGCACGGTGAAATTGGTCGTGAACGTCGTCACACTGACCGGAACCACATACCAGGCAGCGCCTACCTCCTGGCCGGTACTATTGTTGTCTGTCAACTGAATCGACGTGCCGCTCAACCTGGTGGAACCAACAGAAGTAACCAAGCCCGAAGCGTTCGCAAACCCGTTCGGAAAGTTTATGAGTGGAGTGGCCGTCGGTGCAATCTGAAAATTCACTGTGGCCACAAAGCTATCGGTATACCCGTTTTCAATCGCGACGGCCTGAACAACCTCACTAGAATTCACCGAGACGGGACCGGTGTACTTGCTGGAAGAAGTTGTGGGTTGCTGCCCGTTGGTCGTGTAATAGATTGTCGCGCCGGGGGGTGCGCTGATCGTCACCGTTTGCCCTGATGTATACGACCCTGCAGCGACACTGAAGGTAGGCGTGGTGAGTCTGGGATTATAGCCTTGAGAGAAACTCCACGAGAGCACTTGATTCACGCCCCCTGGGATCTCGCCCGCAGTGAAGCCGATCCAGGCTGAGTTGCCACCCACGACTGACGGAATGTTGATCGGCCAGCTCGTCCTGAATTGCGCGTTTGTCACAGTGTCGAGCAGAGTCATGGTCAATATACTGCCATCGTAAACAATCGTGGCCGCCATGACGTGGCCGACGTTTAGGTTGATTCCGGAGGGATTCAGATCAATCTCAGGGACCAAGGCGGCATACGGTCCCCCGTTGATATATAGGCCCGTGGCGCTGGGAGAGCCTCCCGGAGGATATATTACCGCACTGGTGTTGTTGGAGGAGATATCGAACTTGATTGCGACGCTATTCCCGATGCCAGGCATGGTGGTAGCTTCGTTAGAATAAGATCCGTAGCCGGCAAGATTGGCATCCGCGGCAGCGAAAATACCTGAGTTTTTGCCAGGATCGTCCGGATTCGTCGTGATATTGCTGTTCTGAACGCAGAACGTCATGCCGATGATGCTCGGGATGACGCCGGTATTGGGCATTTGGAATGTGAAACTCGTCGTGAATGACGTTATGTTTTGTTGCGCCTTGTACCAAACCGCGCCAGCTTCGTGCCTACCCGGAGCTCCACTATTAATTTGCATCGCCGCACCGCTGAACGAAGCTGCGTCGGCTACAGTTTGGAATAGATTCGTTGCGCCCGCGAAGCCGTTCGGGTAGCTGAAAACTACATTTGCGCCTGTGCTCGCACACGCAACTTTGCACGCCAAAAACATTACGATCAATGCCGGCGTCGTGTTCAAGACTTTCAGTCTTCGCTTTTGGTACATCGCTACCTCTTAAAAAAAGCGCGACGAAACTCCAGCACGAGGGTGCGGACCGGAGGCCTTGCGTCGTCATTTTACAGCGAGTTTGCCCGTTCAGGTCGTAGTAAACGGTGTTCGGTTAATCCGCGCAATCTGACTCAATCTGGAGACACGCATCGGCATTTAGACACTTAAAAGAGGATCAGACCTTACCGACCTTTCGCCCAGCTTATGGTAAGCTGGTTGACGGTGCTGCTCGCGTGCCGCGCTCGTGCTCCGGACGGCAAATACGGCGCCGTAACTGTTCTCGTTGAGCCATTCCAGCTCAGCGCCGTTCGCAACGGCTGTCACAGCGACGTGAACGCGCGGAAGCGCGGTGTTGTCGGTTGTCAGGAAATCGTTTGATGTGTATAAGAGCGCGGGCGGAAAGACTTAAGAGGGGCCTGCATAGCGGCCCACTACCAACCCACACGCGGATCTCCCGTGGAAATGGACTTCATCTCTTGAGGATCGGTCAAATCTCGCGCGGGACTGCGGGCACAATGCTTTCGAGCTACGACGCTTTCGCCGTTCGCCTCCAGACAAGTCATGTACGCCCGTCAAGAGTTAACGTGCAACATGCCCATTGAGACCGTCATTCGCGCCAACCAGCGGGGCTTGGCGCTGGGCGAGGTGTACGCGCGCCGGGAACTGCTCTACATCCTGATCTGGCGCGACATCAAAATCCGCTACAAGCAGACGGTGCTCGGCGTCGCCTGGGCGGTACTAGTGCCCGTGCTTCAGTTGGCGATCTTCACGGTCGTCTTCGGCAAGCTCGCAGGAATTCGGCCCGACGGCGACTACCCCTATCCGCTTTTCGTGCTTGCAGGTTTAGTGCCGTGGACATTCTTTTCACAAGCTGTCGCACTGGGCGGTCAAAGTCTGGTGAATCAACAACAGATGCTCACCAAGATCTACTTCCCTCGTTTGTTCGTACCGGCCGGAGCCGTGGGAGGCTGTTTCGTCGATTTCCTCGTATCTTTCGCGGTATTCGCCGCTGTACTGGCTTGGTATCACTATGTGCCGTCCTGGCAGATGATTTTCGTTCCGTTACTTGTTTTACTCACGGTTGTCGCATCCCTCGGGGCGGTTTTTCTCTTATCCGCGTTGACAGTGACTTACCGGGACTTTCGGTTCGTCGTCCCGGTGATGATTCAATCGCTCATGTATCTGAGCCCGGTTGTTTACCCGGTAACGCTGGTCCCTGAACGTTACCAGTGGATACTCGGCTTGAATCCCATGACTGGCATCATCGACGGCTTCCGTTCGGCAATTCTCGGGAAATCGTGGAACTTTCCGACGCTGCTGACTTCCGCGGTCAGCGCCGTGATTATTTTGTTGGCGGGTACGATGTACTTTCGAAACACAGAGCGGCGATTTGCGGACATCGCATGACAGCCATGGCGCCACCTTTGACGGCCGCTCATCCACGATTCAACCATTGATGCCCCTACCAGTCGTTCAAGTCAACAATATTGGCAAAGCCTATCGGCTCGGGCAACCGGACATCAAGAATGCGATGTTCCGCGACGCATTGCTTGCCACCCTCAAGGCGCCGTTTCGACGCTTGAGTGAACTACGCCAATCCAACAAGGGTGTAGATCTCTTTTGGGCCCTTAAAAACGTATCCTTTGACCTTCACGAAGGCGAGGTCGTGGGCGTCATCGGACGTAATGGCGCCGGTAAGAGCACTCTGCTGAAGATACTTTCTCGCATCACTGAGCCCACCGAGGGTCAGGTAACACTGCGGGGACGGGTGGCGTCGCTGCTGGAAGTCGGGACCGGATTTCACCCCGAGCTCACTGGCCGTGAGAATATTTACCTCAACGGAGCAATTCTCGGCATGTTCAAGACCGAGATTGATCGCAAGTTTGATGAGATTGTGGCATTTTCGGAAATTGCGCAATTTCTGGACACGCCGGTCAAGCGCTATTCATCAGGTATGTATGTTCGTCTGGCTTTTGCTGTTGCGGCGCATCTTGAACCCGAAATTCTGATTGTTGATGAAGTTCTGGCGGTGGGTGACATGGCCTTTCAGGCGAAGTGCTTGGGTAAAATGAAAGAGGTCTCTCGAGCCAGCGGCCGAACCATTTTATTTGTTAGCCACAATATGCCCGCCGTACGTGCGCTGTGCACAAGAAGTATTGTCGTGGAAAGTGGAAAAATCTTCTTCGATGGTGGCGTTGAGGAAGGTACTCGCTACTACATTAAGGGCAATCTGCCAAGCGGGTCTCACCCGATCGTTGCGTTTAGTGAAACAGATACGAACGAACCTCGCATGACGTGCGTCAAGCTCATGAACCAAGGCGAACCAACCACTATTTTTTACATGGGCGATGAGCTGACTCTTGAGGTCGAATATCTATTTCCTCACAAAACTGCCTCGCCAAAATTAGGCTTTATAATTTCCACAGAAGAGGGGTACCCGATTGTAAATGCAAACAATCGCTACCAACGCTCGGGGGAATTAGATACGCCGTGCGATCGGGGGCGAATTCGTTGTGAATTGGGTCAGGTACCGTTAATGCCTGGAGAATACACCGTGTCCCTTTGGTTCGGAGACTCTATTCAAGACACCCACATCGTTGAAAGTGCATTGCGCTTTCGAGTAATCGAATATGATCTCTGGGGCATGGGCCGAGTGCCTCCGACGAACGCGTCCGCAATGTGGTGGTCAACCAAGTTTCATGTTGATCCGATACATAAGAAATTGGAGCTTTCTTCCGATGAGTGAGACGAGCCAGGCGATGTATGATGAACGACCAGACGTTACTCGAGATTCGACATGGCTTGGCGCACATCCGGATCACGCTGCGAGGTATCTCTATGCGGCGCAGTTCGTAAAAGGGCGAAGCGTACTCGATGCTGGAACAGGTCCAGGGTACGGAGCCGCAATTTTGAGAGAGGCTGGCGCTCTTTATGTACAAGCGGTAGACGTTGATGAACCGACCATTGTTGAAGCCGCGGCAAGGTACCCCATTCCAAGGATTGAGTTCATGGTCGATGACTGCGAGAAGCTAGAGAAAGTGAGAGGACCAATTGATGTGATCTGCAGTTTTGAGAATATTGAGCATCTCAGATGTCCGGAAAATTTCCTCAGGGCTGCCACTAGGATACTCAGCCCCTCCGGCACTCTCCTGGTTTCATCTCCAGATCGTGGTGGCGCATGCCCTCAATGGATCGACGGGAAGCCTGCGAACCCTTATCACTTCATTGAGTGGTATCGCGACGAGTTTAGGTCCCTATTATCCAAATACTTCCAGAAAGTCGAGCTGCGAACGCAGGCGGTTTCATACGCGGCGATTGTGAGACGACAGGCTACAGACAACCTGCGAGAACATCTGAAGTATCTCTGGACGACGCCTTTGGTTCGTTTCTCTCGTACGGTCGGCCGGGTGATGGGACGGAGCTATCCCTGGCCTAATATTGAAGGTTTCAGCGCTAACTCAGTTCACGACTACCCGATATTGAGCGAAAGCGCCGTGAAAGCGGTGGGAGAGGCTGTGAGTCATTACGCTATCTGCACCGACCCCAGAGGGTAACAAAAATTAGGGCCGAATTTCAACGGATGGTTTCTGCGAATGATGATCGCACTGGTCTCGGACGAGTATCCTCCTGCAACCATAACGGGCGGAATTGGCACGTATAGCAAGGCGCTGGCCGAGTTGTTGGCCAATTCCGGAGAGCACGAAGTTCACGTTTTCTGTCAGAGTGATGCGATTGAGAAGCGCTCAGCCGGCGAACAGATTCATAAGGTCGTGGCTTGTGGCCCGAGGTGGCGCCCCGCCCGAATCGTCTACCACCGCCTGATTGCCCCCCTCTTCGGTCCAATCGAGCACCGCGTACGGTGGGGTATCTCAGCGGGCAACGCCGTGCTGGCGACTGAGAGGAGGCTTGGGCGAGTGTTTGACGTCATAGAGGTTCCAGAGGCAGGCGGCTTTGGTGCTTTACTCAGACTGGCGGGCGTCAATACAGCCATGCTTATCAGATTGCATACCAGCACGACGATATTGCGTAAGCACTCGCGCCAGCGCCCTAACCTGCAGGATAAGCTTATCGGTCTTCTGGAGAGGTGGTCGATCAAGAATGCCGACCTTGTCACTTCTCCTACGCGAGCGCTCGTACGCGAATCGCGAAATGAGCTAGGTATCAACGAACAGGATTGCTTGGTGTATCCGAATTTGCTGCCGCGTGTGACCATTTCATCGGGAACTACACTGAAAACTGGGACCGGTCAACGTTCAGTTCTGGTGGTAGGTCGACTTGGAAACTACAAGGGAACTGACCTCGTTTTACAAGCAGTGGGGCATCTTCAGGGTCAAGAATATCCGCAACTTCGTCTAGTCCTCATTGGGAGAAGCGAATGGTCACGCGAGGAGCTTGAAGCGATGATCGCGCGGACTCTTCGGCCAGGAACATGCGAACTACTCGGAGAAGTCCACCACAGCCAAGCGATTGCTGCAATGCGCTCGGCCACGATCTTGGTACAAGCATCTCGCTATGACAACTACCCCAATACTATCCTAGAAGCCTTCCTGAGCGGCTGTCTTGTAGTAGGTTCCAACATTGGAGGAATTCCAGAAATTGTCACTCATCAACGCACTGGGCTCCTATTCGAAAGCGGTAACGCCGAGAGCCTAGAAAGCCAGATCCGATGGGCGTTGGAACACCCAGAAGAGTCCGCCAGGATGGCGAGTTCCGGAACCGAGTGGGCTCATTCGGAATTGTCTGTTAGCAAGTCTCTAAATTCAGTAACCAATGCGTATAAGAAAGCAAAGCAACACGCCGACCGGCGAAGGCGGATTTTCAGCTGAATGCGGATCTCATTTGCGTGTTTAGCGTGTACAGAGTAGTTCCCTGAATAGCTCCAATGAAAGTTAACTTTCCCCGCGATCGCGCACCAACCTGGCTAGGATAACGGAGTCTCCTGCATAACTTTGCGGGTTTTGTCTTATAGCTTCCGTTAAATTACTTTGGCGTCGATGTTTCTGGGCCGACGTCTTAACTAACTTAGACGCGCCAGATACTGGACCTTGTTTTTGCACCTTTGCTAGTTTTGTGATGAGCTTTGCATTAATGAAATCGACTGAAACGTTCTTGCTGTTCGCGCGCGGTATTTCAAAGTAGCGTCGCGATCGATATTGATTCTGAGTTTACACAGCTTGAGACGACTTTGAGTTGTCGAGGAATTGCCTCGTGCACGTAGCCTTTTGGTCTCCCGCTTGGCCGCTTCAGAAATTTCAGAACGGCATCATAACTTACGTTCATTGGATGAAACGCGAACTTGAGTCGCAGGGTCATCTGGTTTCGGTTTTCACTGCCGAGATGGACGCAACGTCGGAAGACCCTAATGTACATTTGGTTGGTCGTGATGCCGCCATCGTCTTCAGCAAAGCTTTCAATAAACATATCCGACGGAGGCGACCGAGTTATCGGGAAATATTTGACTTTGGTGCCGCAATTGCCCGCACGATCAAGAAGGTAAACCGGGAAAATCCGATAGACATTGTTGAGATGGAAGAGTCTTTCGGGTGGTGCGCAGATGTGGCGCGGCTCACGTCATTGCCCTTAGTAGTGAAGCTTCACGGTCCGGCATTTACCTCAATGGTCGAGGATGAGCTGGTATCGCCGATGGGACTCGAAAGAATCGAACGCGAAGGTCACGCGTTGTCCAAAATAGAATCAATCGTCGCTCCAACGGAACTGATCTTGCGTCTAACTCTAGAGAGATACGGGTTGAAGCCGAGAGACTCTCGGCGCATCGTCAATCCTGTAGTCATGGATAAGCAAACGCCGCTGTGGAGCCGGAACGGATGCGATACGAACTGCGTCCTATTTGTCGGGCGCTTTGATTTACTTAAAGGCGGCGATGTTGTTTTGAAGGCGTTCGCATCGGCAGCAAAAAAAAATAAGAATCTTAGGATGATATTTGTTGGACCCGACAACGGTATAGTCGGCCCAGGCGGCAAGAGACTGCACTTCAATGAGTTTCGTGATTCCGTACTTCCAGTCGACGTGAGAGCTCGAGTGGACTATCGCGGACGCATGGCCAACAACGAGATTATGGCCCTCCGGACCAAGTCGATGCTGACAGTAATAGCTTCCAGATGGGAAAATCAGGGATATGCCCTGTTGGAAGCAATGTTCCAAGGTTGCCCGGTGATAAGTACCGATGCCGGGGGTTGCCCTGAGAGTGTTGTGGATGGCGTGACGGGGGTTTTGGCGAAATCGGAGGATCCAGAGAGTTTTTCGCAGCAAATACTTGCAGTCGTAAATGATCAGGTAAGAGCAGAAGCTTTGGGACGAGCAGCTCGTCAACATGTCATTAAGG
>Ga0075029_100001254_pt1 | contig 14604 bp, 10 predicted proteins | sample LitLauG_LLR_2013_FD_71391 | JGI IMG/M metagenome (GOLD analysis project Ga0075029, IMG submission 71391) | Freshwater sediment microbial communities from North America - Little Laurel Run_MetaG_LLR_2013 | ecosystem: Environmental > Aquatic > Freshwater > Creek > Sediment | place: USA...
GTTAGCGCGATCCCAGCGAAATCCTCAGACTCTTGATGACCGTCTCAGAGGGCACACTCTCACCTCCAGCCACTTACCTCAAAACTCCGCGTTCCCCGGCGTCCTCGGAAACGGAATCACATCCCGAATATTCTTCATCCCCGTCAGGTACATCATCATGCGCTCAAAGCCCATCCCGAACCCCGCATGCTTCACACCGCCGAACCGCCGCAGGTCCAGGTACCACCAGTAGGATTCCTCGCGCATGCCGTGGATGGCCATGGCGCGGATCTTTTCCAGCAACACGTCGTGGCGTTCCTCGCGCTGGCTGCCGCCGATGATTTCGCCGATACGCGGCACCAGCACGTCCATGGCGGCGACAGTTTTGCCGTCGTCGTTACTCCGCATGTAGAAGGCCTTGATTTCGCGCGGATATCCCGTCACGATCACCGGCTTCTTGAATAACTCCTCCGTAAGATAGCGCTCATGCTCGCTCTGCATGTCGGCGCCCCAATAGACCGGGAATTCCCAGTTCCGCCCCGATTTCTCCAGCAGCGCGATCGCCTCCGTGTAAGTGATGCGCTCGAAACTGGCATTCAGCAGGCCGTCCAGCGTCTGGCGTAACTCCGGGTCGTACCACTTAGCCAGAAAGTCCAGGTCCGCGCTGCAGGCAGCGATCACCTGCTCCACCTGGCTCTTGAGGAACGCCTCGGCCAGGTCCTGGTTATCGTTCAAATCGCAGAAGGCCATCTCGGGCTCGATCATGTAAAACTCGGCCAGATGGCGTGGCGTGTTCGAGTTCTCGGCCCGGAAGGTGGGGCCGAAGGTGTAGACGTTGGCAAAGGCGTGGGCGAAGATCTCGGCTTCCAGTTGGCCGCTCACGGTGAGGTAGGCGCGGCGCTTGAAGAAGTCCTGCTCGAAATCGGGTGGCTTGCCGCTCGGGCCCAGGTATTCGAGGTCGAGCGTGGTCACCTGGAACATGGAGCCCGCGCCTTCGGCATCCGAAGTCGAGATCACCGGGGTATGCACATAGAGAAAGCCCCGGTCCTGAAAGAACTTGTGGATCGCGCCTGCCAGCGCGTTGCGCACACGAAAGACCGCGCCGAAAGTATTGGACCGCGCGCGCAGGTGTCCGATCTCGCGCAGGGTTTCGAGCGTGTGCTTCTTCTTCTGCAGCGGATACTCCGCTGGGTTGGCGCCGCCATGGACCGTCAGCAAGCGCGCCTTCAATTCCACCGCCTGTCCCTTGCCCAGGGACGCCACCAACTCGCCTTCCACGCTCACACAGGCGCCGGTAGTGATCGTGGCCACCACTTCGTCCGGGACGACGCCCGCATCGAGCACCACCTGCAGATCCACCGCCGACGAACCGTCGTTGAGCTGGATGAAGTGGACGTTCTTGCCGTCGCGCCGCGTCTTGACCCAACCCTGTGCGAGCACCATCTCACCGGGGGAGCGCTTCAACAAGCTGCGAATGTAACTGTCTGGCTGAATCATTGGGGTTCGGATTGCTGCCGTTCCAAACCCGCGAAGGCCTGTGCCACGGCTTCCAGCGGGTTCGCGATCCCGGGCTGCTCTTTCAATTCCAGAAGCAGCGGGTAGTTGGCCTCGCGGCTTCGCAGAAGCTGCATGGTCTCCTTCCAATCGATGGCGCCGCCCTCGGACACGAACGGGATCAGGTGGCTATCGCTCTTGCCATCGTTATCGTGGACATGGGTAGAACGGATCTTGTCCTTCATCAGGTTGAACGCCGCCGCCACGCCTTCGCCCAGGTGCGCATGGCCCGTGTCGAAGACGTAATTGAGACCGATGTGCGTCAGTTCCTCGAACTGCAGCAGGCGCTCGGCGGTGGCGAGCCGGTTGGGGATGTTTTCCAGCAGAATCTGTACGCCGCGCTGGCTGGCGAACAGCTTCAATTCTTCGAGGGCGGCGAAGGCCGCGTCGACCTTGTGCAAGTCGAACTCCTCGCCGCCCACGCCAATGTGTTGGATCAGGTACCGGAATGGAATCACCTCCGCGATCTCCAGCGCGCGCTTGATTTCGTCCACCATTTCCAAACGCCGTCCCTTCACCGGCTCGGTGATGGTGATGACCGCGTGCGGGCCGGAGCGGCCCCAGATTTCGTCGTTGTACATGGGGGAGTGCAGCGAGTGGAGCTTGATTTCCGAATCGCGAAACCAGTGGCCCATTTCGGCAATTTGGGCCTTGTCGCGATAGTCCAGGTGCTGGCGGGCACAGAAGATCTCCACGGCGGGGATCCCCGCCTGTTGGATCTTGCTGAGCAGCGCGACGGTCAGGCGATGATTGACGAAGAAATGCGTCGATAGTGCGTGATTCATCGTGAGGTTAGTGTCCTTCGGCAGTGCCTTCGGTGCGCGGGTCGGGCGCGCCTTCCAGCCACCCGTTGTTGAACCGGATAGTCGCGGCCTCACCCTGCGCTGCGAGGCGCTTCACGGTGTACCCGCGCTTTTCGAGCAGCGCCACGGTGTCCGGCGAGTAGCCCGGTTCCATGTGCAGTTGGTCGGGCATCCACTGGTGGTGGAAGCGCGGCCAGTTCACGGCGTCCTGCACGTTCATGTTGAAATCGAGCACGTTGACGATCACTTCCAGCACCGTGTTGATGATGGTGGGGCCGCCCGGGGAGCCGACTGCCAGAACCGGTTGGCCGTCCTTCAGCACGATGGTTGGGGTCATGGAGGAGAGTGGCGTCTTGCCGGGCTGAATAGCGTTGGCCTCGCCCTGCACCAGTCCATACATGTTGGCTTCGCCGGGTTTGGGCGCGAAATCGTCCATCTCGTTGTTCAGCAGGAAGCCAAGGCCGGTTGCCGTTACCTTGCTGCCGAAGCTGCCATTCAAGGTGTAAGTGACCGCCGCGATGTTACCCTCGGAATCCGCAATCGTGTAGTGAGTGGTTTCCACCGATTCGTGACCGCCAAAAGCCCCGGCTTTGATCTGGCTGCTGGGTGTGGCGCGTTCGGGATCGATGGACGCCCGTTGTTTGACGATGTACTTGGGTTCGAGCAGCGAGGTCAGCGGAACCTTGACGAAATCGGAATCGCCCAGATGCTCGGAGCGGTCGGCGAAGTAGCGCCGCATGGCTTCGGCCATGTAGTGGACCACGGTGGCTGAACCGGCGCCGGCCTTTTCGTATCCGGTGCCTTCCAGCATCCCCAGCATTTGGAGAATGCCTACGCCGCCGGAACTGGGCGGGGGCGCGGTGACGATGGAATAGCCGCGGTAGGCGCCGGTGAGCGGCTGGCGCTCGTGCACGGTGTAGCCCTTGAGATCGGCTTCGGTGATGAGGCCGCCATGGGCCGCCATGTCTTTGGCCAGCAGACGGGCCGTTTCGCCTTCGTAGAAATCCTTGGCGCCGAACTTTTCAATGCGCTCCAGCGTGCGCGCCAGTTCGGGCTGGACGAAGTTCTCGCCGGGTTCATAGAACTTGCCACCCTTCTGAAAAATTCGGGTGGATTCCGGGAAGCGGCTCAGTCCGCCGGTGTTGCGCAACGATTGCGAGAGCGCGTAGGAGACCGGGAGACCTTTGGCCGCGAGTTCCACCGCCGGGTGCACCAGTTCGGCCCAAGTCTTCTTGCCGTATTTTTTCGAGGCGTACTCAAGGCCGCGCACGGTTCCGGGGATGCCGGAGGCGCGGTATCCGATGATGCTTTCTTCGGTGACCTTGCCGGAGTCGTCCAGATACATGTTGCGCGACGCGGCCTGCGGGGCGCGCTCGCGAAAATCGATGAAGGTGGTGCGTCCATCGGCTAGGCGCAGCAGCATGAATCCGCCGCCGCCGAGATTACCGGCCGAGGGGTGCGTCACCGCCAGGGTGAGCCCCACCGCGACCGCGGCGTCCACGGCGTTGCCGCCAGATTCGAGAACTCTAAGCCCGGCCTGTGTGGCGTGACGTTCACGCGAGACCACCATTCCGTGGCGCGCACGCACTGGCTGCGCGGCCCATGCCGGAATAGCGGCCGCGATCAGCAGAACAGCTAAGATGCGGCGCATACACTCGATTCTACCGTAGGGTAGGCGTCCTCGCCTGCCCGCTAAACATGCTCCCCTTCCGGCGGCACACAACTCGCGCCTCGGGAGAGGATGGTGTACTCGGTCCGGTGCTACGCCAGTATTGCCTCAACTGCCAATGTGTAACGAAGAACAACCCTCTTAGCTTTTTGTCTATTTTCTCCACGCCGCCAGTCTGAAGGCGGGCCTCTGCGCGGTTCCTGACGTATGTTTTAAGCCATCCGTTATTCGCGACCGTAAGATTCCGCTCAGATAGCAGCCGGTCTCACACAAAAGTAAACTTGTGGATGCTGGCATAGCTGGGTGAATAATCAGTCGTTCGAGTGCGGCCCCGGTGAGGGGAAGTAACGGAGGAGCGAATTACAGCAGGCGTTCGTCGAGAAGAAAGCGGGAAACAATAAGAGACGGCCCCCGCTTGGTGGGCGAGAGCCGTCTCTCGGATACCAGGTAACTGATACCCTCGTCTGACAACCTCATTGTACCTGTTCTTCCGGGTAGCCACATCAGGTTTCCCACCGCAGATGGAACAACGCTAGGTGTGTGTTTGCCAGCAACAAACAGAATAGGGAGGCAAGTAAGTGCGAGTCTCAAAGTCTTTCAGAGTCCAGGCGCAAGCGAAATACCCGCGTGGTTCTTCGTGGAGGCTAAACCGTTTGCTGAGAGTTCTGTCGGCTGCGACAGTTGCGCTAGTCGGAACGGTCGGAGTATTGAGCGCTCAGACCGATCCAGGAGTCCGCGGCGGTGCGCCAGGCGCAGGTGGTCCGATTATGGGTCTGACGCAAGGTGAACTGGATTTCTTCAATATCCAGGCAGTACCAGACTTCATCCAGGTGGAAGACGTTCCCAACAACGGCTTGGGGCCGCGTTTCAATCTGGATTCATGCGGCGGGTGCCACGCTCAGCCCAGTGCCGGAGGAACCAGTCCCGCCATCAACCCGCAGGTTGCCAACGCCGCGACGCTGGCGCCTGCACCGAATAAGATTCCCGCGTTCCTTTCCTTGAGCGGGCCGGTTCGCGAAGCGCGGTTTGTGAAGAACCCCGACGGCACGCCGGACGGGGGCGTGCATGATCTGTTCGTCATCACCGGGCGCGCCGACGCGCCTGCCGGGTGCGCGATTCAGCAGCCCGACTTCGCCCAGGCGCTAGCCCAGCACAACGTGATCTTCCGCATCCCCACGCCCGTTTACGGTGCTGGCCTGATGGAGGCCATCAATAACGCGACGCTCAAGCAGAACCTCGCGAGCGATCCGGATGGCAAAAAGGCTTTTTTCGGGATCAAGGGCCGCTTCAACACCAGCGGCAACGATGGCACTATCACACGCTTCGGCTGGAAGGCGCAGAATAAGTCGCTCGAGATTTTCGCGGGTGAGGCCTATAACGTGGAGATGGGTGTTACCAACGAAGTCTTCCCGAACGAGCGCACAGAGAATCCGAATTGCTCCAAAGTGGTTACGCCGAACACGGACCTTACGTTCAACCCCGGTGGCACCGTTGTCTCATCGGACATTTTGAACTTCCGGGGGTTCATGAGATTCCTCGCGCCGCCCGAAGCCGCCTGCACAGGTGCCAACTGTTCGGCGTCCATTCAGGCTGGCGGCAGACTGTTTGTTCAGGTAGGGTGCGCCACCTGTCACACGCCCACTCTCATGAGCGGGAATGACGCGACCGCCGCCCTCCGCAATCAGCCTGTCCACCTCTTTTCGGATCTTGCATTACACCATATGGGACAAGGGCTGGAAGACAACATCAGTCAAGGCGCTGCTGGACCAGATGAATTCCGCTCAGCGCCATTGTGGGGGATCGGCCAGCGCATCTTCTTTCTCCATGACGGGCGCACCAATGACCTGTTGGTCGCCATCGGGGCGCACGCGAGCCAGGGCTCCGAGGCCAACAAAGTAGTGGACGCCTTCCATGGCCTGACGGCTCAGCAGAGGCAGGACATCCTCAACTTCTTGCGTTCACTATAAGGGCTCTTTCTTTAGATCGAGACACCGGCACTGCGACGCGCGTTACCTCGCTTGAGGGAAGGCCGTTGACCAAGGAGAACGACTCTTTCGGAACGTGGCAGCGTGGCAGCGAGTATACGGATTGTCGCCGGTTTTCCACATTAAGGCAAAGCTTCCGGCTCTCGGCTGAAGCCGAAGGAATTGGTCTGAAAAATGCAGTGGGTGCCGTCAAATGAAACTTGGCGCAACTGTTTGTTTTGCATTGTTCAGCTTCACCGCCACCCCGATCCTGGCTCAACTTCCCGAAGACCAGAAACGCCATTTCGATGAAGCCGAGCGCCGGATCGTGCGGCTCCCACCGACAGCATTCCCGGGGCTCCCCGGCAGCGTTGTTCGGGAACTGCTGCGCCGGGGCTGCACCATCCCGCAGGAGGCATTCACGAAGAAAGCGCATAACGTCATCAAGGGTGAATTTGCGAGACCCGGCCAAACCGATTGGGCCGTCCTGTGCTCGGTGAAAGGCTTCTCTTCGATTCTCCTTTTCTGGAACGGCTCCGGCAAGAACCCTGCCGCCGTCGCTCCGATGGAAGATCGGAATTTCCTTCAAGGCATCACGGCTGACCAGATCGGATTCTCAAGAGGCATCGCCCCGGTGGGAAAAGAGTTCATCATGCGCCACTACCAAGCTTACGGCGGAACGAAGCCGCCGCCGATTGATCACCAGGGGATTGACGATGCGTTTATTGAAAAGGCGTCGGTAACGTGGTACTTCTACGGTGGCAGGTGGCTAAAATTGACCGGGGCGGATTGAGGCCAACGCTCGGTTCTATTCCGGTCGCCGGCCGTTTGGATGATACTTATCGCCGTCGAGTTCGCCCACGGCGTCTTCCCGGGCGATCTTTCTTGTGCCGGTGGCGTCCGACTACGATATCGTGCATGGTGGGCTTTTGCCGCTTGGTCTCGTGGTGTTGGCATTATCCCCGCTAACCGCCGCCCGGTTGCGCCGTCTTAAACAGTGAGGAGCGCCAGGACGGTTCCGAACCGGCTGCTTACCGTAAGATTTCCGTTGCGCTGAACCAAAACCGGCGCATTTGCGTCTCATAGTTGAAAGCGAACGAGCAGAAGATTGAACAGCCGACAGCTTGCCGTAAGGAGGTTCCCTGATGTCTGAACGCACCCAAAAACTCGTCTCGATCCGCCATCGAACCGATCATGATCTGCTGGTTCTCGTCAACCGGGAACTCGACCGGGGTTTCGCCCTGGTGGAAAGTGCGACAACCAGGAATTCTCCGTTCTTTGCGCAATCCAAAAAGGCGCATGAGACGGCGACGACATTGCTGGCCAGGATCGCTGGTTTGAGCCTGGACGACCGGCTGCGCATTGAGGCGAGTCTGAAAGAACTACGATCCCGGCTCGATCGGGTGCCGGTTTACGCCGACGTTCCCTACCGGGCAGCGGTCGCATCGTAACGAAATCCACTGGAAGCCGGGACCATCCAAAACGAGCTAATACCGACCGAACCAGCCGACAGTCGAACAGCAATTCTTCGGAGCCACGCCGGAATGCGGTTCGCCAGTGCGTTTGCCAGTCAACCCCACCCATACACGATAAGCCCGTAAGCTGCCCCGTTGGATACTTCAACTGGCACGATTTCGGGATCGTGATCTAATTAGGCATCCTTCCCTTCAGAGCAGGGTTTGGGTACTCTGAGGGGCACCGTCGCCCCAACCTCGCCCGATGTGCAAGAATTGCAAAATACGCATTTGTCGATGGGTCATCCGCCGCCAATGAATCGCCTCAACCAATCGTGGCTCTACCAGCCCAATCCCGGCTACTACGACGAGATGCTGGCCCCTGACGGCGCGCTGCGGCCGCACTGGAAGCGCGTCATCGAACCCCTCGAAGAAGTGGGTGAAACCGGATTCGGCCTGCGCTGGCAGGAGGGCCGGCGGCTCATCCACGAGAACGGCACCACCTACAACGTCTACAGCGATCCGCAGAATCTGGAACGCCAGTGGCCGCTCGACCCCATCCCGCTGGTCCTCGATGGCGCCGAATGGGCCGGCATCGAACGCGCCCTCGTGCAGCGGGCCACGCTCCTGAATGCCATCCTGGCCGACCTTTACGGCCCGCAGCAATTGCTGCACGATGGCATGCTGCCGCCCGAACTGCTGTTTCCCAACCCGGCCTTTCTGCGCTCGTGCTGTCATGTTCCCGTGCCCGGCGCGGTCCATCTGCACATCTACGCCGCCGACCTGGCCCGCTCGCCCGACGGCCACTGGTGGGTGATCGCCGACCGTACGCAGGCGCCCTCGGGTGCCGGCTACGCGCTCGAAAACCGGCTGGTGACGGCGCGTGTGCTGACCGACGTTTTCCGCACCGCCGGCATCCAGCGCCTGGCGCCGTTCTTTAAGGCCTACCGCGAAGGGTTGCGCTCGCTGGCGCCGGGCGGCGCTTCGGGCAATCGCGAAAATCCGCGCATTGTGGTGCTCACCCCCGGCCCCTATAACGAAACCTATTTCGAGCACGCCTTCCTGGCCCGCTACCTCGGCTTCACGCTGGTGGAGGGGGGCGACCTCACGGTCCGTGACAATCACGTCTTCCTCAAAACCCTCGGCGGCCTGTTGCCGGTGGACGTCATTGTGCGCCGCCAGGACGACACCTACTGCGATCCCCTGGAACTGCGCCCGGATTCCATGCTCGGCGTGCCGGGCCTGGTGCAAGCGATGCGCTCGGGAAACGTGACGGTCGCCAACGCACTCGGCTCGGGCCTGGTCGAATCCGCCGCCCCCGCCAGCTTCTTGCCCTCGTTGTGCCGCCATATCCTCGACGAAGATTTGAAGATGCCGGCGGTGGCCACGTGGTGGTGCGGCGACGAATCGGCATTCGCGTACGTTGCGGACCGTCTTTCCAGCCTGGTCATCAAACCGGTCTTTCCCACTGCCGGCGTGCAGCCGGTCTTCGGCGTGCGCCTGAGTGCGGTGGAGCGAGCGGCGTTGCTCGACCGCATTCGCGCGGCCCCCGCCATGTTTGTGGCGCAGGAGCAGGTTGCGCTTTCCACGGTCCCGGTCTGGGAGGATGGGCCGCTGTGCCCACGCCACCTGGTGCTCCGCGTCTACGCGGTGGCCTCGAACGGATCCTACACCGTGATGCCGGGAGGCCTCACGCGCGTCACTACGTCGCTCGACAGCCTCGTGGCCTCCATGCAGGGAGGCGGCGGCAGCAAAGACACGTGGGTCGCGGCCGAAGGCCCCACCTCGCAGTTGAGCCTGTTGCCCTCCGCGCCCGTGCAATTGGACGTCAGCCGCGCTACTTTTGACCTGCCGAGCCGCGTGGCCGACAACCTGTTTTGGCTGGGCCGTTACATGGAGCGTGTGGAGCCGGCCGTGCGCGTGGCACGCGCCATCCTGCCGCGGCTGTTCCAGGATTCCGATCTCGCGGCGGTGGCCGCGGTGGCTGCTGGCATTCGCATCCTCACAGGCCTTGGCTTCATTCCGCAGCACACGGACCACCAAGCCGGCTCGCCGGAACGTGACGTGTTCACCGTCATGTATGGCGCCGAAAACAGCCTGCCCGCCAGCATGCACCAGGTGCGGCGCGTCGGCTGGCTGCTGCGCGACCGCATTTCCGCCGACGCCTGGCGCATCCTGAATCAACTCGACGAACAACTTTCGTCGGCGCCGCCCCCCGACCCTCTGCGCATCAGTGGGTCGCAGGCGTTGCTCGACCACGCCGTGGGCACGCTCTCGGCATTCAGCGGGTTGGTGATGGAGAGCATGACCCGCGGTGACGGCTGGCGCTTCCTCGATATCGGCCGCCGCCTGGAGCGGGCGTGGCAGATGGTGGAACTGATCCGCCACGGTCTCGGTTTCGAATGCGCCCAAGACAGCGGCCAACTGGAAATCCTGCTGGAAATTGCCGATAGCTCCATCACCTACCGTTCCCGTTACCTGACTTCTATGCAGGCCGATCTCGTGCTCGACCTGTTGCTGCTCGATGAAGCCAACCCGCGTTCGCTGGCCTACCAACTGGTGCGCTTGCGCGAGCACGTCGAGCACTTGCCCGGCAGCCGGTCGCTGATCCGCCGCCCGGCCGAGGCGCGCATCGCGATCTCGTTGCTCACAGCCCTCCAACTGGTCGAGATCCGGGAACTGGCCTGCGTCAACTCGGAGGGGCGGCGCCACCATCTGGAAAGCCTGTTGAACCGGCTCACCGGAGAATTGCGCTCGCTGTCGGAAACCCTGACTCGCGAGTACTTCAACCAGGCCCTTCCTCCCCGGCAGTTCGGGGGCTTCGCGGTCTGAGGAAACCATGCTTCTGCGTGCCACCCACACCACCACTTATCTCTACAGCCAGCCGGTATCGCTCTGTCACACCGAGCTGCATCTAACGCCGCGCGGCGATGGCCAACAACGAGTGCTGGAGCATCGGCTATCCATTCTTCCGGCGCCCGAGGAAACCTTAGACCGCCAGGACTACTTCGGCAACCAGGTGACTTACTTTTCTCTTCAGGAGCCGCACCAGACCCTGACCATCACCTCTACCAGCATCGTCGAGAAGCAGTACAGCGATCCTTTTGAACCCAGCTTGACCCCGGCATGGGAGGAAGCCAAGGGCACCGCCCGCCGCCTGGGCGATTACGAGTTCACGTTCGAATCGCCGCGCATCGCGCTGGGCGCGGAGTTTGCCGCTTATGCAATGCCCTCGTTCACCCCGAGCCGGCCTCTGTTGGATGCCACGCAGGAACTGTGCCACCGCATCTACACGGATGTCCATTACGACCGCCGCGCCACCACGGTATCCACCCCGGTCACCCAGGTGCTGCAATCGAGGAGAGGTGTCTGCCAAGATCTGGCGCACCTGTCCATCGCCTGCCTGCGCTCGCTGGGTCTCGCAGCGCGCTACGTGAGCGGTTATCTGCGCAGCGGCGATCTGATCGGCGGCGAAGCCTCACACGCCTGGGTCTCCGTGTTTTGCCCCGGCTTGGGTTGGCTCGACCTGGACCCGACTAACGACCAACTGGTCAACGGCAACCACGTCACCGTGGCCTGGGGCCGCGACTACTCCGATGTTGCGCCAGTGAATGGCGTAGCCCTGGGCGGCGGCGAGCACGTGGTGAACGTCTCGGTCGCGGTCACCCCCGCATGAGGGTATGGCGCGTTTCCGCTTCGATCTGCGTCATCCAAACCAGATGCTACTTCTAATGACCGACCTTAGCCGCGCCCTGCGAGGCCTCCGTAGATCGCCGACGCTGGTGGCTGTGGCCGTTTCTTCCCTGGCCTTGGGCATTGGTGTCAATGTCACCATCTACAGCGTCGTGCGCGAGATGGTACTTGATGACCTCAGCGCCCGTCAACCGGACCGCCTGGCGCGCGTTGCCGCGGAGATTCCCTATGCCCGTTATCGCGAACTCCGCCAGGCCGGCGTATTTCAGGATTTGGCTTTCAACGTCTGGCTCAACGATATCAACTGGAATTCCGGTACGCACGGCGAAGTCGCCTGGCAGATGATCACGAGCGCCAATTTCTTCGATGTCCTTGGCGTTGGCGCAACGGCCGGCCGGCTCTACTCCCAGGCCGACGAAGGCCGCCCCGTCGCCGTGGTCAGCTACGGTTTCTGGCGTGGGCGGCTTGGTGGCGATACCTATATCGCCGGCCGCTCGCTCAACCTCAATGGGCATCTGTACACCGTCACCGGCGTACTGCCGCGGGATTATCGCAGTATCGTGGGCCGCGGCGTCTCGCCGGAAGTCTACGTGATCGCTGCTCCCGATTCCGGCAATTGTCACCCTTTCGGCCGCATGCGAGACGGTCTCACACGCGGCCAGACCCGCGAAGCCCTGCTGGCGGCTGCCCGGAATATCGGCGGCGAGGATTTCGCCCGCCGCATCTCTGTGCTCCGCCCCATGGCCGGCCTCGCGGCTCACACCGCCGCCGAAGGTGACGACCGCCGCTTCTTCGTCTTTTTCGTGATGCTGTTCGGCATCGCGGCCCTGCTGGCGCTGATCGCCTGTCTGAACGTCGCGGGCCTTCTTCTGGCTCGGGGAGTTGCCCGGCAGCGCGAGATGGCAATTCGCAAGGCACTTGGCGCCGGCCGTGGCCACATCATCCGCCAACTCCTCGCCGAAGGCGCCGTGCTGGTGGCGCTGGGAGCGGCCGCCGGTCTCGCCCTCGACGCATTCCTACGCGGGCGGCTCCGCTACATCCGCTGGCCCTCTGCTTACAACCTTCCATTCGAATTCCATTTCCAGAACGACCGCAGCCTGTTTCTTTACGCGCTGGGGACGGCGCTGGCGGCGATGCTCTTCTCCTCGCTGGTGCCCGCGCTGCGCGGCTCGGACGCCGATCTCAACCTCGCCGTAAAGCAGGGCGAGCCCTCGTTCTCCATCCGCCGCTGGAACCTGCGCAACGGCTTCGTCGCGCTGCAAGTAGCGCTCTCGGTCGCGTTGCTCAGCCTCGGCCTGCTATTTGTCCGCAGCTTCGTCCACCTTGCCAACACCGACCCCGGATTCAATGTCGCCGGTACGGTGATCGCCCGCGTCCGCCAGCCGCCGGGGCAGAGTCAGGGCAAAGCAGGCTGGGCCTGGCGCGACCGCATTGTCGAGATCATCAGACAAGTGCCCGGCACCACCGGAGTCACTTCGATCGGCACGCTGCCGCTCATGGGCGAACTGCAATCGCAGGATGCCGTGCGCCGCCGCGGCGACCCGCTTTCGGCCGCGCGCGATGCCTACGAACTGGGTGGCGGCGAGCAGTTCTGCCGCGTCCTGGGCATCCCCATCCTGCGCGGCCGCGATTTTGAGATCGCCGATCGCACCCGCGACCCCGTGCCGGTCATTCTCAACCAGACCCTAGCCCGCCGCCTGTTCGGCGACGACGATCCCCTTGGCGCCGAAATCGCCGCCGGCCGCGAAAAGCCGCGCATCTTCGAGGTCGTCGGCGTGGCCGCCGATGCCAAGCTTCGCACCCTCGGCGAGGACCACCCTGCGGTGTTCTTCACCCCGTTTTCCTTCGCGCAGTTGCTGGTTGCCACCGCCGGTGATGGCGCGCAATGGGTCCGGCCGCTGCGAGACGCTCTCTCCAGGGTGGATTCAGGCGCGGCGGTGGAAGTCCGCCCGCTGACGGATGCTGCCGCCGGCGCCCTATTCCCGATGCGAATCGCCGCCGCGTTTGCCGGATCGCTCGCCGGCATTGGATTGCTCCTCGTCCTTACGGGCCTGTACAGTTCGGTCTCCTACGCCACGCGCCGCCGCACGCGCGAAATGGCGATCCGCGCGGCAGTCGGCGCCACTCGCCCCATGATTCTCTGGACGGCCATCAGTGACAGCATGGCGGTTCTTGTGTGCGGGGTTGTCGTGGGCCTTCCACTTGCAGTGGCGGCAATTCGGCCCCTCACCGACATCCTTCCCGATGGGGTCGATCCATGGAATATTGGCATGTTCGCGGCTGTGACGCTTGTTCTGCTTTCCGTTGGAGCCGGCGCGGCCTGGATTCCCGCGCGGGAAGCTGCCAACGTGGACCCTTCGTTTGCATTGAGGCAGGAATGACGGAGGCGGCCGCTGCCGGATGATCAAAGATTGAGATAATGGCATCCTACAGCTTGAGCCTGACGCGTGATTTGTGAAGAAACGTCCACTCTCTGTGACCATCCTCAGCCTCGTCTTGATTGCGACCGGCGCACTCGGGATCGCTTCCCACCTCGCCGACTTCACGGCGCAACATCCGTTTCAATACGACGTCGTCGGAATCCTTGCCGTCCGTCTCATCGCGATTGTCTGTGGCGTGTACATGCTCCGCGCCCGCAACTGGGCGCGCTGGCTTTCACTCGCTTGGATCGCATTCCACGTGATCATCAGCATCTTCCACTCGCGGTTTGAGTTGGGGGTTCACATTTTGGTGTGCGCAGGCTTCGCTTATTTCCTTTTTCGTCCCAGGACCAGCGAGTATTTTCGCGGTGCCACAGCATAAGGGAAACACATGGGAGACATTGAAGAGAACCTGGGGACGGCACGTCCGTCGAGCGATGCAAAGTTCGCCGGGAAAGTCCAGCGCATGATCCAGCCTGAGCAACTGAAACAAAAGGTCCCATTGATGTGGTCTACGGGCTTGGGCAGCGATGTGTGGGAGATGTTTTGCGCTTGTATCAAAGGAGATCTGGAAACGGTCAGGAGGCTGGTGGACAAAGACTCGTCGCTGGCGCGCTGCCACTACGAGTACCGCACGCCGCTCTACTTCGCCGTGCGGGAAAACCAGCTTGAAGTCACTGTCTTTCTGCTCGAACACGGCGCCGGCCCGATTGGCCGGGATTTGCTCGAGATCGCGCGCGACCGTGGATACGTGAATCTGGAGAGACTATTGGAGGCGAAGTCCGCCAGTCTCCACGGTGCCTCCTCCAAGGGAGAGGCGGTCGCTGAGGCGATCCGCGAACACGATCTTCCAAAAGTGCGAGGCCTGCTCGACGCCAACCCTGAGCTTTTGCACGCTGGCGACGCCAGCAGCAATCGACCCATCCATTGGGCCGTCATGACACGGCAACTCGACATGATTGACGAGTTGCTGGCGCGCGGCGCGGACATCAACGCACCACGGCAAGACGGCGCGCGGCCGATTCAGCTCACCAACGGCGACTACAACTTTCGCGGCTGGCGCGACGT
>Ga0075029_100001256_pt1 | contig 14590 bp, 9 predicted proteins | sample LitLauG_LLR_2013_FD_71391 | JGI IMG/M metagenome (GOLD analysis project Ga0075029, IMG submission 71391) | Freshwater sediment microbial communities from North America - Little Laurel Run_MetaG_LLR_2013 | ecosystem: Environmental > Aquatic > Freshwater > Creek > Sediment | place: USA...
ATGTCCGACCCCGCACTCAGCGGATCCGAATTCAAAAAGCAACTGCGCGCCGGAACCCCCAAGATGGGCCTGTTCCTGAACGCTCACAGCCCCACCATCGCCGAGCAACTGGCGCATAGCGGCTATGACTGGCTGCTGGTCGACACCCAGCACGGCCCCATGGGCTACGAACATCTTTCCGCCATGCTCAGCGGAATTGCCAACGGCGGCGCAACTTCCCTCGTCCGCGTCGGCGGATACGACGATCGCCCCGGCATTCAGCAGGCGCTCGACATGGGCGCGAATGGCGTGCTCGTGCCCTACATCAACACCGCCGACGAGGCGCGGCAGGCGGTGAGTTGCACAAAGTATCCGACGGTCGGCACGCGCTCGGTCTATTTCCCGCAGCGCAGCATGAATAAAGGCGGACTGCTCGGATACGCCGGCAACTGGAACAACGAAGGCATCGTCGCGCTGCAAGTCGAGACGGCATCGTGCATTGAGAACATCGCCGAGATCGCCGCTGTACCCGGCGTCGACATTCTCTTCCTCGGCCAGAACGACCTCTGCATGTCGATGGGCCTCTACAACAAGTACGAGTTCCCACACATGTACACCTCGCCCGAACTCGACGCGGCGACCAAGAAACTGATCGAGCACGCCCGCAAGAACAACGTGATCCTCGGCCTGTTTCTGTTCGGCACCGCCCGCGTCGGCGAATTCCTGGAGAAGGGATTCACCTTCATCAGCATTGGCAACGACCTGCACCATGTGCTCACGCAAACCGGAGCCTACGTCGCCGACATGGAAAAGATCGCCCAGGAAAAAGGAAAATCCTGGAAGCGCCGAACGACCGCTTTGTTCTAAGAAGAACATGAGGGTGCCCCATCCTAAAATCGCGTTTTGTGCGATTTTAGGGTGGGGATTTTGACTTTGTACGCGTCCAACTCTTACGGAACTTTCTCGTTCCGCAGACGTACAATGAACCAGGAGTGATTCGAAGCCATGTTCACCTTTCTGCTGTGGTGCATACTCTTCATTCTCTGCTGGCCGCTGGCCATTGTTGCGCTGGTCGCGTATCCGTTTGTCTGGTTGCTGCTGCTGCCGTTCCGCATTGTCGGCATAGCGGTTCACGGCGTTCTGGAAGTCGTGTTCCTGGCGATCACGTTGCCCTTCCGTCTGCTGGCTGCGCCATTCCGGATCGGTTCCGCACATAAGGCGTGATCTAAAATGGGTGCGGACAACCGCATGCCTCTTCTGCTCACGGAAATTGAAACCCGCGTTCTCGGCGCTCTCATCGAAAAAGACATCACCACGCCCGACTACTATCCGCTTTCGCTCAACGCGCTGGTGAATGCCTGCAACCAGAAAAATAATCGCGATCCGGTCATGACCCTGGACGAAGAAACGGTGCGCGACGCGCTTTCTTCGTTGCAAGAAAAACGTCTTGCGGGCCCAGCCCAGGGCGCCGACAGCCGCGTGACGAAGTTTGAGCATCGACTCCAGGAAGTCTTCAACTTTGACCGGCGTGAGATCGCGGTCGTTTGCGTCCTGCTTCTGCGCGGACCACAGACTCCGGGAGAACTCCGCGCCCGGACCGAGCGCATGTATCACTTCGAAGCGCTGGAAGATGTGGTCTCGACGCTGGATCGTCTTGCGCAGCGGGAACCTTCCTTGGCGCGAGTATTGCCGCGACAGCCGGGCACAAAGGAATCGCGCTATACACATCTGTTCTCGGGCGAACCAACCGCAGCCGAAACTGAGCTGGCCTCTTTGTCCACACCTGTGACCGCAAATTCCAACTCGATTGCCGGGCGAGTCGCTTCGCTCGAAGAAGAGGTGGCGCGGCTGCGGACGGAACTTGCCTCCGTGCAGGAGCAGCTTGCCGTATTTCGCAAGCAGTTCGAATAATCCACCGAAGACTACCTTCACATTTTTTTTTGCAAGCACCCCGTAAAATATTTACTTCATTGGCTTTAGGGTCAACAGATCGGGTCGAGGCCGGGTAAAATATTGAATCGCAAGCACTTAGAGGCAAAATATTGCGGGAAGAGGACTTAGCTTTGAGCTTCAGATCATCGATGGAGAAGCCGCGCATAGTTCGAGCGTGCTCCTTCCGAATTTCTCAGTAAAGGTTGTTCGTCACAATGAGGCGGTTTATTTCGTAGCGGGCTGTGGAAATCTCCCGGCGCCAATTAGACGGCGGCGACGCGCAGGCTCATATCCGTGGCTTTGGGTGAGTGAGTCAGCAGTCCGATGGAGATGAAGTCGACTCCGGTCTCGGCGTAGGCGCGCACGTTTTCGAGGTTCACCCCACCGGAGCACTCAATCGGGATGGGGCGGCCTTCGGCGGTAACGCGTTTGATGCAAAGCTCCACCGCGCGGCGTACATCTTCAGGGGACATGTTGTCGAGCAGAACCGCTTCCGCCCCATGCGCCAACGCTTCCTGAAGTTCGTCCAGATTGCGGACCTCGATTTCAATCGGCTGCTCGCCGCGCCGGTTGCGATGAGCCCGCTCCAGCGCCGGCACAATTCCGCCGGCGAGCGCGATGTGGTTGTTCTTGATCAACACGCCGTCCGATAAATCGAGGCGGTGATTTTGTCCGCCGCCGCAGCGCACCGCATATTTATCGACGACGCGCAGGCCGGGCGCGGTTTTGCGCGTGTCGAGAATGCGCGCCTTGGTTCCAGCGACGGCTTCGACGAACTTGCGGGTCAGGGTGGCGATGCCGCTCATGCGCTGCACGAAATTCAAGATGACGCGCTCACAGGAAAGAATGACGCGGGCATTGTGGCGGATGACAGCAACGGATTGTCCGGGGCGCAGGCGCACGCCATCGAAAATTTCCGGATGGGTGGTGACTTCGTAGTGCGAGGTGACAGCGCCGTCGAGCGCGGCGTAGACATCCAGGATGCGGGCAATGCAGCCGACGCCTGCCAGAATGCATTCCTGCTTGGCGATAATCGTCGCCGCGGCGCGCTGGTTCGCTTCCACGCAGGCATAGCTGGTGGCGTCGCGCGTGGCCCGATCTTCGAGCAGCGCATTCTCCAGAATCGCGGTGAGGCGTCGTGAATTCCAATCCATAGCAGTTGCCAGTTGCCAGTGGTCAGTGGCCAGTCAGAAGACTTCCCATCATCGGCAGCCTAGTTCCTTTAGCTTGCTTTGTGTTTTTTCCTGCAACACCACGAGTTCTTGTCCGCGAGTGCGCAGGCCGTCTACTACTTTTCCAGGAGCTTTGGCCAGGAATTGTTCGTTGCCCAATTGCTTCTGATTGTTGGCCAGCTCTTTTTCGATCTTGTCCAATTCTTTCTTCATGCGGTCGCATTCGGCGGCGACATCGATGGTTCGTTCATAGATTACGTGGACGTCGAAGCGGGCCGTGCTGCGGGCTCCGGCGCGGTTGGCGAGCGAGCCTTCCACGAATGTTATCTTTTCGACGCTTCCCAGCCGCTCCACTGAGCCGTGATTGGCTTCAATCATTCTCCGGATCTCGGGCTCGTGCGCGAATACTTCGATCGGCACCTTGACCTTGGGCTCGACCTTCAGCTCTGCGCGCAGATTGCGAATGCTGACGATCAAGTCCTGCAGGATGGCCATCTCGGTCTCAGCCGCGAGATCGAACTGTTTCGGGTCGGCCTGCGGATACGCGGCCAGCGCAATCGACTTCGCCGGGGGCTTGCCTTCATAGATCGCCTGCCAGACTTCTTCGGTGATGAAGGGCATGACCGGATGCAGCAGGCGCAACGAGGCGTCGAACAAGTTGACCAGATTCGCGCAGGCTGCGCGGGCTGCGGTTTGGTCAGCGCCTTCTTCAAAATTCAGCCGCGGCTTGATCAGTTCGAGATACCAGTCGCACAGCTCGCCCCAGAAAAAGTCGTAGATGCGGTTGGCCGCTTCGTGGAAACGATAGGTGGCGAGCGCGTCGTTCACCTCGGCGGTGACGCGGTTGAAGCGGGATAAAATCCAGCGGTCTTCGAGGGTTGCTGTGTCGAAAGCACTAATCCCCGCTCCGTGGTGGGAGGAGCCGGGACTTTGTCCCGGCTGGACAGCCGAGGGCGGCTGTCCCCACACGAATCCAATCTTGTCGACGCTCATGAACATGAAGCGGGCGGCATTCCAGATTTTGTTGGCGAAGGCGCGATAGCCTTCGGTGCGGCTTTCGTTGAAGGCAATGTCGGTGCCGGGCGCGGCCATCGCGGCCAAGGTAAATCGCGTGGCATCGGTGCCGAAGCGCTCGATGACTTCCAGCGGATCGATTACGTTGCCCTTGGTCTTCGACATCTTCTGCCGCTCGGCGTCGCGCACGAGGGCGTGAATGTAGACATGGCGGAAGGGCACGCTGTCGTTTTTCTTGTCGCTGTAACCACTGGCTTTCTTGATGGCCGGGTCTTGCTCGTGCCCTTGCATGAAGTGGCAGCCAAACATGATCATGCGGGCGACCCAGAAGAAGAGGATCTCGTAGGCCGTGATCAGCAGCGTGGTCGGATAGAAAACGGCCTGATCGCGTGTCTTCTCTGGCCAGCCCAGCGTGGTGAACGGCAGCAATCCCGACGAGAACCAGGTGTCGAGCACGTCGGGAACCTGCTCCAGTTGCGCGCTGCCGCATTTGCACTTCGTGGGTGCTTCGCGGGCTACGATGATTTCTTTGCAGGCTTGACACGTCCACGCGGGAATGCGATGGCCCCACCACAACTGGCGGGATACGCACCAGTCGTGAATGTTGCTCATCCAGTTCAAATAAATCTGGCGGTAGTTGTCGGGGACGATGGTGATCTCGCCGCTTTCGACGGCCTCTTTCGCACGCTCAGCCAATGGCGCGATCTTCACAAACCACTGCTCGGAAAGCCGCGGTTCGATGACAGTACCGCAGCGATCGCACTTGCCGATGGAGAGCGTGTAGTCCTTCTCGGCGACGAGAAATCCCTGCTCGCGGAGGTCTGCCAGAACCCGCTTCCGCGCTTCGAAGCGATCAAGCCCGGCATACGCGCCGGCGTTTTCGTTCATGCGACCGCGCGGGTCCATCACGTTAATCTGCGGCAGGTTGTGGCGCAGGCCAGCTTGAAAGTCGTTGGGATCGTGCGCCGGAGTCACCTTCACCGCGCCCGTGCCAAACTCGGGTTGCGCGAGTTCGTCGGTGATGATGGGAATCTCGCGGTTCATCAGCGGCAGCAGGGCGTGCTTGCCGTGGAGATGTGTGTAGCGCCCGTCTTTCGCATTGACCGCGATGGCTGTGTCGCCGAGCATGGTCTCCGGGCGCGTGGTCGCGACCGTGATGAACTCGCTCGTGCCGACGATGGGGTAGCGAATCTCCCACAGCTTGCCGGCGACCTCTTCGTGCTTGACTTCGAGATCGGAGATCGCCGTCTCGTGCCACGGGCACCAGTTCACGATGTAGTTGCCGCGGTAGATCAGGCCTTGCTCATAGAGTCGGACAAAGACCTCGCGCACGGCGTGCGAAAGATTTTCGTCCATGGTGAAGTACTCGCGGTCCCAGTCGACGGAGGCGCCGAGGCGCTTCATCTGGTCGAGGATGGCGTTGCCGTAGAGCTTTTTCCATTCCCAGACGCGCTCAATAAATTTCTCGCGGCCCAGTTCGCGGCGCTTGATGCCTTCGGACTCAAGCTGCTTCTCGACCATCATCTGGGTGGCGATGCCGGCGTGATCGGTGCCGGGGAGCCACAGGGTGATGAATCCGCGCATGCGATGCCAGCGCACAATGATGTCCATCTGCGTCTGGTTGAGCATGTGGCCCATGTGCAGGCGTCCGGTGACGTTTGGAGGAGGAAGCAGCAGCGTGAACACGGGGCGCGTCTCGCCGGGCGGGGGAGTGGCGACGGAGAAGAGTTTTTCTTTGATCCAGTAGTCGGCCCAGCGCGTTTCAATCGCGCCCGGCTCGTAGGATTTAGGCAGTTCGTGCGGCATGGGAAGAAGCAATTAGCAATTAGCAATTGGCAGTTGGCAATTAGCCGAGTCGCAGCAACTTTGCGACTGGGGTCACTTGCTTCATGCTGAAATCTGGGTGCTTTTTGAGTTTACCTGCGGGAGAAAAGAAGGGTCAAACAGGACGAGGAGGATTGGGCGGTAGGCTCGGCCGCCGCGCACACCGACGCATCGCCTCATGCGTCGATGTGCGTGCGAACGAACAGAAGCCTAGGCTACGTCGCGCTTTACTTCTTCGGTGTCCGAGTCGTCATCGACCTCGTCGGGAGTCGGCATCGGCGGGTTGCCGAGATGAGGCATTCCCGGCACGTTCCATCCGGTTGAGCCGAAAGCATTGCCGTTGTTGTTAGGCATCGTTAATACCTGTGCCTGAAAACTGCCCGGCGTGATATTGGGAGCTACTCCGGTTGCCGCGGGCACCGTGCAGTTTCCCGGAGTGCACCAGTTTCCAGCATTCGAGATGTTGACACTTGTGGTCGTGTCGTAGTTCAGCCACACGAAAGAATTTCCGCGCACGGGTGAGCTGTAGCCGGTCGGGGGATTTCCATTGGCGACATTGATTCCGTAAGGCATGACTGGTCCTCCTGATCTTGAATTGATGAAGCCGCTATTTCTGTTGCATCAGAGCCTGATAACGCGGGTTATCGTGGAGGTTGTCGAAGGGCGCCCCTGTGGCAACCACCGAACGGGAGTAGCCCGCGGCCAGGGCCTTACCGAGCCACTCCAAGGCAGGTCCCGTATCGCGCAACTGGTTGTACACCACAGCCGCGTTCAAAAGCAAATCCTTATCGCCCCGACCAAGCTGAAGTGAACGATCCAGATAACTTAGAGCCTGCTTGCGGTCGCCTAACATGGCGTAATAGCTGGCTAAATCGCCGAGAACTCCTGAATCGCGGGGATTTATCTTTAGCTCTGCCTCGGCCATCCCGATTGCCTTGCGGTACGCGTCCATGGCCGATGCCGTGTCGCCGCCGTAGTAATAGGAGTCGCCCAGGTTGCCCCATTTCTGGTAGTCGCTGTCGTCGAGTTTGAGCGCCTCCTTGATGCTTTGACCAGACTCTCGAAAATGGTGTAAGCGAAATTGCGCAATCGCGACGTTATTGTATGCGTTTACATTGGGACGAATCGCGATTGATTTCTGGAACGCCGCCACCGCGTCTTCATCCCTGCCCGCGAAGAGCAAGGCCCCACCCAGGCCGTTGAAGGCGAGGTAGCTGTCTGGGGCCAACTCGGTAGCCTTTGTAGACATCGCCACGGCCTTCTCATATTCTGCCTGCGACCAGTAGAAAACGCTGAGTGCATGATATCCCCGCCAGTACTGCGGGCGCGTGCTGATCGCACGCTTATAAGTTTCCTCAGCTTTGTCCGGCTGGTTAAGGTGCTGATAACTCAAGGCGAGGCTGCGATAATCCTGGTCGTTCGTGGGATCTAGCTGCACGGCCAGCTGAAACTGCTCTGCCGCCTTCTCGTACTGGCCAGTACCGTCCTCGATCAAGCCCAGGCACATGTGGCCTTCGGCGCCTGCGTTGCCCAGTTCGATGGCCTTATCGCAGGCGTCTTGAGCGGTAGCGATCCATTGCTTTTGCTTGCCGGCCATTTGATAGCGGAGCCAGTAGGTTTGACCTAGACCGGCTTCGGCCTGACCGTAGCTCGGATCGATTTTCAGCGCCTGCTTGAAAACGATTTCGGCGCTGGTCAGGTTCTCCGCTTTGCGCGGATCCTGCAGATAGCCGCGTCCTTGTACGTAGTACTGGTAGGCCTCGGAAGAACCGGTCGCGTGCGCGCCCAGGGCCTGCTTCTCTTCGCTGCGCAGCGGGATCGTCAGGGCGGCCGCTACGCCGTTGGTGAGCTTGTCTTCAATCGTGAACAGGTCTGAGACTGGAACCGTGATGGCATCCCCGGCTAGATTCTTGCCGCTCTTGACGTCGGTGAGACTGTAGGAGGCGCGGACGAGATCGTTGGCCTGCGAGAGCGACACGGCCAGACCGAGGCTGGCGCCGAACTCTTTTTTCGCGTCGGCTAGCGTGGAGACATTTTTTTCTTCGAGCGTACGGGCGGGTACGACTTCCAGGTCGTGATTCGCGCTCAACTGCGAGAGCTTGGCGGCAACGTCTTCGAGCAAGCCCTTGCCGAAGGCGGTGAGTTTGGGATCGGCTTCAACGGCCGAGAGCGGCAGCACGGCGATACTTTTTCTTTCGGGAACGAGACTGGCTGGCTGCAAGGCCGATCCCCCGCCGGAACTCGCCAGGCGGCGAAGGGCGCGCGGGCCCCAGATTGCTGCTGCCACGATCAGCAGCACCACCGCCGCGGCGATGCCGATGCGCATCTTTCGTCGCGGCGTCCACGTGGCGGCCGTCTGGGTCGACTTCAGCTTCTTGCCAGCTTCGAAATCTTTCTTCAGATGCAGCAGGTCGCGATGAATATCCGACGCGTTCTGGTAGCGCAGATCGCGATTCTTCATCAGGCACTTGTCGATGATTTCCTGCAGGCGCTGGGGTGATCCCGGCACCGACTCGTTCAGCGAAACCGGAGCTTGGCCGAGAATCGCGTGCACGGTCACCGCCCACGTGGGCCCGGCGAAGGCCTGACGGCCGGAAGCCATTTCGTAGAGCATCACGCCGAACGAGAACAGATCGGTGCGGGCGTCGAGCGGCTCGCCGCGCGCCTGCTCCGGCGACATGTAGGCGACGGTTCCGATGGCCGCGCCGGTGTGGGTGAGCGGGCCGGTCGAGGATAGCGTCACATCGCCGGAACTTGACAACTCACTCTTAGCCAGCTTCGCCAGACCGAAATCGAGAATCTTGGCCTGCCCGCGCTCGGTGATGAAAATGTTGGCGGGCTTGATGTCGCGGTGCATGATGCCCTTGGAGTGCGCGGCCTGCAGCCCATCCGTGATCTGCAACGCCCACTCGAGCAGATTTCCGAGCGGAATCGGCTTGTCGCCGATGCACTCGCGCAGGGTCTGGCCTTCGAGCAACTGCATGGCGATGAAGGGATGGCCGTTCTCTTCGTCGATCTCGTAAATAGTGCAGATGTTGGGATGATCGAGCGCGGAGGCAGTGCGAGCCTCGCGCTTGAAGCGATCGAGCGCGCGGGGATCTTTTGTCGAGTCCTCCGGGAGGAACTTCAGCGCGACCATGCGCCCCAGACGTATGTCTTCCGCCTTGTAGACGACTCCCATCCCGCCGGCACCCAGTTTTTCGTGAATGCGATAGTGCGAGACGACCTGATCGTTCATTGCGCGCGCAACCCCGTCCTACTCCGATTGTCGAATGGTACTGAACTGAACAAGGGGGCGCAATACTCAGCGATAAGTTTCTTGGTTAGGGATCAAGAGGTGGTGCTTTCGATGGGATGAGGAGCCAGGTGATGAGATCCTCACTCCGTAGTGCGGCTGTGGGAGGCTACTTTTTCTTCGCGAGTTGGCGCGAGATCTCTTCGACAATCTTCGGCCGCAGATCGGCCAGCACGCTGTCCACGATGCTCGCAATCTCTGCTGGATCCGCTTCGGAGGAGGAGATTTCCCCCGGAGCTTGCTCGGCTCCAGCGGCTACCGCCATGGCGGCAGAGTCCTGAGGAACTCCTTCTTCGCCGTTCGATGGAGGCTGTGAGGAAGACGAGTGGTGAATTTCTCCGGTCTCCCGAATCCGGCGCCAGCTGGCCCAGGCGGCCGCGGTGTGCTCAGCGATTTCCGATTCCTTCTTCGCCATTTCCCCTCTCCCCTCCGGAGCAGGCTGCGCCTGCGAGTCGGTCATCGTGGCGGCGCCGGTAGCGATGGCATCGATATTGTTCTGATCGGCTGGAATTGTCTGCGCAGACTCCTGCGGGACCTGCGTAATTTCGGGAGTTGAAACAAGAGCCGCAACCTCGACAGCTTTTTCCTCGAGGGGCGCTGGGTTGGGCTCGGTCGCCAAGGCCGGCATCTCCGGAGCGGAAGCTTCTGTCTCAGAGGAGACAGTTGGAACCTCCGCCGCAATGGTCCCGGCAGCGGCGGCCGCCTCGGACGAGATCGCAGGCGTGGGCTCGATGTGAGAGGAGGCCGCTATTTCGAGTTCGCTGGCGGCTGCACTCATCGCGTCGTTGGCGGCGGCAGCGATTTCGCCCACGGTTTGCGTGAGTTCGTTCAGGGAAGCTGGCTCTACGGTCGCGTGCGATTCGGGAGCCGCCGCGTCTGCAAATTGCGTGTCGGCTACCGGTCCAGGCAACTCAGTGATCACTGCGGGCGGTTCGGAGTGAGCGAGTTCGGCGGCTGCGAAGGCTGCGTAGGCCTTGTGCATCTCCGCTTCCAACGAGATGTCCGCTTCTTCGGGCGCGAGCGCAACGGCGACCGCGGCCCAGCGGGGCGCACTGGCTCCGGCCGCGGCAGCCATTGTCACCGGTTCTTCCGAGTAGCCGGCAGCGGGATAGCGATTGGCGGCGAGGTCAGGCTGGGACGCCCCCTCTGCGATCACGGCTTGCGGAATCTCACTCTCCATCTTGCTGGACGGCCCTTCCGAAATGGGGTCGGCAGAACGAGCGAGAGAGCCCGTCTCCACAGGTGAGTCGACTGCGGCTTCCGCAGGCGCTGGCTGAGGCGGCTCAACTTGGGTCGAGGCATGCGCCGCAGCCCCGTCACCATTCCTGCTGGCAATGCTCTTCTTCACTTGCGCTGCGGCGGCGGCGAGCGCTGCAATCTCTTCCGGAGTCACCTCGGTGGGCAGTCCCTGCCCGGCCAGTGCTGCGAGATCGACGTGGCCTTCCGTGGTGGTTGCTAGTGGCGCGTGGTGAGGCGCCATTTCAACGACAGTGCGGAGATCCTTATTGACCGGATTGTAGATGGCAGGATCGTTGACGTCCTCCGCTTCGGTAGCCTGTGCCTTCTTGCCCGAAGGGAAGGTGATGCGGTTTTTCCATCCCGATTCCTCTTCGCCCGCAGGCGGCTGGTCGTAGCGGCCTTCCTCGATGGCGGCAATATTGCGCGCGAAACGTCCTGGCTTGGATGCTTCTGCGCGAGGAACAATCTTGTCTTCCAGCTTGGTCAGGGCGCTCAGGAGTTCGCTGGCCTCGAAGGGCTTGACGATGTAGGAGTCGGCACGAACCCGCTTCGCCTCTTCCGGCTTGAAGGGCTCGAGTTTGCCGACGGTGAGCAGCACGGGAATGCGCGCCGTTTCTTGTGCTTCCTTGAGGCGCTGGCAGACTTCGAGGCCACTGTATCCCGGCATGTAGACATCGAGGACAATGAGATCGGGCTTGATCTCGCTGATTTTTTTCAGTGCGGCCGAACCGTTATTGACAGTAGTGACTTCGTAGCCCGCATCCGCGAGAATTTTCCGCCCCATATTTTGGGCGGTGACACTGTCATCGGCGAGCAGTATTTTCCTGGCCAAAAGGTCCTCTGATGCGGGGAGATATCGCGAAGGTAACCTGCCCCTCAACGTAAGTCAATGACGCAAAAGGGAAGTAACCGGTTACCAGTGGCCAACACACTACCGGCGGAGAGATGGGGAGCCAAGTTGGACGGGAAAGCCGACAGCCGATCGCCCAGCGGCATTTAGAACGGCACGATCTTCTTCAAGCCCTTCTTTTTCTTCTTCTTGCTGCTGGAAATGTCCTGATCGCTGGCCGTAGCCGAATCCGCTTGCGCCGTCGCCGTCGAAGAAGACCCCCCCTTCGGAATCTCGTTGACCTGGGGAGGCGGGGGCAGGGTCTGATCGGTGCCGCTGTCCGTGGGCTTTAACTCGTTTGGATCGGGCGCATTGGGTTTGAGCTCATTGGGATCGGCTGCGGTCGGCTGCGGTGGGCCGGCAGTGCGCCCAAAGGGCGAGCCGCCGGTGGGAGCGGAATCAGACGGCTGGGCCGAGCCAGCATCCGGCTGGTCGGGCTTCACAATTTCCACGCCTACGGTATTGTTGCCCTTGCGGCTGGGCGGCTCGACGACGGCCATAGCCTCATTGCGCACCACCTCGGACGCACTCACCGGAGTTGGATCGACCAGGGTTGGCTGACCGGTCTGCGAGGCCATGTTCACGTCGGGGCCCTTCTTGATGAGGGACAGCAGTCTTTGAGACGGGCTCGGAGCGTGACGGCTTTCCTCTTCGGCTTTATTCTGCGCGAGCGCCGCTTTCGTGGGCCGCGGAACCGGCTGATGCAGAGCCTCCAGACGCCTCTTGGCGTCGTCGGACCGATCCATCACCGGATAACGAGTAAGAATCTGGTCGTAGGCCTCGGAGGCGCGCTTGGTGAATTCCTTGATGTAGGGCATACCGTTGGCCTTTTGCGCCTCGCTCATACAGCCGCGGGGCAAGCCTTTGGCGTCGCAGGTGGGAGCATTTTTAAGGCGGGCGATCTGCCCCTCGAAGTCTTGGCCCAGCAGATAGAGGGCTTCATCGGCCCGGCTGTACAAGGGATATTTTTCCACCAGCGACTTCAGGCGGGCGATGGAGGCGGGGTACGATTCACGCAAATTGTAGAAGCGGCCAATTTGAAACTCGCGGTCGGCCAGCACCTCCTGCACTTCCAGGAGGCGTCCCTTGGCTTCCGGCAGAAGCTTGCTATCCGGATAGGTCAGGATCATCTTGCGGTATTCGTCTTCGGCGCGCTTGGCATGGGTGAAGTCGCGGTCGGACTTCTCCATCTGCTGGTAGTGGATGTTGGCGATCTTGAGCTGCGCTTCTGCCGCCTCCGGCATGTTGGGGAAGAAGGTCTCGAAGTCGTCGTAGACTTGTTCCGCTTGGGCCAGGGCTGCGGTTCCCCCTTCGGCGTACCACGAGTCGCCCTCGGCCAGCTTGGCGCGAGCTACGAATTCGGAGTCCGGGTAGGTATTGATCAGCGTTTGCAGTTGCAGGCGCGCCACGTCGAAGCGGTTGTGATGCATGGCGTCCATGGCCTTGTCGAACAGGACTTTGTCCGGCTGCTTCGATCCCAGATTGGCCAGGGGGTTGACCGCTTTTTTGTTGGTGCAGGCCGAGGTCAGCAACAGGGCCGCACCCAGCAGCGCAACCAGTGTGATTCGACCTAACATGATTCGACCTGACATAGAACCTCGGGGAATTAGTATGGCCAAGAACTATACCTTCTGCAGGGTGGCTTCGTTGGCCGCCTGCAGCAGCGCCTCAACATTCTTTCTTGGATCACCGCTGCCGAACACGGCGTTGCCTGCCACCAGAATTTCTGCGCCGGCGCGTACCACGTCGGCGATGGTGTCGAGAGCAACCCCACCATCCACTTCGATGCGGAAGGATAATCCACGTTGTCTGCGGATATCAGATAAGGCCCGCATTTTGTGGAGGGTAGAAGGAATGAACTTCTGCCCGCCAAAGCCGGGATTCACCGACATCACCAGCACGTAGTCGACAATGTCCAGCACTTCTGAAAGCGTATCGACCGGCGTTGCCGGATTGATCACTACGCCTGCGCGGCAGCCGTGGCTCTTGATGAGGTGCAGCGTGCGATTTAAATGCCGGACCGCCTCCTGATGCACGGAGATCCAGTCCGCGCCGGAATCGGCGAAGGCTGGAATAAATTCGTCGGGATTCTCAATCATTAAGTGGCAATCGAGCGGCAATCGTGTCACTTTTCTTAGCGACTTCACCACGGGCGGACCGATGGTCAGGTTCGGCACGAAATGTCCGTCCATGATGTCGACGTGGATGAGACTGGCCCCGCCGTCGGTGGCGGCGCGCACCTGCTCGCCCAGACGGGCAAAATCAGCCGAAAGAATGGATGGTGCGAGTTCGATCACCCTGGGCCTCAGAATCTGGGATTTCGCCAAGAAGCGTTGATGAAATTCTAACATGCTGCGGGCGGCCAATAGACGCGTTATTGGCGTGCTAATCTCGTTCGTCGTGACTTCGCCAGCTCAATTTGCGCCCGCAGTATACAGCGTGGCAGCGGTGTTTTTGTGGGGGACTTCCGACTTTGCCGGCGGGCTTGGCTCACGACGCGCCAACGCCTTTGTGCTGACCGCGTTCTCTCATGTCTGCGCTCTGGCGTTGATGCTGGTGATTGCGTTCGCGGTGGGCGGCCAGTTTCCGGACAGAGCCAGCGTGCTATGGGGCTTCGCCGCCGGCGCCATTGGAGGATTCGCGCTCGCTCTCTTTTACGGGGCGCTCGCCTCCGGGAAAATGGGCCTGACGGCTCCGATCTCAGCGCTCATCGGAGCGGCGATTCCGACTCTGGCCGACATTGGGATGGAGGGAGCGCCCAAGCGGTGGACTGTGGTCGGCTTCGTGCTCGCGATCGTGGCGATCGGGCTGATCACGCGGCCCGAGCCAGGACTTGAAAACGATGAGGCTGGCCATCCGAGAGGCGTGGCTATGGCCGCATTGGCTGGTGTGGGATTCGCCGGTTTCTATCTCTGTGTACATCAGGCGCACGGCTCGCCGACATGGATCGCCGCCATGTCCCGCGTCGGATCTTTGACGACGACTTCCATTGCGGTTTTGGTGACGCGCGCTCCGCTGGCGCTCGACCGGCCGCGGGCCGCGCTCGGAATGATGGCTGGATTTTTTGACATTCTTGCCAGCGCGCTGTTCATCTACGCCAACCAGCATGGGCGACTCGACGAAGCCGTGGTAATTACCGCGCTGTATCCGGCGATGACGGTCTTGCTGGCGAGAATTTTCCTGAAAGAGCACTTTACGTTGTGGAAGTTTGTCGGGCTGCTGGCGGCGCTGGCAGCTGTACCAATG
>Ga0075029_100001257_pt1 | contig 14573 bp, 14 predicted proteins | sample LitLauG_LLR_2013_FD_71391 | JGI IMG/M metagenome (GOLD analysis project Ga0075029, IMG submission 71391) | Freshwater sediment microbial communities from North America - Little Laurel Run_MetaG_LLR_2013 | ecosystem: Environmental > Aquatic > Freshwater > Creek > Sediment | place: USA...
GGTCGGCGGCGTCTACCGCGTGCGCTTCCGCACCCTGGACGGAGTCGAGCACGAGGCCCGCGGCGAAGTGCTGGAGGCGGCGCCGCCGCGCCGGCTGGCGATGACCTGGACCTTCACCGCCGGCGGCGAGCCGGAGGAAGTCGGCCGCGTCTCGCGCCTGGAGTTCGAGGTGCGCGCCATCGACGGCGGGTCGGAACTGACCTTCACCCACAGCCAGCTGCGCAATGAAGCCTCGCGCGCCAGTCACGGGCGCGGCTGGACCGGCGCGTTCGACAAGCTGATCGCCCAGCTGGGCGACCTACCCAAACCGGAGACGCAACACCGATGACGCACCTGAAAATCTCGATCGCCGCCCTGGCGGCGGCGCTGGCCGCCGGCGGCTCGGCGGCCGCGCAGGGCCCCTATCCGGCCATGGCGCCGCTCGCGCAATATATGATGACCCAGGCCGATGAGATCGCCCTGGCGCGCAGCGCCGCGCCGCCGTCGCTCGCGGCCGGGGCGGAGGTCATGGTTCTGACCGGCCACGGCTATGCGACCGTGACCAAGGGGGGCAATGGCTTCGTCTGCATGGTGCAGCGGGCCTGGGCCAACGACGTGCGCAACGACGGGTTCTGGAATCCGAAACTGCGCGGGCCGCTCTGCTTCAACGCGGCGGCGGCGCGATCGGTCATGCCGGCCTATCTGGAGCGGACGCGGTGGGTGCTCGACGGCGTCTCCAAGGCGGAGATCGAAAAGCGCGTGGTCGCGACCATCGCCGCGGGTCGGTACGTGGCCCCCGCCACCGGAGCGATGTCATTCATGCTGTCGAAGGGTGGCTATCTCGGCGACGACGCGGGCGGGCCGTGGCATCCGCATCTGATGTTCTTCCAGTCGACGGCGGTGGGCGGCCCTGAATCCTGGGGCGCCAACGTGCCCGGCGCGCAGGTGATCGCCAACGCCGATCCGGTCGAACCGATCGTGACCTTCTATATCCCGGTCGCGAAATGGTCGGACGGAACCCGCGACGCCGAGGCCCCCAGCCAGCACAAGATGTAACTACAGGCTCGGCAGGTCGAGGCCCTGGCGGCGGGCGCAGTCGATCGCTTCGGGATAACCGGCGTCGGCGTGGCGCATGACGCCGGTGGCCGGGTCGTTCCACAGCACCCGCGCAATGCGGCGGTGCGCGGCCTCGGTTCCGTCGCAAACAATGACCATGCCGGCGTGCTGGGAAAACCCCATGCCGACGCCGCCGCCATGGTGCAGCGAGACCCAAGTGGCGCCCGAGGCCGTGTTCAGCAAGGCGTTCAGCAGAGGCCAGTCGGACACGGCGTCGGACCCATCGCGCATGGCCTCGGTCTCGCGGTTCGGCGAGGCGACCGAACCGGAATCCAGGTGATCGCGGCCGATGACGATGGGGGCCTTCAGCTCGCCCGAGGCCACCATTTCATTGAAGGCGAGGCCCAGACGGTGCCGATCGCCGAGGCCGACCCAGCAGATCCGCGCCGGCAGGCCCTGAAACCTGATCTTGCGCGCGGCCATGTCGAGCCAGGTGTGCAGGTGGGGATCGTCCGGGACCAGCTCCTTGACCTTGGCGTCGGTCCTGGCGATGTCGTCCGGATCGCCAGAGAGGGCCACCCAGCGGAACGGCCCGACGCCGCGGCAGAAGAGCGGGCGGATGTAGGCCGGCACGAAACCCGGCACGTCGAAGGCGTCGGCGACCCCCTCCTCCTTGGCCATCTGGCGGATGTTGTTGCCGTAGTCGACGGTGGGGACGCCGGCGGCCTGGAAATCGAGCATGGCCTGGACGTGGACGGCCATGGACGCGCGGGCGGCCTGCTCAACCGACTTTGGATCCTGATCGCGAGCGCCGACCCAGCGCTCGACGCTCCAGCCGGCGGGCAGGTAGCCGTTGAGCGGATCATGGGCGGAGGTCTGGTCGGTGAGGAGATCGGGCCTCACCCCGCGCTTGAGAAGTTCCGGCAGGATCTCGGCGGCGTTGCCGAGCAGACCGACGGAAACTGGGGACTTGTCGCGGCAGGACTGGTCGATGATCGCCAGAGCCTCGTCGAGGCTATCGGTCGAACGATCGAGGTAGCCGGTGCGCAGGCGCATCTCGATGCGCGAGGGCTGGCACTCGATCGCCAGGCACGAGGCGCCGGCCATCACCGCCGCCAGGGGCTGGGCGCCGCCCATGCCGCCAAGGCCGGCTGTCAGCAGCCAGCGGCCGGAGAGGTCGCCGCCGTAATGCTGGCGGCCCATCTCGACGAAGGTTTCGTAGGTGCCCTGAACGATGCCCTGGGCGCCGATGTAGATCCACGAGCCGGCGGTCATTTGTCCGTACATGGCCAGGCCCTGGCGATCGAGTTCGTTGAAATGGTCCCAGGTCGCCCAGTGCGGCACGAGATTGGAGTTGGCGATGAGGACGCGGGGAGCGTCGGCGTGGGTGCGGAAGACGCCGACGGGCTTGCCGGACTGCACCAGCAGGGTCTCGTCGTCTTCCAGCCGCCGCAGGGTTTCGACGATCTTGTCGTAGCTTTGCCAGTCGCGGGCGGCGCGGCCGATGCCGCCATAGACGACAAGATCTTCGGGCCGCTCGGCGACATCCGGGTGCAGGTTGTTCATCAGCATGCGCAGCGGGGCCTCGGTCAGCCAGCTCTTGGCGGTGCGCGTCGCGCCGGTGGCGGGGCGGATGACGCGGGAGGGATCGTGTCGAAGCATGGCGGGACTCGCGGGGTCAGGAATGGGTGAAATCCAGGCAGGCGGTGAGGACGCGGGTCAGGACCGCGCGCATCGGCGCGGCGCGGGCTGCGTCGTAGGGGGGCGGCCAATCGGCTTCGGTGGGCGGCGCGTGGGGCTCGGCCAAGTAGCCCCGACAGGCCAGCTCCATCTGAAGGGCGTGAACGCCCTGGGCGGGCGCGCCGTAATGCCGGGTGGTCCAGCCGCCCTTGAAGCGGCCGTTGACGACCTGGCTGAAGCCGGCGCCCGCGCAGGCCGCCGCGACGGCGGCGGTGAGGGCGGGATCGCAACTCCGGCCGGCGAAATCGCCGATGTTGAAGTGGGGCAGCTCGCCGTCGAAGAGACGTGGGATGCGCGATCGGATGGAGTGGGCGTCGTAGAGCACGACGGCGCCGTGCTTGGCCCGCAGGCGATCGATCTCGCCGCGCAGGGCGGCGTGATAGGGGGTGAACCCTTGTTGCGTGCGCCGCGCGATCTCGGCGTCGTCGGGAGTCCGCCCCGGCAGGTAGAGAGCCTCGCCATCAAAGGTGGTGGTCGGGCAGAGCTCGGTCGTCGCCTGGCCGGGGTAGAGGGAGGCGCCGGAGGGGTCGCGGTTGACGTCGATGACCGTGCGGCTGAGGGCCGTCCGCACCATGGTCGCGCCGAGATCCTCGGCGAAGTCATAGAGGCGACTCACCCACCAGTCGGCGTCCCGCCGGGCGCGCCAAGGCGAGACGAGACACGGGAGGATTTCGCCGGGCAAATCGGTCCCGGTATGGGGGAAGGCGACGATCAGCGGCGCCTCTCCGCGCCGCACCTCCAACCCGTCGACACCGGTCGTCACGCCACCGCTCCGGGCAGGTCGATCGCCGCGGCGGCCGCGACGACCGCGCCGCCGCGGACCAGATCTCCGGCCGCCTCGATATCGGGGTGCAGCCAGCGGTCGCCGTCGAGTTGGGGCGACACCGCGCGCAGGGTGGCGCGGACCGTCTCCAGCGTCGGGCTGGAGGTCAGGGGCGCAAGGAAGTCGCAGCCCTGGGCGGCGCAGAGGAGCTCGACGCCGAGAATCGTCGAGAGGTTGCGGGCCATCGGCGCCAGGCGCCGCGCGCCGTGGGCGGCCATGGAGACATGGTCCTCCTGATTGGCGGAGGTGGGGATGGAATCGACGCTGGCGGGATAGGCGGCCTGTTTGTTTTCCGAGACCAGGGCGGCGGCGGTGACCTGGGGAATCATGAAGCCGGAGTTGAGGCCGGGCTTGGGCGTGAGGAAGGCCGGCAGGCCCGAGAGCGCGGGGTCGACCAGCATGGCGACGCGGCGCTCGGCCAGGGAGCCGATTTCGCAGAGGGCCAGGGCGATCATGTCGGCGGCGAAGGCCACCGGCTCGGCATGGAAATTGCCGCCCGACAGGGCCTCGTCGGTCTCGGCGAAGATCAGGGGATTGTCGGAGACGCCATTGGCTTCGTCCGCCAGGGTGGCGGCGGCCTGGCGCAGGAGCGTGAGAACCGCGCCCATCACCTGTGGCTGGCAGCGCAGGCAATAGGGGTCCTGGACGCGGGCGTCATCGACGCGATGGCTGGCGCGGATCGCCGACCCGGCCATCAGCGCGCGCAGCGCCCGCGCCGTCTCGATCTGGCCGCCGTGGCGGCGCACGGCGTGGATGCGCGGGTCGAAGGGGGTGTCGGAGCCCTTCGCCGCCTCGGTCGCCAGGGCGCCGGTGACCAGGCCTGACCGGAAACAGAGATCCGCCTCGAAAAGGGCGGCCAGGGCGTTGGCGTTGGAAAACTGGGTGCCGTTAAGGAGGGCGAGGCCTTCCTTGGGCCCCAGGGTCAGGGGCGCCAGACCCGCCCTGGCCAAGGCCGCGTCGGCGGGCGTTCTGGCGCCGTCAACCCATATGTCGCCGACGCCGATCATCGCCGCGGCCATGTGGGCGAGAGGCGCCAGGTCGCCGGAGGCGCCGACCGATCCCTGCGCCGGTACGACCGGGGTCAGGCCCCGCGCCAGCATCTCTTCCAGCATCGTCACCGTCGCCGGCCGCACGCCGGAGACGCCGTGGCCAAAGCTGGCGAGCTTGAGCGCCATCATTAGCCGCACCACCGCCAGCGGCGCCGGATCACCTGTCCCGGCGGCGTGGGAGAGAACGATGTTGCGCTGGAGGGTCTCCAGGTCCGCCGGCCCGATGCCGACGCTGGCGAGACGGCCAAAGCCGGTGTTTATGCCGTAGACCGGCTCGCCGCGGGCCAGAATGCGCTCCACCGCCGCCGCGCTCGCGGCCACGGCCGGCGCCGCGGCCGGATCGAGCCGGGCGCCGTCGCCGCGCCAGATCGCGCGCCAGCTGGCCAGGGACATCTTTCCGGGACCAAGGACCATCGTGCTCACGTCGCATCCTCCACCGCCGCGCGCGGCCAGACGATTGGAAACAGGGGATGGTCCATCGGCGCGCCCGCCGGCAGCTGGTCGGTAAGACCGGGGAAGTCTGGCGAGGTGGGCCAGGGACGTGGGGCATGGGTGACGTCTTCGCCCAGGAACCGCACGGAGAGGACGCGTCGCCGCTGCTCGGTTCCCCTGGATGCGTGCAGCGCCAGCATGTGAAAGGCGACCAGGTCGCCGGGCTCCAAGGCCCAGCCGAGGATCGGCCAGCGTGAGCGGTCCGCCTCGATATTAGGCAGGTCGGCGAGGCTACCCTCTGGAAACCACTTTGCCTGGGCGTCCATGAAGCTGCGCGGCATCAGCCACGGACCGAGATGCGAGCCCGCGACAAATTGCAGGGTCGCGTCTTCGCTCACCGGATCGACCGGAATCCAGAAGCTGACGGCCTGCCGCCCAGCTATGTTGTAGTAGGGTTGATCCTGATGCCACAGTGTCGGCGCGCGCGTGCCCCCTTCCTTGGTCAACATGTGATCGTGGTAGAGCCGGGCCGTCGGGCTTTCCATCAGGGCGGCGGCGATTTCGCCAAGCCGCGAGCCGAAAATCACCGCGCGATAGTCGGGGTTTTCCGCCCAGGTGCAAAAATCCTCGACGAAACGGCCCGGGTCGTCCGGACGGCTGGCGATCTTGGCGCGCGGGCTGGGCGCGGCGATGTTGGCGTCGATGCCCCGGCGAATGCGTTCGATCTCGGCGGTGTTGAGCACCTGGCGAAGCGGCGTCGCGCCTTGGCGATTGAAGTGTTCAATCTCGCTCGCGCCAACAAAAGTCATCGGCCGCCCCACACCCGCGCATGCAGAGGATTGAAGCCCATTCGGTATACCAGTTCGGCGGGGCGCTCGATGTCCCAGATGGCCAGATCGCAGACCTTGCCGGCCTCAAGAGTGCCGATTTCGGCGAGGAGGCCGAGCGCCCTCGCGGCCTCCCTCGTCACGCCGGCCAGGCACTCGTCCACGGTCAGGCGGAACAGGGTCGCGGCCATGTTCATGGTCAGCAGCAGCGAGGTCAGGGGCGATGTGCCGGGATTGCAGTCGGTGGCCAGAGCCATGGGCACGCCCGCGGCGCGCAGGGCGTCGATTGGCGGGACCCTCCGTTCACGGACAAAGTAGAAGGCTCCGGGCAGCAGGGTCGCCACCGTCCCGGCCTGGGCGAGGGCGGCGACGCCGGCGTCGTCCAGGAATTCCAGGTGATCGGCGGACAGGGCGCCGTGGGAGGCGGCCAGCGCGGCGCCGTGCTGGTTGGAGAGTTGCTCGGCATGGATCTTGAGCGGCAGGCCATGGAGCTTGGCCGCCGTGAACACCCGGCCGACCTGTTCACGGGTGAAGCCGATGGTTTCGCAGAAGGCGTCGACCGCGTCGGCGAGGCCCAAGTCGGCCGCCGCCGGGATGATCTCGCGGCAGATGAGGTCGATATAGGCGTCGGGGTCGCCAGCGAACTCCGGCGGCAGGGCGTGGGCGGCGAGCAAGGTCGCGCGGACGCGGATGGGCCGGGCCTGGCCAAGCGCCCTGGCCGCGCTGAGCGATTTTAGCTCGCCCTCGACGGAGAGGCCGTAGCCGGACTTGATCTCCACCGTGGTCGCGCCCTCGGCAATCAGGGCGTCCAGGCGGGGCAAGGCCGCTGTGACCAGGTCCACTTCGCTGGCGTCGCGCGTGGCGCGCATGGTTGAGACGATGCCGCCGCCGGCGCGGGCGATGGCTTCATAGTCGGCGCCGGCAAGGCGCTGTTCGAATTCGCCGGCGCGATCGCCGCCGTGGATCAGATGGGTATGGGGATCGATCAGGCCGGGGGTGATCCAGCGACCCTGGCAATCGGTGTCGTCGTCCGCCGACAGGGCCGGCGCCCCCGCCGCCGGTCCGGCGTAGACAATGCGGCCCTCGGCGCAGGCGATCAGGCCGGCCTCGACCAGGCCCAGTCCCTCGCGACCGGCCAGGGTGGCGAGGCGGGCGTTCCGCCAGATGCGATCACAAACCTGGGTCATGGACCTGCCGTCGAGAATGGGTCGAGGCAGACTTGCGCAAATCCAATATAATGTCTAGACATTATTTTCATCGACTGTTGGAGAGCGCTCATGCCGTCGCTGTGGTTCGACACCGCCTTGCTGGCCGAAGGCTGGGCCAAGGACGTGCGCCTGACGGTGGACGGCGGGCGGATCCGCGCCATCGCAACCGGCGTTCCGGCCAGGGAGGGCGACGCTCGCCATGGGATCGCCGTGCCCGGCCTCTGCAATGTGCACAGCCATGCGTTCCAGCGGGGCATGGCCGGTCTGACCGAGTTTCGCGGCGTCAGCGACGACGATTTCTGGACCTGGCGGGAGCTGATGTACCGGTTTCTTGACCGCATCGACCCCGACGACGTCGAGGCCATCGCCGCCCAGGCCTATGTCGAGATGCTGGAGGGCGGGTTCACCCGCGTGGGCGAATTCCACTATCTGCACCACGATCCGGCGGGGAACGCCTACGCGGACCTCGCCGAGACCGCCCAGCGGATCGTCGCGGCCGCCGACCTGACGGGGATCGGCCTGACGCTGCTGCCGGTCTTCTACGCCCACGCGACCTTTGGCGGCGCGCCGGCCGCGCCAGGTCAGAGGCGGTTCCTGAACGATATCGATCGCTTCGCCGCCTTGATGCAGGCGAGCGCCTCGGCCATAGCGCCGCTGCCGGACGCCAATCTCGGCGTCGCGCCGCACAGCCTGCGGGCGGTCACACCCGAGGAACTCGATAGCGTGATCGGCCTGACGCCCTTAGGTCCCATACATATCCACGCCGCCGAGCAGGTGAAGGAAGTCGATGACTGCCTGGCTTGGAGCGGTCAGCGGCCGGTGGCCTGGCTGCTGGACCACGCGGCGGTGGATCCCCGCTGGTGCCTGGTGCACGCCACCCACCTCGGTGACGGGGAGGTGATGGGTCTGGCGGCCAGCGGCGCGACGGCCGGACTTTGCCCGATCACCGAGGCCAATCTTGGCGACGGGGTCTTCGCCGCCGACGCCTATCTGCGCGCGGGCGGCGCGTTTGGCATAGGATCGGACTCGAACATCCTGATCGATCCAGGCCAGGAACTGCGCGCGCTGGAATACGGCCAGCGGCTCTCGCGCCGCGCGCGCAACGTCCTGGGGTCCGCCGACCGCCCATCGGTGGGCGCGACGCTCTTCGCGGGGGCGCTGAGCGGCGGCGCAAGAGCCTTGGGACAGGCGCCGGGCGGCCTTGCGGTCGGGGCCACGGCGGATATTGTCGGTCTGGACCCTGACAACACCTCTCTCTACGGGCGCTCGGGCGACCGACTGCTGGACGGCTGGCTGTTCGCGGGAAGCGGGGGCGTCGTGAAGACGGTTTGGCGGCGGGGAGAGTGCGTGGTTGAAGGGGGCCGGCACCACGCCGCGGACGCAGTCGGACGGCGCTATCGACATACCCTGGACAAGCTGCTGCGCCAATGACCGAGGCGCGCCTGACGTCCCTGACCCTCGACCGGCGGATCCGTGCGGAGGTGGAGGGTCGAATCCGCTCCGGCGACTGGCGGCCCGGCGACCGGATTCCCACGGAACGGGATCTGATGACCGCCTATGGCTGCGCGCGGATGACCGTGAGCAAGGCCATGGAAGGGTTGGTGCGGTCGGGCCTGATCGAGCGGCGCAAGAAGGCGGGATCGTTCGTCGCGAGGCCCCACGTCCAGACCGCCGTGCTGGAGATCCCGGATATCCCGGCGCTGATAGCCGCGCGGGGCGAGAGCTATCGCTTCCAGCGCGCGTCGCGGCTGTTGCGCCCGCTCGATCCCGACGATGATGGCGAGGCCGCCTTGGCCGCGTCGGCGCCAGTCCTGGCGATTGGCGGCCTGCACATCGCCGACGGCGCCCCCTTCGCCCTGGAAAGCCGCGTGATCAATGTCGAGGCCGTGCCCCTGGCGCGCGAGCAGACATTTGACGAAGAGCCCCCCGGATCCTGGCTGCTCAGGCACGTGCCCTGGACCCAGGCGCGGCACCGGATCGCGGCGGTGAACGCCGACGCCGAGGCCGCCCGCCAGCTCGGCCTGCGCCAGGGCGCGGCCTGTTTGCAGGTCGAGCGGCACACCTTTCGCGCCGAAGAGTGGATCACCTTCGCCCGCATGGTGTTCCCGGGCGATCGCTACGATTTGACGGCCGCGTTCGGTCCGACGTCACCGTAGCCACCCCCTCGACGATGTGTTGACAATCCCACCCCGTGGCGCGAGAACGCCGCGCTTCCCGCCCCCTCGCTTTTCCGCCCGGGGGCTTCTCCGTTTTGGGAGGCGCTCCATGTCGCAAGCATCCTCGGCCGCCGTGCCGGCCGACCACATCCTGGGCGTCTATAGCCGCGCGCCGCTGGCGTTTGAGCGTGGCGTTGGCGCGCGTCTCTACACGGCCGAGGGCGACGCCTATCTCGATTGCATGGCCGGCATCGCCACTACGGGCCTGGGCCACGCCCATCCCAAGGTGGTGCAGGCGCTGAAGGATCAGGCCGACAAGCTCTGGCACGTGTCCAACGTGTTTCAGATCCCAGGGCAGGAGGCCCTGGCCAAGCGCCTGTGCGAAGCGACGTTCGCCGACGTGGTGTTCTTCACCAACTCCGGCACCGAGGCGATCGAGTGCGCGCTGAAGACCGCGCGCAAGTATCACTGGGCCAACGGGTCGCCCGAGCGTGTCGATATCATCGGTTTCGAGGGCGCCTTCCACGGCCGCAGCTACGCGGCGATCTATGCGGCGGGCAATCCCACCTATGTCGAAGGGTTCGGGCCGGCGCTGCCCGGGTATGTGAACCTGCCGTTCGGCGACATGGAGGCGTTGAAGGCGGCGATCGGACCGACCACGGCGGCGGTGATCCTCGAGCCGGTGCAGGGCGAGGGCGGCGCGCGGGCGATTCCCGACCATTGCCTGACCGAGCTTCGGGCGCTGTGCACCGAGCGCGGCGCGCTGTTGATCTATGACGAGATCCAGTGTGGCCTCGGCCGCACCGGCAAGCTCTTCGCCCATGAATGGGCGCCGAACGCCGCGCCGGACATCATGTGCGTGGCCAAGGCCCTGGGCGATGGCTTTCCGGTCGGCGCGTGCCTGGCCACCGCCGAGGCGGCCAAGGGCATGACGGTGGGCTCGCACGGCTCGACCTATGGCGGCAATCCGCTGGCCATGGCCGTGGGCATGGCGGCGTTCAACGAGCTGTCGCGGCCGGAGACCCTGGACAACGTTCAGAAGATCGCCAGCTATTTCACCCAGGGTCTCAAGGGGCTGCAGGACCGCTATCCCGACGTGATCGTCGATATCCGCGGCAAGGGTCTGCTGATCGGCATCAAGCTGATCCCCAACAATCGTGCGTTCATGTCCCTGGCGCGCGATCAGCATCTGCTGGTGGCCGGCGGCGGCGATAACTGCGTGCGCCTGCTGCCCTCGCTGCTGATGACCGACGCCGAGGCGCGCGAGGCGATCGAGAAACTCGAGAAAGCCTGCGAGGCCGCCCGCAAGGCCGCGGCGGCGTGACCTCGCCGCGCCACTTCCTGGATATCTGGCCGATCGGCGCGGCCGATCTGCGGGCGATGCTGGACGACGCCAAGCGGCGCAAGGCCGCTCGCGCGGGCTGGGGCCAGGCGCGAGTCGACGCCGACGCGCCGGCCGCCGGTCGAACCCTGGCGATGATCTTCCAGAAGAATTCCACGCGTACGCGGTTTTCGTTCGACGCCGGCATCCGTCAGTTGGGCGGGGCCAGCATCATCGCCACAGCCTCCGACATGCAGCTGGGTCGCGGCGAGACCATCGAAGACACCGCCAAGGTGCTGTCGCGCATGGTCGACGCGGTGATGATCCGCGCCAACAGCCACAAGGATATCGTCGGTTTCGCCGGCGCGGCCAGCGTGCCGGTGATCAATGGCCTGAGCGACCGCAGCCATCCCTGCCAGATCATGGCCGATCTGATGACTTATGAGGAGCATCGCGGCACGCTGGAGGGCAAGACCTTTGCCTGGATCGGCGATGGCAACAACATGGCCGCAAGCTTTCTGCACGCCGCCGGCGCCTTCGGGTTCAAATTCATCATCGCTTGCCCGAAGGGCTATGAGCCCAAGGCCGACGACGTGGCCCGCGCGCCTTCGCATCTGGTGGAGATCACCCACGACACCCGCGCCGCGGCGCGCGGGGCCGACTGCGTGCTCTCGGATTCCTGGGTCTCGATGGGCGATCCCGACCATGAGGAGAGGCAGGTTGCGTTCCAGCCCTATCAGGTGAACGCCGAACTGATGGCGCTGGCCAAGCCCGAGGCGGTGTTCATGCACTGCCTGCCGGCGCATCGCGGCGAGGAAGTCACCGACGAGGTGATGGACGGACCGCAATCGCTGGTCTGGGACGAAGCCGAAAACCGCCTGCATGCCCAGAAATCGATCCTGGCCTGGTGTTTTGGCGCGATCTGACCGGGTTGGTCTTGTGGAACCGTCCGCCGCGATGCGTGTTTTGAGATTGCCGTATGGCGGTCCACCTCTGTATCTGAGCTTCCCGCGTCACCCCGCACGCCATAGGCGCCTCGCATGAGCCCCGCACCGCCCGTCGCCGTCATCATGGGCAGCCGCTCGGACTGGCCCACCATGAAAGCCGCCGCCGAAAGCCTCGAAGCCCTGGGCGTGGCCTATGAGGCCAAGGTGGTTTCCGCCCACCGCACGCCCCAGCGGATGGTCGCGTTCGCCACGGGCGCCGCGGCGCGTGGGGTTAAGGTGATCATCGCCGGCGCCGGCGGCGCCGCGCACCTCCCGGGCATGGTCGCCTCGATGACCGACCTGCCGGTAATCGGCGTACCGGTGCAATCCAAGGCGCTCAAAGGTCTCGATTCGCTGCTCTCGATCGTCCAGATGCCGGCCGGGGTGCCGGTGGCGACCGTGGCGATCGGAGAGGCTGGCGCGCGCAACGCGGGCTTGCTGGCCGTGCGCATCCTGGCGTTGGGCGACGCCGCCCTGGCGGACCGCCTCGCGGCGTTCAGCGAGGCGCAGACCCGGTCGGTGCCCGAGTCGGTCGAGGAGGTCTGAGGTGGCGGACTTCCCCCTCCCGCCCGGCTCGACGATCGGCATCCTGGGCGGCGGGCAGCTCGGCCGCATGTTGGCTATGGCGGCGGCGCGCATGGGCTTCGACGTCGCCATCCTCGAGCCCGAGGCCGACTGCCCCGCCGGCCGCGTCGCGGCGCGCCTGATCGTCGGGGCCTATGACGACCCGGCCGCGCTCAAGCAACTGGCCGAGGCCGCAGACGTGATCACCTTCGAATTCGAAAACGTGCCCGCGGCCGCGGTGGCGGAGCTAACGCGGCTGGGCGCGCGGGTCGCGCCGGACGCGCGCGCCCTGGCAATCGCCCAGGACCGGGTCGAGGAAAAGGCCTTTCTCAACCAGATCGGCGTGCCGACCGTGGCGTTCGCCCCCGTCGACGGCGAGGGTGACCTTGCGGTGGCGCTGCAGAAACTTGGCTCGCCCCTGCTGCTCAAGACCCGGCGGGGCGGTTATGACGGCAAGGGCCAGGCCTGGGTGCACCGCGCCGTCGACGGCGCGCGCGCCGTCGCCGAGCTGGGCGGCGGCGCCCTGATCGCCGAGGCGCCGGCGGACTTCCGCCGTGAACTGGCGGTGATCGCCGCGCGGGGCCGCGACGGCGAAATCGCGGTCTTTCCGGTTGTGGAAAGCCATCACGAGAGCGGCATTCTGCGTCGCGCCAGCGCCCCAGCCAAGGCCACTGACCGCGCTCGCGCCGAGGTCGAGCGCCTGGCCGCGACCCTGCTAAGCGGGCTGGACTATGTCGGGGTGCTTGGGCTTGAGCTCTTCGAGCGCGATGACGGGACCCTGCTGGCCAATGAATTCGCGCCTCGGGTGCACAATACCGGTCACTGGACCCTGGACGGCTGCGAAACCGATCAGTTCGAACAGCATATCCGCGCCGTGGCGGGCTGGCCGCTGGGCCCCACCGACGCCACCAGCCATGTCGAGACGATCAATCTGCTGGGCGAGGACGTCGCCAGCTGGCTGAAAATGGCGCGCGAGCCGGATTCCCGCCTCTGGCTCTACGGCAAGCGCGAAACGCGTCCCGGCCGCAAGATGGGCCACGTCAACCGCCTGTCATCCCTGGATCGGGGCGGCTGATCCATAGCGCAGGCGTCCGAGCCGCGCGACGAAGCGCTCGGCGAGGTCGGCGGGCCTGAGGCCGGACTTCCATTTCTCGAAGGCCATGACCGAGGCGATTCGGCGGTCGAGGTGCGCGGCGGCGGCGTCCTCGCCGCAGGCCAGGCGTACGGCGAGGGTCGTTCCCAGGATCTCCGCCAGCAGGGCGCGCTTGGTGTAGTGGTTCTCGTCGGTGGATGTATCGCCAGCCCAGCGCCACAGGCCATCGGCGGCGGCCCAGAGCAGGCGCAGGCCGAGCGCTGCGTTGGTCGGCAGCGCCAGGAATCCCATGCACCGCCGTGTCGCCTCGGCCGTCTCCATGGCCGCGCCGACGCGCGCCAGTACGCCGGCGCGGATCCGTTCGCGGATCTTCAGGCCGGAGGCGTCGACGTTGCCCAGGGTTTGCAGCGCCCGCGCGTCGTGGCGGCGCACCAGCAGGGCCGCCAAGTCACGTGGCCCTTCGGGGAGAAGCAACTCGGCCTCGGCGAGGCTCATATGGAGGTCGGCCGCGGCCTTGGACAAGAGCCGACGGGACCAGCCGGTGGTCGGGGCGTGGGTCAGGGCGGCGTCCAACAGACGCTGCTCGGTCTGGTCGGCCCAGTCGGTTTCGGAGGTCATGCCGCCTTTTACACCGCTGATGCGCGTGGACAAATGAGTCATCGCCTGCTATGGGCGCGCCTCGTTTCTTGGACGGCTGGGCCAGCGGGCTGGGTCGCATGGGTCGAGGCGACCCCGCAGGAGGTTTGGTGGTTCAGATTTTCGTTCGCGACAATAATGTCGATCAGGCGCTGAAAGCGCTGAAGAAGAAGATGCAACGCGAAGGCTCGTTCCGCGAAATGAAGCGGCACGTGCACTATGAAAAACCCTCCGAAAAACGCGCCCGTCAAAAGGCCGAAGCCGTCCGCCGCGCCCGCAAGCTGGTGCGCAAGCGCATGCAACGCGAGGGCCTTCTGCCCGCGCCGAAGAAAGTCGTCCGCACCTAGGCTCGGCGCGCCGCTCCTCTCCCAAGGGGGGAGGAGACATCGGACTTTGAGCCGCATTTTCACTTCCCCGGCTGGGGAAAGCCCCGCGAAGCGGGGAACGGGGCGCGCCCCCGATCTCAACCTGACAGTACGTGCTCCACGCCCCTGACGATGGCGTCGGCGAAGACGTCGTTGAGCATGCTGGCGTGATTGGCGCCGGACACCGTCTCGATCATCCCCAGGTTTGACGCCAGGGCCGGCGCCGTCTGCACGGTGCGCATGCCGCTGAGCGAGCCGGCGCCGCCGGCGACGATGACGGCGATCGGCAGGTTGGGGTCATAGGGCCCGGCTTCGCGGCCCTGGCGGGCGGTCTGCGG
>Ga0075029_100001258_pt1 | contig 14568 bp, 17 predicted proteins | sample LitLauG_LLR_2013_FD_71391 | JGI IMG/M metagenome (GOLD analysis project Ga0075029, IMG submission 71391) | Freshwater sediment microbial communities from North America - Little Laurel Run_MetaG_LLR_2013 | ecosystem: Environmental > Aquatic > Freshwater > Creek > Sediment | place: USA...
GATTTGAACCCAGCCCGCATGAGGCCCATCGACTGGTTTTTTTCGTCGGCGCTGCAATCGGCGCCCACCAGACGTGCCCCGGCCAGATGCGCGCCAGTCAGGTCCGCCGTAACCCGCGCGCGCGAGAGGTCAGCGCCGCCGAGCTTCGCGCCCTGCATTTGCGCGCCGAACAGGCTTGCCTTGATAAGGCTGGCGTCGGTCAGATCGACTTCCAGCGCCCAGGCCTGATCGATCGTCGCGCCATCAAGCCGAGCATGCGACAGGTTGACATGATTGAGGCGCGCCGCGCGCAGATTCGCGTGGCTCAAATCCAGACCCGACAGATCAAGGCCGGACAGGCGCTTGCCCGAGAGGTCCGCGCCTCGCCCGCCAGCAGCCGCCAGCGCCGCTGCGACCTCAGCCCGCGTCATCTCCGCCATTGTCATGTCAGGCGAGGACATGTCGAGCCCGCGCATGGAATCCTGCGCCCACGCCGCCTCCGCGGCCGCGAGCCAGGCGACCATGCAAAGCATCAGCGATTTGGCTCTCATCGCGGGCATCCAGTACCGGCCGACCGAAGGCAGCCTTGCACACAGGCACATGAAAGTCCAAGCTGGCGGCATAGCGACTGCGCCGTGACGCAGAGCGGCGAAGTCGATTGCCTGCTGCGGATAGATCATGCCGCGAACGGCTTCCATCTTTGTGGACGACAACGTTCGTAAAGTTGGCGTGCGGCTGATGATGCAGGACGATGTGTGGCGAACAAGGAAATGAAGTTGGATCTGCCCACATTTGTTCGCCTCGCGGTTGCCGTCGCGCTGGCAAGCTGCATTGCCTCGTCCGCTTGCGCGGCGGACCGATTACGGATCGCTCTTTTAAAGACCGGCACGCTTTCGTGGGAGATTGCGCTGATGAAGGCGCGCGGCCTCGATAAGGAGGCCGATCTCGATATCGAGACAACTGAGCTTGCTTCGCCGGAGGCCGGCAAGATTGCGCTGCAGGGCGGCGCCGCGGACCTTATTGTCTCCGATTGGTTATGGGTGGCGCGGGAACGCGCACTGGGCGACAAGCTGCTCTTTGCGCCTTATTCCAGCGCGCTCGGCGCGGTGATGGTTGGAATGGGTTCGCCCATTCATGGGATCGGCGATCTGCCGGGTCATTCGCTCGGCGTCGCCGGCGGCTCAATCGACAAGAACTGGCTGCTGATACAGGCGGCAGCGCGGCGATCCGGCATTGACCTTGCCGCGACGACTCGACCGCAGTTTGGCGCGCCGCCGCTGATCGCGGAGAAACTCGCGCAGGGCGAATTCGATGCGGCGCTTGAGTTCTGGAATTACTGCGCCGATCTGGAAGTGCGGGGCTTTCGCCGCGCCATCGATATGGCTGACGTCGAGAAGCAGCTTGGCGCGACTGGCCCAGTGTCGATGACCGGCTATGTCTTCAGCGAGGACTTCGCCGCTTCGCATGCGCAGGCGCTCAAGCGCTATTTCAGCGCGGTCGCCAGCATCCACGCGCTGCTGGCCCAGGGCCCCGACGCCTGGGGCCCGATCAGGGCACAGCTCCGCCTCGGAGACGAGGCGACATTCGCACTCTACCGCAAGCGCTATCTCGAAGGCGCAGCCAGGCGCCCGATTGCGGCGGAGATTGCCGACGCCCGCGCGTTGTTCCGTGCGATAGTCGAAGTCGGCGGAAAAGACCTTCTCGGCGATGTCAGGGAATTCGACACGAAACTCTACTACGATTCGAACCTGGGCGAGTGACGCGTGGCGATTCGGCTTCTCTCGCTCCTGGCGCTCCTGTTGACCTGGCAGGTTGCGGCGCATTCCGGCAGTCCGCGACTACTGCCCGGGCCCTCGGCGGTCTTTGCTTCGATGCTTGAGCAGGCGAGATCGGGGGCGCTGTTCGCGGCGCTTGGCATTACGCTTCTGCGCGTGGCGGCGGCGTTCATTCTGGCGATGGCGGTTGGTACGGCGATTGGCTACGCAATGGGCCGCAGCGCGGTGGCCGATCGCATCGTCGACCCCTGGATGGTCGTGCTGCTGAACCTTCCCGCGCTGGTCATCATTGTGCTCGCTTATGTCTGGGCAGGCCTCAACGAGGCGGCGGCGATTGGCGCGGTGGCGCTCAACAAGTTGCCGAACGCCACGGTGACGATCCGCGAAGGCGTGCGCGCGCTGGACCACGGGCTCGATGAGATGGCCGCGGTGTTTGAATTTTCCCCATGGAAGCGCCTGCGCCATGTGGCGCTCCCCCAACTCGCGCCGTTCCTTGCCGCCGCGACCCGATCCGGTCTGTCGCTGGTGTGGAAAATCGTGCTGGTGGTCGAACTGCTCGGCCGGCCCAACGGCATCGGGTTCGAGATCAATATCGCCTTCCAACTTTTCGATGTCGCGCTGCTGCTTGCTTATGCGCTCCCCTTCACGGCGCTGATGCTGCTGATCGAAACGATTGCCGTGCAACCTCTTGAGCGGCATGCCTCCCGTTGGAGGCCGCGTGCGGCTTGAGGTGCGCATCAGACGCAAAGACCTGCGCACCGCCTCTGGTCAAACCACCGAGGTGTTGCGCGACCTGTCGTTCAGTCTTGACGCTGGAGAGGTCGGCGCGCTGATCGGCCCCTCCGGCTGCGGCAAATCAACGCTTATGCGCATTGTCGCAGGGCTCGATCGCCGTTTCGAGGGCGAAGTGCGTGGGACGGATGAGGGGCGTATCGGAATGGCGTTTCAGGAGCCGCGACTGCTGCCCTGGCGCAGCGTCGACGCCAATGTGCGCCTCGCCGCGCCCGAAGCAAGCGAGGCGGAGCTTGTCGCCCTGTTCGACAGTCTTGGACTGAGCGGGCACCGCACGCACTATCCCAGCGAATTATCGTTGGGACTCGCGCGGCGCGTTGCGCTGGCGCGCGCTCTTGCGGTGCGGCCTTCGCTCTTGCTGCTTGATGAACCGTTCGCGTCGCTCGATGCGCCACTCGGGCGGCAGTTGCGCGGCGACCTCTGTCGTCTCGTCGAGCAAGGCCAGATGATCACGCTCCTCGTCACTCACGATGTCGAGGAAGCGATCGGTCTGGCCGACCGCATCTTCGTCCTCTCCGACAGGCCGGCGCGCGTGCTGGGCGCAGTCGAGGTTGCGATGCCGCGGGGACGGATGACAGGAGCCGAGGAGCGGGCGATCGCAGCCCGGATCGAGGCGCTGCGGCGCAAGGGTTAGGCTTCATCCCAGAGCTTCACGTCCGTCGAACCGATCGCGCGGGCGGCATCGATGACGCGGCGTCCGCCGATCATTCGATCCGGCGCGATTTCGGCAAGCGGCTGCAGCACAAAGGCGCGCTGGAATAGTTCCTTGTGGGGCAGAATCAGCCGCGTGTCTTCGAACGCGTCGTCGCCGTAGTAGAGAATATCGATGTCGATCACCCGCGGTCCCCAACGCACCGTCTCGACCCGGCCAAGGTCGCGCTCAATTGATTTCACCGCATCCAGCAATTCCAGGGGCGAAAGCCGTGTTGTGCCGATCGCGCAGGCATTGGCGAAATCGTCCTGCGCCACAGGCCCCCAGGGCGCGGTGCGATAGAGCGAGGAAACGGCGGTCACGCCGACCACATTGCGCTCGCGCAAAGCATCGAGCGCCACCCGGATCTTGGCGCGGGAATCGCCGACATTGCCACCAAGGCCGATGCCGACTTCAACTGCGTCACGCGTGTTCAATGGCCTCGTGCACCTTGAAGGCCGCGACATGTTCCGCGACGTCGTGAACCCGGAAGATTGAAGCGCCTCGCGCCAACGTCGACAAGTTGGCGGCAAGCGTGGCGATCAGCCGGTTTCCGACGCTGGCACCAAGCAGGTCGCCAAACAATTTCTTGCGCGAAACGCCGATCAGAATCGGCAGCCCGTAAGCAGCGCGGAACGCCGCGGTAGCCTTGAGCGCCGTCAGATTCTGCGCTTTGTTCTTGCCAAAGCCGATGCCGGGATCGAGCATGATGAGCTTGTCGGGAATTCCGGCTTTTTGTGCGAGCGACAGCGATTGATCGAAGAAGCGGCGAATATCGGCCTGGATATCGATGTCGGGATCGACGCTGTCGCGATTGTGCATGATGACAATCGCCGCGCCGCTCTCGGCCACGACCTCCGCCATCGCCGGGTCCTTCTGCAGGCCCCAGACATCGTTGACGACGCAGACGCCCAGCGCAACCGCGCGTCGAGCAATTTCCGCCTTGTAGGTGTCGATCGAAAATGGCGCTTTCACGTTCGCCAGCAGGGGCGCCAGGATCGGCTCCAGCCGCCGCCATTCTTCATCGAGCGGCACAGGGATGTGGCCGGGCCGCGTCGATTCTGCGCCGACGTCGACAATGTCCGCGCCGTCGGCGGCGAGCTTCTTCGCTTGCGCCAGCGCGGCGTCCAGCGACTGAAACCGGCCGCCGTCGGAAAACGAATCGGGTGTGAGGTTGAGAATGCCCATCACGACGGGTCGGGCGCCAACCAGCCCCAAAAAGGCGTCGCGTTTTTCGCGCATCGCGGGACCTAAGTCTTCTCGTCGTCGGCGCCAGGGTATGTGCAGCGCCACCGCATGACGCGATGTCCAGGATTTTCTTCGGTCCAGGCGGCGATATAGGGCGGAGCCTGCATCATGCATTGCGTCAGCGACTCCTGGGCGACAAAGCTCAGTCGCCTGTCTTCGCATGAGGACATCGAGGTGACTGCGCAAACGGTCAGCACAAGTTCGATCATCATCACCTGCCCGCCGCGCCAACACTCCGAGGCGCTCTCTGAGCACAGCCGTCCTGCATGGCGAAAGCATAGCCAAAATCGTCCACCTCGCAAGCAAATAGCACGCGGGACCGGTCCCGCAGCATGCTTGGCAAGACAGAGGTTTTTCCGCATTGTCGCACCGCGCTGCGCCCAAGCAACGATCGAGGCTCTGTTTGAACTGCGTAACGGTCACAACGACGGCGAGGCTGCACTTGGGCTTTCTTGACCTCAATGGAGGACTTGGCCGCCGATTTGGCTCGATTGGCCTCGCGGTTGATGCATTCGAGACCTCCCTCGCGTTGCGCGAGGCGACAAGTTTTTCTGTCCGCGGTCCCGAGCGTGAGCGCGGCGCGGCGCTGGCGCGGCGCGTGGCGGACAGTCTCGGCCTCGATCTGACCGGGCGGCTCGAAATCCTCCGCGCAATACCCGCGCACGCCGGACTTGGCTCGGGCACGCAGCTCGCCCTAGCGATCGCCGCGGCGTTGCGTCGCCGCGCGGGCCTGACCGCCGATGCGCGCCGCGATGCGCTTATCCTCGATCGCGGCGCGCGCTCAGGCGTTGGAGCCGCGTTGTTCGAGAGCGGCGGTCTCGTGGTCGATGCGGGTCGCGGCGCCGCCGACAATGTGCCGCCGGTCATCGCCCACCTCAGCTTTCCCGAGGATTGGCGCATCATCCTCGTTGTCGATCCGCGCGAAACAGGTGTTCATGGCGAGGCGGAGATGCGCGCGTTCGCCGACTTGCCGATATTTCCTGCCGCAAAGGCGGCTGAGATTTGCCGGCTTACTCTCATGCAGATTCTTCCCGGCGTCGCCGAAGCCGACATGGAGGCGTTTGGCGACGCGATCTCCCGCGTGCAAGAGCTCGTCGGCGATCATTTCGCGCCCGCGCAAGGGGGCGCCCGTTTCACCAGTCGCGCAGTAGGGCGCGTCGCTGAGCAGCTAAAATTGCTGGGGGCCCGCGGTATTGGACAGAGCTCATGGGGACCCACGGGCTTCGCCTTTGTCGCCGATCCGGATCAGGCCGAATATGTCGCAAGCCGCGCTCGTAAGGACGCCGAATCGGGAATCGAGATCATCGTGTGCCGCGCGCGCGCCCATGGCGCGGAAGTCCGCGCCGAAGTCTGACCGCCAGGTTAGGCGTTTACTGCGGTCTAATCTCTTGGATGCCCGATGGTTTTGCCCGAGGGGATAGAGAGCCGCACATCGGAAGCATCTGCAGCGCCTTCACGGCGAATTTCGACGCCGACCGCGCCGTCGATCACATCGAGCTTTTCAACGCGAACCCGCACGTGCTTGACGCGCGGGTGGCGCAGGAGCATCTCGGCCACGCTTTCGGCCAGTGTTTCGATGAAATCGACGTGGCCGCGCGCGACGACAAGCCGAATGGCGTCGAGAATAACGTCATAGGAAAAGATCCCCCTGATATCGTCGGACTGTGCGCCCAGTCGCCGCACTGCGGCCTCGACATTGAAGACGACCCGTTGGGCCGCATCGCGCTCATAATCGTAAGCGCCAATATGCGCCGCGATGACAAAGTCGCGCACGAAGACATTGTCGACTTCGTGCTCGCGCTCCGGCCCCGCCATGAATCCGCGCGCCAGCAAGCGCCAGTCAATTCTAGGCGAATCCGCGTCGATACATCCAACACGCGGGATCAGATCGCGGATCAGAGTCACCGCCGCCGGATCAATAGCGCCGCGGCGCTCGTGGGAGCGGCACAACGCGCCGCGAAATCCCAGCACGTCCGGCGCAACCAGCAATAAGCGCGGAACATCCGGCGCCTCGAGCGATCCGGCAAGCCCGCTGAGCAGGCCCAGCGTTCGGCAACGCGCGCAGAAGTCCTCGAGCTGCGCGACGTCCAGATGCGTGAGCAAGCGCCCCCCGCTCTTGTCGCTCGTGTCGAGCATCGCCCCCTTGAAACCGAGGGCAGCGAGCTTTGGCAGCAGATCAAAAGCTGGCGCTCGATCAGCGAAGATCATGCCGATCAGCGAGACCTCGCTCGCCAGCGACTTCAGCGCATCGGCGAGCCTCTCCAATGTCCGCGAATCGACAGCCAGCTTGAGATCATCGATCCCAGCCTCCATCAGCGCACGCGCTCGCGCGATTAGTTCCTCCGGCGCGTAGGGCGGATCGCCAAGCGTCGCGCTGGTCCGCCGTCGGCGCGCGACCGTCCGGATCGCGGCCCGCGCCTCTTCAAGCGCCAGCGCGCCAAGCGCGCCAGTCGCGGGGTCTTTGAGATCGACAATGTCGGCCCCAAATTGCAAGACGATTTCCGCTTCGGCCGCGTTGGCGACGCTGGCGAGAAACATCGTCATTTTGCCGCCTCCGTCAGCAGCCGGTTGCGAACAAGCCAGTCCAGCGTCCGTATCCAGGATTCATCGGTGTTGCCTCGCATGTCGGCCGAAGCGAAGTCGATCAACTTCCCGGAGCTGGCGTCACGCAGATAGATGTTCATGTTCAGAATCAGATTGGACACTTTTGCACCTGCCCGGTGATGGCTATGTCCGCCCCGACCTCGCGTGCCAATTGTTCGGCGCAGCCGCCGCACGCCTGCAGATTCTGCGCCCCGGCGCGTGCGTCGACGCCCTCTGACTGCACGACGACATAGCGGCCGGAGGCGGCGAGCGCTTCGCGCAGATGCGGCGCGAGACGGCCGACGCGAGACGCCTCGTCGCGGTTTGCGCCCAGCATCTGGCCGTCCAGACTGGTATCCAGCAGTTCGAAATTGAAGACCGCGACGCGCGGAGGCGTGGCCGCCTTCGTCTGCGCAATGGCGCTAGCGCCGAACGCGGCGACAGCGAGGGGGACGATAACGGCGCATCGAAGATGCAGCTTGAAGCGAAGCGCCGACGGCCATAGTGTTTTCATTGAAGGGCAGCGTTCATGGCGCAAGGACTCCAGGCTATTGTTCTCGTCGCGATCGTTACGACCGCGTCGCCCAGTCTCGCTCAGGGTCGTCCCAAGACAGATCCAGACTGGCCGTGTGTCCAGATTAAAGTGCCGACGCTCTCGCTCAACTCGGTTTGGTTGGGACCTGAGGTCGATGTGACGTCCGACGCTTGGCGCAGCGATCCCGGCGTTGCCGATCTCGTATCCAAAATGGCGACGCGCCGCGTGCCTATCATCGAGGCTGAGGCGGCTATCGCCGATTTTGCCAGCAAGAGCGGTCCCGACGCGAAGACGAAACTGCTGCAGGCGCTCGGCGGCGCGTTCCAGGAATTGGCCCATCAGCGCTCGCAGATCCTTGATGGCCTCAAGCGCTTCGGCAAGAAACAGAACGAAATGGCCGACAGCATTCGCGCCGAAAACGAGGCGCTGCAATCCGCCTCTGCCGACAAGCCCGATGCGCAGAATCAGCAAGGCGCGCAGGAGCGGTTGCAATGGGACCTGCGCGTGTTCGAGGACCGGCACCGAACAATCTCCTATGTCTGCGAAACGCCGACGCTGATCGAGCAACGCATCGGCGCGCTGGCGAAGGCGGTGCAAAAGGCGCTATGACGTTCCCCGGCACTTTACACGCCTTGTCGGCTGGCGGCGACCGCACGGTATGAGCTGCGACAAGGGGCGGCCGTGAGAGCCGTCACGGGCGCGGCTCGGGTCGACGCTCCTCGAGCGGCAATCCGGCCTTCGCCCATCCGTCGCTGCCTTCGGGATACCAGAGCACATTGAGATAGCCCGCGGCGATGGCGCGCCTGGCCGCGTTCCATGACATCCAGCAGTCTTTCAGGCAATAAAACACCAGCGCGTGACTGGGATCTCCGGCGGAAGCCTTGCGCAGACCCGCAAGAAAATAGGCCTCCACGCTCTCAGCAAGTGCGCCGTAGCCTGTGTCGGGCAGCCACAGACTGCCGGGAATATCGAAGCGCGGCTTGTCGCGCCAAACGACATCAGGCGCCAGATTGGCTGGGCGCGGCGCCTGCGGCATCACGTCGATGAACGCCGCGCTTCCCTGGCTCAAGAGCTCTTGCGCCTCAACATTTGTCAGAACGCGTGCGCCTTTCAACGTCGCGGGGGTTGGCGCGCGATAGGACTCCATGCGGTAGGAATCGGGTTCCGGCGGCGCGTCTTGCGCGAGGCTGGCGCAGGAAAATAACGCGACAAAGATTGAGGTGATTGCGTTTCTCTTCCGCATGACGCCTTCAGGGCGCCAGGAGTCGATCGCTCTCATCGAGCAACGGCACGCCATAGGTGCGCAAAATGGAATTGATCTCCTCCTGGCTTTCGGCGATTGCCTTGTTGAGGCTGCGCTTCCAATTCTGGTCGGAGCGGCGCACCCCCATGACGATGCGATAGACCATTTTCGGGCCCGACTGGTCCTTGACCAGCGGCGCGACGGTCAGCGGCGACTTTGCATTGCGCGCGTAAAAGCCCGCGATCGGACCCCAGAGCAAGGCCACGTCGATATCGCCCTTTTCGAGATCGTCAAACATCGCCTGGCTCGTGGAGTCGTAGCGCGTGTCGATCACCAGGGGATAGGATTTGATCTGGCCGAGGAGACCATCTGTCGCGAGATAAGTCACCGGCGGCGTTCCGGCGACAATCCCTATTTTTGCCGATTTGAGGCGCGGGTCGCTTAGCGAATCGAGGCCCGCGAGCGCCCCATCCTTGCGGAACACCGCGGCATAGGCGGTGCGATAATACGGATTGGTTGGCTGCACGAGGTCATCGCCCTGTGCGACCCCCGTCACGACATCGCAGCGATGCGCGTTGAGCGTATTGCGAATAAACCCGGTGGCTCCGGGATAATAGGCGTAGGCTACCGACTTGCCGAGTTTGCGCGCGAGCAATTCGGCGATCTTGTTTTCAAACCCCTCCCCCGCCTCGTTCGAGAAAGGCAGATTGCGCGGGTCGACGCAGGCGCGCAGGACGTGCGGATCGACGAGTTCGATTGATCCTTCGTCAGCTTCCTGCCCGTTTGCGCCGCCCAACACGGCCGCGCCGATCAGGGTTAGAAAATAGAACGCCGGTCTGCGCATGGCCCGCATACGCGTCATCCTCCCATGCACTTGTCCTGCGCCGCGTCGAATGTCCCAGGCTTGTCTTCATGCTTTGCCGGGCGTCCGCGCGGGATCGCTTCGTTGGAACGCGCACGCAGGTAAACATAGATATCGTCGAGATAGCACATGACATTCTTGTTTTCCGCAAAGGCCGGCATAACCTTTTCATTGCCGGCGCTAAGATCTTGCTTGCCGCTGACAACGATCCCGTAAAATTCGGCGTAGCCGATCGTCTTGAGCGAATTCTTGAGCGCGGGCGCGTAAGTCGAACCCTCCCCGTCCGGACCGTGGCAGACATGGCATTCCGAATGGTAGCGGCGAAAGCCAGAGTAAACATACCAGTCGACAGTCCCGTCGGGCGAGACCTTGTAGGTTGGGTCGCCGTTCTTATCGCGATATTTTCCGTCGTCGTTTTTAACGGCGGCGGGATCGCCGGGCGGCTCGGCATGCAGGCCGACAAATGGGACAAAGGCGAGCGCCACGCCAAGAACAATTGCTGATTTGATCATTGTCACGATGAATTTCCTTCGACGACCGATAGCGCAAAAGAAGGCCCGGAGCTTGCCCCGTCAGGCGCAGGCGCCGGGCCTTCATTCCAGTCAGTCAGTCGAACGTCACATCGCGGGCAATGCGAACACTGTCAGCGTGCCGCCGAGCGCCGTATAGTTTGACAGAGCGGCGTAGCCGCCCACCGCGCCCAGACCATCTGTCGCCTTGGTCAGACCTGCCGCCAGGCCGATGCCCGCCCAGCCGCCGACGCCCGATAGAATCGCTACGTATTGCCGGCCGCCGTGCTCATAGGTCATGACGTTGCCGATGATGCCCGACGGGGTCTTGAACTTGTAAAGTTCCTTGCCCGTCTTGGCGTCCACAGCCTTCAGGTAGCCTTCCAGCGTGCCGTAGAACACCACGCCGCCAGCGGTCGCCAACGCGCCCGACCAGACCGAGAACTGTTCAGGGTCGGACCAGACGATCTTGCCGGTCTTGCCGTCCCAGGCAATGAAATTGCCCATATTGGTCTGGCCTGGCGGCGGATACATCGACAGGGTCGCGCCGACATAGGGCTGCCCCGCGGTGTAACTGACCTTGAACGGCTCATAGTCCATGCAGACGTGGTTAGTCGGCACGTAGAAGAGCTCGGTCTGCGGCGAATAGGCCGCCGGCTGCTCGTCCTTGGTGCCTAACGCCGCAGGGCAAATACCCTTGGAGTTCACGTCTTCACCGTTGTGCTCTGTCGACATCGCCGGCACGACCAGAGGACGACCATAGGTCTTCGAGGACTTGTCCATGTCGACCTTCGTCGCCCAGTTCACCGCCGGATCGTATTTTTCGGCAACGAGGAGTTCGCCGTTGGTGCGATCGAGCGTATAGCCGAAGCCGTTGCGATCGAAATGCGTCAGCAGCTTGCGGTCCTTGCCGTCGATCTTCTGATCGGTGAGGATCATTTCGTTGACGCCGTCGTAGTCCCACTCGTCATGGGGCGTCATCTGGTAGACCCATTTGACCGCGCCGGTGTCGACGTCGCGAGCCCAGACCGCCATCGACCAGCGATTATCGCCGGGCCGCTGCTTTGGATTCCAGGTCGAGGGATTGCCCGAGCCGTAGTAGACCAGGTTCAGGTCAGGATCGTAGGAATACCAACCCCAGGTCGCGCCGCCGCCGATCTTCCACTGATCGCCCTGCCATGTGCTGGTGCTGGAATCCGGGCCGACCGGCTTGCCGAGTTGCGTCGTCTTGACTGGATCTACGAGCGTGTCGGAGTCGGGGCCCATCGAATAGCCGCGCCAGACCGGCTTGCCGGTCTTCAGATCATAGGCGCCCAACCATGAGCGAACGCCAAATTCGCCACCCGATACGCCGACAATGACCTTGTCCTTGAAGATCATCGGGGCGGAAGTGCCAGTCGCGCCTTTCGACGGATCGCCGTCCTTCACCGACCACACGACAGCGCCGGATTTCGCGTCAAGCGCGACCAGCGTGGTGTCCGCCTGATGCAGGAAGATCTTGCCGTCCGCGTAGGAAAGACCGCGATTGACCGTATCGCAGCACATCACGGGTATGACGTTCGGATCCTGCTTGGGCTCATACTTCCAGAGGATCTTGCCATCGTTGTTGAGATCAAGGGCGAAAACCGTGTTGGGGAACGGAGCGTGCAAGTACATCACGTCGCCGATGACCAGCGGCGCGCCCTCATGTCCGCGTAATACGCCAGTCGAGAATGTCCAGGCCGGAGCGATCTTGCCGACGTTCGTCGTATCGATCTGCTTGAGTTCGGAGTAGCGGGTGTTAGCGAAATTACCCGTTGGCAAAGCCCATTGCTTCGCGTCAGCCTGAAGTTTCGCCAATTCCTCGTTTGCTGTTGCGTATCCCGCCGAGAATAGGGCGACGGCGCCCATGCACGTCGCAAGCAAATACTTACGCATCGGTATCCTCCCATTACTTATTTTGGCACTTCGATTCGTGCATTTTGCGCATAGCGCACCATGCCGCCCGAGGCGACCTTCAAAGGGGAATGCGCATTCGGCAGCGTGTCACGACATAGCAAGATATGGCCCGACCCCTCGCTGGAAGTCGCCATGCCTTCGAATGATACGCCCTGGCTCCCGTTCTCCAAGACGCTCGTGCAGCCGAAAACGCCTTTACGATATTTCCCCCTGACACGAAGCGCAAGACAAATTCTTAGGCGCCGCGGGAACGTTGCGCGGGCGCCGGCCCACGCCTAAACCTATGGCCGATGGATGCTTGGATTTTCCGGACGCGGCTCCTGCGCCCGCCCGCGGGATTGCGTTGGCGGGAGCTCCTGCTGGCCGCGGTGTTCGCCGCACAATTGAATGGCGGCGCACGCGCAGACGACGATTTTCCGGTGCGCGAGATTGCCGCGGGCGTCTATGCCCATGCTGGCGCTATAGCCCTGATGAGTTCGGCAAATGAAGGCGACATCGCCAACATCGGCTTCATCGTCGGCGACGCCGGCGTCGCGGTCATCGACACGGGCGGCAGCGTCGCCGAAGGCGAACGCCTGCTTGCGGCCATTCGCCGCGTCACCGACAAGCCGATCCTGTTCGTCATCAATACGCATGAACACCCCGACCATATTTTCGGCAATGCGGCGTTTGAAGACACCGGCGCGATTTTCGTTGGCCATCACAATCTTCCGCGCGCGATTGCGGCGCGCGGAGCCTTCTATCTCAAGGCTTTTGCCTCAATCATCGGCGAGGATCTGATCCGGCAGGTCAAATTGGTTCCGCCGACGCTGCTGGTCGACGACACGCGCGATCTCGATCTTGGCGGCCGCGTTATCGCTCTGCGCGCTTGGCCGCCGGCTCACACCGATTGCGATCTTACGGTGTATGATACGCGCACCCGAACCTTGTTCGCTGGCGACACGCTGTTTCTTGGCCATATTCCGATTGTCGACGGCAGCGTCAAAGGCTGGCTCGCCGATCTGGAAGCGATCGCGGCGATTCCGGCGTTGCGGGCCGTGCCCGGTCACGGCCCCATCGTGGCCGACTGGCCAGTGGCGCTGGGTGCGGAGCGCGGCTATCTTCAACGTCTGACCGGCGACCTTCGCGCGATCATTGCGCGCGGCGGATCGCTCAAGCAGGCGGCAAACGAGGCCGGGCAGTCGGAACGCGACAAATGGCGGCTTTTCGACGATTATAATGCGCGCAACGCCTCGGCCGGGTTCGCCGAGCTGGAATGGGAGCCGTAGCGCGAACACGCGGGAGAGGACAAATGTCTGCAAGAAAAGCCATCTGCATTGCGGCTGCGCTGGTCGCCGGCCTCGCGAGCGGCGCTGCGGCGCAATCGACGCCTGCAAGCGATTCCTGGCCCGAACTCGCACATCTGTTGTTTCAGGATCGACCCATCGCCGAAGATTCCGCGGCGGTGATGCTCGACGCGCCAGCGCGCGCCGAAGACGCGGCGCTGACGCCAATGACCCTCTCGGTCAAGCTGCCTGGCGGCGATCCGCGCCGGATCGTGAGATTGTCGCTCGTCATCGATGAGAACCCGGTCCCGTTGGCTGGCGTCTTCCTGCTTGGCGAAAAGGCGAACGACATCCGTATTTCGACACGCGTGCGGATCAATGCCTACACCAACGTGCATCTCGTCGCCGAGCTCAGCGATGGGTCGCTGCGCATGACGACGCGTTACGTCAAGGCGGCGGGCGGCTGCTCGGCGCCGATGGTCAAGAGCCCCGACGAGGCGGATGCGACGCTGGGAAATATGAAATTCCGCATGCTTCCCGTTGCGGCTGATGGGCGGCCGGAGGCCCTGGTCATGCTGCGCCACCCCAACAATTCGGGATTGCAGATGGACCAGGTGACCCACCTCTACACGCCCGCCCGCTACGTCAACCACATGGCCGTCTATCAGGGCGATGAGCTGGTGTTTTCGGTCGAGGGCGGCATCTCGATCTCGGAGGATCCGAATTTCCGCTTCACCTTCACGCCGGACGGGGCCAAGTCATTCCGCGTCGACGCGACGGATACGAACGGCGCGCATTTCACCGGATCCTGGCCCGCGACGCGCGACGGCGCTTGAGCGAAGCGACGGGCGGGACCGCAAAGCTCGCCGTCCAAGAGAAGCGGACGGCGGTTGCGGCAGACGAGGTTCGAGACTTTTTCTCGCATGGCTATCTAAAAAAGCGCCACGCGGATTGCCCGCGACCGCGACATTGAGGGGTTGTCGAAAGCGCCGGCAAACCACATACATACGTGAGCGAGCAACGCATGCTGGCGCCGCCGGTTACGATTTTGCCAAAAAGCGGCATTAGGCTCATCCAATGAAATGATAAGGACTTTCGCCGTGAACTGGGTTCTAGTCGTTCTGGCGGTTTTGAGCGCGGGTCTCGGC
>Ga0075029_100001259_pt1 | contig 14566 bp, 19 predicted proteins | sample LitLauG_LLR_2013_FD_71391 | JGI IMG/M metagenome (GOLD analysis project Ga0075029, IMG submission 71391) | Freshwater sediment microbial communities from North America - Little Laurel Run_MetaG_LLR_2013 | ecosystem: Environmental > Aquatic > Freshwater > Creek > Sediment | place: USA...
GCCATTCGGTCATCCCCGAGCCCCGGTGCGTCGATACAGGGCTTGTGAGCCACAAGCAACTCGCGTTTCTCGCGCTGCAACTCGCTGCGCTGGTCGCCGTGTTCGTGTGGCTCGGCGGCGGCGGACGGTTTGCCGGCCTGCTCGTCGCATCCGTCGCTGCGCGATGGTTCCTCTGGCGTGCGTAGCCGACAGGGAAGGCTCAAGGCGGCGCTGCTGATGCCGCTGTGGCCTGGAGAGTGAGGGCGCGGTAGCGCGAGCGCGAGCGAGGTTCAACGAGATCAGCCGCCAGGCTCCTGACCTGGGCACACTGAGCCCAGGTCATCCTCGGCTCGGCAGAGAGGTCGGCGTCCTCAGGGCGTGTACGCGGCCCAGATGTAGTAGCTGGCGACCGCCACGAACAGGACCGCGTCCAGGCGGTCCAGGGCGCCTCCGTGGGCGCCGAACACCCCGCCTGAGTCCTTGGCTCCCGCCTCGCGCTTCACAAACGACTCGAACAGGTCGCCGATCGGCGCGAACACCGCGACCCCGAGACCCAGCACGAGGGCGTGCGTGCCGGGGAGCCAGTCCTGGTAGCGGCCGGCTATCCAGACGCCGAGGATCGCGCACGCCATCCCGATCAGCAGGCCCTCGACTGTCTTGTTCGGCGAGATGTCTGGTGCGAGCGGCCGTTTGCCGAATGTGCGGCCGCCGAGATACGCGCCGGTATCGCCGAGGAAGGTCCCCACGAGAACGTCGATCACGATGCCCTGCCCGTGCGGCAGGTCGCGCAGCAGCACCGCGTGGGCGAGAGCGAAGCCGATCCAGTAGATCCCGAGCAGCGTGATCGCGATCGCGCCGACGCTCGGGCGCGGCTGCAGCAGCGTGAAACCGAACAGCATCGGCAGCGCCGCGACCGCGACGAGCAGGATCTGGAACTGCCCGCCGTAGCGGGCCGCGACCAGCAGCCCCGCAAGCGCGATCAGGCCGGCGATCAGCACAGGCCGCGCGCGGGCGTACATCGTGTACAGCTCGCGCATGCAGACCGCGCCGAGCCCGAACACGCCGATCGTGAAGATCGCGCCGCCCTCGATCACGAAGAACAGCGCGAGCGCGATCGCGGGGATCGCGACCAGGATCCGCGCGGTGAGGTCCGACTGCCCGCGCTTCTCGCGCCGGCGCCGCGGCGGGCGCCGGGTGATCTGGCCGCTCTCGCGTTCGGCGGCGCGGCGTGTGCTCGACGGGCGGGCTCCGCCCGGTGTCTGCGGCCTGCCGGCCATCACGCGCGCCTCATCGGCCGCCGAAGCGCCGCCGCCGCTCCGCGTATTCGGCGAGCGACTCCTCGAGCGCCTCGCGCGTGAAGTCGGGCCACAGCTCGTCCCGGAAGATCAGCTCCGAGTAGGCGGACTGCCACAGCAGGTAGTTCGAGAGGCGCCGCTCGCCGCTGGTGCGGATGATCATGTCCGGGTCGTGCATCTCCGGCGCATACAGGCATGCCCGGAACTCCTCCTCGCTGTCACCCTGAAAGCGCCTTGCGGCGTCGACTATCTCGGCCCGTCCGCCGTAGTTGAACGCGACGTACATCGTGATCCGGGTGTTCTCGCGCGTCATCTCTTCCGCCCAGTCCATCTGCTCGCTCAGGCGCGCGCCGACCCCCTCGCGACGCCCGATGAACCTCATGCGGACGCCTTCCTCGTGCAGCTCCGGTGTCTCGCCGGCGATGCGGATCGAGAACATCTCCATCAGGCCCGCGACCTCCTGCGCAGGGCGGCTCCAGTTCTCCGTGGAGAAGGAGTAGACCGTGAACTCCTCGATCCCGAGCTCCGCGGCGTCGCGAAGGCGCGCCTTGACGGTGTCTGCGCCGGCGCGATGCCCCTCGTTGACCGGCACGCCCCGCGACTGCGCCCAGCGACCGTTGCCGTCGGTGATGATGGCGATGTAGCGGGCCGCGGTGCCCTCGGGCGCGGCGGCGCTCTCAGCGGCCGCTGCGGGCGCCCGTTCACCGGCGGACTCCATCAGACTGCGAGGATCTCCTCTTCCTTCGCCTTCAGCACGGCGTCGAGGTCACCGACGCGGCCGTCGGTGAGCTTCTGGAGCTCGACCTCGGCGCGGTGCTCGTCGTCCGAGGACGCCTCGCCCTCGGCCTTCAGCTCCCGCAGATGCTGCATCGTGTCGCGGCGGACGTTGCGGATCGCGATGCGGCCCTCCTCGGCGAGGTTGCGGAGCACCTTGACGAGCTCACGGCGGCGCTCTTCGGTCAGCTCGGGAATCGAGAGCCTGATCAGGTTCCCGTCGTTGGTTGGCGTGAGGCCGACGTCGGACTCGTTGATCGCCTTTTCGATCGCCTTGATCGATGACTTGTCATACGGCTGAACTGTCAGCAGACGCGCCTCGGGCGCGGACACCGTCGAGAGCTGATTCAGAGGGGTCATCGCGCCGTAGTAGTCGACGGTCACGCGGTCGAGCAGGGCCGGGCTCGCCCGGCCCGTTCGGATGGTGGAGAACTCGTGCGAGGTGGACTCGACGGATTTGCTCATGCGCTCGCGCGCGTCCTCGAGCAGTTCGTCGATCACATTCTCAGCTGCCATCGCCCTCTCCCGTCGCTGTGGATACGAGCGTGCCCACCCGCATGCCGGAGATTATCCGCGCAAGGCTCGTCTCGTCGTCCATGTTGAACACATTGATCGGCATGCCGTTGTCCATGCACAGCGCGAGCGCCGTGGAGTCCATCACCCGCAGCCGGCGCTCGATCGCCTCCATGTGGGTGATCTCGGGGATGAACTCGGCGGCCGGGTCGAGCGCAGGGTCTGCCGTGTAGACGCCCTCCACCCCGTTCTTGGCCATCAGGATGATTTCCGCGTGGATCTCGGCCGCCCGGAGCGCAGCGGCGGTGTCGGTCGTGAAGAACGGGTTGCCGGTGCCGGCGGCGAAGATCACGACCCGGCCCTTCTCGAGGTGGCGCATCGCGCGCCGGCGGATGTAGGGCTCGGCGACCTCCGAAACGGCGAGGGCTGACTGCACGCGCGTGTCGGTCTGCATCTTCTCCAGCGCGTCCTGCAGCGGCAGCGCGTTCAGCAGCGTCGCGAGCATTCCCATGTAGTCCGCGGTGGCCCGGTCCATGCCGGCGGCCGCGCCTTTCATCCCACGGTAGATGTTGCCCGCCCCGACGACTATCGCGACCTCGACGCCGAGGTCGCGCACCGCGCTCACCTGCCGCGCGACCCCGACCACCCGGTCGGGGTCCGTCCCATAGTCCAGCTCGCCCATCAGGGCCTCACCGGACAGCTTCAGGAGGATGCGCTTGAAGGCAGGGGCCATTGCCGCAGGAGCCTATACCCGCGGCGCCGGCTACTGACCCACGGCGAAACGGGCGAAGCGGCGGATGACGACGTTCTCTCCCGTCGTCGCCGTCAGCTCGTCCCGGAGCTGCTGGACGGTCTTGCCGTCGAACTTCGGGTTGTGCATCTCCTGCTCGAGCAGCGTCACCGTCTGATACCAGGAGTCGAGCTTCCCGGTCACGATTTTCTCGCGCACGTTCTCGGGCTTGTCGGCGGCCTCCTGCTCGTAGACCCGCGCCTCGGCCTCCCGCTTGGCCTCGGGGACGTCATCGCGGCTGACGTACTGCACGGTCGGCGACGCCGCGATCTGCATCGCGATCTCGCGCGCGAACGAGACGAAATCGTCGTTCTTGGCGACGAAGTCGGTGTTGCAGTCAACCTCGATCAGCACGCCAACCTTGGAGCCCGCATGGACATACGCCTGCACGGTGCCCTCGGTGGCGGCGCGCTCCCCGAGGTCCTGGATTTTCTTGCCCTGCTTGACGCGCAGGACCTCGATCGCCTTCTCGATGTCCCCGCCGGTCTCGGTCAGGGCCTTCTTGCAGTCCATCATGCCTGCGCCGGTGCGCTCGCGCAGGGCCTTGACGTCCTTCGCTGAGATCTCGGTGGTGCTCATTGCTCGCTGCTCTCCGTTGTCGTCTGGTCGGTTGCCGCCGCTGCCGGCTCGGCGGCCGGAACGGCCTCGCTCGCGGTCTCGGCGGGCGCCGCCGGTGCCTCAACGGCCGCCGCCGGTGCCTCAACGGCCGCCTGCACCGGAGCGGGCTCAGGCGCGGGCACCGCTGCCGGCGGAGTCTCCGCCGCCGCGGCCGGTGCCTCGGCCACTAGGGGCTGCGCCTGCGCAGCTGCTGCAGCTGTCGCGGCGGCCTGCTCCTCGGCAGCCTTGCGCGCGGCCTCCTCGGCCTCCCGCTTGGCCGCCTCTTCGGCCTCGCGCTTCTCCTGTTCCTCGGCCTCGCGCTTGGCGCGGGCCTCTGCCTCGGCGCGGGCTTTTTCCTCGGCCTCCTTGCGGGCCCTTTCCTCCTCGGCCCTGAAGATCGAGTGGCCCTCGGCGACGACCTGCCCGATCGCCTGCGTGACGAGTGAGCACGAGCGGATCGCGTCATCGTTGCCGGGGATCACGAAGTCGATCCCGTCGGGATCGCAGTTGGTGTCCACGAGCCCGATGATCGGGATCCGCAGCCGCTGTGCCTCTTTCACGGCGATGACCTCGGTTTTCAGGTCGATCACGAACATCGCGTCCGGGACTCGCTGCATGTCTTTCACGCCGCCGAGGTTCGCCCTCAGCTTCTCGAGGTCGGCCTGGGCCGCCATCCGCTCGCGGGTCGGGAGCAGCGCGAGCTGGCCCTCGGCCTCGAACTTTTCAAGGTCGTGCAGGCGGCGGATGCGCTGATTGATGGTCTGGAAGTTCGTCAGCAGCCCACCCAGCCAGCGGTGGTTGACGTACGGCATGCCGGCGCTCGTCGCGACGTCGCGGACCGTATCGCGGGCCTGCTTCTTGGTACCGACGAACAGGACGGTGCCGCCACGGTGAGCGAGTGCTCCGGCGAACTCCTGCGCCTGGGCCAGCAGGGCCTGGGTCTTCAGGAGGTCGATGATGTAGATGCCGCCGCGCTCACCATGGATGAAGCGGCGCATCTTGGGGTTCCAGCGTCGCGTCTGGTGGCCGAAATGAACGCCGGCCTCCAGCAGCTCCGCAATGCCTACGTCAGCCACGGGCTACTCCCTTGTTATGTGTTGGTTCTGCTGCGCGCGGACGGAGCGGACCCGGGTTGCAGTTTGGCCTGCGGGCCCCGGGCAGGGCCGCCTACCGCTGCCGCGCGGTTAGAGGGTCTTGGTTGAACCCCTCAGGATAGCCCTTCGGCGCGCTTCAGCGCCGCCTGCAGGTCCTCGGGCAGCGGCGAGGTGATGTCGATCGGCTCGCCGGTGATCGGATGCTCGAACGCGAGCCGCGTCGCGTGCAGGAACTGGCGCTCGAGCCCGAGCATGCCTGCGGTCCCATACTCGGGGTCTCCGCAGACGGGGTGCCCGATCGCGCGCAGGTGCACGCGGATCTGATGGGTGCGCCCCGTGTCGAGCTTGCAGCGCAGCAGCGAGGTCCCCTGTAGTGGGCGCTCGAGCCTGAAGTGGGTGCGCGCCTCTCGTGCCCCGGAGCCGCCGACAGCCATCCGCGTGCGCACACGCGGGTCGCGGCCGATCGGTGCCTCGATCGTGCCGGTGCGGGCGGGAGGCCTGCCCTCCACGAGCGCCAGGTATTCGCGTTCGATGCGGCGCTCTGCGAGCGCCCGCTGCAGCCGTCTCAGAGCCTGATCCGAGCGCGCAACCACCATCAGCCCCGACGTGTCGCGGTCGAGCCGGTGGACGATCCCCGCCCGCTCCGGCTCGCCACCGCCGGCGAGCGGCGCGAGCAGCTGGCTGAGCGTGCCCTCGTGGTGGCCCGCGGCGGGATGGACGACGACGCCGGCCGCCTTGTTGACGACGAGGATGTGCTCGTCGCGGTGGACGATCGTGAAGGGCTCCCCCGCGCTCACGCTCTCGCCGTCCGCGCGTGGTCGGCGAGCAGGAACAGGATCAGGATCCCCAGCGTGATGCACGCGTCGGCAACGTTGAACGGCGGCCAGCCCAGCGGCAGCTTCACGAAGTCCGTGACCGACCCGTGCCGGACCCGGTCGAGGATGTTCCCGATCGCGCCGCCGAGGAGCATCCCCGTCGGCAGCCAGATCAGCGGCCGCTCGAGGTGGCGGGCGAAATACACGAGCAGCGCCGCGACCGCGACTCCGATCAGGATCGTCACGAGCCCCTGGCTGCCGGGCAGGAAGCCAAACGCGACCCCGTGGTTGCGGGTGTTCACGAACGACACACCCGGCAGCACACGACGCTGTTCACCCGGCGTCACCGAGTGTTCTATCGCCCGCTTGCTCAGCTGGTCGGCGGCGAGCACCAACACCGTCGTGAGCGCCGCGAGGCCGATCGCCCGCCGCCCGCGCCGGCCGCGCTCCTGCTCAGTCGCGCCGTCCATCACGCAGGCGATCAGCCGTGGATGAGGCCCTGCACCACGAAGCTGTTGAAGAGCTGCAGCGCTATGAACCCGATGATCGGGCTGAAGTCAAGCCCCCCGAAGGACGGGATGATCCCGCGGAAGACCCTCAGGAACGGTTCACAGATGTCGCGCAGGAACCCGATGATGCTGTCGGTCACCTGCGAGTACGGCGGCCTCAACCCGGCGGAGAACAGCAGCTGGATCACGATGTAGGCGATCAGCAGCAGCGTGTAGACGTAGATCAGCGTCGAGAGGAAGTCGGCGATGCTCGTGCGCGCCGTCGCCAGGACAACCATCGCCTCGAGCATCAGTCCTCCCCCAGCACCGCGTCCAGGGCATCGCTGAATGCGGCGCGGATGCCTCCGCGCTCGAGCGCGTCGAGCCCTTTCGCGGTGACTCCGCCGGGTGAGGAGACCTCTCGGCGCACCGCCATCGTGTCGTTACCGCGGCGGCGAAGCAGCTCGGCGGTGCCGGCGAGGGTCTGGATCACCAGCTCGGCACCCTGACCGGCGGGTATGCCGCGCCTGACCCCGGCGTCGATCTGTGCCTCGGCTACCAGCGCGACATAGGCAGGGGCGCACGACATCAGGCCCATCGCCACGTCGACGAGGCCGTCGTCGAGCACGACGAGCGTCCCGAGTGACGCGAACAGCTCGCTCACCTGCGCGTCGAGCTCGGCGTCCTGCTCGGGGCCGGCGGCCTGCACGACCGCGCCCTGGCACACCTCGACGGGGAGCGACGGAATGAAGCGGTAGACCGGCCTGCCGGGGTATGCCGCCTTCAGGTCCGAGAGCGGTGTGGCCGCGAGGATCGACGCGACCGCTGCCCGGCTGCCGGAGAGTTCGGCGGCCACGAGGCCGAGCTGGGCCGGCTTGTGGCAGAGGACGATCAGGTCCGAGCGCTCGGCGACCTCGGCCCCAGTGGCCAGTGCCTCGCCGCCGACCTCGTGCGCGAGTGCCCGCGCACGATCGCTGTAGGGGTCGGTGCAGAGCACGGGCCGCTGCCAGCCGCGGGCGAGTGCCCGGGCCATGTTCCCGCAGCCGATGAGGCCGATCTGCATCCGCGCCTCAGGCCGGTCCGCGGCATGGGGCGCCGGCGCACGGAGCTGCACTCTCAGGACTGATTGAAGAAGCCCTTCTCGATCAGCCGCGCGCGCTCCTCCGCGGAGATCTCGACGTTGCGCGGAGTGAGCATGAAGACCTTGTCGGCGATCCGCTGCATGCCGCCGTCGAGCGCGTACGTCAGCCCGGAGGCGAAGTCGATGAGCCTCTTGGAGAGGTCGGTGTCCGATCCCTGCAGGTTCAGGATGACGGGGATCGAGTCCTTGAACTTGTCGGCTATCTGCTGGGCGTCGTTGAAGGACTTGGGGACGACGAGGTGCACCTGGACGTCCCCGTTGCTGCGCGCCACCGGCTTCAGGACGGTCGCCGAGCGCGTGCCGCGCCCGCGCGGTGCCGGAGCGGCTTCGCCGGTGTCGTCGTCGGCGAAGATGTCGTCGAAGTCATCGCGCCGTTTGCGCAGCCGCCTGACGTTGGGGCGCTCGCGGTAGCGATCCTCGATTTCGGCCTCGGGGACGCTCTCGTCCTCGTAGTCGTCGTGGTGCTCCTCGGCGAGGCCGAAGTAGACGAGAGCGCTGTGCCAGGAGTCGCGGAATGCCATAGCTGGTTTTGGGGTTCGCCCGGCGAGCCGGATTCCCTGCAGATGCTAATCATTCACGGGCGGCCGAGACTGCCCGCGCAAAGCCACGATTATAGAGATCGGCACAAAGTCGACCGCATTTTGCAGTGGAAAGGCGAATCAGGGGTCGTGGCCCCGCCCGGGGCGAAGCATTGGCATCCTTGCCTCCGCTTCTACGCGCGGCCTGGAGGAGCCGAGCGGGGGGTGGACTTGGGAACCCCCAACCCGGCGAACACAGAGTCGCGCTGAGGGTTGCGGGCGAGAACCGGTTCCCCCCGCTCTTGGCTTCTCGCGACCGCGAGGACGTGCCCCCTCCCGACTGGTTCTTCGCGTCCGGCCGGCGCCACTGCCTCTAATCTCCACGTGATGGATGTCCGCTCCTACTCGCAGATCCCGCCGTTCATCACACTCGACGGGTCTGAGATCAGGGAGTGGGCCGGCCGCGTCTCGGCGCCGGCACAGAACCAGAGCCTCGCTGAGGCGACGATCCCGGTCGGCGGCGCGACGACCGGGCACTACCACCGCGTCAGCGAGGAGCTGTACCTGGTGACCGCGGGACGGGGCAGGCTGATCATCGAGGGCGAGGAGCGGATCATCGTTGAGGGCGACTGTGCGCTGATCCCCCCGGGATCCAGGCACAAGGTGTTCAACGTCGGCGACGGGCCGCTGCGCATCGTGTGCGCCTGCTCGCCTCCCTACAGCGATGAGGACACCACCCTGCTCGAGTGAGCCTTGCCCGTTCGGCGAGTCAGGCCCGGTACAGGCCCGTGCCGATGCGGACGATGCTCGCGCCCTCCTCGGCGGCGACCACGTAGTCCTGGGATGTGCCCATCGAGAGGTGCTCGAGCCCGCGCTCGTCCGCGAGGGCACGCAGTGCACTGAACCAGGGCCGGCTCGCGCCGGGCTCCTGCGCGAGCGGGGGCATCGTCATCAGCCCCGCGACGGGGACCGGCGACCGCGCGATGAATGCGTCGAGATCCTGCGGCTCGATCCCGGCCTTCTCGCTCTCGCCCGCGAGGTTGACCTCGATCAGGATCCGGAGGCCGGGCCTGGCACTCTCGGCGTGGCGCTCGATCTCGCGCAGCGCCGACTCCGTGGCCACGGAGTGGATCAGGCTCACGTGGGGAACGATCGCCTTGACCTTCCGGCTCTGGAGCTGGCCGATGAAATGCCACTCGAACAGCCCGCCGTGTGCCTGCACCTTCTCCTGCAGGTCCTGCGCCCGGTTCTCGCCGACCAGCGTCACACCGGCCGCGGCGAGGACGGGCATGTCGCCGAGCGCGACGTACTTGGTGGCGGCGAGAACCCGTGGTGCACCGCGGCCGCCGTCGGTGCGGGCCGCGCGCGCCGTCTCGTGTGCCGCGGCCAGCTCACCGCTGACGCGCTCGAGGTTCGCGCGCACCACCGACTCCTCGAGGCCGCTGATCAGCTCAACCATGCGACCCCCGCCTGCCTGCCGGCAGCCGCTCCTTCCCGGCGGAAGGAGAAGTTGCTCTCGTTGCAGATCGTGCAGCCGCCCATGTCGGCGACGCTATCGACCCCGGCCGCGAGGAGCCTCCGGCGCGCGATCGCGCGCAGGTCGATCAGCCCTCGCTCGGCCGGCAGCCCGAATGCCGACATCACCTCCGGGCCCACCTCGTAGCAGCATGCTCCCGCGCACGGCCCGATCACGGCCTGCAGCGGGCCGTCGTCCGCGAGCCGCGAGACGGCTGCCGCTCCCTGCTCGAGAACCCCCCCGGCGAGTCCCCTCCAGCCGGCGTGGACCATCGCCACCGCTCCGCGGCCGCCGATCGCCACCGGAAGGCAGTCCGCCGTGAGGACGGCGACCGCGACCCCGCTGAGCGCCGTCGCGTGGCCGTCCGCATCGATCGGCAGCGCTCCGGCGCCCTGACCCACGGGTTCACAGACCACGTTGATGTGCGTGCCGTGCACCTGCCGGCTCGCACACAGCCTGCGCACACCGAGCTCGCTCGCGAGCGCCTCGCGCCTCTCGGCGCCTCGCGCGATGTCGTCTCCCGCGGCGGTTGAGAGGTTGCCGGCGCCGCGGAGCGTGAAGATCACATGGGCGCCGCCGGTCAGCTCGGCCGCCAGCGCGGAACCGCCGCCGCTCACGACCCCTCCAGCGCCGCGGTGAGCTCCGACTGGCGCCCGCCGCTGATCTCGCCGTCGAGCAGACGCTCCAGGGCGAGATCCAGCCTGCGCCCGATCTCCGGGCCGCTCGCGATGCCCGCCGCGAGCAGATCCTCTCCGCCGATCGAGAGCCTGACGTCCCGCAGGCCGCCCAGCCATCGCCGCGCGGCGGCCAGGGCGCCCGGTCCGCCGCCGGCGCCCGCGAGCGCGAGCGCCTCGGCCGTGCTCGGCCTGGCGGCCCGCATCAGCTCAGACGGGGAAGCTGCTCGCGCGAGATCCTCCGCGAGCTCGCGTGCGCCAGCCGCCGCGGCGATCGCACGGTCACGCTCTGCAGCCGGGATCTCCATTCCCTCGAGCAGCGCGAGGGCCTGAGGCGCGTCGCTGCGCGAGCGGGGGAGCAGGCATGCGAGCAGCAGCACGTCCGTCCGCCCGTCGCCGGGGAGCAGCGCCAGCGCGTCGTGTGCCACCCGCGGGTCGAAGTCGAGGATCGGGTCGATTGCGTGCAGGACCCCGAGGTCGCTCATCGCCAGCAGCGACGCGGTCGCGGCCGCTTCCGCGAGCGCGAGACGCAGCTCGCTGCCGGCGCGGGCGAGCGAGAGCGTCCCCATCGCGCCGTCGCTCAGCGCGGTCCGTGCGAGCTCGGCGGTGTGAGGCTCGGGGTCGAAGCCCAGGCGCGCCGAGTAGCGCGCGAGACGCATCAGCCTGGTCGGGTCATCGACGAAGCTCGCGTCGTGAAGGACGCGCAGGCGGCCGGCGGCCAGATCCTCCAGTGCGTGCTCGACGGCGCTGACCTCGCCCGTCTGCAGGCTCACCGCGATCGCGTTGACGGTGAAGTCCCTCCGCTGCAGATCCTCGAGCTCGCTCCCGGGACGGACCTCGGGGAGCGCGCCGGGACTCGGGTAGCTCTCGGCGCGGCGCTCTGCGATGTCCACGCGCCCGGTGGGCCACTGGACTGCCGCGGTCCCGAACCGCTCGTGTGCAGTCACCTGCGGCGGTGTGCCCGCCCGTTCCCCGAGAAGCCGGGCGAGCCGCGCGGCGAAGCCCGCGGCGTCGCGGGGCACCAACACGTCGAGCTCTCGCGGCCGCGAGCCGAGCAGCAGATCCCGCACGGCGCCGCCGACCAGAGCGAGCCCGCCGCCGGATCGGCCGAGCTCGAGCAGCTCCGGGCCGCCGTCGAGCTCAGCGAGGGCGCTCAGGATCCTCCGGCCGTCGCTTTCGCCCATGCCCGGCACCGCAGGCTCCAACTATCCCTCACGCACCGCGATGCCCGCCGCTGCAAGGTGCGCCTTCGCCTCGCCGACCGTGTGCCGGCCGTAGTGGAAGATCGATGCGCACAGCACGGCGTCCGCGCCGGCCCGCAGCGCCTGCACGAGGTGCTCGAGCTCGCCGGCTCCCCCGGAGGCGATCACGGGCACGCTGACGGCGTCGCTGACGGCGCGCGTGAGGTCCAGGTCGTACCCGTCGTTGGTGCCGTCGCGGTCCATGCTGGTGAGCAGAATCTCTCCGGCTCCCCGCCGGGTGCCCTCGCGCGCCCACTCCACGACATCCCTACCGGTCGGGGTGCGCCCGCCGGCCAGGTAGGCCTCCCAGCCGCCCTGAGCACCCGGGCGAGCCTTCGCATCGATCGCGAGCACCACACACTGCGCGCCGAACACGTCGGCGAGCTCGTTGAGCAGCTCGGGCCGCTGCAGCGCGGCTGAGTTGACCGACACCTTGTCCGCGCCTGCGTCCAGGACCGCCTGCGCGTCGGCGGCCGAGCGGATGCCGCCGCCGATCGTGAACGGGATGAACACCTCGTCGGCGGTGCTGCGCGCGAGCCGCGCGATCGTGTCGCGCTTCTCGTGGGTCGCGGTGATGTCCAGGAACACGACCTCGTCGGCGCCCTCGCGGTCGTAGTGCGCGGCCATTTCGACGGGGTCGCCGGCGTCGCGTATGTCCACGAACTGCACGCCCTTCACGACGCGCCCGGCGTCGACGTCGAGGCAGGGAATGACTCGCTTGTAGTTCACGGGACCCACCGTACCGCCCGCGCTCGAGGGCACCGGAGCCGGTCAGTCCCCGAGAGCCTCGCGCGCCTGCTCGATCGTGAAGCGCTGCTCGTAGAGCGCCTTGCCCACGATCACGCCGCCGAGGCCGAGCTCGGCGAGTCCCTGCAGGTCGGCGAGGGCGCCGATGCCGCCGGAGTAGATCACCTCGGCGTTGCTGGAGCCGACGACGCCGCGCACCTCATCCAGGTCGGGGCCTTCGAGCATCCCGTCGCGGTCGACGTTCGTGTAGACGAGGCTGCGCACGCCCGCCTTGTGCAGCCGTTCCAGGACCGCTGCTGTGCTGGGCTCCGTGGACTCCGTCCATCCGGCCGTCGCAACGCGCCCTGCGCGCACGTCGACCGACACGAGGATCCGCTCGGGGCCGTGCTCGGCGATCGCGCTCGCCAGGAGCGCGGGGTCGGTGAACGCCGCGGTGCCGAGGATCACCCGCCATGCTCCCGCCGCCAGCGCGTCTGCGATCGCGCTGGCCGTCCTCAGCCCGCCCCCATACTGCACCGGGACGCCGAGCTCGCTCGAGATCCGCGTCAGGTTCCCGAGGTTGACGGGAGCGCCGCTGCGCGCGCCGTCCAGGTCGACCACGTGCAGCGCGCGCGCGCCGGCCAGGACCCAGCCGCGAGCCGCGGACAGTGGGTCCTCGTCGTAAACCTTCTTCGCGTCGAAGTCGCCCTTCACCAGTCGCACGGCGTTGCCGCCGAGGATGTCGATCGCCGGGTAGAGCCTCATCTGCCGAGGACGGCCGTCGACGCGGCGCAGATCCGCGCGAAGTTCCCGAGCAGCCGCAGGCCCGCGGCGGAGGACTTCTCCGGGTGAAACTGCACTCCGTAGAAGGAGCCGTGCTCGACGGCGCTCACGAACTGCTGCCCGTAGCTCGCCGTGGCGAGTATGTCCTCGCTGCGCTCGGGGGCCGGAGCGTATGAGTGCACGTGGTAGAAGGCGCACCGCGCGGGCAGGTCTGCCGCGAGCCTAGACCCGCGGTCGGCGAACGTGATCTCCGTCCATCCGATGTGCGGCAGCTTGAGGTTCCCCGGCTGCAGCGGCACGACCTCGCCGGGAACGATCCCGAGGCCCTCTGCGCCGCCGAGCTCGCTCGAGCGGTCAAACGCGAGCTGCATTCCGAGGCAGATCCCGAGCACCGGGACGCCGTTGGCCACGCGCTCGCGGACCAGTTCGTCGAGGCCGAGCGCGCGCAGGTTCTCCATCGCGCGGGGGAAGGCACCCACGCCGGGCACGACCAGACCGTGTGCCTGCATCAGGTGGGCGTGGTCGGATGAGACCGTCGCGGCCGCGCCGACGTGCTCGAGCGCCTTCTCGACCGAGCGCCGGTTGCCCATCCCATAGTCGACGACGGCGATCCTGACGGGCTCGCCGGGCAGCTCGCTCATCCGGTCAGGGTTCCCTTGGTGCTGGGCACGCCCGACTCGAGGGGGTCGAGCGCGACCGCCGCGCGAAGCGCGCGCGCGAACGCCTTGAACGCCGCCTCGATCATGTGATGCGCGTTGGTGCCCGCTTCCACGCGCAGGTGCAGCGTCAGCTTGGCGGCGTTGGAGAACGCGCGGAAGAACTCCTCGGTCAGCTCGTGCTCGAAGCCTCCCGTGGCGCCCTGCGGCAGATCGGCCTCGAACAGCGTGTAGGGACGCCCGGAGATGTCTATCGCGCAGCTCGCGCGCGCCTCATCCATCGGGATCGTGGCGGCTCCATAGCGGGCGATGCCGCGTCTGTCGCCGAGCGCGCTGTCGAGCGCCTGGCCGAGCACGATCGCGGTGTCCTCCGCGGTGTGGTGTGCGCCCGTCTCAAGGTCACCCCTGACCGAGACCTCGAGGTCCAGGTGGCCGTGGCGCGAGAGCAGGTCGAGCATGTGATCCAGGAAGCCCACGCCGGTGCTGCGGGTGCCCGCGCCGGTGCCTTCCAGGGCGAGGGTCAGGTGCACATCCGTCTCAGCGGTGCGGCGGTCGATCTCGGCGGCTCTGCTCATGTCTGCTGATTCTCCCTCACTCTGGCCTCCATCGACTCGGCGTGAACCTCGAACCCCTCTGCACGCGCGATCGGAGCGCCCGCGGCGGCGAGCTTCGCGGACGCCGCTCCGATCCTGACCTCAGCCATGCGGCGGCGGAAGTGTCGCGGTGAGAGCGTTGAAGCAAAGCGCGCGGCGCCCGAGGTGGGAAGCACATGGTTTGATCCCGCGACGTAGTCGCCGAAGGCGGTGGCGCTGTCGGCGCCCACGAACAGGCAGCCGGCGCACGTGATGCGGTGGGAGAGACGCTCCACGTCGGCGCCGATCAGCTCCAGGTGCTCGGGCGCGAACGCGTTCGCGCCCGAGCACCTGGAGCTGATCGGCGCCGACGTGGAGCGTCTCTCCCACCGCA
>Ga0075029_100001260_pt1 | contig 14552 bp, 14 predicted proteins | sample LitLauG_LLR_2013_FD_71391 | JGI IMG/M metagenome (GOLD analysis project Ga0075029, IMG submission 71391) | Freshwater sediment microbial communities from North America - Little Laurel Run_MetaG_LLR_2013 | ecosystem: Environmental > Aquatic > Freshwater > Creek > Sediment | place: USA...
GCTTTCGGTGCGTCTCTCCGAACCCCTGGATACTGCGGTCAACAAGCCGGGACAGACGTTTCACGCCACCCTGAACACCGCCCTTACCGCCGATGGAGAGGAGGTCGTACCCGCCGGCTCCGACGTGATCGGGCACATCGTCGACCTGACCAGTTCCGGAAAGTTTACTGGCAAGAGCGGGATGGCCCTGCAGTTGGACAGCCTGACCTCCGGCACGAAGACATACAACATCCAGACCGATCAGTACCTGAAAGAAGGCAGTGGGCGGGGCAAGAATACTGCGGAGAAAGTTGGCGGCGGCGCTGTGTTGGGAGGCATCATCGGCGCCCTCGCCGGTGGCGGCAAAGGCGCTGCCATTGGCGCAACCGTGGGAGCCGGTGCGGGCGGCGGCGTTCAAGCCGCAAGCAAGGCCCCGCAGATCAAGATTCCGGCGGAAACCATTCTGGCCTTCACTTTGCAACAGCCCGTCACGGTCATCAAAGCGGCGAACCCCAACGCGAACCGGCCCAAGCTGGACGCACCAAACCAGTAGCCGCACATCAGCGATTTTGCTCGATCTTGAGGCCGCGCAGGAGTTCTACTGCGCGGCCGTTTTTTGTATTGATATCTTTGCCCCGCCCAACCGATTGTCAGCGTTTTGGGACCGTCGAGTAAACTACACGCCATGCCTCCGATCACCGCGGTCTTGTTCACCCACAACGACGCGCTGCGCATCGGACGGGCGCTTGAAACCTTGTGGTTTCCGTCCGAAACCATCGTGGTCGATCACGGCTCGGTGGACCGCACCGTCGCCATTGCGAGGCAATATGGCGCGCGCATCGTCGCCGCCGACGAGCCGCACGCCGTCCCGACGGTGCCTGCTAGCCACAATTGGATTTTTTGCCTCACGGCTCGCGAATCCGTTGGGGACGAACTGGAAGCGTCGCTTTTCGAATGGAGCCTGCTGCCGGCCGCAGTGCCCGGCGGAATGTGCTGTTCGGTGCGCGTGCAAGAGGAGAGGGGCAATGGCTGGACAACACGCGAAGTGCCCGAAACCCGGCTCGTTCCGCGTGATTGGCGGCTTGGCCCAGATGGCCTCCCTGTCCCGTGTTCTCAGGCTCAACTGCTCTGTGGCAACCTTCTCCGATTTGCGCAGCCGTAACCGCGGCCCGAATAGATCGGGCCATCCGGCGCCTGAAGGCTTGCGCTGATAAGGATCCCTGCGGTTGCTGACCTGAAGCCGCTACCCCCAGCGCGGCACTGTCCCCCCGTACAGTGACTTTTGTACCCTAAGGGTCGCTCCCTGATGCTCCTATAATCGTTCCCAGAGATTCCCCGTTGCTCGGCGTTTGTGTGTTTTAGGCATCGGCTCAGGGAGGACTGGGTTTGGAACCGGTTTTTGCACTGGCGGCGTTCGCGTTCGGTCTCTGCTTCGGCAGTTTCCTGAACGTCTGCATCTACAGGATGCCGCGCGATTTGTCGGTCGTGCATCCACGCTCAGCGTGCCCGAAGTGCAATCGCCCCATCGCGTTTTACGACAATGTGCCGGTCGTCAGTTGGCTGATATTGCGAGGCCGCTGCCGCCATTGCCAGACACGAATCTCGCCGCGCTACCTGCTCATTGAGTTGCTCGCAGGACTTCTTTTTCTGGGCTGCTACGCATACGGCGGCGCTACGATCGCGACGCTCAAGTACTGCACATTCGGTTTTCTTCTGCTGGGACTGATCTTCACCGACGCCGAAACGAAACTCCTCCCCGATAAGCTCACCATCCCCGGGCTGTTTCTCGGCCTGGCTTTCAGCCTGCTGGTTCCGGTGCGCGACCTGGTTTCGCAGTACGCGCCCGATTCGGTGCATCTGCCACTGGACTCTGGCGCGGAGTGGCGCGTGTTCTCTCTCTGCGATTCTCTGCTGGGGGCCGCGCTGGGAGCTGCGTTTATCTACGGCGTGGGCGCGGTTTATCTGCGCTGGCGCGGCATGGAGGGCATGGGATTCGGCGACGTCAAGCTGATGGCGATGGTCGGCGCCTTTCTCGGCATCAAGCTGACCGTGTTCACAATCTTTGCCGCTTCGATCGCAGGATCGATGTTCGGAATCTCCACCATGATGTTCGTGTGGCTGAAGCGCACGCGGCGCTTTGTGCGCCACATGCCCGACCGCAGGCTGGCCCGCCAGCGCGCGTGGCAGTCGGCGCAACTGGTTTACCGCTTTTACCAGATGCCGTTCGGAGTATTTCTTGGGAGCATGGCTCTGCTGGCCCTGTTTGCGGGAGAAGGCTTCCTGCACTGGTACGGGAGGTTCTGGTGAGTCCCTTCAGCAACCCCATCCTGGCGCGGGCCATTTTCATGCTGATCGTGCCGGCAGCCGCCATCATTCTCGGACTCATTCTCATGCGCGCCTTGCGCCGCAGCTTTGAAGCGGACGCAACCTTGCCCGAGCCCTCGTTGCGCAATGCTGCGGGCGGCGTGCCCATCGACCTCTACCACACCGTCATCCAGGAACTGAAGCAGCAAAAACACGAACTCACAGTGATCACCCAGGCGGAACAAAGACGCACTCGCATGGCGGAGAACCTGAACCAGGCCGTCTTCACCAACCTGCCGACCGGCGTCGTGGTGTTCGACATTCACGGGATCGTCAAGGTGGCCAATCCCGCCGCGCGGGAACTGCTGGGGTATGCCTCGATCAGCGCGCTGAGCGCTGAAGAACTGTTTCACGGCGCGGAAGTGGAATGCGACGCGTCGTCTCCGGCGTTGACCGCCGCAGACTGCACGTCTCTGGCCGGGATGGTTCGACTCACGCTCCAGGACCCCACGCCGCTCCGCCTGCGGACCCAATATCGCACTCCCGCGGGCCAGTCCCGGCATTTTGCCATCACCCTCTCGCAAATCTGCGGGGCCGACGGCAATCCGCTCGGCGCCGCCTGCCTGGTCGACGATGTCAGCGCCTTTGAAGACATTCGCCGGCAGCAGCAGTTGCATGGACAGATTTCGGCGGAACTGGCGCTCGACCTGCGCACGTCTCTGGCGACGATCGCGGGATATGCGCAGCAGCTCGCATCCAACCGTGATCCCGACCTCTCGCGTCAGATCGCAGAAGACATCTCCGCCGAAGCCGCGAGACTCGATCGTCACATCGGCGGGTTTCTCACCGGCCACAGTCCCTTGGCAGCGACTTCAGCATTTGCCGGAGGAAAGTCGTGAACCCGACGCCGCGATCAATCTTGTTTCAACGCGCGAATGTACGCGCACAGCAAATTCTGGAGGAACGTATGAACCCATCACACCGAAGGCTCAGTCTGGGAGTGTCCATGCTCGCCCTGCTGGGCACGCTTTGCCTGGCGACGCCGGGCGTGGCGCAGGACTCGCTGGCCGATCAGGCCCGTCAGGCCCGCAAGAGCAAACCCACCAGCCAGACTCGCTCTTTCGACAACGACAATCTGCCCCGCGAAGACAAACTGTCGATCGTCGGCACGGCGCAACCGGCCGCGGACGCCAGTTCGGCTCCCGCGGCGGCTGCCCCGTCGACCGCCGCGCCTTCCAACAGCGCGCCGAACAATAACGATCCGGCTACCAATCCCGCCGGCTCGAACGAATTCGCCAAGGCTCCCGCCAGGCCCGGCGCCAAGGACAACAACGTCGTTCCAAAAGACGATGGCAGCACGAAAAAGCCGGCGGAGACCGCGGCCACGCCTGAGAAAAGCGACGCTGCGAAAAAGCAGGCGGAGTGGCAGCAGTGGAAGGACCGCATTGTCGCCCAGAAAGACTCCATCGATCTCGCCCAACGCGAGCTCGACGTGACCGAGCGCGAATATAAACTGCGCGCCGCCGCCATGTACGCGGACGTGGGCAACCGCTTGCGCAACGAGACGCAATGGGACAAGGAAGACGCCGACTACAAGGCCCAGATCGAAGCCAAGAAGAAGGCGGTGGCAGACGGAAGTCAGAAGCTGGAAGAGTTGCAGGAACAGGCCCGCAAAGCCGGCGTTCCCGCGTCGATGCGCGAGCCTTAGATCGGATCTGCTAAGAGTTCGGCTCGGCTCGCCGCCGTTCCAACTGCTTCAGGTGATGCCTTCCATGCACCAGATGGAACTTTCTCCACTGGTTTGCTGTAAGCGGGCCAAGCACCGGGTGATCGAGCAGCAGCGCGCGGCTGCCAAACTTTTGTTCGCACTGCGTCAATAGATCATCCATCGCGACCAGTTGGATTCCGATTTGCGCGCGTACCGTCGCCGGGTCCGCGCCCTTGGGCGTTGCCACCGGTGGTGACTTTCTTCCTTCTGGAAGATAACCAAGTCCTGTCACCGCAAAAGCGCGGAAGCGATCCATCAAGACCGGGCGCCGCGCCAGCGGCTTGCCTTCCTGCACTACCCGGCCAAAGCCCTTGATCGTGCCCGTGTAGGTCAAATAAAGGTGCTCCAGAATCTGATTGCCGTTCCATCGTCCGTCCGCACGCGGGCGTTCGTCTTCGCGGCTTAGAGCAGCCGCTGCGGATTCCAGTCTTCGCTGCAGCTCCGTCACAGCCGGTTTGCGTGCGGATTTTTTTGCCGAAGTTGTCATTTCAGTTAGAATGTTGCGCTAAACCAAACCGTACTGCGCATCCTGAGAGGCGGCCATGAACTTTCGACCCTTTACTGTGCGACCCACTCGTCGCCGTTTTCAGCTTACCGGAATTGCCGCGCTCTTGCTGGGTCTGTCGGCGGCGTGCTCTTCCCCGCCCGCCGCGCCGGTCAAGCCGGAGGTCAAAGGCCCCGAGTTCCTGACCGGCCGCTCGGCGTTTCAGAAGTGCTACGTGGCGGCCCGGGGTTGGTCGCGCGACGCCCAGCCTTTCCGCATCGAGTCCCTGCCCACTACCGAGGGCAACGGCCAGGACGGGAAAGCTCCCATCTGGCGCGCCAGTTTCGGATCAGTCGCAACGCACGCCGCCAAGCCATACTTCTGGTCGGGCAGCGCCACTCCCGACGCTCCTTCGCGCGGGGTCTCGCCGGGGCCCGAGGACTCGTTCACTCCCACCAACGCGTCCACTTACACCTTCGACGCTGCTTTCCTCAAAATCGATTCGGACCAGGCATTCGACGTGGCCCAGAAACACAAAGGCGAGAAGATCACGAGTGCGGACCCTGCCGCCATCGTCACCTACGTTTGCGACTTCGACCACAACACCAACAAACTGATTTGGCACGTGGTCTACGGCGCCAAGCGTGAAACCGCCAAACTCACCATCGCAGTCGACGCCAGTACCGGTGAGTTCATCCGCGAGGAGAAATAGCCTGGTGAAATTTCGTTTGTGCCGGACTGCCCTCTGGAACCGGGAGGGCTATTGCTTGCGCGGGCGGCGCTCATCCGCGCCCCGAAGCCTGTCTTCCACCATGGCAAAAAAATCCTGCAACGCCCGGGCGGAGGCAATGGCCCGCTCCAGGGCCTGCCGCTCTCCAAACGATACGATGTCTTCCACCGAATACTGCAGTCGCAACCGGTCGGCCGCGCACTGCGCGCTCAATAATTCCACCTTCGCACTGCGAAGGTCTGCAATCAGGCGGCCGATCTCGGCCTGCCGCTTCGTCTCATCTACCCACATCCACTGCTCCTGCTCTTCATTGAGATTAGGACCCCGGGCACCCGGCTTGAATGTAGCGGGGGAGGGCTCGGTGCAGTGATCTGCAGGGTCCTTTGCGCTTGGACGTTCCGCGCAAATCCATTATACGAGTTTCTTATACGTAGTGCAAGAAATTGCAATCACCCCTTCGGAGGTCCAGTGCCACGACATCCCGATCCTGACCTGGAACAGCACATCCTCGACGCCGCCGTCCGGCTGTGGGCCCGCGGAGGGCAGCACGCCCTCACCATTCGTGCCCTTGCGCGCGAGTCCGGCACCACCACACCGACCCTCTATGAACGCTATCGCGACCGTGAGGCGATTCTCCGCGCGGTTCGTGCCAAAGCGCGCGAGCAACTTTTCTCCGCGCTGCGCACCTCGGAGAGCCTGGCCGAGGCCGCACGCCGCTATCTGAAATTTGCCCAGACCCGGCCGCACGCCTTCAGCCTGCTGTTCGATGGAGTCGGCGCGCCGCCTTCGCTTCATGAGCCCTGGCCGACCTTCAACCTGTTGCGCTCCCTGCTTGCCCGCCGTCTCGGAGGCACTCCGCAAGATTACAACCGCCTTATGCTGGCACTTTGGGCCATGCTGCACGGCGCCGCAGAGTTGATCACCCGCGGAAAGATGAAAGGTGCCCTGCGCACTCAGATGGAACACGCCTGCCTCGACGCGATCGAAGACTGCCTGCGTAAGTTCGAGAAGGGGGGCACTCGCTTGAGGAACACGGGACCGGCATGGCCAAAGTCTCTGGTGCTTGGGGAGGGCAAAGCTGCACGAAAGAGCCGCCGCGCAAAAGCGGTGAACTGAATCTGCGCGCGCCGGGAACTTACTTCGCAGCGCTGGCAGCCGTGGGTTGCGATGGCCGCACCCGCTGCAAACCCTGCCGCGCCTCTTCCGACTCTGGTCCCTGCGGCATGATCTTCAGATACCCTTTGTAGTGCTCCGCAGCCTCGTCCACCTGGCCCAGCTTTTCCAGGCACTCGGCAAGGCGCAGCATCGCCATCGCATCGTTGTCTTTGTAGTAGAGCGCCTCGCGATATCGCGACTCCGCACCGCGATAGTTGCGCCGCTTGAAGTAGTAGTCTCCAACTTCCACGTCCTTCGCGGCTTTGTGCGGGTCCCACGGACGAAACTCGCCAACCTCGCCGGCGTGCGCAGCAGCCTCGGCCTCGGCTACGGCGTCGGCGCTTTCCGGGTGACGCTTGTCGTCGTCGGCAGGCGCGCTCAAGTCGATTTTCGAATCTTTGCTCGACGAACTCTCCCCCACGTTGTCGAGGCTCTCGTCGGCAGAATCCGAGCGCGGGGGGACCGAGGACGCATTGGCTTTGGTACCGTCGTCTTGGCCGGCATTGTGAGTCGGGGCCGATCCAGCCGGGGCCTTGCCGGCAGCATCTCCAGTCTGGCCCTGCTGGGCGGCGCAGGGCAAACACAGGCAAAGTGATGCAATCACGGCGTAGACGCTGCACATAAGAATGATTCTAACTCTGCCGGTTAGATGAGTGAAGGGCTCCCTGCGGTGGCCCGTACCGAACGAAAAAGAAACAGGCCGCTCAAGGGGAGGAACTGAGCGGCCTGCATCTTAAACCCTCTGGTGGAGGGACAAATCTACATCGACGACGGCGTGGCTGCCACCGCGGTCTGCGTGTTGGTCATGACCTTCACGTCGACCCGACGGTTTTCCGCGCGGCCCTTCGAAGTCTTGTTCGAGTCCGTCGGCTTGTCCTTGCCGAGGCCGATCACATAGATCCGGTGTGCCGGAACGTTGTACTTCGACGCCAGGTACTGGATGACCGAGTTGGCGCGGCGCTGGCTCAGGCCGTAGTTGTAGTCTGCGGCACCGATCGAGTCCGTGCTGCCTTCCAGCGTGATGATGTAGCCCTTGGTCGCGGCAATGCTGCCCGCCAGTTCATCGAGCGACGCCATCGCATCCTTGGTCAGCGCGTCTTTGTTGAAGCCGAACTTGACCGACGCCTCTTTCACCGGCTTGTAATTGTCCAGGTTCGCCACCCGGTCGCTCAGGCTGGCAACGCCGGTGTTGGCGGTGTCGGCCGTCTGCTGAGCTGCGGAAGCGGCCTGCGCGGCGGTTTGCGTCTTCTGCTCAACTTCGGCAGTTTTCGCCTGCACAGCCTGAATTCCAGCCTGCGCGCGCGCGTCCACGTCCTTGATGTCTTTTGAATTCTTTGCCGTCAGATCATCCAACTCGTTGGTCTTGTTGATCAGCGGGGCGGTTTCCTGCTTGACGTAATTCTTGCTGGCGCAACCTACCGAGGCCGCCAGACTACCTGCCAGAACAATCGCTAACGAAGTGCGGTTCATAGAGAGAAGGCTCCTTCAAACTTTTTGTGATGTCCGACCTTGCTCGGCCCGGATACGCCTGGGGCGTGTGCAAATCTTTAGCCGGTGCGAGTCCTGGGAAATTCACCGGTGCCGCAAGATCAGGCTTTCTATTGCACGGGATATGCCAGTTTCCCGATCTGGTTTCAAGCCAGTTAAGTATACATCCCTTCAATGGGTTACGGAAACCAATCTCGCAGAGCAAGCCTCTCGTCTGCCATTCTTACCGACGCAAACACACACCAAAGGTGGAATTTTTATACGGCAGGTACCTGATGCACCCTCCGCAGTGGGTGCAAAAAGCTTCGGTCTGAAATCGAGGTTGCCCGGAAAACCGTAAAATGAATCCCGGCCCCCAGCATGGATCTGCCCGCAAAAATTCGCACTATTCCCACCGACCCGGGCGTTTATCTCTACAAGAACGCCGAGGGCGAGGTGATCTATGTCGGCAAGGCCAAGAACCTGCGCAGCCGGGTCTCCAGCTACTTTCACGAAGGCCGCTGGACCGACGCCAAAACCGGCACGCTCGTGCGCGAAGCGGTCGACGTCGATTACATCGTCGTCGCCAACAACAAAGAGGCCCTCGCGCTTGAAAACAATCTGATCAAGCAGCGCAAGCCGCGTTTCAACATTCTCCTGCGCGACGACAAAACTTATCCTTACGTGAAGCTCACGCTGGGTGAGCGGTGGCCGCGCGTCTACGTCACGCGCCGCCTGCGCAAGGACGGCAGCGTTTACTACGGCCCCTATTTTCCCGCCAATCTCGCCTATCGCATCGTCGACATCATCCACCGCAATTTTCTGGTTCCCTCCTGCCAGGTGGACCTCACCCGTTTTCATACCCGCCCCTGCCTGCAGTTCTACATCAAGCGCTGCCTCGGCCCTTGCGTGAAAGACCTCACCACGCCGGAGGCTTATCAGGAAGCGGTGCGCGACGCCAGACTTCTCCTCGAAGGACGTCCCACTGACCTCAACCAATCGCTGCAAGCCCGCATGCAGCAAGCGGCGGCAAGTGAGGAGTTCGAGCGCGCCGCACGGTATCGCGATCTGATCTCCACCCTCGACCAACTGCAGGAACGTCAGCGCATCGCCGCCGCCGAAGGCGACGACGCCGATGTCTTCGGCTATCACTTTGAAAACGGCATGCTCGCCGTGAATCTGTTCCACATGCGCCACGGCCGTATTCTCGACCGCCGCGAATTTTTCTGGGAAGAACTACCCGAGTTCGGCGTGGATCAGGCAGAAGAAAAAACCCACGTGCAGACAACCGCCCACGGCTCTCCAGGCGAGCAGAACTCGCCCGCCGCGTTCAACCCCGGCGAATTCTTCTCCGCCCTGCTCACCCGGCTCTACCTCGGCCAGCCTTACGTTCCCCGCAATCTTTACGTACCGGTCGATTTCGAGGACCGCGAGGCGCTGGAAGATCTTCTCTCCGAGCAAAGCGCGGGCGACGGTGTCCGCGCCGCGCGTGTGCACATTCTCGTCCCCCAGCGCGGCGACAAGCGCGCCCTGATCGACCTCGCCGGCACCAACGCGAAGCAGTCCTACGACCAGCGCTTTCGCGTGCTCAAGCCAAACCTTGCGGCCATGCAGGAGGAACTTCGCGATGTGCTGGGCCTGCCCGAAGTTCCCAAGCGCATTGAATGTTTCGATATTTCACACATTCAGGGCGCCGAAACTGTGGCCTCCATGGTGGTGTGGGAAAACGGCAAGATGAACAAGTCGGCCTATCGCAAGTTCATCATCAAGACGGTGGAAGGAGTGGACGATTTCGCTTCCATGCGCGAGGTCGTCGCGCGCCGCTACAAGCGAGTAATCGAAGAAAAGAAACCGATGCCCAGCCTGATTCTGATTGACGGCGGCCTCGGCCAACTCCACGCTGCAGCCGCGGCGCTCGACTCACTGGAAATCATCAATCAGCCGCTCGCCGCCATCGCCAAGCGTGAAGAGATTCTCTACGTCTATGGCCAGGAGAGCGAACCCATTGTGCTCGATCATCACTCACCCGTGCTGCACCTGATCCAGCTCATTCGCGACGAGGCCCATCGATTTGCGGTGACTTTCCATCGCAAGCGCCGCCAGATGCGCGACCGGTCCACCGAACTGCTCGAAATTCCCGGCGTCGGCGCCAGCACTACGCGCCGCCTGCTCGAACACTTCGGCAGCCTGCAGGCAGTCAAGAAAGCCGACGCCGCAGCGCTCTCGGCAGTCGTCAACCGCGTCCAGGCCGAAGCCATCTTCGACCACTTCCGCAAGCAGGCCTGAAACTTCGCGGAACATCGGTTTTGGGTGCCGCAGCGCAGCGCTTCCAGCGCCGGGGATAAAAGCCTTTCTGTTCAACTAGGGCTTTAGCTCCCGAAGTGCATGAATCCATCTTTTAGCAAGCCGTTAAGGCTTTCTACGGCCTTTTCGACGCGTTTCCCATGTCAACTGCTACCTTCCAGCTTCCATCCGCCTGCTTCTTCCACACGCTCATATATTTGCCCTGGTCGACGACATCTTTGCCGTCTTTGTCTTTAGAGTGGAATTCAAACGTGCCCCAGGTGTATCCCAGGTCTCCCGACGCGGCAATATCGGCGCCTACGGGCGACCACGTCAGGCGGTTGTTCTTGTCGTCCAGAAAGCCCATGGTCCGCGCGATGCTGCTCTTGCCCACGATCGCATCGGTTCCATTCGGCAGTTCGACGGCGCTATCGGAGTAGTAAGACATGTAGCCGGCCGAGCCTCTTTCGGCCGCCGCCTTCATGAACTCGCCTTCCAGTTGCTTCAGAGTTTCTGCCGTTGCTGTTGGCGATGGCGCCGCGGACGAATGAACGCTCATCACCGTTACAACACCAACTGCCAGCACTGCGATAAGAATCGACACCAGAGATTTCATGCAGCCTCCACTTTTTCGCAACCATTCTACCTTCGCCCTACAAGACGTTCTTGGCAAAGGCACTGCTTCCGCTCTGCCTTTAAGTCATCCGCTTCGCGTCCGCGCTTCGGCAGCGCTTTGCTACACTAGCCATCGTCCTTATGAAACAAACCCTGCTCGCCTGCGTCGCGGTCGCACTCGGGTCCTTGACCGCCATTTCAGCCCAAACCGCACCTCCCGATCTCGCTACACCGCAGGAAAAACACCTGCGCAATGTGCGCCAACTCACCTTCGGCGGTCAAAACGCCGAAGCTTACTTTTCCGCCGACGGCAGCAAGATCATTTACCAGACCGCGCACGGTGACGTGAAATGCGACCAGATTTTTATCATGAACGCCGATGGCAGCGATCAGCATCTGGTCTCCACCGGCAAGGGCCGCACCACGTGCAGCTTTTTCTATCCCGACGGCAGGAAGATTCTCTACTCCTCAACCCATCTGGCCAGCCAGGACTGCCCGCCGCGTCCGGATTTTTCTAAGGGCTACGTCTGGGCGCTCTATCCCGGCTACGACATCTTTACCGCGAACCCTGACGGCTCGGACCTCAAACAGTTGACGACCACTCCCGGCTATGACGCGGAAGCGACCATTTCCACCGACGGCAAGAAGATTGTCTTTACTTCCCTGCGCAATGGCGACCTCGACATCTATTCCATGGATGCCAGCGGCAGGAACGTAAAGCAACTTACGCGCGAACTCGGATACGACGGCGGCCCCGTATTTTCTCCCGATCGCAAATGGATCGTCTATCGCGCCTACCATCCCGCGACCGACACGGAAAAGAAGGAATACAAAGCGTTGCTCGCCCAGAATGTGATCCGTCCCACCTCGCTGGAAATCTGGCTGATGAAAGCCAACGGCAGCGGTAAACGTCAAGTGACGAATTTGGGCGCGGCCAGCTTTGGACCGGCCTTTTCGCCCGACGGCCAGCGAATTATCTTTTCCAGCAACTACGATCCCGCAGCGCACTCCACCGGCGGCATGGGCAATTTTGAGCTTTACATGGTCAACCGCGACGGCGGAAATCTGGAGCGCATCACTTTCAGCGACGGCTTCGACGGCTTCCCTATGTTCAGCGCTGACGGGAAGCATCTGGTGTGGGCCTCGAACCGCAACGCCAAAGCGCCGCACGAGACCAATGTATTCATTGCGGATTGGGTGCCGTAGGGCAATTCGTTCACGATGAGACTCCGTCAATACATCGTCGCGCTCGTTCTGCTGCTGCTCGTGGCCGCGGCGGTCGTGGGCCTGGTCTGGACACGCGACCAGCCGCCCGACACAGCCGACTCCGGCTCCGCCGCGGGCAAGAAACTTCTGTCTCGAGCATCTTCGAGTGAAGAGCATCCTCTCGTCGACCAGCGACCGCTGCAAACGGCCCGGCGCATGGCCCTGCTCGCCTCTTCCGCCGAAGAGAAGCGGCTCGCCGACGAGGCCGAGAAGGTCGGCGATCACGAAGTCGACCTCGCCTTCGCCGACTCGCTGCGCTCGGCCGCCGATAATCCGCCCAAGCTGACGCCGGACATGAAAGTCATGCTCGAGCGCAAGACCAAGGCAGAAGCCGCCGTCAAAGCCGACCAGAGCGGCATTGACCAGCTCACTAAGCGTATGGCTTCGGCCCCGGAATCGCAGAAAGACAATCTGCAGGACCAGATCGCCGTCGCCAAGGGCCAGCTCGAGCTCGATCAGGATGAATTCGACGATGCCTCGGAAGATCTGGCCCGCGCCGGCGGCGATCCGCAGGCCAAAATCAAACGCCTGCTGGCGGAGCACGAGGCCGGGCACGGTGACGCAGGCACCGCTTCGACGGCGGCCGAACCGGACTACAACGCCCGCACTCTGTTCGCGGCTTTCCGCGCCTGGCAGGAGTTGCGGGCGCGAATCGCCCAACTCGACGCCGCCCGCGCCGAAACCATCGACAAGCAGAACCGCCTGAGCGCCCGCCACGAAGCCTTCGCCAAACACGTCGAGGAAGAAAAAGAGGACCGCGAGAATGCCAAGCAGCAGGCCGCGGGCTTCGCGCAGAATCAGAAAAATGCCAGCCGCGAGGAATCGAAGGCCGCTGCCGGCGCAGCACTCGATTCCCTGAAGCACTACACCGAAGACCAGCGCATGCTCGCTGACCTGGGCAAGCGCATTCAGGATGAGCAGGAACTCAGCGACGTCTACGCCAATTGGATCGCGCTGCTGGTCACGCGCGAGCGCGCCGCGCTGCACAGCATGATTCTTGCGCTGCTATGGATCCTGTTGATCGTGCTGCTCGCCTATCTCGCGGGCCGCGTCGTCGACCATTTTTTTCTCGGCGCCACCGTCGAGAACAAGCGCCTGGCCACGCTGCGCGAGGTCGTGCATTTCGTGCTCCGCGCCATCGCCGCCATCGTCATCCTCTTCATCGTTCTGGGGATGCCCGCGCAAACCACCACCGTGCTCGGCCTGGCCGGCGCCGGTCTTACCGTAGCGATGAAGGATTTTATCGTCGCCTTTTTCGGCTGGTTCGTGCTCATGGGCAAAAACGGCATTCGTGTCGGCGACTGGGTGGAAATCAACGGCGTGGGCGGCGAAGTCGTCGAGATCGGCCTTCTCAAGACCGTGCTGCTCGAAACCGGCAACTGGACCGACTCCGGGCACCCCACCGGCCGCCGCGTTTCCTTCGTAAACAGCTTCGCCATGGAAGGCCACTTCTTCAACTTCTCCACATCCGGTCAGTGGATGTGGGACGAGCTTCAACTCAACGTGCCCGCCAATCAGGATCCGTATCCGGTCGTCGAGGCGCTGCAAAAGCTTGTGGCTCAGGAAACCGAAAAGAATGCGCGCCTGGCCGAGGAAGAATGGGGACAGGCCGCGCACCGCTATCGCCTGCAATCGTTCTCCGCGACGCCCGCCATCGCAGTTCGCCCCACCGGCGCAGGGGTTGAGGTCCGCGTTCGCTACATCACCCGCGCCTACGAGCGCCACGAGACGCGCAAACGCCTCTATGACGCCGTCATCCAGCTCATGCAGGGCAAACGCGACGCCACGCCCGCATAGCCGCTTCTCTTCGCGCACCTCGCGGCAGTTCTTCGGCTAACTCTGCGCTAAAGGCTTTCCCCTCTTCCCGCAACGGGCCCTGCCATTCAGCCCGATATAATGAGTGCTCGGCCAATCATGATCCAAACTCTGTTCGGCAGCCTCGACGACCAAGAAGAATCGAAAACCGGTCTGTTTCAACGCATGAAACAGGCGGTCACGCGCACCCGCGAAACCCTCTCCGCGCGCATCGAAGACGTGGTTTCGCTCGGCAAGGAAATCGACCGCGGCACGCTCGACGATTTAGAAGCCACGCTCATCGCCGCCGACCTGGGCACCGTCACGACTAACGAAGTGCTGGACCACCTGCGGCGCAAAGCCGACCGCAAGCAGATTGGCGACGTCGCCGAACTGAAGCGCCTGCTCAAAGAGGAACTGCTCGCAATCCTCAGCCGCGCCGACGCGCGCCCCCTGAATTTTGCGGCCACTGGCCCGTCGGTCGTGCTGATCGTGGGCGTCAACGGTACCGGCAAAACGACTTCCATCGGCAAGCTGGCGCATTACTTCAAGTCGCAAAATAAGTCCGTGCTGCTCTGCGCCGCCGACACTTTCCGCGCTGCTGCCATCGAGCAACTCGAAATCTGGAGCCAGCGCAGCGCCACCGACCTGATCAAGACCAAGCCCGGTGGCGACCCGGCAGCGGTGCTTTACGACGCGCTGCAGGC
>Ga0075029_100001261_pt1 | contig 14550 bp, 12 predicted proteins | sample LitLauG_LLR_2013_FD_71391 | JGI IMG/M metagenome (GOLD analysis project Ga0075029, IMG submission 71391) | Freshwater sediment microbial communities from North America - Little Laurel Run_MetaG_LLR_2013 | ecosystem: Environmental > Aquatic > Freshwater > Creek > Sediment | place: USA...
ATAGCTACCGTCAGAGCCACCCAGGCAACCTTTAATGTTGACCTGGTCTGTGTTGCCGCTCGCCGTGGGAGTCTGTGCAAACCCCAGCGCGACCAGCAGGGCCGGTACAACGATCAGCAGAAATACTCTCTTCATGGAATCCTCCGAGAAGTCTCGCCTTGCGGCGACCTGAATTCCGCTTGGGTTTGAGTGCTTCCGATTTCTCTGTCGAATTCTTGTGCGTTCAGAGTTCCGGCTGGAGAATTTGGAACATCCAAGTGAAACAACAACTCAACCTTACTCGGCCAGAAGTCGAACTGTCTGATCCAAACCGCTCACATTGAGGCTCAAATCTAGAGAAAGGCAAACAAACATGCTCTTCTCGAAGAAGACTGCTTAGAAACAGAAGTGGCGCAGTCCTTGCGACCTCTGTCGGCAGCTTGACAACGGTATGGAACAAGCCTACGATCGTAAGTGAGCAAGCTACTCTTCTTACTCTTTCAGGTTCTCTGAACTAAGTCAGCCCATCTGAAGTCTCCCCTACTCTTAGCAACCCCAACCTAAGGAGGTTGCCAATGTTTGCACGTAATGTGTCGATTCATCTGAAATCCAATACGCTTTCTGATTACACGCGCACGTTTGAAAACGAAGTTCTGCCTTTACTTCGGAAGCAAAAGGGTTTCAAGGACGAAATCACATTGTCAAATCCCGGCAGCTTGGATGTGCTCGCGATCAGTCTGTGGGAAAGCAAAGCCAACGCAGAAGCTTACAACACCAATACTTACCAAGAAGTACTGAAACATTTTTCACGAATGATCGATGGAGCGCCCAAGGTTCAGACGTTTGAATCCGTCACCTCGACCTTCCACAACGTCGCCGTAGCAGTGTAACGTTTGTAACCTATGTCTTATGGGAAGGCGGTAACTCCGCCTTCCCGCCTTAACCATGCGCCGAGGCACTAATCGCTTGGAACGGAGATTCCTTTCCTTGAGAACTCTTTTGCTTACTATTGTCTCCATGTGCTTTGCCCTAACCGTCGTCGTCGCTCTCTCGCAGGAGATGCCTGCTCAGGCACCGAAGATTCCGGCGGACATCGGGGTTCGGCTGACAACCATCATGGGTACAGTTGAGGAAAATGGAGAGCACTTAAGGTTCGTAACCGCGCAAAGAGCCTGGAAGGTGGACAATCCGGAGACCCTCAAGGGTCACGAAGGACACTACGTGCACGCGGAAGCTTACCTCTACCCGAACGAGAATTTAATTCACATCTTCGAAGTGAAGATACCGACCGCACGGGAGACCAGGAAAGCTGATATCAAGTAGGCGTAGTCGAGCAATAAAATCGCTGCTGTGCACCCATCGCAAGAACATCAAGTTGTGAAAGTTAAACCGAGGCGATGCCATCCCCGCCCGCATAGCTCTGTCGAGATCAGAGTTCACCGCCATTGCCTCGCTTTCACCACCCCGAGGCATCATGGCAGGATGGATTGAGTGATTTTTCCGGCGGGTTTAAGGCTTCGTCGATATCTTTGATCCGCTCCTCCGCCAACGGATCTGGAAGCGAAGTCAGGCCTGCGGGAGAGTCAGCAAGCAGCGGAAATACAGAGTGCCGGAAAAAGCGCCGCCAACCTGGGAACAACGGTGCCGGACCTATGGCCTTCTTGCACCTCTTAAGCTCAAACCAGCGTAGATAGTTGCGGACGACCTTGCTCATGGTCATCTGCATCGCCGCTGAGAAATTGTGCTCTGCCATTCGCCGTTGTTGTTCCGAAGATTGCAATATGGCGACTAGTTTGTCGGCAAGATCCGCAGCATCCCCGATTTTGTAAAAATCGATCGCCATATCTTCGTCGGCTGCCATATCACGAAAATCGGCGATGTCAGCGCACACGATCGGAACTCCGTACTCACAAGCCTGATGGGCCGGGCCACTCGACCCGGTCGCGGAATCGTATGGCATCACCACGACCGTGGAGGTCTGGAAAAGTTCAGGAATGGCTTCTTCGGGGACATATCCGCGGAACTCGACGCCTGAGCCGCGACTGAGTGACTCGCGCATCGATTCCCAATACCTCGGTTTGGTGTGATGATTGGCCCCCGCGACGATCAGCTTGGCGTTCGGCACTTTTTTCAAGACAGCAGGAAAGGCGTCCATCAGAGTCTCGAGCCGTTTGTAGGTTCCCCAGTGCCCGATCGCCAGAATGCGATGGTCCGGATTACCTCGCTTCGTGAAATCCGGGGGAATCGGGCAGGGCGCGAACGTCCCGTGTGTCCCTAATAGAACGTTCTGAGCCGAGTATTTCTCAACTAGAGTGCGCCGATACGCCGAGAGTAGTACTGAGACCGAATTAGCCTTTAGTAAGGTCCGAGTGGCCATCTCTGAGGCTAACCGGAATAGTTTTAACTGGCGCACTCCAGCGCTGGCAAGGTCGACATGTTCAACAATGTGGTGCAGGGTAATGTGTGTGTAAAAGCCGAAGGCTCGAGTCAGCGCAGGCGTACACAATCCCGCAAAGGCCGAAAGCGGGTATTTAGGAGTGCCAAAGCTTGAGAATACGAGGTTGAACCACACCACGTCTGGCTTCAATTTGCGGATTGTGCTTAACAAACTCACAGGAGTTGCAAGACTGTTGAACTTCCAGCAGCGGATCACGTTGAAGCACGGCAGTTCCGCCGGTCGTGGGCCGTTTAGCGACTTTCCATTCTCGTCTGTTGCGAATTCATAGTCAGTCAGTTCGTCTGCGAGAATGGTCAGACTGATGTCTGGATTGCGCTGTAGTTCCCCCGCAAGGTAAAACGCGTACTCATTCAACTGGCGCGCGCTGGGAGGAAAAGTCGTAACTAAGCAGATTTTCATCGGATCTTGATCTCAGAACAAAGTGATTCGTAAATAAGGCCTAAACTGCCGATTCTGCCTACCCGTAAAATTGAAGAAAGCTTCCTGTTGTATGCCCGCTGAAAAACGGATCGGGTACTGCAGTTCGACTCTTCCGCTCTCGTCCTTGTATCCGCGGTGGAACGGCATCGCATACGAGACCGCGAAGCCCCCCTGTACCGCGTCATAGATGTGCGAACCCATATTCCGGGAATAGGCGGCCGATGCCTGTAGGCTCCAGTTGTGCGTCGGGGAGAACTCTACGCTTCCAGCCGGGCGCAGTGCCTGTGCGATCGCGGACTTGCCTCCAAATATCCGCCACGCCCGCAGATCCTCTGCGACAGCTTTGACGTGGAGTCGTTCCGAAAACCGGCGTTCGATGCCCAGGTAAGCAGAGGTGTAGTAATCCTCGCTGATAACTGGAAAGAACTGCTCGTCGCTAGCTCCCCACCCCGTGACCAGAGCAGTCTTTCCCCACGGCCGCCCGACTCGGAAATTGAGCGCAGCGGCCAGTTCCCGCGAATGCTGACCGCTCTCGGTGAACGGCCCGGCTTCACGAATGGCATATCCGCTTGCCGAAACCATGTTGAAGAATGAACTCGTAGACATATAAACAAACTGTCGAAACAGATTCTGATTCATTTCCACCGGAGACAAGGAATCGCGGCGAACCGTCTCCTGAATACCAGCGTTGAACGTCAACACGTTGGTGCCCAGATGCATCGTGGGGTTCAGCCCGAAATTAAACGAGTAATCGGTCGTATCCCGATTGACGATCGTGTCCGCGCTGGGCAACGATATTTGTCCGCGAGCATTTCTTATCTGAAAGAATCCGCCCGCTTCAGGCAAATTGCCGAGGTGGAGATGATACGCGCCCGTCCATTGCATCTCGAGTGATGAACGGGGCGGCGGAAGCAGTCTCTGGCGGCCTGGAACCGGTTTCGTGATATCCAGCTTGGAGTCCAAAACATAAACCGTCGTATCTTCAAAAATGGGTGTCAGGGAAAGATCTGAAAGGAAGCTTACTCTAGGGTTGATCCGTAAGCCTTCGTTCGCTCCGGCTTGGAGCAGATTCTGCTCCGCCGCTTGATGTTCACCTGCGGCGTTGGCGGCATGGGCAAAGGCAGTAAGCGCCTGAGTGTTTTGGTGCTCCTGCCGAAGCACGTTAGCTTTGACCAACAGATACTGATAACTAGGTTCGCTATCAACCGAACTGCTGATCAGGGAGATCTGGTCTTGTGCCCTGGTTGTGTCCCCTAGGGCCAGATAGGTGTTAGCCAGACCGATCCTCACGGACGTCTCGGGTGCGCCTTCTGCCAGAGCACGTTTCAGGTAGGTCTGCGCCAGTTCGTAAGCATGCATACTAAGAAATATGTCTGCAGCCTCCATCAACTGCTCGCCTGTAGCTGGTAGCGTCTCTTCTGTCTGCCCTTCCATTAGAGCTATCGCAATCTGTCGCTGTGCATCATTCAGCTGACCTTCGATTGCCATGAGTTGGGCAATCGCCAAACGCACACTGATTCGATCGCTGTTTGGAGCTGCGAGCGCTCTTTCAAAGCGCTCCATGGCGCCCTTCTGGTCTGCCAACAAGCCCAAAGCCTGTCCGGTAGAGACAAGTATTAGACTTTCCACTGGCTTTTGATCTGTTGCGGTGACCTCTATAAGTTGGGGGCGTTGCTCTGCCAGTTGCACATATCGTAGGGTTTCCTCTCGGTCTTGCAGTTGAGCGTAGGTACGTGCAAGCTGCGCGTTGATGACATTGTTGTCGGGAGAAAGCTTCTGCGCGATCTGCAGTTCTTCGATTGCTGCCTGATACTGCCGCTGTCCATACAAGGTTTCACCCAACGCCATATGGAGGGATCCGTCATTTGGCGAATACTTCAGTGCGGCGCGATACTCGCCGGCGGATTTCACCAACATTCCGTTTTGCCCATAGGCTGTCGCCCGAATCAAATGTATGGGCATGGAATCGCCCATTTCCTCTTGCGCTAGTTGCACTTGTTGCAGGGCCACCCGAGCGCGATGCAGATCAAGGCTGGCATAAGCCAGGCCCAGATGTGCTTCGCCATTCTTTGGTTCCCGCTTGAGGGCTGATTCGAAATCCGAAGCGGCGGCCTCTGGCTGGCGGAGGTCGTGCAACACATATCCGCGGTTCACGTACGCCGTAACTATCTCGGGATCCCGATCCAGGGCCTGGCTGAAGTCGTTTTGCGCCTGATCCAACTGTCCGGCGTGTTTGTGCGCATAACCGGCCAGCAGCGGAATATCGGGTTCTTTGGGGAGCAAAGCATCGTAGTGAGAAGTTAATTGCAGAAGGTCGTCGTATTGTTGGAGGTAGAGCAGATCGTACCCGAGATAAACAACCACATCCCTGTCCGTGGGAAGTTTCTTGATGGCTTCTCGGCCAACTTCAGCAGATTGCTGATACTCACCTTTGAAACTCAGGTACCTCTCTTTTTCTCTCATGAGGTGAGGTTCCTGTTGCATTTTGTTCGTGGCGCGGCTCAACCACTCGGCTGCCCTGGGCAACTGGTGCGTTTCGATCGCAGTGTTAATCCCCCCGGCCACGACCAGACTATTGCCTGGAGCCAGCCCAAAACCCTTGCTGTAAGCGGCTTCAGCTTTGGCAAAGTCTCGTCGCGCTGCGTACATGTCGCCGAGCGCAAGATAGGGCAAGTACAATGCAGGATAGGCTGCCGCGAGCCGCTGAAAGTACTTCTCGGCGTCCTGGTCGTTTCCTGCATTGCGTGAGGCATAGCCCAGGGAGATTAGAGCGGACCGGCTCACCGGATCGATGGCGAGGATCCGCATATAAACGACGATGGCTTCTTCGGTGCGGCCGAGTCTTACCAGCAGATCTCCATCGAGTTGCAGACTGTTGGGATCCTGGGCATTGATCGAGAGCGCCTCCTTGATGTCGCGGCTCGCGCCCTCGAGGTCACCGGTGTTCATCTCGATCAGAGATCTCAGGCGCAGGAATTGCGGCCTGCTCGGTCCGCGATCATCAAGCGCGCTGATTTGCACCTGCGCAATTTGCAGACGGTCGTGAGCGGAGGCTGCATCCCCCAAGCTCCGGTACAGTTCCGCCAGATTCATGTGAAGTTGAATGCCGTACAACGGCCCCTCGATGGGGCTTTGGGGCAAATGAGCTAGAACTTCGTTATATTCCCGCACAGCGTCTTCAGTGTGTTCCTGGAGCCGAGCAATTTCGCCGCGTATGGCGTGCAACCGATAATTGTCCGCATCGAGAGCGGCGGCACGCTGGAGAAAAGGCATCGCATTTTCAACCGAGCCAACAGCCACTTCGGCCTGCGCTGCGGAAAGCTGCAAACCCAAATCGGACGGCGCGGCATTGACAGCCTGCACGTACAGTCTTGCCGCTTCCTCCTGTTTGCCATCGAGTTGGTAGGTATAAGCCAGCTCGGCTTGGATGTCAGGCTTCGAGCTATGAAGTGAGTTAAGAGCGGCGATGGCTGCCGGGTAGTCTCCCGTATCTCGGTAGTAGCCCGCCAACGTTCGCTGCACATCGGGATTATCGGGGGCGTGCCGCTTGGCCAACTCGAGGTAACGGCTTGCCAGATCGGGCTGCTTCTGGTGTTCGTACGCCAGCGCCATCAGCAATTCCGACCGTGCGCCGGGCTGACTCTGCTCCGCTCGCCCTAGCACGTCGACTGCAGCGGCGTACTCTCCAGATCGCAGGAGAAGCTCTCCCAGCAGCACCGCATCGTTAATTCGTTTTGGGGCAGCCGAGAGCACCTGGTTCAGAAGACGCTCCGCCTCCGCGGTCTGACCCATAGTGCTGTAGGTTTGAGCGAGTCCTGAGAGCCCGTCGAGCGCCGACGGAGTCAGGCGAAGACCTCGACTATAGGCATCCGCCGAGAGCTGCAATTTCCCGTTGAGGCGCGCCGCGTATCCCAGGAGGAACCAGAGCTGGGCTTCGTTAGGCGTTGCCTGCACAGCACGCTGAGCATAATCAACGGCAATCGCATATTTGCCGTCTTTCAGGGCTAATTCCGCAGCTCCCGCAAGACGTGCGTTTTGAATATTCGATCCCCAGCCCAGCGACTTATTCGGAGTCGACGCTTGCCCGGAATTCACCTGGGGCGATTCTGAAGAACCAGACCCCACCTTATACGTTTGCGCTCGGAGGGAGCAGGCAAACGCAACGACCAGCAGAAACATATAGCCGGTCTTCAGGCATCCCAGCGCGGAACTCAAAGTGTGTGCCACCCGATCAGTTGATTGCAAGGCTCTTCGATTCGGGAAAGGCCTTCTGCGTTGGCTGGACGCAGTAGACTTTGTTCTCCCCCATAGCGGAAAGGCAACGCGCGGCGATACAACCCGGATTGACGGCCTCGAATCCAAGACCCACTAACCGAAAGGGAGCTGTGCAGCGAACTGAGTCCATCGCGCCTACACCAGGGCCAATACCGTTGAGCATGATCTTTCTCGCGGCGTTTGTGGTTCATTTGCCGCTCCTGCTCATGAAGTTGCCGCTGAAGTCGTACGACGCGAATTTCCATATCTTCTTCGCATCTCATTACGTGCACAATTGGTTCGATCCCTGGAACCCCAAGTGGTATGCGGGTTTTTCGCAAACCACCTATCCTCCCTTGCAGCAACAATGGCTGGCGTTGATGTCCCGGCTCGTCGGGTTGGACATGGCGTATATGACGATTCAGTTCGTAGCCATACTGCTTCTCGCATTGGGCGTCTACCGTTTTTCATTGCTTTGGGTTGACCGGCGGGCGGCGGCGTTCGCGGCACTCGCCAGCGTTTTCCTCGGCTCGGAGTGCTTTCTGGTCTATTCCGCGGGGCAGTTGTCTACCACATTTGCCGCGCCTCTTTATTTGAACGCGCTGCCTTACCTCTTCGAGTGGGTCCGGCGTGGCAAGTGGCGATCTTTTCTCAAAGGCGGAGCACTCTTCGTGGCAGCCGCTGCTGCCCATCATGTTACGTTGCTCTTTGGGTCCTTCTTGTTCGCAGTGCCTGTGCTTGCGCTGGTAATCTTCGACCGGCGAGACGGCGAACGAATCTCTGCTCCTGCATTCCTTCTCCGCACCGGTATCATTGTGCTGATTGTCGGGGCGGCGGTGGCGCTGGTACTTCTTCCCTTCTGGATTGCGTTGATTCACTATCCGGTCACTCAGACTCCGATCCCACACCCGAGTCGTGCGAACTATCTGCTGAGCCCTCAGTGGGGCCTGAACTACTTCGTGGTTCCATACGGAGCTTTGATTCTGGCGCTGCCGTTCATCCTGTTACGAGGTACTTCGGTCCCTCACCTCCGTCCATTGCTCATCGGTTTCTGGTTGGCATTCCTGGTAGGACTCGGAGGGACAACGCCCGTCGGCCGACTCGTGCTGGGCCGAGCTTTCGAAGTACTGACCATGGAAAGGTTCAGCTATTGGGCAACTTTGCTCGCGCTGCCTTTTGTGGGCCTTCTGGCAAAGGAACTCATCGACCGATTTCAACTAAGAGCCGTAATCGGCCTGACCATGGCGGCAGCCCTGAGCGGTGCGCTGGCAGTGGCGTGGGCAACCTATCGTCCGGCGGACGCGGCCGATTTTAAGGTGGATACAGTGGCCGCCTGGCTCAATCGTGACGGTCACGACCGGTACCGCTACGTCACCTTGGGATTTGGCAATAAGATTTCGCGACTTGCGGTTCTGACCAACGCCAGCAGTGTGGATGGCGAATGGAATTCCGGTCGTATGTTACCGGAATTGACTCAGTTCGGCGGGGGAGCGCTCACCAGTTCCAAATACTTTGGCAAATCGGGCCTCGACTCGCTGAGCGCAATCCTCCATCACGCCGACCGCTACGGGCTGAAATGGATATTTGTCAGGGACCCGTACTACGATCCTCTACTAGTCTTCGCTGGCTGGCGCAGGGTGGATGACCTTGAAGATAGAACCATCACCGTGTGGAGTAAAGAGGATGTGCCACCTGCGGTACCAGTAAACGCTCCCCAAATTCCTCCGCGTTGGCAAGGGCTCGTGTGGGGCGTCCTCCCCATCGGTAGCAGCATCCTGGCGATGTTGCTTGTCCTAATTCCTGAGAGACGATGGCACAGACAGCGGGTCGTAGAACCTTACGCCGCTGACGACAATCTGGTCCTGGGGAGGCTGGCATCATGAACACTGGACGTCTCCTGGCTATCGTCATTGCCGTCGTGACAGTGGCACTCATCGTCGTCGGTACTCTCTGGCCCATTCAAACCGCAATCGCGATGGCGAGTTCCGGGACAAATCTGCTAAGTCCGTCTTCTTCGCCGCAACAGGCGGTCGAGACTTTGGCAAACGAAATCGGCCGCCAGGCTTGGGAAAAAGCCTATTCCAGTCTCGGCAACAGGGGCGAATTCACGGAACTGGAGTTCGTGCATGACTTGACGGGGACTTACCCCAGCCTTCGCACCTACGCGACTCTCGACAGCTTTGACCAGCGACCGCTTCATGCGTCTGCCGACGAAGCACAAGTTCAGCTCAAGTTGCGCTGGTCGACCGTAGTGGGGACGTTCCTGGACACCCGCACCCTGCGAGTCGTCAGAACCGGTGACCGCTGGGGAGTGTTTTGGCCCATCGTGAGAGACCCGCGAGTACCGCCGCAAGTTGTCGCGGTGAACTACCTGCGGTGGGACGTGATCTACCGTGGCCCGGAAGATGACTGGGGATCTCAAGACGTAGAGGCGCCACACGTGCGCATCGTGGACATGCATCCCGTGGATCGTAGCGCAGGAGTGGTCGTCATGGGCGAACTTCTAAACGAAGATGTCGTCCCCGCCTTTGTGACCGTCAAGGCTACGCTGCTGGCGAAAAATGGGTCTGCGTTGGCGACCGAAGACAGCTTCGACAAGATTTCTCACATTCTCTTGCCCAAGCAAGTTACCCCGTTTCTGATTGCGTTTCACAATGTGGCGCTATCCGAAGTAGACAGCGTTCATATGGAGCCGTCGTCAAGCCTCATCGCGGCCTCGGCGGACCCTGTGATCGAGATCGAAGATCAGCACCTTAGTCCAGCTCCTGGGGCTTCACTGAGCGGAAAACTCGTCAATCAAAGCGGCCAGGTCGTCAATGTGGCGCACGTGCTTGGGACGTTCTACGACAAAAACGGCCAACTAGTCTGGGTCGCGGACCAATATATCGACCGCGTACTGTTGCCCCAGACCCCAGTTTCTTTTGCCGTGTCTCTTCCGGCGGACATCGCCAGCAAAGTTAGCAGCGAGCGCGCGATCGCCACTACTTACAGTTCGGGCCGACTCCAATGAAATCCGAACTTACATTGTTGTTGGGTGGGCTGATTCTGGCCGCGATACCGCTAGCTCTGGCGCAACAAACCCTCGATCTGCGTTTGCCAAGAACGGTCGAAGCGGGCAGCGCGTTCTCGATTCAAAGCGCTGGCAGCGGCAAGGCAGTTGTCTACATCGTTGGGCCGGGGCAAGTGTTGCGACGCGATGTGCAATTGGGAACGGCTATATCGTTTGCTCCTGGGGAACTCCACATTGCTGGCCACTATCTGACCGTTCTCGTGGGAGGCTCCTCCACAGAAAACGGAGCGTTCGACGTCACAGCCGCGCATCAACCTGCGGCCTTGAGCTTTCTTGCGAAGCCCTCTCGCGTTCCGGTCGCCCTTCACGATGGCATCAGCGGCGTTGTGTATGTCTTTGATGCCTTTCAGAACCTTGTCCTAGCGCCTACACAGGTATCGTTTCAACTGTCAGGCGTTGCCGGTGCGGTGCAGACGCGAACAGCACTCACGCACAACGGCGTCGCCTGGACAAAGATGGATTCCGCAGCCAAGGAAGGCGGCTCCCAGTTTGTAGCTCGAACTGGGGATACGGCCAGCACACGCGTGATACAGCAGGTCCCGGGAAATCCATGCCACTTAAGAATGAGCGCTCACCCGTCTGGCGAGAGGCTTGTGGTGGAAACGGAGCCCGTGCGCGATTGTAGCGGCAACGCTCTGCCGGACGGAACGATCGTCACCTTCACAGAAGCCTATAACGGCGGCGAATCCACGGTAGATGTGCCTCTCAAACGTGGCGTCGCCCGGACGGATATGCCGGCTTACAGCGGAGCAACAATCTCAGTCGCGACTGGAGTTTTCATTGGAAATGAAATTCGCTGGGGAAGCGTGCGATGAGAAAACCTCTCGTCCTCGTGTGCTCGCTCTTGGCTGCGATACTTGCCCTGGGATCTGACCAACCTGCAGTGCGCGTTGGACCCACGAATTCGGTCGGGCCACGGCCTCTGGAAAAGCAAACCCAGACAGCGGTGATTCGTGACTATCTGCAAGCCTGGCGCACTATGAGCGGTGCATTGGAGCAAAATCGGGCCGATCTCCTCGACCCGGACTTCATAGGCACAGCCAAAGAGAAGCTGGCAGACACGATTCGGGAGCAAGAAACGCTGGGAATTCATACACGCTATCAAGACAGTGCGCATGATCTTCAACTGGTGTTTTACTCACCGGAAGGCCTGTCAATTCAATTGGTAGACGCCGTTGAATACGACGTACAAATCCTGGATCGCAAAGCGCTTGTGACTACGCAGCACGTCCGAGCCAGATACGTCGCGGTCTTGACCCCCACCGAAGTTCGGTGGAAGGTGCGCGTCTTCCAGGCCGAGGCCGAATGATGCGCGGATTCGACCTCTTCCATAGCATGAAGGTCGAATGCTGTTGTTACTGGGATGAACTGATGAGGTGGCTAGAATGATCTCTGTCGTGGTGCCCATCTTCAATGAAGAGGAAATCGTAGATCTGTTTCATGCAGCGCTTGCCGACTCCATGAAGCAAGTTGGCGAAGCCTGGAAGTCGTCTATGTAAATGATGGCTCCAGGGATTCCTCCCTTAGACTTCTGACAGAACTGCACACCAAAGATGCGCACGTAGTTGTGGTCGACTTGTCGCGCAACTGGGGGCACATGGGGGCGATCTCGGCGGGCCTGCAGTCCGCGCGTGGGGATGCAGTCGTCCTGATGGACGGCGATTTCCAGGACCCGCCAGAAGTTGTGCCGGAATTAGTAGCTGCATGGCGGGGTGGAGCACAAGTCGTAACGGCCGTGAGAAGAAGCCGGCAAGAACGGCGCAAGATTCTCGCCAAGCTGTTTCCGCTCTTCTATCGCTTGCTGGGAACACTGTCCGACTTTCCCATCCCGCTCAATGCCGGAATTTTTGGCCTTCTTGATCGGCAGGCGGTCGACTCGATCAACTCCCTGCGAGAAGGCGCCCGGTATTTACCTGGGCTGCGTGCCTGGGTGGGCTACAAGACCGGCGTCGTTCTCTACGACCGGCAAGAGCGGGCAGGCGGCGAAGGCAAACTCACGTTCCTGAGCCGGATCAAGTACGCAATGGACGCAATCACGAGCTTCAGTTATAAACCCCTCCGCCTTAGTTTCGGGCTAGCGGGGTTTGCGATCTCCTTAGCGGCAATCCTGGGAGTATTCACCGTCTTCTCGAAGAGCGCCGTGAATCCCTTGGGATACGGGTTGGCCGCCGCTGTCTTTCTCGTGGGAGGTTTCTTGCTGCTGTCTGTGGGCGTGCTTGGCGAATACCTTGGACGGGTGTACGACGAAGTGCGCAGCCGGCCCCTCGCGATCATCAACAAGGTTTACGACGCTTCACAACTGAATTCGGCGCAAGCGGAGATGGGCCGCCGGGCGGGAGACCGGGCCAAACCATTTCGAGTGGCTTAGAAGTTCTGGCCGGACCGCTGCTGCGAGCCGGACCCGCACTTGGATAATCCGCGCTCAATCGCCGTGCCCTCTTCGTAGTCGTTCCAAGTTTCAATCAACAAGAAGGGCAACGGCCGATCAGCGGGATAGTACTGCCGCCACAACTTCATCGTATCGGCCAGAGTTTCGCCGCAGCGCTGAGAAATATGCCGATTGAGGCCCCATGAGGCCTTGCTGTCATCGAAACCAGTCCAGGCGGCTCCCACGGCAATCTTGTTGGGATACTTCGACTGCATCTTGCGATAGAACTCGCCCAGGTAGTCTTCTCCCCAGTTGCTGCCATCTGCTGCCCAACCTTTTTCCCCTGGGTTTATCCATGCATAGAAACCGTCGAACTCAGCTGTGAAGGCGCTTGCTTGATCTTCGTAGATAAGCAAGGGAGGATGGGTCCATTTGTCGGTTGCAGCCCGCACTCGATTCCAGTTGGTGTGTCCGCCTTTTGGAAAAATAAACATCACGGGGCGTTCGTTGTACGTGAGATAGGCCTGACGGCCGGGTGCATTCGGCGAAAGATAGGTCTCATTAAACTTGTTAAACGCTGCAAAGGCATCGTCGGTCGCCTCAGCATCTTCTTCTTCGGTTTCGTCGTACATCATCGACACATGAAAGTTCTTCTCGGCGGCGATCCTCTGGATCAGGGCATAGCTGCGATCAAGAAAAGGCTCGCGATCCCCATACCAGTCCACCACGAACCCGGAAATTCCCAGCGCCTTGGCTTGGTCAATCTGTTTGCGGATTACGGCCGGATCCTGCGACGAATAGCCCACGGCGATGTGTCGGGGATGACCGAACCAGGGCTCATAGACAGCAAGAGTTTGCGGTGAAGCATTCGTACTCGGCACACTCTGGCGAAGTTCTTGGCCTATGCCGGGATGGACGCATCCCTGCAGGAGCAGGAGAACCACAAATGCGGACATTGCCCAGTAGCGACTCCTCATAGAGTCTTTCTTAGAGGCTGCACAGGCGCCATGGGTTGTAGTGAGGCCAGCAATTCAAGATTTATCTGTCGGTCCGCAGGCAGCCTGATGGTTGGTTTCCGCATCAGAAGTGCTGCCGCACGCGGAGAATCCTATCCCTTAGTGCTTCGTATCAGCACTCTCAAAGCTTCTCAAGGCGGGATTTGTTCCGGTTTAGGCCTAGTTGGTTAGTTAGACGGAGCCGCAAGAACGTGAATGGTCCGATCTCTAAATCGAAGACTCTGCAAGCCCGCGTTCTGTCAGGAAGCTTTGTATTGCTCTCAGCGTCCGGGCTTGCAACTGCGATCAACTTCGCCTACAACATCGCGATTGCACGGTTCCTTGGTCCTACTGCCTTTGGTCATGCTACGGCCGTTTACACTCTCCTTATCCTCATCTCTGCTGCTACGCTTTCCTTCCAAATCGTTTCCGCAAAAGTTGTCGCGCAACAAACCTCTCCGGAGGGAAAGTGCGCGGCCTATCGAGGATTCCACAAACGCGCGTGGGTATGCGGAATCATCGTCGCGCTGCTTTTGCTGCTGTTTCAGACGGCAATTGCAGACTACCTCCGTTTACCGGATCCGATTCTCGTGGTCCTGCTCGCTATTGGTGTGGCTTTTTACGTTCCCCTGGGCAGCCGGCGAGGCTACATTCAGGGCGCCTACGGTTTCCATCGTCTCGCCACCAACCTTGTTCTGGAGGGACTGGTTCGACTCGGTGGATCTCTCCTGGCGATAATTCTGGGCTTCGGAGTCCCCGGAGTGGTTGCAGCCAACGCCGCCGCCGTCGCGGTGGCGTATCTTGCTGCGGCACCGAAACTCACGGCTGCAGTTCCCCAGGAACTCCACATCCCGGATGCGTTTCGCGAAGCACTCCAAGCAATCGTTTTCTTTGCCGGCCAAGTGCTCATTAACAACTGCGACATCGTGTTGGTGAAACACTTTTTTCCTTCGACCTCAGCAGGGTTGTACGCTGCCGTGGCATTGGTGGGTCGGGTGATTTTTGC
>Ga0075029_100001263_pt1 | contig 14546 bp, 10 predicted proteins | sample LitLauG_LLR_2013_FD_71391 | JGI IMG/M metagenome (GOLD analysis project Ga0075029, IMG submission 71391) | Freshwater sediment microbial communities from North America - Little Laurel Run_MetaG_LLR_2013 | ecosystem: Environmental > Aquatic > Freshwater > Creek > Sediment | place: USA...
AGCCCGAAGCAGTTGCGCGAACGCCTCGACGCGCGCTTTCGCTTGCTGACCGGCGGCAGCCGGGACGCGCTGCCGCGCCAGCAGACGCTGCGCGCGCTGATCGATTGGAGTCACGATCTCCTCGACGAGCGCGAGCGCACGCTCTTTCGCCGGCTGGCGATCTTCATCAACGGCTTCACGCTCGAAGGCGCGGTCGCGGTAGGCGCCGACGAGGGCCTCGACGAGTTGGACGTCTTCGACCTCTTGGCTTCGCTCATCGGCAAGTCGCTCGTTTTGGCCGAGCCGGACGGCGAGGCGCTGCGCTATCGCTTGCTGGAGTCGACGCGCGTCTACGCGCTCGAAAAACTCGACGAGGCGGGCGAAAACGAAACGCTCGCGGGGCGGCGGCTGCGTTACCTGCGCGATCGCTTCGCCGCGCTGCGGGCGCGCGTCGAGGAAACCGGCCAGCACGGGGAACTCGTCGAGGCGCTGCGGGCCGAGCGCGAGGACGTACGCTCGGCCCTGGACGGCGCGCACGCGCCGGCGGACATCGTCGCGGGCGGCGCCCTGCTCACCGCGATCGAACTCGAGCGAGGTTGGTCCGGCGTCAACGTCATGGAGTCGATCGCGCGCTGCGAACGGTATCTCGCGCTGCTTCCTCCCGGCGAAACGCGGCTTTTGGCCCACATCTCGACCGAACTCGCGAACTTTCTCGGGTTGACCCTGCAGAAGGCGCGAGCGATCGAGGTCGCGACGGAGGCGGTCGCGTTCGCGCGCGTGTGCGGCGACGATGCGACGTTGGCCCGCGCGCTCGAACAGCTCGCGTTTCGGCTCATGGCCGTCAACCGGCTCGACGAATGCGAAGCGGCGCTCGCGGAAGCCGAATCGATCCCCGCCGTCTCGCCGCGCTTGCGCCTCCAGATTCGCGCGGCCCGCGCCAATTTGAGCGCCAGTCGCGGCGACCTCGATACGGCCGCGCGCACCTTCGAACGGCAACGCGACGAATACCGGGCGCTGGGAAACGAACGCGCCGCGCACGTCGAAACGCTCAACCTCGCCGAAATCGAACACGAGCGGGGCCGCACGGAGCGGTCGATCGCCCTGGTCGGCGAAATCATGCCTTCGATCCGGTCCAATAGCGAATCGAATCTGGCCGCGACCATGCTGCAAAATCTTGCCGGATATCTGGCGGCGGCGAACGACCTGCCCGGGGCGATCGCGGCGGCACGCGAAGCGCTCGCTTTATTTTCGGCCTCGCAGCCGGAGCATTTGCACGTGACGATCGCGCTCGAGCACCTCGCGCTCGCCTACGCGCTCGGCGGCGATCTCGCGCGCGCCGCAAAGCTCGAAGGCTACGTCGAGAACGCCTTCCGGCATGTCGATTTCGTGCGCGAATACACGGAGGAAGTGACGCATCGCCGGCTGACGGCGCTGTTACGCGAGGCGCTCGCTCCGGCGGAACTCGACGCGTCGCTCGCCGCGGGCGCGGCGTTGACGCCGGCGGCGGCCATCGCCGAAGGCATGGCGTAACGGCCCGCTGCGAGCGTATAATCGGGCATGACCAGCCCCTACGCGTGGGACGTACCCGAGCACTTTAACTTCGGCCGCGACGTCATCGACGCGCTCGGTCGCGAAGATCGCCGCGGGCTGGTCTTCGTCGACGCCGCACGAACGCGCCGCGACGTTTCGTTTGCGAGCATCGCGGACGCGACGCAGCGCTGGGCGGGTGCGCTGCGCGACCTCGGCGTCGAACGGGGCGAGCGCGTCGTCGTGCTGCTGCCCAAGATTCCGGCGTGGCTGTACGCGATGGTCGCGCTGGATCGCCTCGGCGCGGTCGTCGTGCCGTGTTCGGATCAGTTGCGTGCGAAGGATCTGGCCTTCCGCGCGAACCACAGCGAGGCGACGACGGTCGTCGCGCATGCCGCCAATCGCGTCGAGGTCGAGGCGTTGCGCGCGAGCGCGCCCGGCGTCGCGCGGTACTTGCTGGTCGGCGGCGAAGCGGACGGCTGGATTTCGCTGGACGCGCTCGCGGAGAGCGCGGAGCCCTTCGCGGGCAACCCGACGCATCGCGACGACGTCGCGTACATCGTCTACACGAGCGGCACGACGAAAGATCCCAAAGGCGTCGTGCACGCGCGGGCCTACACGCACGCGAAGCGCATGCAAGCGCGCGTCTGGCTCGACGCGAAGCCGGGGGATCTCGTGTGGAGCACGGCGGCCACCGGCTGGGCGAAGTCGCTGTGGAACGTGCTGCTCGGCCCGTGGTCGTGCGGCGCGGCGATCGTGCTCGACGAGGGCGGTTTCGAGCCGGCGAAACGCATGGATTTGATTCGCGACCTCGAGGTGACCGTGCTCTGCCAGGCGCCGACCGAGTATCGTTTGGAAGCCAAGCTGGAACGGCTCGGCGAGCGTTGGCCCTTGCCGCGCTTGCGTCACTGCGTTTCGGCGGGCGAACCGCTCAACCCCGAAGTGCTCGCGCGCTGGAAAGACGCCTACGGGCTGACGATCTTCGACGGCTACGGCCAAACCGAAAACTCGCTGCTCGTCGCCAACCTGCCCGGCATGGACGTGCGTCCGGGGTCGATGGGCAAGCCCACGCCCGGCCACGACGTCGACGTGGTCGACGAGAACGGACTGCCGTGCGAACCGGGCGAGGTCGGCGACATCGGCGTGCGCGGCGCGCCGCCGACGCTGTTCCGCGGTTACTATAAGAACGACGAGGAAACGCGCGCGACGCGGCGCGGGGAGTGGTATCTCACCGGCGACCGCGCGCAGAAAGACGACGAGGGCTACTTCTGGTTCGTCGGGCGCTCCGACGATGTGATTTCCTCGGGCGCCTATCGCATCGGCCCGTTCGAAGTAGAGAGCGCTTTGCTCGAGCATCCGGCGGTCGCGGAATCGGCGGTCGTCGGCAGCCCCGACCCCGATCGGGGAAACGTCGTAAAAGCGTTCGTCGTCCTGCGCCCCGGTTTCGCGCCGAACGAGGATCTCGTGCGCGAGTTACAAGCGCACTGCAAGCGCGTCACCGCGCCGTACAAGTATCCGCGCGAGATCGAATTCGTCGCCGAACTCCCGAAGACGCGCTCGGGCAAGATCCGCCGCGTCGAGTTGCGGCAGGCCGAGTTGCGCAAGAAGGGTGCGACGGCGGCGAGCGGGTTCGTGTAGGGCGGTTCGCTCGGCTTGGGAGGCGAAGGAGAGACCGTGGGTTCGGTACCCGAGCAGGCCTCCGGCGCACCTCACGCTATCCCTAGCGGAACGGTGACGTTTGCCTTCACGGACATCGAAGGCAGTACGGAGCGGTGGGAGCGCGACCCTCCGGCCATGCAGGCCGCGATTCGCCGACACGACGACCTGCTGCGCACGTCGATCGTCGCCTGCGGCGGGCACGTCTTCAAGACGATCGGCGACGGGTTCTGTGCGGCTTTCTCGCGCCCACAAGACGCCGTCGACGCGATGCTCGGAATCCAGCGCGCGCTTGCGGGCGAAGATTTTTCGGCCGTCGGCGGGATTCGAGTGCGAGCGGCGCTGCATACCGGCACGGCAGACGAACGCAACGGCGACTACTTCGGGCCGGCGGTTAACCGCGTTGCGCGCCTTCTCGCGATCGGCCACGGCGGTCAGATGCTGCTTTCGAGCGCGACGGCGGACGTCGTTCGCGGCGATTTGCCGCTTCACGCGAGTTTGCGCGACCTCGGAGAGCATCGGCTACGCGACCTTACGAGACCCGAACGTGTTTACCAGTTAGTCGTGCCCGGCCTCGTCGCCGATTTTCCGGCATTGCGTTCCGTCGATGCCATGCCGAATAATCTGCCGCTCCAACTAAACTCCTTTATCGGCCGCGAACGCGAAATCGCCGACATTACGTCGCTCGTCGCGGCCCACCGGCTCGTCACCCTCTCCGGTTCGGGCGGCGTCGGAAAGTCACGCACGTCGCTGCAGGTAGCGGCGGGCCTGCTAGACCTTTACCGCGACGGCGTGTGGTACGTCCAACTCGCGCCTTTCTCAAAAGACGAATACATCCCGACGGCCGTGGCCCAAGCACTCGGGCTCAGGCTCGCAGCGGAAGGCGATCCGGTTGCGGACCTCCTGAACGCCCTGAAGCGAAAGAAAGCCTTGCTCGTGTTCGACAACTGCGAACATCTGATCGAATCGGTCGCCCGCGTCGTGGCGGCGATTTTGCGAAGCTGCCCGGAAGTTCAAATCCTCGCGTCGAGCCGCCAACAACTCGGCATCGAGGGCGAAATGACGTTCCGAATGCCTTCGCTCGACGTTCCGAGCCCGGGAGAAGCTCTCAAGCTAAAAGCCGTTGACGTCGCGCTCAATCCTGCCGCCGCACTGTTCGTCGAACGCGCGCGCGCGGCCGATCAACGTTTTCGGCTAACCGACGACAACGCTCCGATCGTTGCCGATGTCTGCCGGAGACTCGACGGAATTCCGCTCGCAATCGAACTGGCGGCCGCGCGGGTAAAAATGTTCAGCGCGAAGCAGGTGCGCGAAAGGCTCGACGAACGTTTTCGCATACTGACCGGCGGCAGCCGCGACGTCTTGTCGCGTCATAAGACGCTGCGAGCGCTAATCGACTGGAGTCACGACCTGCTGGACGAGCGCGAGCGCGCTCTCTTTCGACGGCTTGGGATTTTCGTCGGCGGATTCACGGTTGAGGGTGCGATCGCGGTCGGTTGCGGCGAGCGACTCGATGAGTTCGAAGTGGTCGAGACGCTAGGGTCGCTTGTCGACAAGTCGCTCGTCCTCGCCGAGCCACGGGTCGACTCGGTGCGATACCGCTTGCTGGAAACGACGAGAGCTTACGCGCTCGAGAAACTGGACGCTGCGGGCGAGCGGGCGGCGCTCGCGGACCGCCACCTTCGCCATTTGCGCGTCAGCTTTGCCGAGCATCGAGAACGATCGGATCGAACCGGCCGAAAAGCGGAATTCGTGGAGGCTTTGCAAGCGGATTTAGATGACGTGCGATCGGCGGTCGACGGCGCTCTCGCAGGCCCGAACGTCATCGAAGGTGCCGAATTGCTTGCCGCCGTCGGACCGGCGTGGAGCGGCGCCGGTCTCTACGCAGAGTTCGTCGCACGTTGCGAGCGCTATCTCGCGGTGATTCCGGCGACTGAGACTCGAATCTTGGCTCGTATCACCAGATTGGTCTCGCACTCGCTGCGTAATTCAGGCAAAGCGAGGCGCGCGTACGATATCGCGAAGGATGCGTTGGCGTATGCGCGGGCGGCCGGCGACCCTTCGATCCTCGTGGAAGCGCTGTGTCAGCTCGCATCGACCGCCGTCTTGCTGGGCCTGACGCGGGAAGCGGAGTCTGCGCTCGCAGAAATGGAGGCGGTTGGTGAAATCTCCTTGACCCTTCGCCTAAGCGTGTTGCACGCGCGTGCGGACTTGAGCGACGTTTGCGGCGATCACCCGACGGCGGCGGGCCTGTACCGGCACCTCCGCGAGGAGTTTCATTCGCTCGGTGACGGCCTTGCCGAAGTCATCGTATCCGGCAATCTGGCCGAGACCGAACACGTCCTGGGTCGAACGGATCGAGCGCTTGCGACCGTGCGCGAAGCGCTGCTCATGCCGCAAGCCATTGCGGATTTGAATCACCGTAGTTACCTGCTCGCTAACCTTGCCGGATATCTCATCGCGTCAGACCAGCTTGACGGTGCGGTCGCAACGATACGTGAAGGAATAGAGATTCATTGCTCTCGCGACCCGGAGCACGTCATCGCCGCGATCTCGATGGAACATCTAGCGGTGGTCGCCGCGATCCGTGGAGATTACGCGCGTGCGGCGATGCTCGAAGCCTACGCCGATGCGGCATTCAAGAAAAATGGCTTCGTTAGAGGATTTACGGAAGCGGCGAGTCGCGACCGTCTTGCCCGGCTCCTGAGCGTGGGGCTCTCGGCCCCCGAACTCTCTCGGCTGACCGGCGAGGGTGCGGCGTTCTCGTCGGAAGCGGCGATCGCGATTGCCCTCTCGCTCGCGGCGAGCAGCGGAACAACGAACGTCTGAGGCGTACCGAGCGGCTATGAAAGCCGTACGCCTGAACGAACTCGGCGGGCCCGAGAATTTGCACGTGGAAGAGATCGCCACGCCCGTTCCGGGCGAAGGCGAGATTCTCGTGCGCGTGCATCGCGCCGCGTTCAATCGGCGCGATATCTTCATCACGCAGAACCTCTATCCGGGCATCGCGCTGCCGCGCACGCTCGGCTCCGATGGAGCGGGCGAAGTGGCGGCGCTCGGTCCCGGCGCGAGCGGGCACGCCGTCGGCGACGCGGTCGTGATCGATCCCGAGCTCGGCTGGAAAGCAGGCGAACGCGTCCCCTCGACGGCAGGCGCGATATTGGGAATGCCGACCGACGGCACGTTTGCCGAGTTCGTCGTCGTGCCCGCGGAGAACGTGTACGCGATGCCGGCCGCGCTCAGCCTCGATGAGGCTGCGGCGATTCCGCTCGCCGGTTTGACCGCGTACCGCGCGACGTTCACGCGCGGCCGCATCACGAAAGACGACGTCGTGTTCGTCCCCGGCGTGGGCAGCGGCGTGCAAACGTTCGTGCTGCTCTACGCGAAGCACGCCGGGGCGCGCGTCATCGTGACGTCGGGCAGCGACGAGAAGATCGCGCGCGCCGAAGCGCTTGGCGCGGACGTCGCGATCAACTACAGGACCGATCCCGATTGGCACAAGACGGTCCGCAAAGCGGCAGGCGGCGGCGGGCCGTCGCTAACGATCGACTCGACCGGCGGCGACACGTTCGCGAAGTGCCTCGACATCGCGCGCCCGGGCGGGCGGGTGGTCACCTACGGCGGCACGCAAGGCGACACGACGATCCGGCCGTTTTCGATTTTCTGGAAACATCTCGACGTGCTCGGCACCTCGATGGGCAGTCCCGAAGATTTTCGCGCGATGCTCGCGCTCTTCGACGAAGGCTTACGGCCGGTCGTCGACCGCATCTATCCGATGGCGGAAGCCGCCGAAGCCGCGGCGCGCGTGCTCGCGGGCGCGCAGTTCGGAAAGGTCGTGCTCGCGATCAGCTGACGAGCGCGTAGGCGTCGAGCGTGGCGATGCGGCGGTCGATGCCGAGCTCGGCCGCCGCGACGGCGGCGCTTTGCGGATCGACGATCTGCGAGAGATCGGGATTGAGCATCGCGGCTTCGGCGGCGGCGAGCGCGCGCTCGAGCGTACGTTTGCGCACGCGGCCGTCGCCCTCGAGCTCGATCAGATGCGCGAGAACCTGTCGCGCCGCGGCCGGCCACAGCGCCGGCGAGACGTCGCGATAGATGCTCGCCACCAGTTCCGGAATCGTGCGCTCGCCGCCGCTCAGCGCCGCGAGCACCTGCTCCTCGCGCATCGCGCGATGGGCGAGGTATTCGTCGATCTTACTCGCCGGCTCGTCGATCGGCTCGCCGTGCCCCCCGTAGATCGTGCGCGTACCGGCGAACTCTTCGCGCAGTCGCCGCAGCGTCGCTCGATATGCTCGCATGTCGCCGTTCGGCGGCGCGATCACCACCGTGCCGCGGCCGACGATCGTATCGCCCGTGAACAGCGCCGCTTCCGGCGCGTACGCGAAGACGAGGTGCTCGCGGGCGTGGCCCGGCGCCTCGACGACCTCGAGCGCGACGTCGTCCGCTTCGATGCGCTCGCCGTCGCGCACGGTGCGGTTGACGGGGAAGCGCGCGGCGGCGTGCGCGACGACAGGTGCGCCCGTCCGCGCGCGCAAGAGCGCCGCGCCCGGCGCGTGATCGGGATGGCCGTGCGTCACGGCGATTACGGCGATGCGCGCGCCGCGTTCGCGCGCGATCTCCACGAGCCGCGCGACGTGTCCTTCGTCGCGCGGGCCGGGATCGATCGCGATCGCCTGCGCGCCGCCGAGCACGAGGTACGAATTCGTGCCGTCGAGCGTCATCGGCGAAGGATTGGGCGCGAGCACGCGCACGACGCGCGAGGTCACCGGCTCACCACGCGCGATCGGCCTCGCTCGCGAAGGCGATTGCGCCGTCTTCGCGCTCGACGGGCATCACCGGCCGCACGACGCGCTCGCGCGCATGCGCGAACAGCGCGTCGACGTCGTCGAACGCTGCCAGCCGTTCGAGATGCATCCGCGTCGGAAAGATGATCGCGAATTCACCGCGCGCGGCGCGGGCGAGGGCGTCCGCGGGAGCGATCCATTCGCCGTCGTGGACTTCCACGGCGTCGGCGCGCGCGATTTGCTTTTCCGGTGCCCGCGCGAGAAAGAAGTGCGCGTCGAAGCGGATGCGCTCGCGCTCCGGCGTCACCCAATTGGAGTAGTACGCGAGCTCGCGTGCGTCGAGCCGCAAAGCGTGGCGCGCGAGCAGTTCGGCAAAGGGCGCGCCCGCCGCGCGCTCGGCGCGCAACGCTGCGAGTTCGCCGTCGTCGAGGGCGACCAGGTTGCCGCGAGCGTCGCTTGCGATGAGGATTCCCGCTTCCTCGAAGAGCTCGCGCAGCGCGGCGACCGTTAACTCGGCGGCGGGCCCGTGCGCGGCGCCGACGATTCGACCTTGCGCGACGACGTCGCGATCTTCGGGATCGACCGCGCCTCCCGGAAACACGTGCACCTCCGGCATGAAGCGGCTTTTCGCGCTGCGGCGGGTCATGTAGACGCACAATCCGCGCTGCGTGGCCGGGCGCACGAGGATCACCGTGGCGGCGGGGCGAGGAACGGCCGGGCCTGCGCTTACGTTGTGCACGGTATGAGAACGCCTTTCGTCGCGCTCGCGGCCGCCGCCCTGTGCTTGAGCGCGGCCGCGCCGGGCGCGGCCGATCCGCCCGCGCCGAGTCCGACGCCCACGCCCGTCAACTTGCCGACCTTGCCGCCCCAAGCGCAAGTCAATCCGTACGTCAAGAGTGCGATAGACTTGATCACGGGCGTGGTGCGTCGCGAACTCGCGAATCAGGCCAACGCGGCGAACGGCGAAGTCACGTATTTCAAACGGTTCGAGATGCAACTGCGCACGGGTAACAACCAATACCGGACCGTGCACCTGCATCAAGGAACCGTCATCAATCCGACCGGAACGACGATCCGTCCCGGCATGCAGGCGAGCGTGGGCGGCGTCGGGCAACCCGACGGCTCGCTGAACGCGAACGTCATCACCATCGCGCAGTAGCGCATTTTTAGGAAAACGGGTCGCCGCGGCATCCAAAGGCGGGCCTGAGTCGTCTTACTGAGGTGCGCGCAAGCGCGACCCCTCAATCGAGAAAGGCTCTCGTATTTTATGATTCGTTCTTCCCTTGCGACTTTTGCGGCAGCCGCGGCGCTGCTCGCGGTCACTCCCGCCTTCGCCCAAGATAGCATGGGCTCCATGAAAGGCGGCAGCATGAGCGGCACCATGATGAAGGCGGCATGTCCGCCCGCGCCGCGGTTCGGCGGCTCCAACTACTGCAATAATCCTAAGTTGACCAACACGCTCGCGCTGGTCGTGGCCGGCGGCGGCCCTTCGTCGTTCAGCACGGTGACGCTGTTCGGCGTCCTTGCCGACGGCAAAGCGGCGGCCGAAAAAGCGAAACTCATCAAACAGTACGGCGCGGCCGGGTTTGCGCAGTATGTGAAAACGTTCGACTTCGTGATCGACGACGCGCTCAAGATCGTCGGCGAGAAGAAGATCGCGCTGCCGAAGGCTCCTTCGCCCGATCCGAAAAACGGCAAGGCCCTGGCCGCGGCGCTTTACGCCGACGGCGTCAGCCCGACGGCCGGTTTCAGCGTCGAGTATATGCTCGACCACCTCGTCTCGCACGGCATCCACGTCCAGGTCATGAACGACATCGATGCCAAGTTCGGGCCGAAGGCCGACCGCGATTACCACACCGTCACGCTGACGATCTTCAAAGACCTCAAAGCCGTTTACGGCCTGTAGTCCGTCACGATCGCAACTCCGGGAACGACGGGAGCCGTATGCGGCTCCCGTCGTTCGTTTAGCGGCCTGACAGCAGCGGGCGTGCGAGCAGCAGCGCGGCCAGGGTCCAGTTGACGGCGTGACTCGTCCAACAGTAGACGCACGGCATGCGCGTGACGAACAGCAGACTGTACGCGAGGTACGCCGAGAACGCGGCCGCGCCCAGCGCCGCGGCGAGCGCCGCCCACCAAACGCCGGGAACGCCGAGCAAGGGTACGGCCAGGGCCAACGCGGCGTAGTACGCGAGGCCGAGCACGGCGTTCGGAATGCGGCCGGCTACGCGCGCGCGAGGGGACTCGACGACGCTCGGCTCGGCAAGCTCGCCGCGCGCGGCACGCCGAGCCTTCCGGGCCATGAAGGCGGAGGCATAGAAGCCGACGCCGCAAAGCAAGGGGATCGTGACCTCTTCGATCATGGTTTCTTGAGCGTCTTCTGGCGCCGGGCCGAAGCCGCTTTCGTCTTTCTCGCGTCGTTCGTCATCGCTGCGCTCGTCATCAGACATAAGACGTCCGTGGAGGCGATGTTGTCGACGATCGGGCCGCTCGCCTACCCGCTCGCGGTCGTGATCTTCGCGGCCGTCGCTTCCGCGCCGTTTTCGGTTACGGACGCCCTCGCGATCATGAACGGCGTCATCTTCGGGCCGCTGTGGGGCTCGGTCGTCAACGCGATCGGTCTCGTGCTCGCGGCGCTCGTCGGGTACGCGATCGCCCGCCGCACCTCACACTTGCTGGAATTGGATAGGAACATCGAACGTTTACCCGCGTGGGTGCGGCGCTACAAGGTCGGGTCGCCGGCCTTCTTATTGACCGTGCGCATCATCCCGGGCCTGGGCGGAACGATCGCGACGCAAGTGGCGGCCGCGTTCCGGATTCCGATTTTCGTTCACGTCTGGACCATGTGCGCGATCGCGATTCCGATCTGCACGCTCCTGGCCATCTTCGGCGACCGTCTCGCCGGCGCACTGCACGCTTACTATCAACTTCACGCGCCGCACATGCACGTCCACATGCACGTGGGGCAGCGCATCCGCGATTTTTTCCATCAACGTCACTCGCTTCCGCCCAAGGAAATGCACACGTGAGCGATCAGCGTCCGCAGGTCACCGTCGTGGAGGATCCCGTCGCGCTCGGCGCGCTGTGCGATCGCGTCCGCGCGGCTTCGCGCATCGCGCTCGATACCGAATTTCATAACGAGAAATCCTATTCGGCGAAACTGATGGTCGTGCAACTCGTGCTCGGCGACGAGGTCGCGATCGTCGATCCGCTGCGCGTGCGCGAATTGGAACCGCTGGCTGCGGCGCTCGAGACGAAGACCGTCGTGGGGCACGCCCTGCAGAGCGATCTCAAAATCTTCGCCGATCGTTTCGGGCGGTTGCCGGCCGCCGCGTTCGATACGCAGTTGGCGGCCGCGTTCTGCGGCTACGGCATGTCGATTTCGCTCGCCGACCTCGTCGCGGATCTGGTCGGCATCCGGCTGCGCAAATCGCAGACGGTCAGCGACTGGAGCACGCGCCCGCTCTCCGCGCAGCAAATAGACTATTTGGTCGACGACGTGCGCCATCTCTTCGCGCTGCAGGACGCGCTCGCCGAACGCCTCGAGCGCAGCGGCCGGCTCGCCTGGTTCGAGGACGAGGCGCGCTTGCTCGTCGACGTGGCCCGCTATCGGCCGGACCCCGAACGCCTCTACCTGCGCATTCCCGGCGCGACGCGCATGAACCGGCGCGAACTCGGCATCTTGCGCGAGGTCGCGCAACTGCGCGACACGTTGGCGCGCGAGCGCGACGTGCCGCTCAAGTACATCATCCCGGACGACGTGATGGCGGGGATCGCCTCGCTGCGCCCGCAAACGCGCGACGACCTCGCGCAGTTGCGCCGCTTGGACGCGGGCACGCGCAAAGCGTTCGGCGATCGCATCGTCGCCGCCGTGGCCGCGGGGCTGGCGCTCGACGACGCGGGTCTCCCCAAAAAGCCGGCGCGCCCGCCGGGGGCCGACCGCGAGGCGATCGTGTCGTGTCTGGCGGTGCTGGCCGGCGCGATTGCGGCCGAAAACGAGCTGCCGGCCGGGCTGCTCGTCACGCGCGCCGCGCTGGAACGCGTGGCGCGCGAGTTGCCTGCGACGCCCGAGGAGGTCGCTAAAACGCTCGACGCGAGCGCGTGGCGTGCGAGTTTGGTCGCAACGCCGCTGTTCGCGTTGCTGTCGGGCGAGATCGCGCTGACGATTAGCGGCGCCGATCGCGGCTCGCCGCGCGTCGCGCGCGTGCCGACCGGGGGCGAACCGAACGGGTAGCGAACGATGCAAGGCTATGCAAAACGCCCATCCGGATAGCTTTCAAGCGAAGAGCACGCTCGTGGCCGGAGGCCGGAACTATACGTTTTTCCGGCTCGGCGCGCTCGCCGAAGCGGGCTTCGCGAACGTCGGGCGCTTGCCGTTCAGTCTGAAGATTCTGCTCGAGAATCTGCTGCGTTTCGAAGACGGCCGAAGCGTCACGAAAGCCGATATCGAGGCGCTCGCGAACTGGAACGGCACGAGCGACGGAACGAACGAGATTGCGTACCGGCCGGCGCGCGTGCTGCTGCAGGATTTCACGGGCGTGCCGTGCGTCGTCGACCTGGCGGCGATGCGCGACGCGATGGCCGAGATGGGCGGAGATCCGAAGAAGATCAACCCGCTGCAGCCCGTCGAACTCGTGATCGACCACTCCGTGCAAGTTGATCGCTTCGGCAGCGCCGATGCGTTCGCCGAGAACGCGACGCTCGAATTCGCGCGCAACCGGGAACGCTACGCGTTCCTGAAGTGGGGCCAGCACGCCCTCGATAACTTCCGCGCGGTGCCGCCGGACACGGGCATCGTCCATCAAGTGAACATCGAATTTCTTGGCCGCGTCGTCTTCGGCGCGGGCGGCGCGGGCGCCGGCGGCGATTCGAGCGGCGTCGCGTATCCCGACACGGTCGTCGGCACCGATTCCCACACGACGATGGCCAACGGTCTCGGCGTGCTGGCCTGGGGCGTCGGCGGCATCGAAGCGGAAGCCGCGATGCTCGGGCAGCCGGTGACCATGCTCGTGCCCGACGTGCTCGGCGTGAAGCTGATTGGGAAATTGAACGAAGGCGTCACCTCGACCGATCTCGTCCTCGCGGTCACGGAGATGCTGCGCAAGAAGGGCGTCGTCGGGAAATTCGTCGAGTTCTACGGTGCGGGGCTTTCGAATCTCGGCGTCGCGGATCGCGTGACGATCGGGAACATGTCGCCCGAGTACGGCTCGACGGTCGCGATTTTCCCGATCGATCGCCACACGCTCGCGTACTTAAAATTAACGGGCCGCGCGCCGGAGCAGATCGCGCTCGTCGAAGCGTACGCGCGCGAGCAAGGCTTGTTCCGCACCGACGACTCGCCCGACCCGATCTTCAGCGACACGATCGAGCTCGATCTCGGCACCGTCGTGCCGAATCTCGCGGGCCCACGCCGTCCGCAGGACCGCGTCGCGCTGCGCGACGTGAAGCGCGAGTTCGGCGTCGCGCTCGAAGCGTGGCAGACGGCGCGCGGCAAGAGCGCGAACGGCAAGAGCGGCGCCGACGCGACCGCGCGGCTCGAGAGCGAAGGCGGCGGCGGCACGGCGGTGGCGGCGCGCCCGCGAACCGAACTTTCCGACGGCGCGGTCGTCATCGCGGCGATTACGTCGTGCACGAATACGTCGAATCCCGCGGTGATGCTCGGCGCCGGTTTGCTTGCGAAGAAGGCCGTCGAACGCGGTTTGGAGCGCCGGCCGTGGGTGAAGACCAGCCTCGCGCCCGGCTCGAAAGTCGTCACGGACTACCTGGCAAAGTCGGGGCTCGCGCCGTATCTGGACCGGCTCGGTTTCAACTTGGTCGGCTACGGTTGCACGACGTGCATCGGCAACAGCGGCCCGCTCGGCGAAGACGTCGCGCACGCGGTGGCCGAGCACGACATGATCGTGGCGGCCGTGCTCTCGGGGAACCGCAATTTCGAAGGCCGCATTCACCCGCAGGTGCGCGCGAATTATCTCGCCTCGCCGCCGCTCGTCGTAGCGTACGCGCTGGCGGGCCGCATGGACGTCGACCTCACGACGGAACCGCTCGGCACGGACCGCGCGGGCAAGCCCGTCTTCTTGAGCGAGATTTGGCCGACGAACGCGGAGATCGACGCGGCGATCGCCGAGTCCGTCTCCGAGGCGGCGTTCCGCGCGCGGTACGCCGACGTGTTTGCCGGCGACGATCGCTGGCGCGCGCTCGCCGTGCCCGCGGGCGAACGTTACGCGTGGGATCCCGCGAGCGAATACGTCAAGAAGCCGCCGTACTTCGAGGGTATGCCGGCGGAACCGGTCGCGCCGGGCGACATCACCGGCGCGCGAGTCCTGGCCGTGCTCGGCGACAGCGTGACGACCGATCACATCTCGCCCGCCGGTTCGATCGCGCGCACCAGCCCGGCGGCGGCCTATTTGATGGAACGCGGCGTCGACCCGGCCGATTTCAACTCGTACGGCGCGCGGCGCGGGAATCACGAAGTGATGGCGCGCGGCACGTTCGCGAACGTGCGTCTGCGCAACGCGCTCGTGCCCGGCATCGAAGGCGGCGTGACGCGCTACCTGCCCGAGAACGCGCAGATGTCGATCTTCGACGCGGCCGAACGCTACAAGG
>Ga0075029_100001269_pt1 | contig 14536 bp, 12 predicted proteins | sample LitLauG_LLR_2013_FD_71391 | JGI IMG/M metagenome (GOLD analysis project Ga0075029, IMG submission 71391) | Freshwater sediment microbial communities from North America - Little Laurel Run_MetaG_LLR_2013 | ecosystem: Environmental > Aquatic > Freshwater > Creek > Sediment | place: USA...
CTCTGGACCCTCGCGAGATTCGCGATCAGCGTGGAGCGCCCGTCGCCGGTGTCGGGGCTGAGGAACAGGATCACCCGCGGCCTCTCGTCGACCCCCGCGACGTCCTCGAGCTGGAGTGAGGTCTGCAGGCGTCTGAGGGGCTCGAGCAGCGACTTCGCGGGCAGGCGCCGGCCGTCGGGGCGCAGCACCGGCGACTTCACCGACGGGAGCGCGGCGAGGATCTGCTGTTTGAGGATCGCCTCGACGTCGGCGAGGGTGCGCAGCCGCCGGTCCATGCGGCCGAAGGCGAACGCCGCCAGCGAGGCGAGGATGATGCCGAGCACGAATCCGAAGATCGCGTTCTGTTTCGGCGCCGGCGCGAGCGGGATCGGGCTCGCCTTGGCGGGCTTGACCTGCTGGACGCCTGCGAATGCGGAGAGCTGGGATTCGAGGTTGCTGATCTTGCTGGCGAGGTTCGCGGACTGGATCGTCGAGGAGTTGCTCGACGCACCCGATTTGCCTTTCGTGACGGGGGCTTCAAGGCGGCGGAGCTGGGCGCGCAGGGTCGCTATCTGGGTGCGCAGGTTGCGCGTGTAGTCGCTCTTCTGGCGCCGGATGTACTCGACTGCGTACGCGTTCGCGAGATTCACCGCGCCTTTCGGGGTGTGCGCTTCGGTCGTGATCGTGATGAAGTCGCTGTTGGGGCTCGCCGCGGCGTTGGCTTTGCCCTTCAGCGCGGCGCGGTCGCCTTCGGCCTTGAGTTTCAGGCGAACCGGTTGCGCGATCACGGCCGAGTTGATCAGCCCGACCTGGTCGGCGAGCGCACGGCCGCTCAGGCCTTTGCCGGTTGCGCTCCCGCCGTTCTGTTCAGATGCACCGCCGAGGAACATGAGCGTGGAGGCCGAGTAGGTGGCCGGCTGGCGCTTGTAATACTCATAGGTGCCGGCGGCGACGACGATCGCGACGGCGAGTATCACCCACTTTCGTCGCCAAAGTGGCGACAGTATGCTGCCGGCAGTGCGCGTGTTCTCGTTCATTGATTTGGTTTATGCATCCGTGCCGGACACCCGCCAAGGTGATGTCCATGCCCGTAAGGGTACCGTCAGCGCCGCCGCGAGGCGCAATTGGATATGCAGCCGCCGCCCGCTCTCTGAGCCGTGCAGATTCGCGCCCGTCGGCCGCGTGAAGAAGCCGTGAACGCGCCCCGGCGCCCGCGCCGTCTGCTGGTCGTCAGCCACCCCGCCGTGGTCAGCGTCAACCAGGAGGTCTACAGGGAGCTGCAGGCCCGCGGATGGGAGGTCACGATCGTCCTCCCGAGCCGCTGGCGGCACTCCTACGCCGAGGGCACGGTGACGCCGACGGCGCTGCCGGGGATGGAGTCCTCGCTGCGGCCGACGCCGGTGGTGCTCGCCGGCAAGCCCCAGCGCCACCTGTATGTGACGCGCGCCCGCGCGCTCTGCCGGCGTCTGCGCCCGGACGTCGCGTTCCTGGAGCTCGAGCCGTTCGCGCTGGCGGCCACGCAGTGGGGCCGGGCGCTGCACCGGGAGGGGATCCCGTTCGGGGTGCAGTGCTACGAGAACATCGACCGCGCGCTGCCCGCGCCCGTTCGACTGCTGCGCGGGCGGGTGCTGCGCGACGCGGCGTTCGTCGCCGCGCGCTCGCAGACCGCGGGCGAGCTCGCACGCCGGTGGGGTGCGCGCGGGGAGGTCGGGCTCGCCCCGCCCGCCGTGCCTGCCTGGGAGGGCGAGGCCGGAGAGAGCGGGCCGAGGCCGTTCACGGTCGGCTACGCCGGCAGGCTCGTCGAGATGAAGGGTCTCGCGGACCTGCTAGCGGCCGTGCGGGAGCTGAGCGCGCCCGTCGAGCTGCTCCTGATCGGCAACGGCGAGATGCGCCCCAGCCTTGAGGGGCAGGAGATCCCGGGCTCATCGGTCAGGGTCCTTGACGGGCTGCGCCACGACGAGATGGCCAGCGGCTACGCGCAGCTGGATGTGCTGGCGCTCCCGTCGCACACCACGGCGACCTGGAAGGAGCAGTTCGGGCGCGTGATCGTGGAGGCCCTCTGGTGCGGGGTCCCGGTCGTCGGCTCGGATTCCGGTGAGATCCCGTGGCTGATCGGCCTGACCGGCGGCGGCCTCACGTTCCCCGAGGGCGACAGCCATGAGCTCGCCCTGCGCCTGGCCGAGCTGCGCGATGACCCGGAGCTGCGGGGGCGCCTGGCGCGTGACGGGCGGGCAGCCGTCGAGCGGCTGTTCACGGTGCCCGCTGCGACCGACGCTCTCGAGCGTCTGCTCGCGGCGGCCTGCGCCCCGGCCGCCTGAGGCCGCGCTCAGCGGGCTCGCGCGGCGAGGCTCGCGTAGAGACGTTCGTGGTCGGCGACCATCCGCTCCCAGGAGAATCCGAGCGCCGACTCGCGCGCCGCTGCGCCCAGGCTCTCGCGCAGCCCGGGATCCGACGCCAGGCGGCCGAGGCGCTCGGCGATCATCGCCGGGTCGCGGGTGATCAGGAAGCCGTTGCGTCCGTCGTCGATCAGCTCGCGCACCCCGCTGACGGGTGCCGCGAGGATCGCCAGGGCGCTCGCGGCAGCCTCGAACGTGACCAGCGAGAACGTCTCGTAGCTGGAGGGAAGGATGAACGCATCGGACATTTCGTACACGAGCGGAATGTCCTCGCGGACACCGAGCCAGTGGACTCGCGCCGCCACGCCGAGCGACTCGGCGAGCGCGCGATAGCGCTCCACGTCACCGTCGCCCGCGACCGCGAGCGACCAGTCCGCGCTCATCGCGACGGCACGGATCGCGGGCTCAAGGCCCTTGCGCTCCCACTCGCTTCCCACGAACGCTGCGAGCAGCGCCCCGGCGGGCACTCCGAGCCGGGTGCGCTCGGCGAGCGCCTGCTGGCGGCGTGATCCCGGCGCGAAGTCGCGCGTGTCGACGCCGTTGTGGATCGTCATCACGCGCGAGGCGAGCGCCGGGAACTGGGCGCGAACCTCCTCCGCCACGCCGTCGGAGACGCAGGTGATCGCCCGCGGACGGTTGATGCGCATGCACAGGCGCTCGCCGGCCCGCTTCATGAAGCCCGCGAGCAGCGCGTTTGCGCGGAACAGGCCGCCCTCCCGTTTCGGGTTGACGGGGCCGACCTGGTGCAGGTAGTGCACCGAGAGCACGTCGACCCTGTTCAGGACGATCGAGCCCGTGCTCTGCACGATCCCGCGGCGGTGCCGGCGCACCGCGAGCGACCCGGCGATCAGGAACCAGGGGTAGGCGAGCGCGAACGGCCGGCCCGGCGCCCGCACGCGGTGAAAGCTGACCGCTGAGCCAGCCGGCAGCTCGCACGTGCGAGCGATCACCGTGACGGCGTGCCCGCTCGCGACCAGCCCCGTGAGCAGCTCGGCGAGCACCCGCTCCATGCCGCCCACCGAGCCGATGTCGTGGGCGATGATCGTGACCTCGATCGCCCCGTGGGCCGGCTGCATCTCTCGCTGAGTCTCGCTGTCGGAGTGCGTCCTGGCCACCTGACCCCTCGGGAAAGCGGGCACGTTACCCGACAACGCGCCCACCCGCAAAGCTCTACAGTCCAGCCCCGATCATGAGCCAGAGCGCGCCGCACAGACCACTCTCCCCGCTGCGGCGGGCGTACAGGTCGGTGAACCGCCCGTACTACTGGTACCGGCCCGCGCAGCTCGCGCGCCGCGTCCGCGCCGGGGCCGAGCAGAGCGGGGAGCCGATGCTCGTGCGCGCGGCGTGGGGTTCGCACCTGTACTGCTGGCCGGACCCGCTCGGGCGCGCGGTCGCGCGCACCGGCGTCTATGACCTGATCGTCGCCGAGACGCTCGCGCGTCTCGCCGCCCCCGGCGAGCTCGCGGTCGACGCCGGCGCGAACGTCGGACTGATGAGCAACCTCCTGGCCCGCGCGGTCGGCCCCGCCGGCCGCGTCATCTCCTTCGAGCCGCACCCGCTGATCTTCCGGACGCTCTCGCGCAACGTGGAGCACTGGCTGAGCGCGGAGGGGATCCGCACGATCGAGCTTCGCGAGGCCGCGGTCTCCGAGTCCGCGGGGGTCCTGCCGCTCGCCATCGACCCCTCCACCTTCGCGGCCAACAAGGGCACCGCATCGCTTGAGCACTCCGACCCGGAGAACTCGACAGAGGTCCGTACGGTGCGCCTGGACGAGGAGATCGGCTCGGACGTGGGGGTCATGAAGCTCGACGTCGAGATGCACGAGCTCGCGGCCCTCACGGGCGCAGAGGCGCTGCTGTCCTCAGGAATGATCCGGGACATCCTGTTCGAGGAGCACGAGGCGCCCCCGACGGCCGTGACGGCCCTGCTGCAGTCCCGCGGCTACGAGATCCTCGGGGTCCGCCAGGGGGTCTTCGGGCCCGTCCTGTCGACTCCCGCGGAGGCGTACGCGAGGCAGATGTGGGACCCGCCGGCGCTGCTCGCCACGCGCGACGCCGAGCGTGTCCGGCGCCGCATGCGGCGGCGGGGCTGGATCTGCCTCAGGTCGAGCTTCGGGCGCTGACTGGTCTAGGATCGCGCTCCGGTGCGCACCTACACAGACCAGATCGACTCGGCGGGATCCTCGATGGAGGAGATCATCGCCGGCACGCTCGCGGCGGCGCGACCGCAGCCCGGGCTCTCGTGGCTCGACATCGGCTGTGGCCGCGGGGACCTGCTGCGGCTCGTCCGCGACGAGTGGGCGCCGTCCGCTCTGCACGGGCTCGACCCGATCGACTGGCTGGCCGAGGACCTGCGCGGCGACGTCAGCTTCCATGAGGTCGGCGCGGAGGACGCGCAGGACCTGCCGCAGGCCGACCGCGTGATGCTCGTCGAGGTGATCGAGCATCTGGAGGCGCCTTGGACGGATCTGCGCAAAGCGGCCCGGCTGCTGGCTCCCGGCGGCCGCATCGTCGTCTCGACGCCGAACATCGCATCGCTGCGCAATCGCCTCGAGCTCGCGGTGCGCGGGAACCTGACCAGCTTCCGGCCCGGCTATGACCCGCACATCTCGCCCGCGCTCCCGCACGTCACGACGCGGATCCTCACCGAGGAGGGTCTGACGGTCGAGCCACCGGTGTTCGTCGGCGCGGATGTGATCTCGCTCAGCAAGGGCCGCGTGTGGCCGCCCTCGCTGCGCCGGCGCTGGCCGCGGCTCACCAGCGTGTCGGTGATCATCGCCGCCTCGCGCGCCTAGCCGGCGCGGGCATCAACGAGCGACTGCAGCTCGGCGAAGAACTTCGCGCGCAGGGCCGCCGTGGTGTAGTTCTCGAGGTAGCTCTGCAGCCCCTGCGCGCCGATCCGCTCCCGCATCTCGGCCGAGGACAGCAGCGGCTCGAGCGCGTCGGCGAGGTCCTCGGGGCGGCCGCTGCGGGCGAGCACGCCCGTGACGCCGCTGTGCACGAACTCGGCGGGTCCGCCGGAGTTGACGGCCACGACCGCGACGCCGCGCGCCATGCCCTCGAGTATCACGATCCCGAACGGCTCGGGATCGGAGGCGTTGACGACGACGTCCATCCGCTGGATGTAGGGGCCGGCGTCCGGCACCTCGCCGGTCATCGTGACGGCGTCGTCGATCCCGAGCTCCCGCGCGAGCGGCTCGAGCGAGGCCGCATACTCGGGCGAGAGCCCCCAGGAGTCCCCTCCGACGATCAGCAGATGCATCTCGCGCCCGCGGCCGCGCAGGATCGCCTGTGCGCGCATCAGCTCATCCTGCCCCTTCCACGGCTGCAGGCGCCCGACGAGCCCGACGATCGGGACATCGGCAGGCAGCTCGATGTCGGCCGGCTCCGAGCCCGGCTCCGGCGGCGGCGAACCCGCATTCACGACGAACGTGCGGCGCCTCGGGCGCAGCGTCGCCTGCTGGTCCGCCGACGCTTTGGAGTAGCAGCCGATCGCGATCGCGGGAAGCACGGTCGCGCCGCCGTCCAGCCAGTCGTGCTTGGGGATCGCCTGCTGCCACCAAAGCACGCGGTCCCGCATCCCCGCGAGCACGGCCGCGGGCGAGCCGTAGAACTGCATCTTCGCCGACCAGTTGAGGATCAAGTCCGGTCGCCTCGATCGCATCAGGCGGGCGAGGCGCACGACCGTCGCGAGATACCTGTGTGGCTCGCGCAGCCGGCCGGCGGGGATCACCGACACCCTGAGCCCGGCCTCGGCCAGCTCGTCGGCCCACGGCCCCCGCTCGAAGAACACGATCTCCAGCTCGTGCGGGCCCTCCGCAGCTCCCTCCAGGATGCCGTGCAGCATCGCCTCCGCGCCGCCCAGCCGCTGCGCCCACGGAACGATGATCAGGACCCGCACCCGGCTTCTCCCCCGCCTCAGGCCGGCTTGACGGCGGCGAGCGCCGCGCTCAGATGCGGGTAGCGCAGCAGCCTGGAGATCGGCCGGTCGAACACGACGAGCGCCCGCAGCGGCAGCATCATCGCCCAGGCGGCGGGCAGCCCGACGCGGGGGATCAGCCGCCGCATCAGGTTCGTCAGCTTCTGTGAGACGAAGCCGCTGACGAAGCCCTCGTCGGTCACGCGCAGACCGGCGCTCTCGGCGACCTCCCGCAGGCGCGCCTGGGAGTAGCCGTAGCGGACGTGCCAGCCATCCTCGACGGGGCTCGGGCTGGGGTCCTCGGAGTACAGCGGGTGGTGCCCGTCGAACGGCACGGTCAGCAGCAGCTGGCCTCCCGGGTCGAGCATCGCCGCGAGCGATGCGACCAGCCCCTCGTCGTCCAGGACGTGCTCGATCGTCTCGAAGCAGATGATCTGTTCGTAGCTGCCGAGCTCCGCACGGTGCTCCTCGATCTCGCGCAGGTCGAGCCGGCGGAAGTCGATCGTGCTGATGCCCACAAGCGCGGCCCTGCGTTTCGCGTCGTCCTGCTCACGCTCGGAGAAGGATGCAGCCACCACGTCGTTGCCCTGGCGCGCCGCGTAGATGCTGAACGCTCCGTTGCCGCATCCTGCGTCGAACGTCCGCACGCGGCCGGTGCGCAGGTGCCTGCGAAGCCAGAGCCATCGGTCCAGGACGCACGGATCACCATGAATCAACAGGGGGCTCCAGCCGAAAGCCCGGAGCGTGGTGTCCGACATGCCGCGAAACATACCGAACGGGCAGCGGCGCCCGCGCAGGGCGTCATCGAAACGGCCCCGGTGTGGATACGCTTGCCCGGCGCCGGCCGGTCCGCGCGCGCCAACCGGAGAACCTGCGCATGCCAGATCCACAGCCAGCGCCGCCGCGCGCGGTCGCCGATGCCCCCGAGCGGGTGGTGCTCGCGCACGATTATCTGCTGGTGATGCGGGGCGCGGAGCGCACGTTCGCCGCGATCGCGGACCTGTACACGCGGTCGGAGATCCTGACCCTCCTGTACGACGAGCAGGGCACCGGCGGACGCTTCGCGGGGCGGTCGATCACCACCTCGCCGCTGCAGCGGCTCGGGGTCGGGCAGGCCGGCTTCAGGCGTCTGCTGCCGCTGTACCCGATCGCGGCGCAGCGGATGCGCTCGCCCGCGGGCGACGTGCTGCTCAGCAGCAGCAGCGCGTTCGCGCACGGGATCCACGCCCCCGCGGGGGCGATCCACGTCTGCTACTGCCATGCCCCCTTCAGATACGCCTGGTATGAGCAGGAGCGGGCGATGAGCGAGACGCCGGCGATCCTTCGCGGCCCGCTGCGCCTGCAGCTGAAGCGGATGCGCAGGTGGGACGTGTCGGCGAGCGGCAGGGTCGACCTGTACATCGCCAACTCCCGGCTGACCCGGGACCGCATCAGGCTCTTCTATGGGCGCGACGCTCCGATCGTTCACCCGCCTGTGGAAACGCACCGCTTCAGTCCCCGCGAGCCGGGTGAGCACCTGCTGGTGGTCTCCGAGCTGGTGCGCCACAAGCGCGTGCATGTCGCCCTGGAGGCGGCGCGGCGCGCGGGGGTGCCGATCCGGATCGTCGGCAGCGGCCCGGAGCACGACGCGCTCGCGCGTGAATACCCCGAGGCCGAGTTCCTCGGCCGCGCCTCCGACGAGCGGATCGCCGAGCTCTACGGCAGCGCCCGCGCCGTGATCGTCCCGAGCCGCGAGGAGTTCGGGATCACGGCGGTGGAGGCCCAGGCCGCCGGCAGGCCCGTGATCGCGGCGGCCGAGGGCGGCGCGCTGGAGACAGTGATCGACGGCGAGACGGGAATCCTCGCAACGCTCGATGACCCGTCGTCGTTCGCGCAGGCAATCGGGCGTCTGGACGAGCTCGGCTTCGCCGCTGAGCGCGCCGTCGCCAACGCGGAGCACTTCTCCGTGCGGGCCTTCCACACGCGCCTGGCCGCCCAGGTGACCGAGGCTCTGGGCTCCGATATGACCCCGCGGTCGCTGCGATAGCTCTGCTGTAGGGTCCGCGGGCATGGCCACCAGATCGCTGCACATCGCGTGGCTTGGGCCCGCCCCGGGTGAGGACGGGGGCGTCCCGGGGGTGGGTTGTGACCTGCTCGACGGCCTCGCCCGGCTGGGGCACAGGATCGACTGTTTCTTCCCGTCCTCGGGCCAGCGTATCCCCGCGCGGCTCGAGGGCAACGAGAACATCAGCTTCACGTGGGGCACCAGCGAGTGGCGCTGGGACCGGTGGTACAGCCGAACGAAGATGATGGCGTTCGCGAGCGGCATGGTCGCCAGGGGCCTGGCCTCGGTGCGGCTGCGCACGCTGGTCCAGGAACGCCATGCGCGCGACCCGTTCGACGTGATCTACCAGTTCTCGAGCATCGAGAGCCCGGCGGTGCCGCCGCGCCTCACGCGCACGGTCCCGCTCGTGATCCACCCGGAGACGCACGCCGCGGGCGAGCTTCGCTCGATGCTCGCCGAGCGCCGCCTGGCGCTGAGATGCGGGTCGCCGTGGCGCTATGGCGCGATCATCTCGATCATGGCCGCGCGGACCGTGACGCAGGCGCTGCGCATCCGCCGTGCGTCCCTGCTGGTCTGCATCAGCGGCGTGTTCCGCGACCACATGGTCCACGACTACCGCTTCCCGGCATCAAGGACGGTGGTCGTCCCCAACCCCGTGCGTCTGTCGCGCTTTCAGGTGACGGGCCCCCGGACCGGCGAGCAGCCGACGGTGCTCGTGCTGGGCCGGATCGCGGCGCGCAAGGGCCTTGACGACGTGGTGGCCGTCGCGAAGCTGCTCCGCGAGCGGTCAGTTGCCGTGCGGATCAGGATCGTGGGCGGCCCGAGCCTGTGGTCGGACTACACCCCCCTGCTCAGCGAGCTGCCGCCCGAGACCGCCGAATACGCGGGCCCGGTGCCGCCGGAGGAGGTGCCCGGCGAGATCGCCTCTAGCGCGATGCTGCTGCAGGCGAGCCGGTATGAGCCGTTCGCCCTGACGATCGGCGAGGCGCTCGCCTGCGGCGTCCCTGTCGTCGGCACCACCGAGGTCGGCGCGATCGAGAGCGTCGAGCGCGATGTCGCCGCCGCCGTGCCGCCGGGCGACCCCGAGGCGATGGCCGGGGCGATCACGCGGATGCTCGAGCGCGGCGCCCTGGAACCGGCCGAGGTCAGCGCGCGGGCGCGCTCGGAGGCCGAGCGGCTGTTCGCTCCGCCCGTCGTCTGCGAGCAGATCTCCGGCGCACTTCTCGCTCTCACCGCCACGGGCGCGGAGCGGGCCGCCCCGGCCGCCTAGCTGATCTCGCGGATCCAGCCTGTCCCGCCGGCCATGATCTGCCGGTAGATCCTCTCTGAGAGCTCCACGTTTTCCCGTTCGACGGCGCGTTCCCACGCGAGCCACCGGCGGCGGTTCAGGAGCCGCACGCCGGCACCGATCCCCGGGGCGCCGGACAGCGGCAGCGGCGACGGCGCGCCCTGGCGGTCGACGGGGCTGAGCTCGCCCGTGCGGAATCCCGCGCCGTGGTGGTAGATCACCTCGCCGTAGATCGCGAACCACAGCGGATCGAGCTGATGGTGGTTTGAGCGCAGGACCTGAACCCATGGCGTCCCTGAGAGTTCGAGCCTGCGCAGCAGGTTGCCGCCGACGTCCGTCGTCGGTTTGCCGCGCGCGCCGATCCACGTCGGCCCGGCCGTCCAGTCGCCGGGCAGGTCGAGCCACGTTCCGAGCGTGGTCACGCAGAAGCACGGGTGGGGCTGGGGCTCGTCGACGTTCTCAGCCCTCCTGACCGCGACGAGCGGCGCCTTCGCAAGGCTCTCCTGGATCAGCGGCATCGGGTCGGCGATCGGGAACGCGTCGCCGTCGAGGAACATGATCAGGTCATCGCGCGAGGCCTCCTGCGCGATCTCCATCGCCATGTGGTTCAGCTTGCCGGCGTGTGAGCCGCGCTGGTCCAGGATGCGGTCGAAGTGACTCGCGTACGACGGATCGATGTCCTGCAGCGACGACCAGATCTGCATCGGGACGCCGATGTTCTCCCGCAGGTACCTCGTCTGCACCTCGACCCACTTCGGGGACTTGTAGTGCACGGTGGCTATGTAGAGCACTTGAGCGGGACCCCGTTCAGGATGTCGTGGAGTGGCGCTCGCGGCGCTGGAAGGCCGCGGCGGCGGGTTCCCGCCTGCCCGCTCGATGATATCCGAGGCCCCGAGCGCCGAGCGGGGGTCGCCCGCCCGCGCCGGCGGCGCGCCGTGGACACGTGTCCAGTGTGCGGGCGGCGAGGCTCAAGCTTGCGCGCCGGCTGCCGATGGGTGCTCGAACGCCCCCTCGGTCAAACGGAGAAAGCTGATGCTCCTGATCCTCATCCCCGCAGCCTGGCTCTCGATCTCGATCATGATCCTCGCCGTGTGCGTGATGGCATCGCGCGGAGATGAAGCGATCGCTCTCGCGCGCAGCGCGTCTATGCCGATCCGCGCACACCGTGGCAGGGTCAGGCAGGGAGAGCGGGGCCGCGAGTTCGCTACAGCCCGCGGCGAGCGAGCACGTGGGGCAAGGTGCGCAGCAGGATCTTGACGTCGGTCCACAGGGACCAGTTCGCGACATACAGGTAGTCGATCGCGACCATCTCCTTGAGCGGCACGCGGGACGGCCCGAGGATCTGCCACGGCCCGGTCATGCCGGGTGTGAGCTCCAGGCGCCTGCGGTGCCAGCCCTCGACGCGCTGGTCCTCGTCGACGACGAGCGGGCGCGGGCCGACGAGGCTCATCTCGCCGCGGAGGATGTTGAAGAGCTGAGGGAGCTCGTCGAGCGCGCTCTTGCGCAGCAGCCGCCCGACGCGCGTGATGCGAGGGTCCTCGGCGATCTTGAAGAGTCCCTCCTTGGCCTCGTTGCGGTGGCGCAGCGAGTCCTTCATCTCCTCGGCGTTCGGGACCATCGTGCGGAACTTGATCATCTGGAAGCGGCGCCCGTAGCGACCGACGCGCATCTGGCGGAAGAAGACCGGGCCGCGGCTGTCGAGCTTCACGGCGATCGCGATCATGATCAGCAGCGGCGAGACGGCGAGCAGGCCCAGCGAGGCGCCGAACACATCGAAGGCGCGTTTGAAGGCTGCGGAGGAGCGGGTCAGGTCAAATCGCCTGACGCCCATCACTGTCACGCCGTGAAGGTCGTCGAACTCGACCGATGAGCCGACCACCTCGAGCAGGCGCGGCAGGACGCTGACGCGGACGCCGACGGCCTTCAGGGTGCGGACCAGGTTGAGCATCTCGCCGGCGTCGGCGCTGCGGGGCGCGATGATCGCGCGGTGCACGTCCAGGCTCTGTGCGAGCTCGCGGATCTCGACGAGCCTGGGTTCGGAGAACGCGTCGGTCGACCATGGCGCGACCTTGTCGAGGTCGAGGTGCGCGACGACCTGGGCCTTGACGCCGCCGTGCCCTGTGAGCTTCGCGCGGATCGTCTCGGCGGAGAGCTCGTCGCCGATGAACAGGCAGCGCTCGGTCGGTGCGACGCGCAGCGCGAGGGCGCGGGCCACAGCCCGGCCGATCAGCAGCAGTGCGGCGAGCACGACCCACAGGAACATGACCTCGCGGCGGTCAAGTTGGCCGTGCACGATCAGACCTCCCACGAGCCACGCCGCGAGCGCACCGAAGGTGGCGAGCTGGAGCAGCTTCGGGGCCTCGTCGAGGGTCGTCTTGCGGAGCAGCGTCTCGTCGCGGTCATAGAGACCGGTGAGCTTCGCGACGACGACGAGGATCGGGATGCCGGCGAGGGCTGCCCACGTCAGGTGCAGCGGCCGGCCGGCGAGGGCGACCGTGAGGATGAACGCGGCGGAGATCGCGATCACGTCGGCAACGAGGAGCGTGCGGCGGAAGATCGCGTCCCGACGCATGCACGCAGCGGGGCCGCGCACGTCCGACAGCGAGGGCGCGAGCCCGCGCTTGACCGAACCTGCTGCTACTCCCCTTCTTGCCTCAACGCCGCCCCATGGAACACCGCTTTCGGTGCCCCTCCCAGTCTCGACGCTCATAAGGCCTCCCGCCTCCTTGCTCGCCACACCTGCCCCATGTTGATCGCCGCGACCCGAACAAATGTCGAGATCCGGTGACCTCCCTCAATCGAATCCGATCATAGGCCGGACGCCGAGATAAAGCAAGCACCGACCGCAACTCGTCGTGCGCGCATGCCTCCGACCGGCTAGCAAGCCATCCAGCGGCTCGGTGAGCAAGCTCACGCAGCGCCCCGTCCGCGGGGAGGATTATGGTCGGTAGTAGCAAAGAACACGAGGAAGGCGCAGGTGATGGGCCCGCGACGAGGGGGAGCGGAGATGCCGATTGTCCTGATTCCCGCAGCTTGGCTGGCAGTGCTCATTCTCATGATCGCGATTTGCCGCGCCGCGGCCAGGGCGGACGGCGCTTCGAGCGCCCGCATTCCCCCCGAGGACGGAGAGATCCTCGCCGGCCTCGGACCGGCGGCCCTCGCAGAGCCGGAACGGGCCTCCCAGGAAGTCGGCGCAGCTGCGGCGAGTGCACCCCACCGGCGCTTCGTGCAGGGCCGCGTCCCCACCGGGCGCGGCCGCGGCGCCGGCTGCTGAGCGGCCGCCTGATCCTTAAACACCCGGGCCGCCCCATCCTTGGGGCGGCCCGTGTCCCGCTGGAGCTGCGGCTCGCGCCGCAGCCTCAGACCGTTACCTCAGTTGGCCACCAGGGCCGCGCCCTTCTGGGCGATCTTGACGAGGTTTTTCGGAAGCGGTTCGTAGTCCTGGTTGACGAGCTCCGACTGGCCACCTTCGGCGCCGGTCGAGACCTCGAACTGAAGGTAGTTGTTGGCGGTGATCGCCTCACCTTCAGAGGTGCCAGGGTACGCGCTGTACTTGCTCAGACCCATGTCGTAAGTCAGGCCGCAGATCGGGTAGTTGGCCTGCTTGACTTCGGTCGTCACTTCGTTCCAGGTCAGGCCCGTCGTCTTCGGCGGGAATTTCGTTCCTGAACCGTTCGTGTACTTCTCCTTCGCGCAGTTGGCGCTTGCTTTGGCTTCAGCGTCGCCGTTGGTCGACGGGTCGGCTGATTTGATGCCTTTAGCAGCGACACCCGGTTTACCGTTGTTTTCGATGTCGAGCCAGAATTTGGCCGTGTTCGGACCACCGGATTTGGCGGCCTGGCTGAACGAGCCGTTTTTGCGGACGTCGACGAGGCTGGCGTAGCCGATGCTGCTCGGCGTCGCGGCGACCTTTGCCACGAGTTCGCCACCACCAGCTGCGGCCGGGCGGACGACTGCAACGCTGCCGGCGGGCCATTCGGTTTCGTTGGCCACGCCTTCTGCGATTTCCTTCCAGTCCTTCGTGTTCCCAAGGTTGGTCAGGAACGGAGTGCTGCTGGTCAGCGACAGGTACTTCTTGAAGATGTGGCTCGTACCTGACTGGTCCTTGCGGACTACGCGGGTGATCTGGGTCCCCGTCACGCAGCCTTCGCCTGTGATTTTGTCACCGCTTTTGTTGCTGGCTTCAGCCGTGAGCACTTCGGCCCAGGTGTTGATCGTGCCGCGGTAGATCTTCTCCAGGGTCACGTTCGACACTGCGAGCTGGCCCGGGTGCTGCGTGCTCGTGGCGACACAACCGGCGGGCAGGTTGACGGGGACGGCGATTGCGACCTGGAGCACCGGAATCGTCTGGACGGTTTCGGCGGTTTTGGTCGTCTGGTTGCCTTCGATTTCGGCTTTCTCGGTCGGGTCGACAGGTTCGTCGGTCGCGACGAAGCCGTACGTGCCGGCTTCAAACGCGTGGGCGTTGACGCCCCACTTTTCAAGACCGGCGCCTGAGCCGACCGATTCGTAGGTCAACGTCGGTTTGCCTTTGGAGCCCTGCGTGCCATTGCAGGCCTTGGGGTCGGCCGACAGGTTGAATTTCAGGTTCCAGATTTCCAGCTGGACTGCCTTCTGCGTGGACGCGCCGGCGCCCTTGGTGTTGCCGCCCGAACAGCTTTCGGGGCCGGCTGCACTGGCGGCACCTGGTGCCGCAAGCGCCGCAGCGGCTGCGGCGGAAAGCACGCACGCCGAGACTGCGCGGCGTACAGAGAATGAACGCATTAGTGGACTACCTCCGTGGGGTTGCAGATTCCCTTGCATGTTTCGCGGGACGCCTTGTCACGCAGGATCAGAGTCCCATGTGTCCACGATCACGAGGTTACGACGATGTTCCGAGCCTGTTACGCGCTTGTTACCGCTCCGGAGCGG
>Ga0075029_100001270_pt1 | contig 14530 bp, 11 predicted proteins | sample LitLauG_LLR_2013_FD_71391 | JGI IMG/M metagenome (GOLD analysis project Ga0075029, IMG submission 71391) | Freshwater sediment microbial communities from North America - Little Laurel Run_MetaG_LLR_2013 | ecosystem: Environmental > Aquatic > Freshwater > Creek > Sediment | place: USA...
GAAAGCACCTTGCGGACGGCGCGCACCAGTTCCTCCGGGGCGCTCTGTTTGTTGAGATATCCAGCCGCGCCGGACTTCAGGGCCCGCACCGCGTAAAGGGACTCGGGATGCATGCTGAGCACCAGTACAGGGGGATTGTGGCCGGGTCGCAACTGTTTCAGAAGGTCCAGCCCGTTCCTGCCAGGCATCGAAACATCCAACACCAGCAGGTCCCAATTCTCGCGCGCCATCCGGTCAAGCACCTCTTGTGCATCCTGGGCCTCACCGCAAGCCACGTTGCTAAACGCCTCGGCGAGAATCCTCGCCAAGCCCTTTCGCACAACGGCGTGATCGTCCGCGATCAGTATTTTCAATTGTCGGTACCTTTCTGTCTGGAGATGGGGACCCGCAGGGACACCGATGTTCCCTTGCTGCGGAGCCCCCGGATGGATAGCTCACCATTCACTTGCAAAGCGCGCTCACGCATTCCCAGCAGCCCCAGCGACCCTCGGGCCATGATTTGCTGTTGCGTGATGCCCTTCCCGTTATCTCGTACGTTCAACACCAGGTGGCCGTTCTCTTGTTTGATTCCAACCCGGACCGCACTGGCATTCGCATGTCGTGCAATGTTGGTCAGCACTTCCTGGAAAATCCGAAAGACCTGCGTGGAGCAGTCAGGCTCCAGGGGTACATCCTCGTCGGGCCGGCGGATGGCGCAGCGGATCCTGGTGCGAGACTGGAACTCCTGAAGCTGCCACTCGATGGCGGAGGCGATTCCGAGGTCGTCCAATATGCTGGGCCGCAGTTCCGCCGAAATTCTCCGCACCGATTGGATGGCTGAGTCTACCAGACCGATCGCGGATTCGATATTCCGCGCCGCTTCCTGACGGGCTCCTTTGCCTTTCAGATCCTTCGCGATATGAAACAGGTCTATTTTCAAGGCGGTCAAGTGTTGTCCCATTTCATCGTGAATATCGCGGGCGATCCGGGCCCGTTCCGTTTCCCGTAAGGACTGATTGTGGGTGGCCAGTTGGCGCAACTGCTCCCCTGAGGCTTTCAGGTGTTCCTCAGCCTGTTTCTGTTCGGTGACATCGACGGCGACGCCCGCATACCCAATCAGCAGGCCCCGTCGGTCCCGAACGGCCGTCACGGTCAGCACAGCGGGAAAAGTGGTCCCGTCCCGGCGCAGCAGAGGAAGCTCGCCTTCGAAATATCCGGTCTTCAGGACCGCCCCGATCACTTGCTCGTACCGGCCCCGGTTGGGCGGTGGGATCGTAACCTCCCGGATGTTCTTTCCCAGCACCTCTTCCGGTGTCCAATGGCAAAGTTTCGAGGCAAAGCTGTTCCAGTAGATGATCCGCCCCTCCATATCGAGCGCGATGACCGCACTCCGCAGATGATCGAGGAGAGAGGTGCGCAACAGGGCCTGCTGATCCGCCCGTTTGAGTTCGGTTATGTCCTGGGCGGTGATGACGATGCCGCCGATCTCGGGATTGTCGAGCTGATTCTTGCCCACGCCTGCCAGTAAACGCCACGTTCCGTTCTTGTGCCGGACTCGAAACTCGTCGGTTTCCGAAGCGTCGGGCCTTTCCCCGCTGGCCCGGACGAGGGCGAGAATTTTTGGACGATCCTCGGGGTGAAGCAGACTGAAGGCGTCTCGGACCAGCAATTCCTCAGGCAGGTAGCCCAGCAGATTCTGAATAGTGGGGTTGACGTACCGGATGGTTCCGTCCCGATCCAGAACCAACAGAATGTCCTGAACGTTTTCAATTAGGGCGCGAAACCTCTCTTCGCTGCGCTTCAGCGCCGCCTTGGCCCGTTGAGCCTCAGTGATGTCGCGAAAAACAACAGTGGCGCCATCCGGGGCCCCATCAGGACCCAACCTCGGCCAAGCGCGGACGGCCACCCAGAAGCCTTCGGGCACGTCCGGGTAGCGCACGAACAACACGGTCTCCGGCGTAGTCTCTCCTCGCATGGCTCGAGTGATCGGCAGTTGATCCGGGGGACACAAGGTGGTCGTATCGGGCAAGTAACAACGGCTGTACTCCGCCCATTGAGTAACATTGGTTTGGGCCGGATCCATCCGCAAGACGCGCACGGCGGCAGCGTTGAAGGCAAGAGGCTTACCGTTCCGATCGACGGCGAGCACAGCCTCGACCGTCTGGTCGAGAAGGTTCTGAAGAAGCTCCGCCCGTAGGCTCGCTGCCTTCAGCGTAGCCGCCCCCATACCGTTTTTAACTCCCGCACGACTTATATTCGGACCGCGTAGGAACTTCGCTCCGAAATCTACATCAGGATAACAGGAAGTCGACCAAAATCTCACATTGAGATAAACAAAATCGCCGGGGGAAGTACTAGAACGGTGGATGCCTGCACTGAACCGGTCGGCCCGGCCAGATTGGTCGCGAAGGCATTCACGTACCGCTCCATTTTCTTTGAGATTTTCGGGTATTTTTATATACATTTATTTCTACGAACTTCTATTTTGAGCGGTTCGACCATTGGGTTGCAGCTTGCCTGGTCCCGATGGTGGTCTGGATCCTGCTCAGCGGACTGGACGACCTGTTCATCAGCCTGGTGTATTTCCTGAGCCGGGCGCGGCCTTTTCCGTGGCCTGACGGTTCCGAATTGCAGGCAGCGCCGGAGCGACGCATCGCCATCTTCGTGCCGCTTTGGCACGAGCACGAAGTCATCGGCGAGATGCTGGACCACAATCTCGCGGGTATTCGGTACGCCAATTACGACATCTTTGTGGGAGTGTACCCCAACGACCTGCCGACGGTCCGAGCGGTCAACGAAGCGGCTGGCCGGCATCCCCGCGTACACGTCGCCCAATGTCCCCACAGTGGTCCTACCTCGAAGGGCGATTGCCTCAATTGGATCTATCGCCGCATGAAGGAGTTCGAACAAGAGGAGAGTGTACACTTCGGACTGGTGGTGACGCACGATGCCGAAGACTGGGTTCACGCCGATTCGCTGCGCCTGATCAATTGGTTTTCGCGGGATTATGAGATGGTCCAGATTCCGGTCCTCCCTCTGCCCACGCATCCGGCCGAGGTGACCCACGGGCTCTACTGCGACGAATTCGCCGAGTACCAGAGCAAGGACATCCCGGTGAGACAACGGCTGGGTGGGTTTTTGCCCTCGAATGGGGTGGGTACCGGATTTGACCGGGCCGCCCTGGAACGTCTGGCAGCCAACCGCAAAGGCAAGATGTTCGACCCCGAATGCCTCACCGAGGACTATGAAATGGGGTTCCTGCTCCACGCCCAAGGCTGCCGCCAGATCTTCGTGCCGCTTCGTTTCGGCGGCTCTGGGTTCGTAGCCACGCGCGAGTACTTTCCACGCCGGTTCCGCACCTCGGTGAGGCAGCGCAGCCGCTGGGTGGCCGGGATTACGCTTCAGGGTTGGCAGCACCACGGCTGGCGCGGACCTTGGCGGCAGATTTACTGGTTCTGGAGGGACCGGAAAGGGTTGGCAGGGAACCTGCTTTCGCCGGTTGCCAACCTGTTTTGCGTCTACGGAACGGGGTCCTACATGCTCAGCGAGTGGGCCGGCACGGCTTGGCATCTGGGCACGCAGATACCGGCGTGGGTGTCGGGCGCCTGTTGCTGCACTCTCTGGATATCGCTGGTGCAAGCCGGCGTGCGGATGCATGCCAGCGCTCTGGTGTATGGCTGGCGGTTCGCTCTTGCCGTGCCGGTGCGAATCCTCTGGGGTAACCTGGTAAACTCCGCGGCGACGGCGGCGGCGTTGCGCCAGTTCCTGGAAGCCACGGTCCGGGGGCGCCGGCTGGCCTGGCGCAAGACGGAACACGTATACCCGGTGGCGCAGTTCCGCCAGGCGGTGGCCGCGACCCTCCTGGGTCGCGAGTAAGGACAGGCGAGGCGCCTATCCCACCAGCGGCAAAATCACCCGGTCCAGGTCGGCATCGTCCCACGTGGTGAGTTGCACGTTGCGGTGAGCGCTCCACCGTTCGGTGTGGCTCACGCTCTCGCCGGGCGCCAGATTCGTAAGGGGTCCGAGCGTTTCTAACTCCAGAATGTCGGCGTTGGTGAAGGTCTCGAAGGAGCAGCCGTAGTCGGGATAACCTGCGGGGTCGCCCACGGCCTGGTACCGCTTCACAAATAGCTCGCCGTTCAGCAGGTAGGCTCCCCAGGTCTGGGGGTGGAAACTGCCGAGTTTTTGGGGGACCGGGTCGTTCGGGTCCTGCCGCAGGGCCAGGTACCTCTTGGACAGCCGCCACCGTGGATCGCCCAGGTCGGTGAAGGCCCACATCACCAGGGGGTTGGTAGGCGCCAGCATTTCCGGGTGCGTGCCCCGGGGCGGGAAGCCGTGAATCCCGGTACCGGACGGCGCAAACATCGTCAATGCCCACGGGGCCAAACGGTACGGCTCGGCGCTGGCATTGCGGAGCCGGTGAATCACCTCGACGCCGGTTCCGGAAGACGCCATCTTCACCGCGATCTGCTTCTCGATTCCGGTGAGGGGCTCGACCGGCTGCGTGGCGGTAAGGACATCGCCGCGCACCTCGACGTGCACTGGCCCATTTTCCGGGGCGTAGCTCTTCACGGGATCCTCCGGGGCGATCCAGATACGGTGACCTCCGCGGGGTACCCAATTGGCTTCCCCCGATTTGCCGAGCTGATCCAGAAACTCCTTGAAGAAGTTCTGGCCCCCCACGAAACCGTACCGCATGATGCGCGGACCGATATCGGAAGTGATGACAGCCTCGACTTCGCCGTTCGAAATGCGGTAACTGTTGGCCCAGCCCTGATAGTTGGTTTTCTCGATGAACATGACATGCCAGCTTAGCGCACGTGCGTGATATGGTGTCCTTGATGACCGTGAAGTGTTTGTTCGTTCTGCTGGCCGCGGCTCCGGCATTGTTTGCGCAAGGCATCGAGGGCACGGTTTCCAGTTCGCTGGGCGGTGCTCCCATCGACGGGGTCACGGTCACCATCGAACAAGGTGGCAAGACCGCTTACCAGGCAACTACGGATGCCGCGGGCGCATTCCGGATCGAAGGCGTTAAGGACGGTAACTTCACGGCGCGGTTCAGCAAGCCGGGATTCCAGGCGCCCGGCCGGGACGCCCCCGTGCGCAAGCCGTTTCGCGTGTTGGCCGGCGGCGATCCGGTGCGACTGCTGGCGCAAATGACACCGCTCGGCAAAGTCTCCGGGCGGGTGCTGGATGGGGATGGCCATCCGGTGGCCGGCGCCGATGTCGAATTGCTATTCGCCAACAGCTTCGCCGGTCATACGGAGAGCACTAAAGAGGACGGCAGCTTCTCGTTCGCTAACGTCGAGCCGGGCAGCTATCACCTGAACGCGCGGCCTCGCGGCAAGATCGAGCCGCCGGCGCCGGTAGGCGATCAGGTTCGCGGATGGGCCCGCACGTATTACCCAGGCGCGTTGGACCAGGCGGGCGCTGGCCGGATCGTGGTACGGCCAGGCGCGGAACTGCCAGGGCACGACATCCGGTTGATCGCAGTGCCTATGCACTCGCTGCGCGGCCGGGTGCTCGATCCCAAGGGGGACCCGGCGGCGAAGATCGTCGTGAGGCTGGCGGCAGCGGATGAGATCCAGCCAGAGGAGCTACAGGCGGTTTCCGGCCCGGATGGCCGGTTTGAGTTTCGGGGAGTTCACGATGGCTCCTGGCGCTTATTCGCGGAAACGGAAACCGGCGGCGTCAAACTGCACGCCTTTGCGGCGCCCGAGATGCTGGGCCACGATCTGGATCGTCGGGATCTGCGTTTGAGTTCGTCGTTCACGGTTCGCGGCCGGGTGGAGTTGGAGACGGCGGGAGGCTCGCAGGGCAAACGGCCGCAGGTGGGTGTGGTGCTCTTTCCGGCGGGTGGAGGGCCAGTGTACGGGCAGGGCAGCACCGACGACGAGGGCAACTTCCGGATCGAGGGCGTTTTCGAAGGGGCCTACGGGGTGAAGGCAATTGGCGCCGAAGGCACAGACAGCTACTACCTGGCCTCCGTAGTGCTTGGCGAACACGAGGTTCTGGCGCAGACAGTCGACCTGGTTTCCGGCTCGCTGCCCTTGCGGATCGTGTACCGGTCGAACGGTGGCGCGGTTCGCGGCACGGTGGAGGATTGCGCCGGCGCAGAAGTAGTGCTGGTGCCGCAAGACTCCGGCTTGCGGCAGGTCGAGTTTATCCGGAGGGCCACCTGCAGCGAAGGCGGGCGCTACCAGATCTCCCAGGTCCGGCCCGGTGATTACTATGCGTTTGCCTTCGACGATGCGCCGGTTACGTTGGACGCGATCTCACGCATTGCTCAGGCTCTAGTCAATCAGGCTGTCAACGTCACGGTGCGGCTAGGGGAAGCCGTCAGCGCGGATCTCAAGGTGGCAAGGTAGCGTATGCTTTAGCTTGGTGTGTCGAGCAGTGATGTGAATTCAGGGGGTGTGAGTCCCCTATGGACCGTTATGACCGGAACCATCCGTCTAGGCAAGGGTGCCCGTCGCGAGGCGGGATCTGAAGAAAGCCGATGACGAAATCTCGGATGCGACGTAGAGGAAGCGGATACAAGGCCAGGGTGGTGTGGGTAACCCGGCCAGGGACGGGGATGCCCGATGGTCATGCGGAAACGCCATGCGGGTAGATCCGACGCATCCGGGAGAAGAAGGCACGTCTTACCTCGAGAGGTCTCTCATTCCGTCCAGAGCATCGGACTACCGCACGGGCAACCGGACGGGAAGGGGTGGGAGAAGTCAGCAGAGGCCATAGTAGCTCTACCGGGCGAAGGGCCGAATCTTCCAATGCAAGGAGCAGGCGGTCAAGTTCGATGAACGCGGAGCAGCAGCAAGGTGCAGGACACCTCGGCGACGGCGGCACGGGCGGAACCCGTGTCTCCGCAGCCGCACGGCCGCAAACGTTCACGGCACTGGACCCGCAGCGAGCCTTGACGGATCAACTGATGGAGCAGGTATGCGACCCTAAGAATCTGGTTCAGGCGTACCGGCGGGTACGCGCCAATAAGGGCAAGCCAGGCGTGGACGGAATGACCGTCCACGAACTGGCCGACTGGCTTCGGCAAAATCATGCGGCGCTGACGGCTTCGCTACGGGACGGGACCTACCGGCCTCAACTAGTACGCGGAGTGCAGATACCGAAGCCGGGAGGAGGACAGCGCCAGTTGGGTATTCCGGTGGCTGTGGATCGCCTCGTACAACAGGCGATACTGCCAGTGCTGAATCCCATTCTCGATCCCACCTTTTCCAACTCCAGCTATGGCTCCGACCTGGACGAGACCCGCATATGGCCTTGGAACAGGCACGGAAGTACGTAGCCCAGGAGGGGCGCGAGATCGTCGTGGACCTCGACTTGGAGAAATTCTTGGATACGGCTTCATACCGCCCCCTTGTTCATGAAAATTATTCGAATAGGTCCGGTTCTTGATCGACCACTTTGATTCGCAAGCCTTTACGCCGACCCTCCCTTACCAGAACGGCTTCGAGCTCGCCACGCTTGACACGCTGCAACACCGTTTGCCGCGACACGCCCAGTTTCAGGGTCGTTTCCAGCATCGGCAGATACTCCGGCGGAGCGTCCTTCGCAATGCGCGCCCGCAATTCATCGTTGATGCGAATTTGCCACGGTGCGCCGGGAGTGACTTGTTCACCGGCAATGAAACCATCGTTCAGCCATCGGTGAATCGTGGATGTATTCATGCCCAAAATCTTCGCCGCCTGACGGATCGAAACCAGTTCTCCGTCGGGCGGTTGAGCCGGCGGCTGGTACCGTGGGATGTCGCGATAACGGCGCAGGCTGCCGACTTGGTTGGCGGTGAAGCGTTCGCCAGTGGCAGTCTTGCGACCTTGGCGGTTTAGAATGCCGGCGATGATTTCATCGGGATAAAGAGGGGCCAGGCGGCGCAGCAGTGAGATGGTGTCTTCGTCAGTGCGCGGACCCATTGGCCGGAAGCGTGGCACAGGAACATCCAGCAGGGTGATGACGCCGCCGCGCCAGCGTAGAGTCAGGTGCGCCATGCCTTCGGCTCGCTTCAAATCGAAGATCACTTCCTCCAGTAACGTGCGAAAGAGTTCTTTGCGATCGCGATCCGTGATTGTGGGCGCCGCCCAGATTTGACGAATATCGGAGCCGAGAATCTGAAGCTGTTTAAGCTGCTCGGGGCCAAGCGGGTTGGGCCGTTGTTGCTCACGGCGACGCAACTCAGCCTCGGCGGCGGCCAGATCGCGCAGGCGCTTCTCCCATTCGGTCTCCAGGCCGCGAGCCACTAATCGATTTTCGGGCTCCACGGTCCGATATTGGCGTTCGGCCCGCTCCGCCTGGTAGCGCGCCCGCTCCACTTCTAACCGCCATTGCGACAGAGCCGCGTCATGGTTGGCTTGGAGTTGTTGGACAGAGAGCATGGTGGCCTCCACGGCTGCCGGCGTGACGGCTTCGAGAAAGGCGTTGGTCACGGCCTGCTCGATGGCCAGACCGCCGATGGTGAGGCAGTACTGACCGCGCCCATCCACGATATCTTTGCCAGCGCAGTGGTAACCCGGCGTCGAGTTGCGGCCGCGATAATGCGTCATTAAACGCCGGCCGCAATGGCCACAGGTGGCAATGCCCTGCAACAACGCCGAACCCTCTCTCACCGCGCCTCCCGATTGATGCGGCTTCGGCCGGGTGTTGGAGTCGAGCCGCGCCTGGTTGGCCTGAAAAGTAGCCCAATCGATGAAGCCAGGATGATGGTCTGGGATGAGAACGGCCCACTGATCCATGGGCAGATGACGCATCCGCTTCCTGACGACACCTTGTTCATTTACGTAGCGTTCGCACCGGGTCTTGCCGTAGGCGTAAGCGCCAGCATACACCGGATTGGTCAGGACGTGGTGGAGTGAGGTGTAAGTCGGAACGACCCAGCGAATCGGGCCAAGCCGGCCAGCCGGTCCATCCTGCAGTGGAAACGACAAACCTTCGGAACGGAACCAAAGCCAGACCCGGCGCGCCGAACCGAACTCGGCGAAGCGTTCGAAGACGGTGCGGATGGCGCCGGTGACGGCTTCATCCGGATGAAACAGGACTTCCCCATCCTGTTCTCCCCAAACGAAGCCTACGGGCAAACCGCGCCTCAGTTCCCCACGGGCCGCCTTGTTGCGGATGCCACCGTCGAGACGGGCACGGATGATATGCAACTCCGCTTCACTCATGGTGCCCTTCAGACCCAGCAGCAGGCGATCGTTGAACAGCGCAGGATGGTACACACCATCGTTGTCGCCAATGAGCGTGTCGGTGATACCGCAGAGCTCCAACAGGCGATACCAATCCGCATTGTTCCTTGCCAGGCGAGAAACCTCCAGTCCGAGCACAATGCCCACGTGGGCTAATGCCACCTCGCTGGTGAGGCGAGCGAAGCCGGAGCGCTTGTCGGTGCCGGAGCCGGACAGCCCGAGATCTTCATCAATGATCACCACCTGCTCCTTGGGCCAGCCCAGTTGACACGCTCTATCGGCCAAGGCGTACTGGCGGGCGGTGGATTCGCGATTATGCTCGACTTGTCCTGGCGTGGACTGACGAACGTAAATGTAGGCCGCGCGTTGCGTGTGTGAGGGTTTGATTTTGGAAGGATCAGTCATTGGTCTGCTCCTGGTTTTGGTCGCGGGTCACTTTGACAAGGAGCCGGGCCAGGGTCTCGACGACGATCCGTTTTTGCTCGTCGTCGAACTGCTCCCACAGGCACGTCTCCGGGATGCGGATGTCGGTGAAGTTCAGATTCAGTTGCGACATGGCTCTCCTGGTCTGTACCCGATGTTACTGGCACATCGGCAGTGCGGCGCAGGAGTGCATCGACGAGACCGCGGAGACGCAGCAGGTCATCCAGCGAACCGACGAGCGGAGAACCTGGTGGCGTGGAGGAGCCGGTCTTGAAGTCCGTCCAATCGGCGGGGATCAACGACTTACTCCCGTCCGGTAGAATGAGGACGAACTGCAAGCCGGCGGGCATGCGCGCCTGGCGGAGAACCTCCAGAGATTGTCCTTGGAAGGGATGATGCGGACGGGTGATCGTTACCCGCTCCGGAAAGTCCTGACGGTGGGTAGTGTGTGGTGCTTTCCTTCGACCGGGTGAATCACGATATCTTGATGTCCCGAGTCGCGCGCAGGATCGGTGACAAACGCCTGCTCCGCATCATCCGGCGCTTCTTGCAGGCCGGAATGATGCAGGATGGGGTGTGCGTTGCCCGCGACCAGGGAACCCCCACAAGGCGGACCGCTCTCCCCTTTGCTGGCTAATCTTCTGTTGGACGATCTCGACCAGGAATTGGAACGCCGGGGACATGGCTTTTGCCGTTACGCGGACGACTGCAACATCTATGTGCGGTCGTTGGCGGCCGGGCAACGAGTGATGGAATCGGTGGTGCAGTTTCTGGAAGGGAAACTCCGGTTGCGCGTCAACCGCGAAAAGAGCGCCGTCGCGGCGGTCGGGGAACGCAAGTTTCTCGGCTATCGGCTGCTTTTGAACGGTAAGCTTGGGATCGCTCCCAAGAGCATTAAACGCGCCAAGGAGAAAATCCGGCAGATCACCCGTCGGAACCGAGGCGTTAGTCTGGCGAAAGTGATCGGCGAACTCAACTTGTTTTTGGTGGGGTGGCTCGCCTACTACCGCTATGCGGCCTGTCAGGGAGAACTGCAACGCCTGGATCAGTGGATTCGGCGCAAACTGCGCTGCTATCGTCTCAAACAACGCAAGGGCGGCAAATCGGTGACGGACTTTCTCCGCCAACTCGGTGTGCCCGCCTACCAGGCAGCTCGTATTAGCTCTTCGGGGAAAGGTTGGTGGCGTTTATCCAACGCTCCCCCGGTCAAGAAAGCCCTGTCGAACGAATGGTTCTCGCAACAAGGACTCGTCTGCCTGGCTCTTCGGTATGATGCGTTACGACATTGAAGAAACCGCCGTATACGGCAAGTACGTACGGTGGTGTGGGAGGACGGGGTCGTGAGGCCCCTCCTACCCGATCGATCGCCGTCGTGCCGGGCAGGGGCACGCGGGTTGCCTTGGGGCCTGGATTTCAGCTCCGCGAACCGGCTGGCTGGCGGAAAACGAGTACAATGGGCCAATGGATGGTCAGCCAATTACGCACGCCGAAATGGTAGAGCTGTTGAGCTCTCTGAAAGCCGAACAGAGGACGGAACTTGCCGAACTGAAAGCCGAACTGAGGACGGAACTTACCGAACTAAAAGCCGAACTCAAGGCCGAAATGGCGGAGATGAAACGGGAACTCATCGACACCACTCAGGAGCAGGTTCGCGACGCCCAGACCGAGATTCTCAAAGCATTCCTACCCTATCAGGAGAGAACCAACGTCCGGTTTCGGGCCTTCGAGGCCAAGGTTTCCAACACCGAAACCGAGCTTTATGCACGCAATGGAGATCCTGGAAAAGCGGCTGGATCAGATTGAAACCAAATTGCATCTCGCTCCCCCGCCGCCTGACTCCGCTAGCCGCCCGCCAACACTCTATACTGAAAGCGATTATGCATCGCGCTGCTGGTTTGGCCGTGGTCTGCGCGCTCGGAGCGTCGTCTCTTTCCGCGCAGGCAATTCAATATATCGAGAGCCGTAAGGTTTGGCTGTTGTCCACCGGACAAAGCTCCTACGCCATGGGGGTGGGCACCGATGGGGCGCTGCGGCATCTCTACTGGGGTGCGCCGCTGTGGCGCGCCGAAGACCTGCAGACTCCCGCCGAACGCCGCGACATCTCCTCTTTCGACCCGCGCCAGATGCTGGAAGCCGAGGAATTCCCCGGCTGGGGCGGTCCGCGGTATTACGAGCCGGCGCTGAAGATCGCGCGTGAAAACGGCGATCGCGACCTGGTGCTGCGCTACCTGTCGCACCGCATCCAGCATAACGATCTGGACATCGTGCTGAAAGATCTTCGCGACCCGATCGAAGTGACGCTGCACTACCGCGTTTACGCCGACCACGGCATTCTGCGGCGCTCGGCCACCATCCGCAACGGCACGGCGAAAGCGCTCACCGTGGAGAGCGCACAATCGGCCACGTGGAACCTGCCGCCCGGCGAAGGGTATCAACTCAGCTATCTCAGCGGCCGGTGGGCCGCCGAAACGCAATTGAACCACGAGCCGATTCACGAAGGCTCAAAAGTGCTGGAGAGCCGCAAGGGCCATACCAGCCACAACTTCAACCCCTGGTTCGGTATCGACGCCGGAAACGCAACTGAAGAGAACGGCCGCGTCTGGTTCGGCGCGCTCGGCTGGAGCGGCAATTGGCGGATCACCGTGGAGCAGACCCCGTACCGGCAGGTGCGCGTCACGGGCGGGCTCAACAGCTTCGATTTCGCCTACCCGCTGAAGCCGGGCGAATCGCTGGAGACGCCGCCGTTCTATGCGGGCTTTTCTCAAAGCGGGTTCGGCGGCGCGTCGCGCACATTGCACCGGTTCGAACGCGAGCAGATTCTGCCGGGCGGCGCCACCTCGCGGCTGCGTCCGGTGCTGTACAACTCCTGGGAAGCTACCACGTTCAACGTCAACGAAGCCGGCCAAACGGCGCTGGCCGACAAGACCGCGAAGCTGGGCGTCGAACTGTTCGTGATGGACGATGGCTGGTTCGGCGCCCGCAACGACGATCACGCCGGACTGGGAGACTGGTTCGTGAATCCACAGAAGTTTCCGCAGGGCTTGAAGGGGCTCATCGACCACGTCAACGGTCTGGGCATGGATTTCGGGCTCTGGGTGGAGCCCGAAATGGTCAACGCCAACAGCGACCTGTACCGCAAGCATCCCGATTGGGTCATGAACTTCCCCGAGCGGCCGCGCAGCGAACTGCGCAACCAGATGGTGTTGAACCTGGCGCGCGACGACGTGAAGGAGTACCTGTTCGGCGTGCTGGACAAGCTGGCCAGCGAGTACAACCTGCGCTATTTCAAGTGGGACATGAACCGGTCTTTCTCGGAACCGGGATGGCCCGAAGTGGCCCCCGCCGAACAAAGAAAACTCTGGGTGCAGTACGACCGCAACCTTTACGAGATCCTGGACCGGCTGCGCGCCAAGCATCCCAAGCTGGAGATCGAGTCCTGTTCCGGCGGCGGAGGGCGCGTGGATTTGGGCATCCTGCAGCGCGTGGATGAGGTCTGGACTTCGGACAACACCGAAGCCTTCGACCGGCTGCGCATTCAGGAGGGTTTCTCTCAAGCCTACGCGCCCAAGATCATGTCGGCCTGGGTGACCGATGTCCCGAACATGAACGGGCGAAGTACGCCGCTGGCCTTCCGGTTTCTGACGGCGATGCAGGGAGCACTGGGGATCGGCGCCAACCTGAACCATTGGACAGACCAGGATTCCGCGCTCGCCACCCAGATGATCGCTCTCTACAAGCGGATCCGGCCGGCGGTCCAGACCGGTAACCTATACCGCCTGGCCTCGCCGCGGACAAACGACGTCACCGTGAACCAGTACGTGGCCGGCGATGGCAAGCTGGCGGTGGTCTTCGCGTTTCGGCATTCGCAGCAATACGATACGGCGGCGCCCACCATCCGGTTGCGCGGGCTGGACGAACGCGCGGTCTACCGGGTGGAAGCAATTGACAATAAGTTGATCGAGAAGCAACCGGAACTCAGCGGCGCGTATCTAATGGACGTGGGCCTGAACGTGAACCTGCGGGGCGATTTCGATGCGACGGCAGTGGTTCTGGAACGCCAGTAGTGTAGGCCTCCAGGCCTGCGCGGCCCTTTTCCTGGCCGCCTCGTGCGCGGCTCAACAGACGCCCGTCATTCTGATTTCCATCGACACCTTGCGCGCCGACCATCTGAGCGCGTACGGATACCGCCCGATCCACACGCCGAATATCGACTCCTTCGCGCTCCAGGGCACGCTGTTCGCCAATGCCGAGTCGCAGATTCCACTGACCCTGCCCTCGCACCTTTCGCTGTTCACGTCCACGTACCCGTTTTCCAACCAGATCGAAGAAAACGCCGAGCGCGTTCCCGATGGCGTGGTGACGCTGGCTTCGGTCTTGCGGTCTCGGGGCTACCAGACAGCCGGGTTCGTGGGCTGCGTCTTTCTGGAGCGGCAGATCGGGATTGACCATGGCTTCGACTTCTACGACAGCCCATTCCATTTCCCGGTGCTTTCGCCTCTCTCGGGCTCCATGCTGGCGGGCACCCGCCAAAACCAGTACGCGACGCGCGACCGGCGCGATGGCGCCCTGGTGACGGCGGCGGCCTCGCGCTGGCTGGCGGCCCACCGGGGTCAGCAGGTATTCGTGTTCGTGCACCTGTTCGACATGCACAAGCCCTACCACGGGCCCGCGGGCTTTCACACGACCTCGTCCATTTCGGAGTACGACACGGAACTGGAATACGTGGACCACGTAATGGGTTCGTTCCGGCAAACGCTGATCGACCAGGGCTGGTGGGACCGGTCGCTGGTGGTGCTGTTGGCGGATCACGGCGAGAGCCTGGGCGAGCACGGTGAAGATAGCCACGGCACGTTCATTTACCAGGCCACGCTGCAAGTGCCACTCATCTTTCACTGGCCTGCGCGTGCGCCAGTCCAGCCGCCACACGTGAGCCAGCC
>Ga0075029_100001272_pt1 | contig 14510 bp, 8 predicted proteins | sample LitLauG_LLR_2013_FD_71391 | JGI IMG/M metagenome (GOLD analysis project Ga0075029, IMG submission 71391) | Freshwater sediment microbial communities from North America - Little Laurel Run_MetaG_LLR_2013 | ecosystem: Environmental > Aquatic > Freshwater > Creek > Sediment | place: USA...
ACCCCGACGCCCGAGGAATGGGTATCGACACTGGCAACACCGCAACAGCCGCGGTTCGCGGAGCCGGCCGCGCCGATGCTCCGCGTCGACGAACTGGTGGCGCCGAATGCAAATCCGATCATGCGCGCCGCTGGGCCGCTGCTGCAGCTGCTCGGTCGCCTGCGCGTCGCCCTGATGCGCGCGTCGTTTGCGAGCCTGATGGAGCAGGTTGCCGACGCGGTGAAATTTTTCGAAACCGATATCCGGTCGGCGGGAATCTCGGAATATCAGGCCAACACCGCAAAATACATTCTGTGCGCGACGGCCGACGACATCGTGCAGCATATTCCGACCGAGGAGCGTCACGTCTGGACGCAATATTCGATGCTCAGCCGTTTCTTCGGCGAACGCGTCGGCGGTGTGCGGTTTTTCGAAATCCTCGATCATCTCAAGACCGACCCGCTGGTCAACTATCCGGTTCTCGAGCTGCAGCACGCGTGCATGGCTCTTGGCTTCCAGGGCATGCATCGTACCTCGGCAAACGGTCTCGCCAGCCTGCAGCTCATTCAGCGCAACCTGTATGAATTGTTGCGCCGGGTTCGGCCGAAATCCGCCGCCGACCTGTCGCCGCATTGGCGCGGTCAGGAACTGGCCAATCGTCGGCAGCGCACGCGCGTGCCGGTGTGGATGGTGGCGGCGGTCGCCGCGGCGCTGCTGACGGGAGTTTATTTCACGCTGCGGATGCTGCTGTCCGCCGGCGCCGAAAATGCCGCCGAGGTGGCGCTTGCGCTGCATCCCGCTGATCCCATCGAATTGAAACGCCGCATCATCGCACCGCCTCCGCCGCCTCCGCCGCCGCCACCGCCGGATCGCATCACCCAGCTGCAGCGGATTCGCAACGCGTTGGCGCTGGAAAAGCTCGCCTGTGTCATGACCGCGGATCAGACCGCGAGCTTCATCGTCATCCGGGTCTGTGATCTCGTCCTGTTCGAGCCGGGACGGGCCACCGTGCTCGACGCTTTCAAGCCGGTCGCGGCCCGCGTCGCAGCGACGCTGGACAAGGAACCCAAGCACATCAAGATCGTGGGTCATACCGACAATACGCCCATCAGTACCGTGCGTTTCCCTTCCAATTTCGAACTCTCGGTCGAGCGCGCGAAGGCTGTCGCGGCCGTGCTCAAGCCGGGTCTGACCGATCCGGGCCGGGTCGACATCGAAGGAAAGGGGCCGGACGTCCCGATCGCCAGCAACGCAACGCCGGAAGGCCGCGCCAGGAACCGGCGTGTCGAAATCTTTATCGAACGCAGCGAATAGCCGAGAGTGGATAAAGGCAGCATGCTTCCAAAGCGGATTCTCCAGATCGTCTTGTACGGCGTCGGGCTCGGCTCGCTGGCGGCCGTCGTGTATTTCGCCGGCCCGTTCATCGCCTTCGGCAGCTGGCGTCCGCTCGAAAACGCGATCGTTCGCAACATTGTCATTCTTCTTCTCGTGACTGGCGCAGCGGCTTTTGCCGGATTCAGTGTCTGGCGGCGCCGCAAGGGTGCGAAGCAGATCGCGGATGGCATCAGCGGTGCCGAACAGGCGGTCAATGACGAGCCTGTGCTGCAGGAGCGAATGAAGGACGCGCTCGCCACGCTGAAGACCGCAAGCGGCAACAAGTCCGGCTATCTGTATGATCTGCCCTGGTACGTCATCATCGGTCCGCCCGGCGCGGGCAAGACCACGGCACTGGTCAATTCCGGTCTGAAATTTCCGCTGGCGGGGGGGGCGACCCCTGCGGCAGTCGCGGGCGTCGGCGGCACGCGCTACTGCGATTGGTGGTTCACGGAAGAGGCCGTTCTGATCGATACGGCGGGACGCTATACGACGCAGGATTCCGATGCCAGGAGCGACAAGGAAAGCTGGTTCTCCTTTCTCGATCTGCTGAAGAAGAGCCGGCCGCGGCAGCCGATCAATGGCGTCCTCGTCGCAATCAGTGTCGAGGATATCCTGACGATGTCGCGGCAGGATCTGGCGGCGCACGCGGAAGCGATCCGCATGCGGCTGCTCGAACTGCACCAGCGGCTCAAAGTCAGTTTTCCCGTTTATGCGCTGTTCACCAAGACCGATCTGGTCGCGGGATTTACCGAGTATTTCAGCTATCTCAACGAGGCCGGCCGGCGCCAGGTCTGGGGCGCGACGTTCCAAACCGGGGACAAGAACAAGAATCTGGTTGGCGACATTCCCAACGAATTCGACCTCCTGCTGGAGCGCCTAAGCGAGGAAACCCTCGATCGGTTGCAGGACGAACCCGCTCCGCAGCATCGCGTCCAGTTGTTCGGCTTCGCGGCGCAAATGGCGCGGCTGAAGCCGCAGATCCACAATTTTCTCAACCAGATATTCGAACCCACTCGCTATCATGTCAACGCCAGCTTGCGCGGGTTCTATTTCACGTCGGGAACCCAGCAGGGAACGCCGATCGATCAATTGATCGGATCGCTGGCGCGAACCTTTGGCGCGGAAGAAGTCTCCGCCGGAGCCTATCATGGGTCTGGAAAGAGCTTCTTTCTCACTAACCTAATCACGAAGGTCATCATCGGGGAGGCCGATTGGGTCTCGACGGATCGCGGCGCGGTACGACGCGCATTGATCATCAAGACCGCTGTGCTGTCGCTGATCGGCCTCTGCGCCATCGGATTGAGCATTGCGTGGCTCACCAGCTACAAGAAGAATTCTGACTTGATCGAGCAGACCGTGAAGCTCGACGGCGAATATGCATCGGCCGGTGCGCCCCTGATCAGGCAGACGATCATCGCCGACCATGATCTCGATAAGGTGCTGCCGCTGTTGCATCGCCTGCGCAATGCGCCGGCCGGTTATGCCACCCGCAACGCGGAGGTGCCGCTGTCCGAGCGATACGGGCTCAGCCAGCACCCGCGGCTGCTGTCGGCATCGGATGCGGCGTATCATACCGCGCTCGAACGCATGTTCCGTCCGCGCATGCTGTACCGGCTGGAGGAGCAACTCGGCGCCAGGATCAGCGAGCCGGCCTTCGTCTATGAAGCGCTGAAGGTATATCTCATGCTCGGCGGGCAGCATCCGCCGGACCGAGGATTGATCAAATCCTGGATGCAGCGCGACTGGGCCGATAATCTCTATCCGGGTGCGACCAACGCGGAAGGCCGCCGCCTTCTCGAAGATCATCTGACCGCGATGTTCGATCTGGAAACCGAGCAGCCGCCCTTGGTCGAACTGGACGGCCGTCTGATCCGGGAAGCGCAGAATTCACTGGCGCGTCTCAGCGTGGCGCAGCGCGCCTACGAACTCCTGAAATCGGAAGCCCGCGCCGCCACGACGGGCGATTGGCTCGTGACGCGCAAAGGCGGACCGGACGTCTCGGTCGTTTTCGAGAGCACGGCGGGGCAGTCGCTCGACAACGTCCGCGTTCCGGCCTTCTTCACCTATAACGGCTTCCAGCAGCTGTTCATTGCGAAGCTGGGCGGCCTGTCGGAACGGATGAATCGCGACCGCTGGGTGCTCGGCGATGCAGGGCAGCAGACAGCCATCGGCCAGCAATATGACGCACTGGCCGGCGATCTCCTGAACGTTTATTCCAATGATTTTGTCACCACCTGGCGCGCTGCGCTGGGGAACCTTCGCCTGAAGAAACTGATGGCGGACAAGCCGAAATACGATGCGTTGCGCGCGCTCTCGGCGCCGACATCGCCACTGCGGCAGATCCTGGAGTCGATCCGCGACGAAACCGCGCTGACCAAGGAACGGCCAAAGCCCGCCAATGCGCCCGCGCCGACGGACGCGCTTGCGCGGCCGACGCCGGCGCTCTTCAATGCGCAGGATGGTTCGCCCGGCGCCGGGATCGAAGCGCAGTTCAAATCCTTTTATTCCGTGCTGGAGGGAGACAGCACTCGCCGGCCGATCGATTCCGTCATCGCGAATCTGAACGACATCGCGCAGAACCTGACGCTGATCGTCGAAAACCCGCAGATGACCGCGCAAGCGACCAATTCGCTGCAGACGCAGGTCGCGGCGCTGCGCAACAACGCCTCGCGCATGCCGCCCCCGTTCTCCGATATGCTGCGCGGGGCAGCGGCCGAGTTCGAAGGCAGCGTAGCCGCGTCGACAGCCGGACAATTGCTGCAATCGTTGCGTGATCAGGTTACGCCGGTTTGCCAGCAGACGGTAACCAATCGGTATCCTTTCGTGCGTGGAAGCAATCAGGAAGTTCCGCTCGGAGATTTCGCCAAGCTGTTCAGTCCGAACGGCATCATGGACAGGTTCTTCACTCAGTTCCTTGCGCCATATGCCGATACCTCGCGACCGGACTGGACGTGGCGGAAGGACAGTCCAGTCGGGCGGTCGCTGTCGCCGGATACGCTGAAGCAGTTTCAAAATGCCGCCTTCATCCGTGATGCATTTTTCCAGACCGGCGGCAGCATGCCGCTGGTATCGCTGGCCATCAAGCCGCCGCGCGCCGCTGGCCCGGGCGTCGATATCAAAACCGAAATCGGCGGCACCGTCATTGCAAGCCCGGGCGTTCCTGGTGGAGCATCGGCGTTCGGTGCCGCGCCGCCGCCGCCTTCGAGCGCTGCGCCGTCGACGGTGCAGTGGCCGGGACCGTCGGCGCGTACCGCCATCTCCGTGAGCAGTGAAACCGGCCCGCCCTCGGTACTCGAGCGGACCGGGCCCTGGTCGCTATTTCGGATGCTCGAGGCCGGGTCGCTGAGTGCAAAAGGCGAAACCGCGAGCGCCACCTTTATCGTTGCCGGCAACGAACTGAATTATCAGATCTCGACCGGGTCGGTTCGCAATCCGCTCAATCTAGCCACGCTCAGGGAGTTCCGCTGCCCCAGTGGAATTTGAACATTATCATGCGATGCGGTCTGTTTGGGAAGCTGGGTGCCAAGCGCGACTTTATTGCGCTCGCGACGCCGCGAGTTTTCCTCGAAGCCTGGGAGCCGTGGATGCAATCCTGCCTGTCGGCGAGCCGTCACCATCTGGGTGACGGATGGCAACAGGCGTTTCTGACCGCGCCGGTCTGGCGCTTTTGGCTTGGCGCCGGAATTTGCGGCAGCACGGTCCTCGGTGCGGTCATGCCGTCGCTTGACGGTGTCGGGCGCTATTATCCGCTCGCGCTGCACGCGATCGCGGACGCCGATGCGCCAATTCTGCCGCCTGACGTTGATACGCAGGATGATTGGTTCGGCATGGCGGAGGATTTTCTGCTCGCGACGCTCGCGCGCGAGATCACTTTCGACGAGATCTCTTCGCGGCTGGACGGGCTTGCGGTCCCACGAACCCGATCGGGAGCCGCGACCGATACGAGCATGATGCCGCTCGGTGACGGCATGGTCGGGATGGCAACGGACGGAACGGATTTTGCGACCGCGCTATCGGCGCTTCGTGCTGCCGGCCCGGGGGTTTACGCTGCCGCGAGCTTCTGGTGGACGGCAGGTGGTGGCAATTTTCGTCCGCTGGCGTTGAGCTGCCGCGGCTTGCCGGACCCGTATCGCTATTCCACGCTGCTTACCGGAGATCTGGGAGAAACCGTCCATGCGAGATAAGAGTTGCGCAAAGTTAGAGTGGTCCGGCGAGTTGACGCAGGCGGATGGATGTGTCGCCGCTAAGCTTTGAGGTCAGCAGCCTGACACATCCCGGCAAGGTGCGTGAGCGCAACGAGGATTCGTGTCTGGTGCGCACCGATGCAGGCTTCTGGGTCGTGGCCGACGGTATGGGCGGCCACGAAGCCGGTGATCTGGCGAGCCGCATTTTGGTGGAATCGCTCAACACAATTGAGCGGCCCGAGGAGGCGCTTGATTTGCTGGAGCAATGCGAGGCCCAGATTTCCTGGGCAAACCAGCGGATCCTGGACTTGAGTCGCGCGCGCAATGGCGCAACTATCGGCACCACGGCCGCGCTGCTGCTGGTCCGCGACCAGCATTATGCCTGCCTGTGGGCCGGTGACAGCCGGATCTATTTGATAAAGGACGGTAAGATCAGTCAGCTCTCGCGAGACCACACGGAAGTCGAGGAACTGGTCGTGGCCGGGGCGCTGTCCCGTGAGGACGCGGAGAACTGGCCCAACAATGTGATTACCCGCGCGGTCGGGGTCGCCGAGGAACTCGAGCTCGAGATTGTCACCGGGCCCGCCGACGCCGGGGACACCTTTGTTCTTTGCAGCGACGGCCTGACCAAGCACCTGCGTGACAACGAGATTCTCGAGTACGCCGCCGGCCGCAATACCCAGACTGCGTGCGAGGCTATGCTCGAGTTGGCGCTCGAGCGCGGCGGTCTCGACAACGTAACGGTTGTCGTCGTCCGGTTGTTGTCGGCGCCGCGTTCATCGGAGCCGACAAAGTCGCCGGTTACGGATGGCCGTCCGGAGTGGCGGCCGTGAATCCTAACGACCCGCTCCGTCCGTCTTATCGCGGCGTACCGCCCGGGACGCGCCTCAACGGTATCTACGAAATCGACCAGATGATCGGCGCCGGCGGCATGGGCGAGGTCTACAAGTGCCACGAGATTCAGACCGGCGCTGCCGTGGCGATCAAGATGCTTCTGCCGGACATGGCGGAAAATGAGGCCGCGTTGGCATTGTTCCGCCGGGAGGCGGCGGCGCTTCATCATTTGCCGCACGAGGCCATCGTCCGCTATTTCGTCTTTACGATCGAACCGGTTCTGCAGAGGCCGTATCTGGCCATGGAATTCGTCGATGGCCGGTCGCTGTCGGATATCCTGGCGGACGGTCCGCTGACCTTCGAGGCACTGCTGAAGCTGATGCGGCGCATCGCCTCGGGTCTGCAGGCAGCTCATGAACGCGGAATCATTCATCGCGACGTGTCTCCGGACAACATCATCGTCCCGCTGGGCGATGTGACACGCGCCAAGATCATCGATTTCGGGATCGCCCGTTCGACCCAGATGGGCGACAAGACCATCATCGGCTCGGGCTTCGCCGGCAAGGACAACTATGTCTCGCCTGAACAGGTCGGCCTCTACGGCGGCGAGGTCACGGCAAAATCCGATATCTACAGTCTCGGTCTGTTGCTGTTCTATGCCTTGACCGGGCAGAAGCTCGACATGGGCGGCAGCCAGTTTCAACTGGTCGAGAAGCGCCGGCGGGTGCCCGATCTCGGGGGCGTTGACATGCGGATCCGTCCGTTACTCGAACAGATGCTGCAGCCTGATCCGGCAAACCGGCCTGCAACAATGGCGGAGATCGCGAACTGGCGGATCGCATCGTCATCGCCGCGGAGCTTCGATCCATTGGAGCGTTTTGAGCCTTCTGCGTTACCACCGGAACGGTATATCGCGCCAAGGCCAAAACGCCGCTCTCTCTGGTTGATCGTCGCTGCCGCTATTCTGGCCGCGCTGGTCGGGGAGGGGGGTTATGCGTTCTATACCCTAATCTGGTCGGTACCAGGCACCGTCAGGCCGCCGCCGCTGCCGCAATTCGGTCAGCAATCCGAGGCGACGTTGCCGGAACCCAAAGCATCGCCAGTGCCGCCTGCACTGCGGCCGGCAGCACCGACATCGGCGGCCGCCGATGCGGCAGCCCGCACCGATCGCGTTCGTCGCTATGTCGAGCAGTATAGCGGAGGGGATTGTTTCTTCATCCTTCCCGTTGCGATCAGTTCGAACGCGGCGGTTATCGAAGGCTTTGGCGCATCGACGGTTCCGTTTGACGCCTTTGACAAGGCATTCAGGCGCGATCTGGGATTCGAGGCCTCGGTCGGTGCCAGGCTGGTCACACAGGCTCAGTGTCCGGCAATTAAATTCCTCAGCCAACTCGGCAGCAACCAGGCGCGAGCACCGCGCATCAATCTCGACTCCGTTGAAATCAAGAATGGGGAGACGCTGAGCGGCACCATCGAGAATTTCGCCAACCGGGTTGTCGAATTGCTGCTGGTGTCCGATAGCGGAGAGGTGAAAAACCTCTCCTATTTGTTGAAACCGGGTACCGATTCCCTGTCGTTCTCCATAGGGATGCAGCGCAGCGGCGGGGGCGACGGTCCGCAATTGGTCTTGGCAGTGACGACGCCGCAGGTTCTCGATTCCTTGCGACAGCCCAAGCCCATCGCGGCTGACACCTTCTTCCTGCAGGCGGTCAGCGAGGCACAGCGCAGCAATATAGCGATCGCCACTGCAGCGCGCTACTTTCGCCTTAAGAACTGAAAATCAATACCGAGGCGATCTCAGATGCGTTGGTCAAAAACGGCCGAGGATCAGGATCTTCAAATCGCTTTCGGGCTTGAAGTTTGTGGCGGTAAATTCGAGCGCATTCGGCGCGGTTGGTTTCAGCTGGCCCGGGCAAAAACTGACCAGGCGATCAGTGGCGCCGGGATCAATGGTCAACTTGAATGAGCGGATCGGTCCCGCCCAATTGGCGCCTGTCTTGAGCACGTAATTGATCCGCCGTTCCCCGATCATCGACGCGTTAGGCACGCCGTTGCCCGCGCGCTTGTCGAGCTCCGCCAGGAACGCGTCGGAGACGCAATATTCCTTTCGATATCGTTCCACTTCGGGGTTGAGACCCTTGTTGTAGCGGAGGATCCATCGCAGGATGGTGTCCGGGCTGGTGCCCACGCTCGGTCTGTACTGGTGCTCGACGATGACCTTGCCCTCCGCCGCAAATGTCTGCTGGCGAACGGCGGATGTTCTTACAACCCAGGCCACGTCATATTGCTGACGGCCTTTGTCATCGGTTCTCACCGGCATCAACAAGCCTTGATCTACGAGCCTGGTGCGGGTTGCTTCGGGCAGATCGGCGACTCGAATCTCGCGGTTTCCGACCGGCAGACGCGGAAGCTTGAATTGATCGAGCAGGGCGCTGACATCCTTGTCGCCAACCATTGCACGCTGGTCGATCTGGAATTGCGCGGGAACGCCGTCGATCCTGGTTTCGAAATCGACGAAATTGATCGGATCGGCCGAGGGAAGCGCGATATTTTCCGCCTCGGAGAGGTCGATGTCGGGCAGCGGAAAGGCGACGGTCAGCGTGACCGGCTTTGCGGTCTTGTTGGCGAATTGATAGCGCACGGTGACGCGGTCCAGCGATATCCGCAGGTCCTCGCTCTCCATGGCTACGTCGCCGGTGCGGACGAACTGCAATCCGCCAATCGAAAGCTCGGCGGCAGAATCATTGGCCCGGGCCGCACAGGTGGCCGCCAAAAGGGCGCCGCCAATGATGGCGATGGAACACAGTCTCAGCCGCTCCATGACCGCTCCTCTAATCGCGATTCGACATGTGCGCCGGTCTTCGACCGACCAGGTTACAGATCAGGATCGACCTTTTCAGATGCCGTCGGGGTTTGCATTCTCGATCCTTGTTCACGCGGCGTTATTGCCTTAAGCTATTGATAAAATTACAGTGCATCAGCGGTATTGAGCGATTTAGCGGTGCGCCCCGTCGATTTGCGCGCAGAAGTGATCGAACACAACAGGCCGGCCGCGCGTCCAACCGGCGATAAGGGTTGGTCGGGCGATACCGGTCGGCAGTTCAGTTGATTTGTCGAATATTGAGGCGAACATGTTTCGTCAAAAATGGTTGCTTCGGACCGTCATGATGGGATGGGCCGCCTCGTTTACGGGGGCCGCTGTAGCCGCGGATACCGTGGTGCGGCAATTTTCTATCGGCGCTACCGCCACTACGGTCGGCATCGCCGCCGCCGGCGAAGACGTAGAGTTGACCGGTCCACAGGCGCTGACATCTGACGCGCAGGGCAACCTGTTCGTGCTCGATCAGATCAACGGCCGCATTCTCCGGTTCAATCCGAAGCAACCCGGCGATCCCGGCATTTTGAAAATGCCCGCGGACGTCCAGGGGAACGATCTCGTCGTCCGCAAAAGCGACATCCTTGTTTGGGATGGTTCGATCCGCACGCTCAAGGCCGCCGCCAACGACCAATCCACCCGCGGCATCGATGACGGTGTGGTTCAGCTCGAGGAAGTCGTCACGCGGGATGTTGACGATCAATTCGCCGTATCGGCCTTTGCGCAGATGGGTTCACAACCGCCGGGAAGCGCCGCTGATTTGCTCGATCAGAACACCCGCGCCGCGGTTGTCAAAAAAGGCCGGCAGCCCGACCGGCAATATATCGCGTCCCGCGGCAAGGGATCGGTAATCGCCGACATCATTCCCAGCAAGGGTGACAGCAGCGTTCGCATCGAAGTCCAGACCATGGACAACAACGAGACGATCGCCCAGCTCAGCCTGCGCGTGCCGAACCGATTGGGAACGGTAGAGTTTCTCGAAATCGACAACAGCGATCGCTTCTATGTCTTGGGAGAGAATGTCCCGGATTCGGGACGACAAGCCTCGACTTTCGTGGCTCGCTACGCCTCGAACGGGGGGCTCGAAGGTGTTTATGAGCTGCCACTGGAAAACACTCCGCTAACCCGGCGATTCGTCACTATTTCGGGCGATGGTGACGTTTATTTTCTGCGTACCAGAGCGGACGGGGTCGAGGTTGTAGGCGTCGGCTTCCGTCCGCTTGGCAATGCCTCGGTGATCGACCTTCGCCTACCGCGGACCGCCGCCAAGAAGCAGCCGGAGAGAAAGTTTGACGGCAATTTCGACGCCGTCGCGGCGGTGCGGCCTTCCAATCGCCAGCAGACCATCGAGACGGCGTTTGCATTCGAAGGGGTGCAATGGAAGTTGACGCCGGCAAATTATGGTCCCGATCCGGATAACGCCTGCACCGGCTTCAACCGGATCCGGCGCCCCTGGTACCTACAGGGTAAGGTCAATCAGGAGGTCCGCGGCGTGCCCTACTGCTGGGGTTGCCATGGTTCGCTTGCCAATTTCCGCCTTCGCGTCGAAGCCGGAACCATGGCTGGAAACGTCTGCACGCGCAACGCTCCGCGAGCCGATGTTGCCGGAGTAGATTGTTCGGCATTCGTCAGCGCGGCATGGGGGCTGTCGGTTCACTACACCACCGCCGCCATTCCGGCGATCGCCAAACCAGTGGAGAATCCCTGGGATCTGAAGCCCGGCGACGCCCTGAACAAGCCGGGGTCGCACGTCATGCTGTTCCTGCGCTTCACCCCGGATCGCAAGGCCGAAGTGATGGAGGCGTCAACCGGCGGCTGCAATGGCCGCGTTTGCCGCAACGTCTATCCCTTGGCCGCGCTGCTGGAGCGCGGCTACGTTCCGGTACGGTTCCGCGCCCTGGCCGAGGACGGGACGACGGTTTCGGCGAGTGCTTATCAGGAAACGGACTCCCCCACCGGGCGTTCCAAGAAGCCCGGTACCCTAAAACGGTGAACCTCCTGCGGGACATTGACGACAAACGTTTATTCGCCGCGGCAGGCCTTCCAAAGGCGCCGCGGCGCGTCAGGACGATAGCCAGTCCCTGTTCGGGATGTCGCAACCCTAGGCCAAGCTGGCGAAGTCGATTTCGCTGAGGTAACGAGCCATGCGCGAGGCGTTCAAGGTCATTCTCACCATGGCCTTTATCACGGCATCGGGCCTTCGTCCTGGAGGCGCTGAGGCGGCGAGCACGCTGCAGCTCAGCAATCCCGACGGCGGCGAAGTGCGAGCCCTGGTGGTCGGCATTGATGACTATCAGCATGTCCGAAAGCTGAAAGGCGCGACGGCGGACGCCCACGACATCGATTCAAGCCTGAAGGCGATGGGTGTTCGTGACGTGACCGCCCTGATCAATGACCAGGCCGAGCGGTCGAACGTGCTGCGCGAGATCAGCGCTCTGGTCGAGCGTACCAAGAACAACGACATCGTGTTTCTGTCGATTGCCGGACATGGCGCTCAGGAGCCCGAGCGCATCAAAGGATCGCAACCCGACGGCATGGAGGACGTCTTCCTGCTGGCCGGCTTCGAGCCCACACCGACGGGCTCGCAGCAGCGCATCCTCGGCAGCGAATTCAATCACTTTATCAGGCAATTCGAGTTGCGCGGAGCCAAGGTGATTTTCGTTGCCGATACGTGCCATGGTGGCGGCATGGTGCGGGACATTGATCCACGCGCCGCGGAAATGAGCTTCCGGCAGATTCCGAACTACACCTTGTTGGTCGACGAACTGAAACCCGTTTCGGATCAGGGTGATCCGCGCTCGGAACTCGATCTCGACCATACGGCCTTTCTGGCCGCGGTCGATCGCAATACCAAGGCGCCGGAAGTTCGTGTTCCCGGTATCGACGGATTGCGAGGTGCGCTGAGCTACGCCGTTGCCCGAGCCATCGAAGGCAATGCCGATGCCGACCACGACGGCAAGGTGACGCTCAAGGAGCTTTTCGCCAATATCCGGCAAGTCGTGTACCAGTTGTCCGATCAGCGGCAGAACGTGGTCACCGTGACCTCGCCGAACCGTTCGCCCGATACCGACGTCGCGTTCGGCCTGACGCGCGGCGTTACGCTGATCCAGGGACCCATTGAAGGTCCTCAGCCCTCCACGCAGCCGCTGCCGGCGTCCGTGCCGCCGGCGTCTGCGGGCCCAACGACCGTCAGCACCACGCCGATCCCGTCGCCGGGTCCGAATCCCCCGATCGTTGAGCGGGTGAGCGCGCCGATCAGGCTGGCAGCGCTTGACGGCAAGACCAGTTACTTTCCTGGGCTGAAATCCCGCGACTCGACGTTTCAGGCGGTGCAGCCCACCGACAATCCAGACCTGATCTGGGATCCGGCGTCGCACGACGTCATCGCCTGGGGCGACGTCATAGCCTATGGGGTCGACTTGGCAGATCTTCCCACCGTCATCGAAAGGACGGCGGCAATCCGCACTCTTAAAGGCATGGCGACCAGGTCGCCCCAGATCATGCGTGTCTCGCCCGACGATCGTCTGCATCACAATGATCAGACGATCAATATCGATCTGTCCGAAGTGGCGGGGCGTGCCGTCGTGCTGTTCAACGTTTCCGGCGATGGCACGATTCAGATGCTTTATCCGATAGGCTCAGATGTGTCGCCCGCCCGATCGGCCAATTTACGGCTTCCGCTGCGTGTGCGCGAACCGTTTGGCGCGGAGCAGATCATCGCCGTAACATCGCAGCAGCGCATGCCCGACTTCGAAAAAGTGCTTCAACAACTAAATCGTCGGCGTGCATCCGGACAGGCCATCAAGAACCTGGAGCGATATATGCCGACTGACGCGAGGGTTGGTTCGGTCGGATTCTTTACCGCACCCTGATGGCGTCCCCAGCGAGAAAGTCGATGCTGCCGAGCAGACTGATCGTGAGGTGGTGTCTCAGCGTTCTGATGGCGCCGATTGCAGGCGCTGCGGGGCCATCATCCGCGATGGATCCGGCAAGGTTGGTTCGCGCCGAACTCCCATCTTTCGAATCTTTTTCAGCCTCGACACCGTCGCCTATCCCGCTTATCTCGCGCACGATCAGAGTCGCACAGAACGCGTCCGATCGAAACATTGTCATGGCCGTTCCAAACACGGCGAACGTGTCGCTCCAGATGAGCCCAGATCAGTCCGTCAGCGTCGGCACAAAAATATCGTTTCGGGTCACGACCAAAAAGCCCGGCTATCTGGTGCTGGTCGATATCGACGCCAGCGGAAAAATGTCCCAGATTTTTCCGAGTCCAGAAATGATTGTTCAATCCGAGGAGGCGGCGAAGAACTTCATCAAGCCGGGCGCGGAGCTTCTGATCCCGAATTCGGAAGCCAAAAAGCGCGGCTTCGAATACGTCATAACGCCGCCGCTGGGGGAGGCGGCGGTCGTCGCAATTCTCAGCGATCGGCGGGTTCAAATTATCGACCTGCCTGATAACACGCCGAAGCAGCCAACCGAAGCAGAGACCATCAGCTATCTCACCGAATGGACCAGCAAGTTGCGGGTACCGGATCCCGGCACAGGCAAGTTGCAGCCGAGCAATTGGTCATTCGACATCAAGAAATACTCGATCAAGTAGTGGGTGACGCAGGCTGCTCTGGTGTCGCTCGGTCCTTGGGCCGGAGTACAAACGGTAGCGTGGGGTAGTGCGAACTTGGTCCGCCTGTCCGACATGGACCCGAAGAAGCTGCGGCAAAAATCAATTCGGAATCCCGACCGAACGACGCAACTCGGCATCCGTTGGTAGATAGAAATGCGGATCGGTCAAATCGCCCACCCGAAAAACCAAGCGAAGCGACAGGCTTCGGGCGTTGGACTTCAATTACAGACTTGAACGTTGCTGCCGCCGCCCAGACGGCCCCCGCCTTCCGAGCTCGTTCTGAACTCCAGGTGACATCCACGCTCGACCGGACGGCACAAATGATCGTCGCACACGATCTGGCCCGATGCTTGCGGACGGGCCGGCTTCGGCCGGGCCTGGGCCGCGCGATCCGGACGCTGGTCGGGTTCGCGCTTTGCCGTCGGCGTCTTCCCCCGCCGCTTCTCGCATTCATTGTCGTCATTGAGGAACGAGCCTGCGCCGCAGGCGATTCTGCTGCATTGGTCGCCGTCAGCCCTGAAGCCGTGTCCGCAGATCAGCGGGCAGACGCGCGAAGGCTTGAGCTTGATCGCATCGAGCGCGTCGAGGCTCGCCAGCTTGGTATCGAATTTGGTTCCGGCGTTCTTGTTGAACAGCG
>Ga0075029_100001275_pt1 | contig 14482 bp, 16 predicted proteins | sample LitLauG_LLR_2013_FD_71391 | JGI IMG/M metagenome (GOLD analysis project Ga0075029, IMG submission 71391) | Freshwater sediment microbial communities from North America - Little Laurel Run_MetaG_LLR_2013 | ecosystem: Environmental > Aquatic > Freshwater > Creek > Sediment | place: USA...
GCTTGGATCGTCCTCGTGTCCCAGCTTTAGAGTGAGTTGGTCGGGAAGCGACCTGGGCAGCGGCATCCAAGGCGTCACCGTCCACGCATCGGATAACGGGGGCCCGTTCGGTCCTTGCCTATGAAACACGACCGCTGCGGCGATCGTATGGCAACCGACTCACCGGTCTACCGTTCACTTCCCGGAGGTTTTCGGAACGCTCGGGCCGGTGGAGTGACGTTCGCCGGGTCGTTCGCATGCGGTTAAGTTTATTTCAGGGGGCCTGAACCTGGCAAGCGGCGGATTCCGTCCACGGTCTTGAATTGGCCGGACAATCCTACAGTATCGATTACCGGCGCGCCACTTGGTGGGCGACTACACCTCATTTTGCTTTGTTATGCCGCGCAGCCCTGCGTAGGTGAGTCGGTCCCGCCACAAGATACTGGGTTTACCTGAGTCAAATAGCCCACCGTTTACCTGTTTGTGGTGTTGCCGGAGCACGTATTCGCCGTTAAGTGATTGACAAGTAGAACAAGGGCGGTTGGGCATTGAATTGCCAAGCACTGAGGCAGGTGCGTCTCCTGTTCGAGACTTAGGCGTTCCAAAAAAGCGGCGGCCGTCACACGAGGTTGAAACGGAATCTAGGCCGCGCGCACTACGACGTGGGCCTTGTTGTAACGCCTCTGCCTATTCGAGTTCACTAGAGATCAGCGCCAAGGGTCCCTGAACGATCAACGACCACGCCGGCTCCCGGTGGCGGGAGTGTTTTTCCAAGAAAAGGAAATCGAACCATATGACGAAGAAGGCTTTTGTTCTGCCTATTGCGATGCTGACGATACTCGGCGCTGCGGCACCGGCGCAGGCGAGCACAGTGTATACGTTTACCTTCAACGATGAGTATTATGTCAGCTCTTTGACAACATTCCAGAGTATATTTGGAGCCACGGCTACGGGCTATAGCGCTGCCGGAATTTATCAAGAAACAAACACTGCCACGCCGACTATCACCAGGTTAGGCAACGGCAGCGGCGTGCCCGGCGACTATCAGCAAAATACCACTCCCAATGCAACTGACGAGCTCGCGCTCTTTGGTTGGACCCAATCGCTCAACAACGGCCAACAAGTCGCTAACGTTTACAATTTGGCCAACCCTCTCAATGGCGCCGTACTTTATTTCCACTACACAGTGGGCGGCACGACTACGCCATTCACATTCAACAGCTTCGATCTCCGCGGCGCGGCCCCAACCGCAGACCTAGACTTCACTCTTGAGGGGTTCCTTGGTGGTAGCCTGGTTGATTCAGCTATATTGGACGTACACGGCAACACCTTTACTACTTTCACCGAAAACTGGACGAACGTCGATACGGTGGAAGTCGTTTCCACGGCGGGTTTGCCGGTCAATTGGGGCTCTGGCACGTTGTATCTGGACAATGTGACGCTTAACAATTCGCCGGAACCGGCCAGCATCGTGCTAGTTGGCACTATGCTCGTTGCATTCAGCCTCTTCCTGCGTAAGAGGCAGATACGAGGCGGCAACGACTCATATAATCTAATTAACGTTACGTCTACGAAGCGATAACTAGATTCGCACCCGATGCCGGAGCAAACTATCGTTTCACGCGGATTCCTAGACGTCCGCGGCATTCGCCTGAGGCCCTAAGGTGCGCGAGGAGCGCCGCCGCACCCATGTCCGTCAGTTCGATTTCTTGGGCCGGACCGCCGCCTTCGGGACGTTCTTTCCCTTCGGCGCCGGCCCAGCTCCGCCCATCAGCGACGCGATTTGGTCATGAAGGTTTTTGGCCATCCGATCCTCAACGAAGAATGGCTCCAGTCCCTCGTACTGCGCCTGGAGAATCCCGTTCCTATCGATGAAGGCGATTAGCGGCGCGTGCGGCGTCACCTTAGGTGGGTGTTGCAGGAAGTCCATGGACGGCTTCAGTCCGCTGTAGCCTACCGGAAATGGCGGGTGGAATCTACGGATGAAGTCCGGCACGCCAGTCTGCGCCGGGTCCTCAATCGCCGACGCGAGCGCCTGAAAGCCCCGAGGCCCGAACTCGTTCTGCTCCTGGATCAGGCATTGAACGGCGGCCACGCAGTGAGGGCAGGTGGTCAGAATGAAAATAACCGCCACCACTTTGCCTTTGTACTGGCTCAGAGTCACCTGTTTGCCGCTGGCCAGGGTAATGGCCAAATCGTCCGGCGTACGCGGAATGACGGCCGCTTCCAGGATGGGTGCGGCCAAGGCCAGCGCGGCGAGAGTCCAGAGAACGAAACGACGATCCGGCATACTAATATCAGTTTACCTCCGGTTGAAATGCATCAGGTTGTAACAGGCTGCGGGTGTACTTTTCGCGGAGATGGGCGCGACCGTTGCCCTGAAGGAGCAAGTGAACCTTCGCTGGATGCGACCGGTGAGCGGAGCCTGTGCCTTACCGCTCGATCCCTAGCCTGGTGGCCACCCGGTCCAGGGTGTTCACCAGGCGCTCCACGTGGGCTTCCGTGTGGGCCGCGGTACACGAGATGCGGAGCAGGTTTTGGGCGGCCGCCGGGCGCAATACCGGGTTGATGTAGATCCCTTCTTCGAGCAGCGCCTTGCAGAGCCGGCAGAGGTCCATCTCCTCCTGGATCACCACCGGGACGATGGCGGTTTCGCCGGGCAGGACGGAATAACCCCGCGCGCGCAATTCGTCGCGCAACAGTTGGGCGATGCGCAGCAGATGTAGACGCCGTTCCGGTTCCTTCTTCATGATCTGCAGCGCCGCACCCACGGCGGCCGTGGAGGCCGCTGGCAGGCTGGCGGAGAAAACGAACGGCCGGGCGGTATGCTTCAGGTAATCCACCACGGCGCGCTCGGCGGCAATAAATCCGCCAACCGAAGCCAGCGACTTGCTGAACGTGCCCATCACGATATCGACGTCGTCCAGGACGCCCAGATGCTCGGCTGCGCCCGCGCCAGTGGGCCCCAGAACGCCAATGCCGTGCGCTTCATCGACGTAGGTGCGCGCGCCATATGGTTTGGCCAGGCTGAGGATGCCGCGCAGGTCGGCGATATCGCCCTCCATGCTGAAGACGCCTTCGGAAACGATGAAGATCTTGTCTTCGGGCGGGCAATTTTCCAGGCAGCGCTCGAAGTGGTCCATGTCGTTGTGGCGGAACCGCATAGTTCGGGCGGGCGATCGCAGCGCGCCTTCCACCAGGCTGGCGTGCAGGTTGTGGTCGCAAATCATCACGTCGCCCTTTTCGGTGAGAGCCGAAAGCGTGGCGTAGTTTGCCTGGAAGCCGGTGCCGAAAATGATGGCGGATTCTTTATGTACGAACGCGGCTAGTTCGGCCTCCAGTTTGACGTGCAGATCCAAGGTGCCATTGAGCAGACGCGAGCCGCTGCAACCGCTGCCGTATTTTTTCAGTGCCTCGACCGCGGACTCCTTGACCTTGGGGTGGGTAATGAGATCCAGGTAGTCGTTGGACCCGAACATGAGCACCTTGCGGCGCCCCATACGGACCTCGCCGGCGCCACAGCCATCGCGGTCTCCGAAAACCTCGAAATACATGTACAGCCCGGCGGATTGCAAATCGCCCGGACGAGTGAAATTGCGGCATTTCTCGAAAATGTCGTTCGAACCGCTGCCCTTTTTCTTGCCGGTGCTATCGCTAGTCGATACGCGCATGGTCCTCAATTCCAATCATAAATTCGGTAGGTTTTGTACCTTTTCGCTCCCATCACCTCAAGAGAGCGATTCATGAGCACATTGTCTTCAAGTATCCAGGACATCTCACAGTCACCGAAGCCCAACTTTCTGGCGCTGCGCACGAGTGTCGCGTAAAAACCCGCCGCCAGGCCGGAGGCTCGGTACTCCTCCACTACCCCCAGAGCAAGGACCCGTACATTTCTGATCAAACGTTGATAATACAGGATTTTGAGCAGCCCTGTGGGGAACAGGCTTCCCCGTGCCGGCTTCAACGCGTGGTTGACGTCGGGAAGGGCTAGGGCAAAACCGACCACGCGGTCTCCCACTTCACCAATCAGCACCAGTTCGGGCTTGAGAATCATCTTCATCTCTTTGCCCATCTGGACAAACTCTTCGTGGGTCATTGGGATGAAGCCCCAGTTGCGGGACCACGCCGCTCGGTACACGTTCCACACCTTGTCCACGTCGGCGGCGAAGTCCTTCATGTTGATGGGACGAACCCGGACTCCGTTGGTCGCCAACACCTTGTCGGCGACGCGGCCGATCTTCTTCATGTCGATGGTATTGGCGTTGCTCAAATAGGCCAGCAGGTCTTTGGCCTTCCGTAATCCCACCTGGTCCATGAGTACGGGATAGTACTTGGGATTGTAGGTCATCATCACCATGGGGTCCAAATCGAAGCCCTCAATCAACATGCCGCACTCGTAGTTGGTGGAGGGATTCACGGGGCCGCGCAGAAACTCCGCGCCGCGTTCGAACACCCACTGGCGCGCCCGCTCCAGCAGCGCCCGGGCTACAGCCACATCGTTCACGCTTTCATAGAAGCCGAAGAAGCCGGCCTTCTCCTGGTGGAACTGGTTGTGGTTCCGGTCGATGATGGCGGCGATGCGGCCTACCACGCGACCGCCCTGGCGTGCCAGGAAGAACTCCGCATCGGCATTGGCGTAGAACGGATGCTTGTGGCGGTCCATCAGCTCTTTGACCGCGATCCGCAAGGGAGCAACCCAATGGTGGTCGTCGCGATAAATCGAAAACGGGAGTTCGACGAACTCGTTCAGCGCCTTCTTGTTTTCTACCGCGACGATTTCAATTGCGTCCAATCGTTACCCCTTGCGAAAGCTTTCTGAACAACACGGGGGCCGCCAGTATCAGAACGATCGCGAGAACGGCTCCCGCCATCAAGTCAACCGTATAGTGGTATCGAAGATAAACTGTAGCAAAAATGATGCACGGAGTGTAGGCTAAATAGACCCGGAACAGCCTCTTCGAAACCATGCGGCTGCCCCAGCAGGCCAACATGGTCAGTTCCGTATGGCCGCTCGGAAAGCAATCATAATGGGCGGACTCCAGGCGGTCCAGGGTGTTTTGCATAGCCTGAAACAGCCACATTCCCTGTAACGGTATGTGCTGCAAATGTTTCAACAAAAAACGCGGGCCCCGTGCTGGAACGAACAAGTACCCCACGTAGGAAGCCAGGAAGCCGAGTGCAATTAAAAATGCATAATATTGGAACTCCGCGAAACGGCCCTTTTTCCAGAGCAGGTAGGCAATGAACAGCACGGCGGGAACGAACAGAGTGTAGATGACCTGCAGGAATTCGGTGAAAACTGGAGTGTGTACCCGCTCCAGCCAGACCGTCGGGTTGGCGCGCCAGATCTCGAAATCCAGATTGGCCAGCCACTGGTCGGAATCCGTGCTTCGCACCGCCCGGATGAAAAGCGCCATTTCCTTGTAACAGGACGCGACGTAGGGCAGCGGGTACCAGTGCCGAAAGGCCCACGTGGTCCGGTTGGGAAACCTCACCTCGTAGACTATCAGGGCGCCGCCCAACAGATTCGCAGCCAACAAAGCCGGCGCGTCCGGAAGTTGGCTCCACCAGCCAAGGACCAATGCCACCGAGGCCGCGAAATATGCCAGGATGACCTTGTCCACGGCCCAGAAGCGGGTGCCGGTCATGCGAGGCCCCCCGCCAGGAACACCCTCACGCACAGTCCTCAGTACGTCAGCCACCCAGCCTCCTTGTACCAGGCCAGGGTTTCGGCCAAGCCGTCTTCGAGCGAGGTAGGCGCAATAAAGCCGAGGTCGGCGGCGGCGCGGCGCACGTCGCAAGTCCAGAACTTGCACCGCGCCTCGGCCACTTTTCCGCGCGACACTATGCCAGGATTGCAGGTGATTCGCGACCAGATTTCCGCACCCCAGCCGGCCGCGTGAGCGAGGGCGGCCGGCACCGTCACCACCCGCGGAGTCCGGTTCATGATGCGCGCCGCTGACGCTCGGAACTGGCTCCAGGAGGCCGGTTTGGCGTGCGCCAGAAAGTAGGCGTGTCCGCTCGCAACGGCGCTGCCCGCGGCTACGATCAGCCCTTCCACCAGATCCTTGACGTAAATGGCGCTGAACCACCGCTCGCCGCCGCCGATCTGGAGCACGAAGCCCTGGGAGATCCACTTCAACAACTGGAATACGTCCGTGTCGTTGGGACCATAAACCACCGGCGGCCTGACGATCACGGCATCCGGCGCCAATGCCCGCACGGCGCGCTCGGCCTCCAGTTTGGATTTGCCATAGTGCGTGAGTGGGTGAGGCTCGGCATCCTCGTCGATGGGATTGCCGTCCAGGCTCGGGCCGATGGCCGCCAGCGAACTCACGTGTACCAGGCGCGTCGAACGGCCGGCCAGGGCGACTGCCAGGTTTCGCGTGGCGCGCTCATTTCCGGCATAGTAACCGGCGGGCGAAAGCGCCTTGGTGACGCCGGCCAGGTGGATCACAGTATCGGCGCCGCCCAGCGCCGCTTCCAAGCCTTCTCCCGAAGCGAGGTCGCCGTAGACCGCCTCCACGCCTGGAGGCAGGTTTCGGGGGCCGGCACGGCGGCGTACCAGACAGCGGACCATCTGGCCCGAGGCGGCAAGCCGCCTCACCAGGTGCGTACCAATAAAGCCGGTACCGCCGGTAACCAGAATCATTACTGCGGGATGTTTCGGAAAGCCACTTCGCCGAAGTAGCTCTCGGCTATGGTGCCGGTGTGTTGGGAATTGATTTGTATTCGCAGGCCTCGGACGCGCGGAGCCGGCTTGCCGTAAGCCCGCTCGTAGTCGGCGGCCACATTACGGATCTCGCCAACCCAGTGGTTGGCCTCACCGGCGCCCGACTCGCAGACTACCGCAAAGACATGCAGCAGCGGAAGGGTGCTAGTGTGCTGTTCGGAACCTCTCGGGGCCGTGCTGTCCCAGATGTAAGAGAGCACCCGCCGATCGGCGAAACCCACCAGCACCTGGGCCGCCTGGTCATCCGTGCTCATATGCCGAAAGTCGCCGCCGGAGGGAAGGTGCGCCACTTTCCAACGCCAGGTGAGGAACGGCATTTGAGCCGGGTCCACGTCCACGCTGTGCTCCAGCGCGAAGGAGGACCTCACGCTCTTGAGGCGCAGGCAGGAATCGCTTTCCCCGCACACGGAGATCTCCGGCGTTCCGTGGTTCACTTTGATTTGCCAGTCGGATGGCAACCGTCCCGCACCCCAGTTGGCGGTGTTCAACACGATAAAGGCCAACGGGGAAGTGCGCACCTGAAAAACGATAAAAAGGACGGTGCAAACAAGCAGAAACTTTTTCAAATAACCTCTCCGGGGGCTGGCGCCGAAGCCTAAGATTAATATCTCATGAATGCGGGGTGTCTCGCCACAGTTGCGGCATTAAACTGTTTCAATCTGAGACAGTGCCGGGCCGGGTAGTGCCCGCGAATTGTGGGGCAGATCGTGCTACGGTTTCCAAGGCTCCTCTACCAGAGGTTCCGCACCTACAGTTTCCCTTTCGGGTACCGCCCGCGGATCCACTGCACGAAATTCTCCGGCGCGGCCATAGTGGACAGGCGCGACTGCCGGACCAGCGCCCAGTCCTCGAACTCCTTGGACTGTTTCACCTCAGCCAATGTGGTGGGCGGCTCGATGCGGCCGCCGAATTCCAGATCCACCACCGCCGACTTCGGGTTCTTGGCATCGTCGCGCGGCTCCGACACCACCTTCGCCCAGCCCACCACCGCCGAAACACCCCCGCTGTGGTAGATGAATACCCGGTCGCCCGGCCGCATCTCGCGGATCGCCCGCACCGCCTGCGGATTCTTCACCCCATCCCAGGTGGTCTTGCGGTCGCGTTCCAGATCGTCGATTGAATAAACGCCCGGTTCCGATTTTGCCAAAAAGTATTTCGCCGCCATGCCACACGATCATACTCCGTCCGCCACGCCGTCCGCATCTATCCGCAACTTTTGGGTTGCATTTCTTCCGGTGGCGGCTTAATATGCAACCAGAGGGTTGCAGATGACTGCTACGGAAGTGAACCAGATCGAAAAGCAAATTCTACTTCGTGCTCCCCGCGAGCGCGTTTGGCAAGCCATCACCAATATCGGCGAATTCTCCAAATGGTTCAACGTGAAAGCCGAAGGCTCGTTCACGCCGGGCGCGCGGGTGCACATGATTTCCACCCATCGTTCCTGCGAAGGCGAATCGTTCTACGTTTTCGTCGAAGAGATGGAGGCGCCGCGGAAGTTTTCCTGGCGCTGGCATCCAGGCATGAAAGAACCCGGCCTCGACTATCACACCGAGCCCACCACGCTGGTAGTTTTCCTGCTGGAGGAAGTGGAGGGGGGAACCTTGCTAAAGGTCACCGAGTCGGGCTTCAATCAGATTTCCCTGGCCCGGCGTGCCGCCGTCTTCCAACAGAATACCGGTGGTTGGGAGTTCCAGCTCCAACAGATCGAGACCTATGTTGGCCAGGCGGCGTAGCTCCGAGTTTGCCGGCTTGGCCCCGGTCTTCGCCGCTTTGGGAGACGAAACCCGCCTGCGGCTGGTGTCTCGCCTGTGCGCGCGCCAGCCGCTTTCCATTACGCAACTCGCCTCCGGCGCGGGTGTCACCCGGCAGGCCATCACCAAGCACCTGCATGTGCTGGCGGGCGCCGGGTTGATCCGCGGGTCCCGCGAAGGCCGCGAGCGGCACTGGCAGATTGAGCCGCGTCAGTTGCTCGAAGCCCGCCGCTGCCTGGACCTCATCTCCCGCCAATGGGACGAGGCGCTCGACCGCTTGAAGGCGTCGCTAGAGAGCGGGACCTGAGGCGATCCGCTGGATCTGATGCCGGTGATTCAGGTCGTGTCCCGCCATGGTTTCCACCACCACCCGGAAAGTCATATCGCCGCGTTCCGGGTGATTCAACGTCTTTGCCATGGTGCCCGGCGGCACGCTCTCGATGAACTTGACATTCCACTTGCGCAGGGCCGAATAGGCCTCGAGCGCCGAGGCGACGTCGAGGGCGTTACTGCCGTAAACGCGCGCCCACGCATCCTGATCGAACGGCTGAATGACGTGGCGCGCCTCCGCCACAGCCTGCCGCAACCGGAATGCAAATGCCACTTCGCAGTCCGCCAGGTGGCACAGAATCTGGCGGGCGCTCCACTTGCCCGGCGCGGGACTTCGTTCTGCGGCCGCGGCCCCCAGTGTTCCGAACAGCGCTCCCAGGCGGCCGGGCGTGGCCCCGATCACCGCCAGCGGGTCCTGTTCCCCTAAGAATGACGCATAAGGATTCATACATTCATAACTACCACGCCCCGCTGGCTCAGCGCGAAGTCATCTGCTGGGTAGGCTTGTCCTAAGGTCGGCTTCACTTCACGGTGAAGGCCACGGAGGCGCTGTGATTCTCCCATTCCAGGGTCAGCTTGGCTTTGTTGGCCCCGGCCGCGGCGATGGTGTATTTCAGGCTCTCCACGAGCGCGGGCGGTTTGCTCATGGTCATTTTGACGCGGCCGAGGTCCCGCCCTTTGTCGTACTCCGTGCCAAACTGGCCGGTCTGTTTGCTGATGATGAGTTGCCAGTTCTCCGGGTCGGAGATCTCCACGTACAGGGTGTAGTCACCCTTGGGAACCTTGAGGCCTGCGAGGTCAAGGTCGGCATCGGTGTGGAAGGCGGTGGCATCGTTGGCGCCGGCGCGCCACACAGGATAGGTGGCGTCGTTGCCGATGACTCCGTCCTTGCCGAAGATCTTGCCTGCCCGGCCTCTGACCTTGGGCGAGGAATATGTAACGGAGATGGTTTTGCCCCCGATCGTCTTCGACTCGGTAATTGCCTGGGCGGAAGCGAGACCGGCAGCGAGGATCGCAGCGGTACAGGTTAGAAAGAGTTTCATGGCGAAGTTTTCTCCTTTGGTCAGCATACACTGCGGGATCAGGGTTTGACCACGACTTTGCCGAAGTGCTCGCGGTCTTCCAGGCGCTGGTGAGCAGCCCGGATTTCAGATAGCGGAAAGACGGTATCGGTCACGGGCTTCAACTGGCCGCGAAAGAGGAACTGCAGGACGCGGTGCAGTTCGCCCATGGTGCCCATGAACGAGCCGAGCAGGCTCCATTGTTTGCTGAAGAGGTAGCGCAGGTCGATGGCGGCGTTCCAGCCGGTGGTGGCGCCACAGGTCACCAGGCGGCCGCCGGGGGCCAGGGATTCCAGGCTCTTCGGCCAGGTGGCCTGGCCGACGTGTTCCACTACCACATCGACGCCGCGTTTGGCCGTGATCCTTTTGACCTCAGCTGCGATGTCTTTGCGATAGTGATCGAGCACGTGGTCGGCGCCCAAGGCGCGGGCCTTCTCGAGTTTAGCTTCGCCGCCGGCGGTAGCGATGACGCGGCACTTCCAGAGCTTGGCGATCTGAATGGCGGCCATACCGACGCCGCTCGATGCGGCCAGGACGAGCACGTCTTCCCCGGGCTGCAGGCCAGCACGAGTCATCAGCATGTGCCAGGCGGTGAGGAAGACCAGTGGGGCCGCGGCGGCCTCCTCGAACGGCATGGCGTCGGGAATCTGGATGACGCTGTATTCCGGTGCGGCGAGGAGTTCGGTGTTGCCACCATCGACTCCGTAGCCGAAGACGGCATAGCGCCGGCAAAGGTTATCGTTTCCGGCCAGACACTGGGCGCATTGGCGGCAGCTCATACCGGGCGACAGCAAGACGCGCCAGCCGGGGCGGACGCGCTGGCAGAGGCCGCCGGCTTCGACGACTTCGCCGGCGATGTCGCTGCCGAGGACGTGGGGCATAGGGAACCTCATGCCAGGGATGCCGGCGCGGACGAAGAGGTCGAGGTGGTTGAGCGCGCAGGCGCGAACCCGGATCAGGACCTGGTCGGGGCGGGTCTGGGGTTCGGGTGCATCTTCGTAAACCAGAACTGTGGGATCGCCGTGCTGGTGGATGCGGGCGAGCTTCATGCGGAAAGGCTAGCACGGGAATTGCCTGGTGCGTCATTGAGAAACGGCGCCGGGAGCATTTGTGTTGCGCGTGTAGATCTTGTAGGCAGGATTCTGGTACGCCAGACTGAATTCGTGCTCCAGCAAATTGGCGATATAGGAGTACGCTGCTGGCTCCGCCTGCTTCAGGTTGGGGATCCACTCCTGGTACCGGTTCTCATCCAGAACGATAAAGGCCGCCTTCTTGCCGCTGATGAATCCCAGCCGATAATCGTCCACCAGGCGGCTTTCAAAAAAGCCCAGGTCAAATCCCAGTTCCGCGCTGCCAAAAATCAGGTCCGTGGGTCCGGCGTGTTGCTTGAGAAAGGCCGTCGCTGTTCGGTAGTGGTTGCGATAGGCATCCTGCGCGATGCGCGACCCGGTCACCATCAACTGCACGCAGAGGAGTGCGCTAACGAGGCCCGCCAAAGCCCACCGGGGAACCGTGCCCTTCGTCCAACTCGAATGCAGCCAAACCGCGAAGATCGCAATCACAGGGGTCAGGAAATGAATCAGGTAGAAATGCTGGACTGCCTTGTCCGCGAGGGACATGGCAATCGCCGCGGCAGCCCACATCAGGAACAAGGCCCGGTAGCCGCGGTTAGCGGGAATACGGGCCCCTATGAGCGCCCCGGCAAGGCCCACAACATACGCCGCGAGGATCACAATCTTCGCGTGGCTGATTCCCCGCGTGTCCGGTGATAGGCCGAACATGTAAAGGTAACGCTCGATAGTTTGGCCCCACAACCACTGGATCAGAGATCCGGAGACGAAGCGATTCGTCGCGTTGCCCCGGAACTGTATCCAGAACACCGCGGGGTTCTGGGCGATGTAGGCGCCCCACGCGGCCGCGCCAACGACATAAGGAATGACTGCCAGGCCAAACGTCGAACGCCGGATGCGGGCGAAATCGAAAAATAGAGTTAGCGCAACCAGTGCCGCCCATGCGCCGAGCGCCATGGGGTGAACCAACCCAGCGGCGGCAACCGAGGCATGGGATAACAGAACGGCATTCGAGAAGTTCTTCTCGCGAAGGCACAGAAACGTGGCGATTCCGCCAATGCCGAGCGCCTCGCACATCATGTCCATTCGGCCGACGCTGGCGCCCCACAGAAAGGTGAAGTCCACGGCCAACAGCGCCGCGGTCAGGAATGCGGCTGCCGCGTTTGCCGTAAGCTTGCGCACCACCAACCACCAGGCTGCCAGGGCAACCAATCCCCACATCACTGAGTAAAGGCGGACCGTCAGTAAGCTGAACTCGAAGACGCGCATCCAAAACGATTCCGAAAACGGGTACAGCGGCGTGATCCAGTAGGTGTATCGGTCAATCAGCGTGAGATCTCGGGAATTCCAGACCGCCGTCGGATCCAATACCGGCGTGCCCATCTGGCCATGCATCACTAAATTGAGTGCCGGACTGGAAAACCAAGCTTCGTCGCACCACGGCATTAACGTCCGGGCACACGCCACGGCGAGCACCAGGTAGAGGATTGCGATCGCTACGGCAGCAAGGAGTGGTTGTCTCTCGATCTTCATTGCGGGTTCGTGCGATCGCGGGCCTACCAGCGGATTGGTCGGGAAATCCAATACTACACGATCGAGGTTCGACCCGGCAAAAATAGCCGGCTTCCCGTTGGAGGCCGGCAGAAACATCAGTCTTTTATTGGAGCGTCACACCGCAAGCACGCACGGTCAGGGCACCGGCCGTGAGGCTGGTCAGATTTCCAGGGTTCGTGTTGGTTACCGACACCTGAAGGTAAAGCGTATGCGATGCGAGTTGTGCCGCTTGCCCGCCCGCATTGTCCGACCTGAAGTTTGGAGCGGCCTGCATCAGCGTCACTGGTTGCAGATAATAGGATGGGCTCGTTACTGTACCCACCGAGGCCGCCAATGCGGTTACCTGGCCCGAGCTCGAAGCGAACGTGGTGGTCTCCTCGACCTGGACCGCACGCGGGCTCCACGATGCCGGAACCGTGGCTATCGCCACCTGCTGAGACGTTGCGGCCGTCGCAAAAGCGCTGTAGGGGACCACGATTCCCTTGATACAATTCTCAGCTTGTTGATACTCGCTGCCGCCGCTGTACACGCCCGAGTAAATAGCCGCTTGTCCCCCGAATCCGCCCGATCCGTTGTTGGTTTGTACGCTGCCGCTTGACCCGCCAGGTGTGACGGTTACTCCACCCGTTCCCAGCGACCAGACCCCGGTCGCCGTGCACAGGTAAAGATTCTGGCCCGCGGTAGCATCTGTGGCAAAATACATTTGCCCCTGGCTGCAGTTCGATGGCCGCGCCGCCAGCAGTCCGGTTCGAACCGGAGCCGTCGTCCCCGCACCGGTAAAGTCCACCGCCGATTGGCTACCGTTCGTCTTCAGAGTCCCCATCACCACCGGACTACCATTCACCGTCTCCTGAGCGCTCCCAATCCCGGCCCCCAGCAATGCCAAAATCCCAATCGCCTTCTTCATGGCCTAGAAACTCCTTACAATTGTTCCCGTGTATGTTGCACTTGCCGGACTCACCGTCCCGCCCGAAAGGTTGCACAACCGCACCGCAATCGTATTTGCCGCACTCACCCGCATGTTCGCAATCAGCCCGGCTTCCAGTCCGCCCGGAAGTCCGGGCGCCACCGAGTTGCCCACGGCGGCTCCGGTCAACGGGAACGTGGCGTCCGCGCACGTGGCATTGGCCATCGATCCGAAACTCAATGTAGCTGAGGCCGTCAGGTAAGACGGTACGGCGGCCGAGTCCACCGCGATGCTGGTGCTCGAACCCGTATCCACCATCGCAATCCCGGTTCCGGCATTCAGCGTCTTCCCACTCAAAAAAGCCCGCTTGTCGGATCCGCCAGCCGCATCCCAGGTGCCGTTCGTGGCCGTCCACGTGAACAGCGGAATCGAATTCACCGGGAAAGCGGCCACACCGGCTAGCGCCGTACACGGCGAAGTGCACGTCAGCGTGAGGTTGTGTCCGGCCGTCAAAGTACCGCTCGAGTCCACGTAGACGTACGCTGTCCCCGTGCCGGCCGTCAGCGAAACCGTTTCCGAGGACGTGAAGGTAAAGACCCTGATTCCCCATCGGACATTGCAAGGCGTTGCCGTGGAACAGTTCTGGCCGATTGTCAGAACGGTCGGAGTGGTCGCCGTGACGTTGAAGTCTCCCAGTTGCGCTCCCATGGAAGCGCCTCCGCCGCCCGATCCGCCCGATCCACCCGATCCGCCGGCTCCACCGCCGCCCGACGAAACCACGCACCGACCGCTCTGCGCCACCACAAACGTGACCGTCACATCGAAGAGGGTGGGATGCACGCTTACCGTGTTAGGTTGAACCCTCAGGGCCGGAACGCTTGTGTCGTAACATCCCACTAACAGGTTTGCCGTGCCCAATTGATGAGTGCTTCCCGGAATGACGACGGTGGTTTGAGAAGTAAAACTGCTGGAATACGCTCCCCCGGCCAGGTTCTGCGGCTGCCATTGAGACGATGATGAGTTCCAAACCAGCGCCTGCCCGTTCGCCGGAGCCGTGCTAGCCACACTCCGGTTCTGTAGCGCCGCCACCGTGACCG
>Ga0075029_100001279_pt1 | contig 14460 bp, 13 predicted proteins | sample LitLauG_LLR_2013_FD_71391 | JGI IMG/M metagenome (GOLD analysis project Ga0075029, IMG submission 71391) | Freshwater sediment microbial communities from North America - Little Laurel Run_MetaG_LLR_2013 | ecosystem: Environmental > Aquatic > Freshwater > Creek > Sediment | place: USA...
GACGCGAATGAATCGGAAGCGTAAACCAGAAAGCTGCGGCTCAGGCGGCTGCGTTGCCCGTCTCTTCCAGGGTGCGCAGCACCGATCTCACCAGCGACGGCGGATCATAGGTGGGGCATACATCGCTAGCGCCTGCTTCCAGCATGCGAGTCCACATTTCATCATCCGGCAGGCGATGCGTGCAGACGATGGAAAGGGAAGGGAAGTCGCAGCGCAGACCACGAACATCGTCGAGTGCTGAGCTTTCCAGGTCAACCACTGCGACCCGCGCCCGGCGGCGGCTGATCGCTTCTCGAAGTTCCTTCTGAGTGCGGGCGACCGACACGGAGTCAAAATGCGGCGACAAAAGGGAAGACAACACTTGAGCTAATGTTGCATCCGGTTGCAGAACCACCACGCTGGGGAACGCCATACTTCACCCCCTACCACACGGTCGCTAGGGCCGCTGCTGAACCGCAGCGACCACCCGGTGGAAGTCACTGCAGTGGATGAATGAACCTGAGCGAAAGTCACGAACAAAATTTCAGGTCCGCGAGCCGCTTTTTTCGCCTACCGCCTCGAACGGTTCCGCCTGGAGCTTGCCATTTTGTTTCAGCAGAATCTCAACTTTGCCTTCCGCCTCGGTCAACTCTCTCTTGCACGCCGCGGAAAGTTTCATGCCTTCCTCAAAAAGAGCCAGCGATTTTTCCAGTGCGATATCGCCTTTTTCCAGTTCCTGCACGATTTTTTCCAGCCGCTGGAGGCACTCTTCGAACTTGGCCACGGGAACTTGCTCCTGCCGTCATTCTACTGCAGTCAGGGCTGGCGATTTCCAGCAAAACTTACACAAAAGGCCGCGGCGGTCAGGCCCGCTTCGCCTCAGCCGAGGATCCCAGGGCTTCCAATACATCCACCGCCGAGCTGTAGCGACCCATCGGCGCGCTGATCTGTGCTCCCTGTACGTCGCGCCGCACCGCCAGCAGCATTTCCCGCGCGATGGCAACGCCTTCCTCGCGAGCGGCCTGCGGTGTAGGCGCCGCGGCCATGCGTTGCAGAATCCAGTCGGGCACGCTCACCCGCAATTCGTTCTTCATGAACTCGGCGTTGCGCAAGCTCATCAGCGGCCAGATTCCCGCAATCACCGGAATCCGAAAGCCTTCGATGCGCTTCAAGAACGTTTCCAGCAGGCCCAAGTCGAAGACGGGCTGGGTCACGGCGAACTCGGCACCCGCTTCCACTTTGTATTCGAAGCGGCGGATTTCATTCTCCAGATCGGTGAGCCCTGGGTTCGCGCCAACGCCGATCACGAAGCTTGTACCCGTCCCAATCGGATTGCCGCCCAGATCGAGCCCGCAATTCAGGTTGTGGACAATATTCACCAGGCCGATTGCATCCACGTCGAACACCGCCGTCGCATCGGGATAGTTGCCCATCTTCGGCGGATCGCCGGTGATGCAGATCAGGTTCTTGATCCCAACCGCCGCCGCGCCCAGCAGGTCGCTCTGGATGCAGAGCACGTTGCGGTCGCGGCAGGTGTAGTGCAGCACCGCTTCGATGCCGACGTCGCGCTGCACCAGCAGCGAGAGTGCCTGATTTCCCATGCGTGCCGAGGCCCTCGGGCTATCCGGGATGTTGATGGCATCGACGCCAACCGACTTCAGGAAGCGGGCGCCCTCAATCTCGGCCGACGCGTCGGTGCCCTTCGGCGGCACGATCTCCACCATGGTAGCGAACTCGCCGCGTGCCAGTTTAGCTCCCAGGAACGATCGTTTCTCCACGGCAACGGGATCGACCGCCTGGGGCGCTGCGGCGCCCTTGGCGACGCGCGAAACGGCGATCCGGCTTCGCGCCTCGCCTGCGCGTAGGGCTCCCTTCATCGCCCGGATGTGTTCCGGCGTGGTGCCGCAACATCCCCCGACGATCTTCACCCCGGCGCCAACGAAACGGCGCGCGTAACTCGCCATATACTCCGGCGAGCACAGATAGATGTTGCGGCCTTCCACCGAGCGTGGAATGCCTGCATTCGGTTGCGCCGCCAGCGGCAGCGAAGTTACGGCACGCACGCGCTCCATGGCCTCAAGCATGGCGACCGGACCGACGCTGCAATTGCAGCCGAGCGCATCCACACCCCATTGTTCGACTCTCGGAGCGAAAGTCTCAGGGTCAGAACCGTCGAGACAGTTGCCATCTTCGTCGATGGTCACTTGGGCCACTATCGGCAGGTGCGGCGCCACCTCCCGCGCCGCTAATACCGCCTGGTGCAGTTCTTCAACGTAACCGAACGTCTCCAGGATCAGAAGATCGACCCCGCCTTCCGCGAGTGCTGTGATCTGCTCCCGGAACGCGTTGCGGGCTTCCTCGAACGAAGTCTTGCCGAGAGGTTCGATCCGAATACCGAGCGGGCCAACCGATCCTGCGACCCAGACATCAAAGCTTTTGGCTGCCTCACGGGCCACGTGCACGCCCGCGAGGTTCACGGCGCGCACTTTATCGGCAAGACTATGGCGACCGAGCCGGAACGAGTTCGCGCCAAAAGTGTTGGTCTCGACGATTTCAGCGCCCGCCTGCAGGTATTCGTGGTGTAGTCCGCGAATCAAGTCGGGCTGGGAAAGGTTCAGTTCATCGTAGGATCGATTGATGAAAACGCCCTTGGCGTAGAGCAGGGTCCCCATCGCGCCGTCGCAGAGGATGGGTGCCGCTTTCAACCGGGCGCGAAAATCCGGGGCCATATCGCTTGAGAATACAGGATGGAGCAGGGTTCTTGCAGGCCGGCACAGCGCCGGTGCTGACGATGGGTCTATCGTGCTCTGCTATAATCTGGAATTTCGCACTCATCTCACCTTGATCGTCTGTGGGGGACACTCGCGCGTGAATCGAGCAGTTTCAGCGGCCACGGGGCTCCTTGCCGCCCTGGTTCTTTCATCTTGTGGGAGTTCAAAGCCTTCCCAACCGCCCAGCGGTGTGCTTGACCGTGTCGTCGCTTCCCAGACTGTGTCTGCCGGTTTCGTGTCGCCTGGTCTGAGCATTATCGACGCCGCCAAAGACACACTGCCGCGGGTCGGCGAAATTAGCGCCGGCCAGAGTCCGACATTCATCGTTCCAGGACCAAACCTGGCGAAAATCCTCGTCTATGACGCCGCGCAGTTTTCCCATTCCATTCAGGTAATCGACACCCAAAGCGAGAGCAACAACGGCAGCGTCGCGCTGCCCGCGCCAACCTCCAGCATCGTGCTTCCGCTTCCTTCCGGTCCGGCGTATGCTGCGGTGCCTACGGCCACGGTGACCGGCCAACCGTTGGGAGCGATCGAAGTTGTGGACGTGACTTCGGGGGCCATTACGGCCAGCATCGGCGTGCCCGGAGTGCAAACGGTCGTTTCTGCCGCAAATGGCGCGGTGGTATTGGGCTTCAGTCCGGATCTCGACCTGGTCACGGCGGTCATCCCGGCCAACATCAATACGGGGAATGCCGTGACCATGCCGGTTGCCGGTAGTTTTGACCATCCGGTTACGGCGTTGATCAGCGGTACGACAGCCTACGTCCTCAACTGCGGCGCGGAATGCGGAGGCACGCAGGCTAGCGTCCAGGCGGTCGATCTGACCACATTCATGCCGGTCGGGTCGCCCGTGAACGTGGACGGCGCAACCGCGGGTTTTCTTAGCGGCACCACACTTTATGTAGCCGGGAATTCTCCCGCGAATAGTGCCTGCACCGGAGAAACCACCGCGGCAACCACCTGCGGCCGCCTGGATGTAATCGATACGACCACCTCGCCCCCGACTGTCACGTCGAGCGTTGTGATTACCGACGGCTATCACACCCTTTTCAGCATGAGCCTGAACGGCCAGTTGTTCGTCGGATCACGGACCTGCACCACGGTCGGAGACGTCAATAACAACCCCGGCAACGGCGAAGTCCGTGGTTGCCTGTCGATCTATAACACGGGGACGGGGGCGGTTGTCGTCCCGCCAGACAACGGCGATGTGACGGGATTGCAGAGCTTCACCACCCTTAACTCAGAATATGTAGTGCAGGGCGGCAATCTGCGCATTTACGACACCACGAAGGATGTACTCGGCTCGATTCAGCTCAACGTCAACGGCGGTTACTACGACGTGAAGGCGATCGACTTTTTCTGATTCGACCTATTTCGCGGGATCGAGAACCAGCGTATGTTCGGCCGCCGCTTCCACCGCCTTTTGCGAAAACGGTAGAGGAAATGTTGTGCCCTCATACCAGGCTTTCCATTGATCCATGTAGTGAGGGCCGAGAAAGTTGCCGCCCTGCCCAGTGACCGTGTTCAACGTGGATGAGTCGAGATCGGCCATATTTGCTGTGAATCGCTCCGACGGGCCCTCGCGTGAGGTCACGGCTTTTACGGTATAACCGCTGCCAGATTGCGCCTGCAGTCCCGGGCCGCTCCAGTGCCCGATCACCGGCAGATGGCTCAATATCGGATGCGTGAGGTTCAGTGCGTTCACGTCGCCCCAGTGCCACGAAGCGAGGTCCTTGGGAGCGTCTTTCTCGTCAACCGTGGCCTCGACTGCAGCCGCCAGCAGATCGTCGTAGGTCGTGTACTTTGGCGGCAACCAGCGCGCAGGCTTGTGGACGATCACGTTCTCCAGCCAGACGCTGCGCATGTAGCTCGAATAAGTTTTCCAACTCAGCGCTCCGTCTGCGGAATTCTCAGGGGCCGCACCCAGGTTCGGCTCCAGAATCATGCGCATCAACTCGCCGTTCGCCTTGCGCGCCAGCGTGGGAGCTGCGGAGTCCTTAAGCATGCGGCCATCCCAGCTTCGCATCAGGTCGGCGGCCTGGCGTGCCCGGGCCGATGCCTTCTGCACGTGGTCGACGGCGTAGACCAGGCGCTCCGCCAGAAAGAGATCGCTCTCGGAATGAACGTCTGTTTGCAGTGCCAGCATATCGGCCGGCGACATCTTCCTTCCGGCTTCCAGCACGTGGTAAATCCGCTCGGTTCGCCACGGCGCTTCCCACTCGAAGCTCAGCGGGTATGGATATTTGTCCGGCGTAATGCGGCCGTTGGCGGTGGCGATGACTCCCGAAGGCGGGTTGTAAATGTTGGGCAGTTTGTCGAAGGGAACAAAGCCCGTCCACTCATGAGCATTATCGGCTCCGCTGACCGGCAGGCTGCCGTCGCCCGCGGTACGAATTGGAATCCGGCCCGTTGCGTGGTAGCCAATGTTGCCGTCCACATCGGCATACACCACGTTTTGGCCGGGTGCATCCAGCAGCGAGAATGCCTGGGTAAACTGCTCCCAGTTCTGCGAACGGTCCACGTCGAAAAAAGGAAGGCGCAGCCCTTGGTAGAGAGTCCAATGCAATGCCAGTTGACGGGTCTCGCCCGGCACCAGTTCGCTGAAAACCGGCCCGTGGCGCGTGGTCCTGACATCGACGGTCACGTCTGGCTTGCCCTTCACATGGATCACTTCCGCGCGATGTTCCGGTTCCTTCCAGCCTTCCGGAGTCTGGTAGCGGCCGCTTGCGTCAAAATTCTCAATGTAGACATCTTCGACGCTCGGCCCGACGTTGGTGAAGCCCCACGCCACGCGCTGGTTGTGGCCTACGATCACATGCGGAAAACCCGGCAAAGTGACGCCGACAACATCGATATCACCCGATTTGAGATGCGCTTCGTACCAAAGATTCGGCATCTGCTGCTCCAGGTGCATGTCATTCGAGAGCAGTGGCTTGCCGGTTACAGTGTGTTCACCCGAAACGACCCAGTCGTTCGAGCCCAACACCATCTCCGGCGCATGCTGCAGCGGCCAGTTATCCGGCGAACTCCGCGTCACGGAGTTATCCGGGTCGCCGTTAGCATCGTCGTCTTCGTCCTCCGAGTCGGAACCCTGGTCGCCCGGCTGCGTAAGGTCTTCGCGCATCACCGTCGGAGGGCGATCATGAAAAGAGCGATTGATAAACAAATCGGCGGTCAGTTCCGGGCCCACCTTAGCAAGAATCTTTTCCTTTGCGAGCGTTGCGACGTAGTAGCCGTGATTCAGGTACTCCACCATCTGGACCGCAATGCTGATGGAGTCTTCCGGCAGCCACGGGCGGGGCTTGTAGCCCATCAAGCCGAATTCAAGCGGCAAGCTGTTCTCGTGCCCCTCGATAAAGGCATTGACGCCGCGCGCATAGGCATTCAGTTGCGCGACGTCACGCGGGGATGCCATGGCCAGCGACTGTTTCGCGGCCGCACGCAGGCCAAGAATCCGCTGCTGCCGGTCCAGTTTCAGAGTGTCTTCGCCAACGATCTCCGAAAGTTCACCCTCCGCGGCGCGCCGTGTCACATCCATCTGCCACAGCCGGTCCTGCGCCGTGACATAGCCCTGCGCGAAATAAAGGTCGTCGTAGGAACCGGCTTCGATGGTAGGCACGCCGCGACCGTCACGAATGACCTTCACGGGCGCGGCCAGGCCCTGTAGGGCAATTTTGCCGTCGACTTGGGGAAATGCGCGCTTTGCCCACCAGTACCCGCCAGCACAAACAAGCACCAGGAGCAGGGCGACGATTAGAAGAATCCACCTCACGATGCGGAGCCATCCGGTGCGTGTCGCGAGTGGGGAAGCGGTAGTGAGTGTGCCCATGAAGAGAGATCAGCCGAACGTGCAATTGTAACTCCGTCCGGCAGAAAACGAAGGTGCTCCCGAACCGGTGCTGCCCAACGAGTTTGATTTTCTCCGCTGAACTCCCCCAGCACAGGACGCGCAGAGCTTGTCCACTTTGAAAATGAATTTCAATTTCAAATTGCCGGTGTTATGCTTGGCGCTGGCCGCATTTCAGGCCGCCTCGTCGAGCCCTCATGCTGCAGAAGCGAATCGATGATCAGCCCCATCTGTCGCCGCAGATGGTCCGCGAGGCCCAGGGGTGGTTGCACGGGCACCTGCGCAAGGTCGGGCTGAAGCAAACGGCCCAACGCGACACCATTCTGCATACTTTTCTCGAGACCCGCGATCATCTCTCCATCGACGAACTTCACCGCCTGGTGCAGAAAAAGGACCCGCGCATTGGCTATACGACGGTCTATCGCACTCTGAAGCTGCTATCAGAATGCGGGCTTGCCAGCGAAGTCGCCTTTCACGACGGCATTGCGCGTTACGAACACCAGTACAATCGCCGCAGCCACCATCACATGGTCTGCACCAGTTGCGGCAGTTCGGTGGAGTTTTTCTCGCGCGAAGTCGAGGAGCTGGAAAGACAGATAGGCCGCAAGCACAATTACGCGACCACGCGACACACGTTCCAGATCTACGGCTTGTGCGAGGACTGCCGCAAGTAGCCGCGCCCGCAAGCCGTTTGCCACCCTTATGACCACTGCCTGTCCGCAATGCGCCGCCAGCATGCCCGACGAAGCCGCGTTCTGTCCCGCATGCGGATGCTCCATGAGTTCGCGCAAGGCTGAGTCCGGCAATGTAGGCAATCTTCCTCGCGGTCTGGCCGGGGCCCTGGCATACTTTACGTTTATTCCAGCGGCAATTTTCCTTCTGGTCGAGCCCTACCGCCGCGACCCCTACCTCCGCTTTCACTCATTTCAGTGCCTGCTCCTATGCCTGGCCAGCTTGGCAGCCGAGGTGGCTTGGAAAGTCCTGATTCTTGTGTTGTCCATTGTTCCATTGCTGGGTCATTTGCTGGCTTTGTTGATCGCAATCGTCATCGTAATGGCCCTGGTGCTGGTCTGGCTGGTGCTGGTCGTGAAGGCATTGCAGGGAGAATATTTCCGCCTTCCGTTGCTCGGCGATCTCGCCGAGAAGTTGGCCGGGACAAACTAGGACGCCGGGGTCCTCCACAGTCCGAGCTTGACTTTCCCGGCTCCGGCCCTGAATCTATTAACCTTTATCTTCCGTACGGATTGAGGCGTGCATCCGTGGGCCGGAGTCATCATTGCGATTCAAAGTCTTCTACCACGATAAGTGCTTCGATGGAGCCTCTTCCGCCGCGGTATTCGCGCGCTTCTACCGCGAGCGCATCCGCAAAGACGCGCAGTTTGTGTTCTCGGGACTACTTCATCGCGCCGGCGCCCTTTTCGAGAACGTGCAGTTCGATGGCGACGAGAACGCAATCGTCGACTTCAAGTATTCCAGTTCACCTAATGTCACGTGGTGGTTCGACCATCACCTGAGCGCCTTCCTCAGCGACGAAGATGCGGCCCGCTTCCGCGCGGACAAGAGCGGACAGAAGTTCTACGACCCGGAATACAAGTCCTGTACCAGTTTTCTGGCCATGATTGCGCAGAAACACTTTGGCTTTGATCCCACGCCAATCGCCGAGCTCGTGCACTGGACCGACATCATCGATGCCGCGCAATACTCCGACGCGCAAACCGCCGTGGAAATGCGCGAACCGGCCATGAAGCTCACCATGGTCATCGAATCGGCGCCGGACCAGAGGTTTGTGCCCAACCTGATTCCCCTGCTCGCCAACAAGCCGCTGGCAGAAATTCTGGAAGAACCGTTCGTCGCGCCGCTGATTCCGCCGCTCATGAAGCGGCACGAACTTTCCGTCAGCATCCTCGAACGCCACAGCGTTTGCGAGGACGCCACCATCTTTTTCGACATCACCGGCTACGATCTCGAGGGATACAACAAATTCGTCCCCTATTATCTGCATCCGGAATCGATCTACAGCGTTGGCTTGAGCAAGAGCAGTTTCCGCGTAAAGGTTTCGGTGGGATCGAACCCCTGGTCGATCGAGGAGCCGCAGGTGAACCTGGCGAAAATCTGCGAGCGCTATGGTGGCGGCGGCCATGCCCGCGTCGGCGCCATCTCGTTTCCGGTGGACCAGCACGCGCAGGCGGTCAAAGCGTCGCAGGAGATCGTCACCGAACTGAGGGCCGCAGTCCGGAAACCGAAAAGTTAGTCCCGTTCCTTGGCACGGTCCGTCGTCTCGACTGTAATGTTCTCCGAGGGAAATCGACGCAAACGTGGTTGCGTTATTTCTCGCGTTATTTGCGCAAGCGGGCGATCACTGCACGGGAGTCCCGCTCTTCAGGCAACTGGCAGCGCTGCCATCCGCGGAGTAGCGGATCATGCCACTCTGGTCCGTGCAGTAAGCGCGCTGGCCAAAGCTACTGGCGTTGGGGCTTGCAGTCAACGTGAAGCTGGACGCCGGCGATCCTGCACACTGTGACAGCGCGAACAGGTAGCCGAACCGCTTTCCCCCCGCCAGGCCTGCGTTGATGAGCATCGCCTGGTGCTGGTTGCGTTCGCCCCCGCCAAAGCCATCAAGCTCGGAAAGCGTGCAGGTGAAGCCGACGTCACGATAGGTAGCAGCGTAAGTCTTCTCCGCGTTCACGATGGTTCGCATCGCCGAGAGGACTGCGGTCCCGCCGGCGGTCTGCGACGTAGCTTCCATGCCGGCCGTCGCCCCACCCTGCGCGGTCCGAAGTTTTGCCGCAGCGACCAGGGTTTTCAGCAAGTCCGGATCGGCCAGCGGCAAGTGAACCGTGACAGAGATTTCGTTCAGCTTCCAGATGCCCAGTTCCTGCTTCATGGAAAATGTCATCTGCGGCATATACGGAGTGTGCTCCAGCGCCCCATTCTTATACGCTTGAAACGACAGTTCGATGTCGTCCTGCTCGCCGCGGAGGTTGTCGTTTTCCACGACGACTTCCATTTTCGAGGCGGTGGTCGTGTTCTCTGCACTCAACAGCACCGATCCCGTCTCAAATGTCCGCAGGTTTTTTTGCTGATGCTCGAGTTGGCCGCCGAGCAATGCATACTGATTCAGGTTCGCCATCGCTCCCGATTCTCCCAGTGCCGCCAGCGTGGCAGCGGGCAGGTGCTTCACAAGCGTCCCTGGCGTCTTGCTGAAAAACATTTCCAGCAACGCCTGGCGGGCGGTTTGAGGCATTGCGGCGGCCTGCCCTGCGGCAAAGGGCGCGGCGCAGCATCCGGCAATCGTGAGCAACGAAAACGCGAGCGTGAATCTGCGTGCCTGCATGAAGACCCAGCCTTGGTACAGAGATGATTGAAGATTTATCCCATCATTTCATCGGAGTTGAGGCGCGCTCCAGTTACCGAGGTAAGAAACACCCGTCCAACCGCGCCCGACCGCCGTGATAACCTGCCCTTGCCACAACTCATGCTCTCGTCCGGTTCCATGGTCAGGTTTCGTCCCGGCAAGAAACAGGTGCTTCGGGCCGTCGCTTCGTTCGAATTCTTTAAGGGATCATTCGTGCTCTTGATGGGCTTGTGCGCCGTAATGCTTGTCCACCGCGACGCCTGGCTGATCGCCGAAAGCCTGCTCGCCGTCTTCCACATCAATTCCGATCGGCATTGGGCGCAGGTGTTCCTCGATGCCGCCGACAACATTACCGACGCCCGCCTGTGGGCCGCGGCCCAGATCGCCTTTACCTATGCTGCCCTGCGTTTTGCCGAGGCCTACGGACTGTGGAACCAGAAAAGCTGGGCCGAGTGGGTCGCGTTTGTGTCGGGGGCTCTGCTGCTGCCGCTCGAGGTGCGGGAACTCCTGCGCGGGATCACGCTCCTGCGCAGCGCGCTTTTTATCGGGAACTTGTTCGTGGTCCTTTACATGGTCTACGTGCTGCGCAGCAATGCCGCAGCCCGCCGGGCGAGTAAGCTGGAATGATTCGTCGCCTAGGGCGTGTTGGGACTGATGGGGTTGTCACCCTGGCATAGCACCCAACAGGCGAGCCCGGCCACCGCGCCTGAGCCCCCGAGTTTGACCCACGCGGAGTTCAGAAACGGCCCCTTGATTCCAGCCACTGCGGCATGGGACACCGGCGCTGCCGCTCCGCAATGGTCCTGCCGAGTTTCCTGGGTCCCTTCTCTCACTGTCACGTGTTCGTCCTCGCTGGCGGTTTTTGGGCTCTGCTCTTTGTTCTTACGATCGATATTCACGTCGCTCTTGCGGGCGACCACTTTGACTTCGCCATTTGAATCGGTCACGTCGTACTGGGTTCCTTCGATTCTGGCCGGCACAACGGTCAGGCAGCCGACTCGAACGGCAAAGGCCTGCGAGGTCTCGACTGCCACGCTGCCATGCTCCAGCACGACGTAGGTTCCCTCAAACCTGACCAGGCTCTCTGGTCCGACCGTCACACTCGAACCGTTGGCGGCAAGTTTGGCCATCGATCCGTGTTCGGTCTGCACTTCATCATCCGGGAAAATGGCGATGACCCCCGGAGGCGACGCCCCGTTAAGCCGCACCCCGCCCTGCGAATACAGCGTCGCCAACCCGGATTGGGCGTTCGACACCGCTGCAGGATAAATAACGGCCATCAGCGCGCACACTATGTTGCGAAACTTGAACACACGTGTCCTGACGATAAAGTTTTATCCACCTATAGCTTAGAGAGGTTCTGGCGGTGCCAACTATTGTCAGGATGGGTTCCTCACCGGCCCGAACAAAAGCGGGCACTCCGTGACCGGAATGCCCGCCCGTGAACGTGAGGAGATACGGGTTTAGACTCCGCCGTGGGCCGCCTTGTATCGGAGTGCGGGGGCCGGTTCGGCCGCAGTCTGGAAGTAAGTCCGATACGAGCGGTAGATCCCGTACATGACCGCCACGGCAGTCATTGCCAGCAGCAGCCCCAGATTGCGGTGGATCTGCTCCATCAGCGTCGCCATCCCCACACTGGCTACGTAGTAGGGAAACGACAGATGGGCGATACCGATCCAAACGCGACGCAGGACTGCGCCTTCGGTCAGGGCGATCACAGCGCTTACCGGCACCGTCTGCCCAAGGAATACGCTCAGCCCGGCAATGGCCAAGCCCAATGGGCCGGTCATCATCGGAAGCGTTGCTTTTGCGTGAAAGAGCAGGCTGGTCAGGGTCATCGCCAGCACCATCATGCTGACGTTGAAGCTTGCCTGCACCGGCTTCCACTCTGCGCCACTCTTCGGCCAGCTCTGCACCAGGCCGCAGGCTGCCGCGATCAGTGCGGTTTCTATCGCACTGAGGTGGACCGCCGCGTAGAGCAGGAACGGCAGGTTCACCGACATCGTTCCGTTCAGGCCAGGCAGCTTCACTTTCATTCGCGACGTCGCCGCCGCCAGCGCCAGGAGCGTCAGGCCTTCCAGCGGTTGCCAGGCCTGCCGTGCCGCCGCTGCGTAAAGGGTTGTGCCGACCGCGGCGATCGTCATCAATCCCGCGAGTGTGTTGGCATGTCGTGTGTGGTTGGTCATATGTTTTCTCCTTTCTCTGTTACCTTCCACACACTTACTGCTCGTTGACCGTGTCGTCGGATTGTGCGTTGGAGACCGCATAGCTGCTGCCCCACACCACGCTGGTGGCGGAAGTCAGGCTGCTGCCCCAGACCACGCTGAATCCGTTGACGAGGCTGCTGCCCCAAACCACCGACGATCCCCAGACCACCGACATACCGTTGACGTTGGAGCCCCAAACTACTGACGAACCCCAAACCACCGAGGATCCCCATACCACCGAGTTGGGAAGCACTACGACGTTGCCGTTCGACAAAGTCACCGTGCCGGTGACCGTGTTCACCGTTGCATAAGGGGAGAGCGCGGAACCCACTGAAGCTGGAGCCAGGTCCGTGTTGCCCAGTGCCGCTTGCACATCCAGATAACCCGCCCCCACCGCGAACAGGTCGTGGTTGGAAGTGTAGGTTTTGCCGGTGCCCAGGTCGGTCGCGGTGTTGGTCGTGCGCGCGATTTTGTACGCCGTCTTCATCAGACGGGCCTTGACCTGGTCCGGAGTGAGATTCGGGCTCTGGTGAAGCAACAGAGCCACGGCCCCAGCTGCAGCTGGCGTCGCCATACTGGTGCCGCTCAGCACGAAGTACTTGGAGTTTCCAGACTTGAAATTGGAGCCATGCAGGGTCTCCAGAGTCGCGCCCGGCGCTGCCAGTGAGGTGACTTGGTTTCCCGGAGCCATAATATCCGGCTTTGCCACGTGATCAAAAGTGGTCGGGCCTTTCGAGCTGTAACTGGCAACGCGGTCGTCGGTACGAGTCGCCGTGCCCATGCTTTTCATCGCGCCAACCGTCAGGACGTAAGGGTCGTTTCCAGGAGCGGTGATAGTACCGTAACCGTCATTGCCGTAATCGGCGAGGCGTCCATAATTGCCGGCTGCGACCACGACCACGATTCCGGAATTCCACGCAGCTTCCACGGCCTGACACAACGGATCGTTGGCATAGCCCACTGAGATGCCGCGGCCCAGGGAAAGATTAATCACGCGAATGTTGTACGTGTTCTTCAGGGCAATCGCCTTCTGAATGGCAGCGATGACGTTGCTGTCGGAGCCGGCACCATTCGCGTCGAGGACACGCAGGTCGATCAGATTGACGTTGGGGGCCACGCCTTTCCACTGTCCTGCCGAATTGGCGCCGTTGCCGCCGATGATGCCGGCTACGTGGGTGCCATGTCCATACAGGTCCCAGTAGGCACCGGCTGCGTTCGTCGTCGGCGTGCCTGTGAAATCCTGGTGGTACACCACACGGTCAGCTGTGCCAGCCGCATTCCAGAGGTCGGAGCTGTTGTCGTTGATGCCGCTGTCAATCACTGCAACGCCGACGCCGGTTCCGTCAAATCCCGCCGTCCATGCGGAGCTCACGTTCATCGCTGCATCGGTAAGATCGTCCATGCCCTTCAGCGGATGGTCCAGGCTTACGCTCGCTACTTCAGGATCGTTGGCCAGACTGGCCAGAGACGCTGCCGGCATGCTTGCGGCGACGCCGTTGATTAGTATCAGGTTGTGATTCACCCGCGCCGCGTTGCTTTGCAAGCGGCCAATCGTGGCCGGCTGCAGAGCATGTTTGTACTGCACGATCACATTGATCTTCTGACCCGGCTGCGAGCTCTGGGCCGTACGAATGACTTCAGCCGCGAACGTTGACGGGTAGCGGCCCGCTCCCAGTCGCTGCGACAGGTTCGCCTGGGCGTTCTGCGCCAGCGCGAATTTCGTGACCACCAGCGTTGCCAGCAGTCCCAGGAGCATTTTTCGTTTGCCCCAGGCTGCGCTGTGCTTCTCGTGACGCTTCGGCTGCTTCAACATGACGACACCCTTTCTAAATTCCAGAGCTTGTCCCACGGCTGTTCTCATTGCACGGCCAGTACCGTTTGGCGAAATTGCAAGTATTTTGTAATGAATGACTTACGTAAACTCTATCTCGCTTAAATTGAGCCAATCTGTCCCGCTTGGCGGGCGTTGGGACAGTTTGTCGCGGCGGTGGTTGAGAACTCAGGAAGCGTGACTTCGGAGAGTTTGGATGGTTACTTTTGGAGAGAATTTAGTTGAATGCAACGAAGGCGACGGCTGTCGCTCTATTGGATAGAAGGAGGCGCGATTCCACCCGCAGTTGCGGCCCTCGCCAGCCCGGGGAGCTTTGGGAGCGCAGCCATCAGGCGGCGGGTGTACTCGTGGCGTGGATTGCAGAATATCTGCTCCCGGCTGCCGCACTCGACGATCTCTCCCTGATGCAGAATCGAGATGCGGTGGCAAATCTCCGCGACCGACGCGAGGTCGTGAGAGATATAGAG
>Ga0075029_100001280_pt1 | contig 14443 bp, 12 predicted proteins | sample LitLauG_LLR_2013_FD_71391 | JGI IMG/M metagenome (GOLD analysis project Ga0075029, IMG submission 71391) | Freshwater sediment microbial communities from North America - Little Laurel Run_MetaG_LLR_2013 | ecosystem: Environmental > Aquatic > Freshwater > Creek > Sediment | place: USA...
GGCCGGCGCCGGTGTCAGTTCGTGCCGCCGCCACCGGCCGACGTGCTGCCGAACGGGACCGGCACGGCGAGCTGCTGCACCCGCCGCCAGCCCGACGGGCCCAGCAGGTGGACGTCGACCTGGACGTCGGTCGGCGCGAGGGCCTCGATCGACCCGTCGGGCAGTGCGGCGAGCACCACCGTGCCGACCGGCGGGGTCGCCACGGTGCGCCACGGTGCGCCCGGGGCGCCGGGTTCGGCCACCGCCGCGGCCGTGCCGCCGAACAGCACGGCGAAGCCTCCGGACGGGGTGACCGCCGCAGAGGTGACGGCCCGCCCGGTGACGTACGGCGCCGACACCGTCCACGTCGCCCCGCCGTCCGAGGTGGAGGCCAGGTAGACCCGACCCGGGGCGCCCGACCCGCCGGACCCGGTCGACACCAGCACGGCCACCCCGGTCGCCGTCGCCACCATCCGGTCGACCCGCACCGGCCCGGACGTCGGCGCCCGCAGGCTCGGCCCGATGGCGACCGGTGTCGACGGGCGCCCGTCCGCGCCGATCCGGAAGATGGCCGCCCGGCCACCGCCGGCGCAGTCGCCGGCGACGAGGTCGTCACCGGCGGCGGACACGGCCACCGCCGAGAGCCGGTGCAGTGCGCACCCCGGACCGGCAGCCGCCGCCACCGCCGCGGTCGACGTGAGCCGCGACCAGGTGGACAGGTCGCCGGCCGAGGCCAGCACGGTTCCCGTGCCCACGGGCGGGGCAGCGGCCAGTGCCAGCCGCTGGGACGGTCCGGACGCGGCCAGTGCATCGGGCACCGCGGCCAGCGCCACCGGCAGGATGCCCCCGCTCCAGGTGGCACCGGCGTCGGTCGTGTCGGCCAGGGGGGAGAACCGGAGGTCGAGCGAGACGCCGAAGCCGGCCGTCAGCCCGCCGGCGCCGTCAGCGGCCACCATGATGCCGCCGTTGCTCGCCACCCCGGGAGGGGTGGTGAGGGTCCATCCCCCGCCGTCGGCGGACGCGGATCCCGGACGGAAGAACAGCTCGCCGAAGGTGTTGAGCGGGTCGTCGAGGTGCCCCATGGCCAGGGTGGCCCAGGTGCCCCCCGGGCCGGGGAGGGCCTGGGCCGGCGGCAGCCCGGCCGGCAACGCGGACGCGCCGGGCGACACCGTCGTCGTGCCGCACCCGGCGAGCACCACCGCGAGGGCCCCGACCCCGCCCAGCAGGGGCAGTCGGAGACGGACCGGGCGCCTCACCCGTTGACGAGCGGCCTGACCTGGTCGACCAGGGTGGTCGAGAAGGACGAGTGGAGGGCGGTACTGCCCTGGCCGCCCGGGTCCGAGGTCAGCACGACCCGCAGCCGGCCGGTCCGGTCGATCACGAAGACCAGGTCGCTGTGGGCGACCATGCCCCCGGCCGGCGACACGACGGTCTGGACGCCGTAGCTGTTCCAGGCGTGCTGGAGGTCCGCCAGCGGCCCGGTCAGGAAGCTCCAGTTGGTCAGCTGGCCCATCCCCTCCTGGCGGTCGAAGGCGGCGGTCGCCGACGACGAGGTGTAGAGGGGGTTGTTGGCGATGGCCACCATCTGGACCTTGGCCGCGTCGGCGCCGAGCTCGGCGTCGGCCACGCGCAGCTCCTGGGCGATCAGTGGGCAGTCGGACGTGCAGGTCGGGTCCAGGAAGGTGAGCACCACCACCTTGCCGGCCAGGCTGTGGAGGGTCAGCGGGGCACCGGACTGGTCGACCAGGGAGAAGCCGGGCGCAGGTGAGTCGACCAGGTTCGGCGAGCCGTTCAGTGCGGCGTTGATGATCGGGTCGGCGTGGGGATCGGTCGAGGCCAGCGCCATGGGCGCCGCCCCGATGAGCACGATGGCCACCGCGCCGACCGCGGCGATGCAGCGGACCAGGTACGCCGGGTGGAGACCCAGCAGGCGCTGGCCAGACGTGGCCGAAGGGTGGGTGGCCGCGCCCGTGGGTGCCCCCGCGCCGACCGGCTCACCGACCGGCACCGACTCCACCGGAACCGACTCCACCGACGCGGCCGCCACCATCGGCACGTCCGCAGTCGGCTCCCGCACGATCGACCGGGCCGGCAGTCGGACCATGGCGAGGTAGCCGGAGGTGAACACCACCAGCATCGGGATCATCGAGTTCGGATCGGTCCCCACACCGCCGAAGAATCCGAAGTCCTGGACCAGGACCCACGTGGCCAGGCACAGCACGGCCCCGGCGATCACCCCGGCACGGACCAGGGCCGGCCGCAGCGACGCGAGGCAGGCCCCGATGCCGAGCAGCGCCACCACGACCACGGCGTTCACGAGCCAGCCGTGGTCGGTGGCGAAGGTTTCGAAGGCGCGGACCCAGGACGCGGTCAGCGACGGTTGGGACAGCTGGGCCATCTGGGACTCCATGCCGGACAGGGTGCCGCCCGTGCCACCGGCCACGGGCCGCCCGTTCCAGAAGCCACGCCCCGGCCACGCCTGGAGCACCCCCATGACGAGGAAGAAGATGCCGGTGACCCGCACGACGGCCCGGCCGACCCGGTCGGTCTCCCACGCCTGCTCGGGCAGGGCGACGAGGGCACCGGCGGCCATGTAGAAGAGGGCCGCACCGGGTGACCCGAAGAGCCAGCTGCTGCCGTGCCCGAAGATCCCGCCGAACGCCTGGCCGAACACCCAGACCACGAGTCCCCAACCGGCGCTGACCAGCCCGGCCGTCCGGGACCAGCGACCCCGGGGGGCGACGAGGAGGAAGAGGCCGATCCCGATCTGGATCCACACCGTCGAGGCCGCCGCCGACACCGGGTGGTCGTTCCAGATGGTCACGCCCACGTTGACCACGTGCTGGACCCAGCCGGGCGACGAGGAGGCGGCCGGGGTGATGACGCCACCGGTCAGTCCGAGCGGCATCGACGCCTGGGTCTGCAGGAGCCCGTCCAGGATCCACAGGGCGCCGAACGCGATGCGCAGCACCCGACGGCCCACCGGCTCGGGACCGTCCCACGCCTGGCCCACCGGCTCGGTCGACTCCCCGGCCTGGACGGCCCGGCGGTAGCGGACCGTGCGGATCGAGTTCCAGGTGATGGCCAGCGCCGTCGCCAGGACCAGGATGATCAGGAACTGGTGGACGAGCGCCGTATGGAACGCGGCGGTAACCGTGGGGTCGTTGGTCGACAGCCCGTGCCCCATGTTCATCGGCGAACCACGCGTCCTCCATCGTCGTCACGGGCGCGGCGCCAACGGCGCACCCGGGCCCTGGACCATCCGGCCACCTCGGGCGTCGCCGTCCACTGTAGGTCGGGGCACCCCACAGGTAGGCCGCGGCACCCCACAGGTAGGCCCGTCGCATGGCCGGCCGGTCAGTCCGCCTCCGGCACCCCGGTGGCCCGCTCCGGTGGGCCGTTCCGGCCGGCGTCGCCCTCGGTGGCGGCCACCGAGGCCTGCAGCTCGCGCTGATGGGCCTCCCACGCCTCGAGCATCCCGGCGTACTTGGGGTCGAGCGCCGGCTGCGGACGGGCCGGGCGGGTGCGGCGGACCCGGCCGCCGTGCAGGACGTTCCACCACATGTAGACGGCGAAGACGGCGAACAGCGGCCACTCGAAGACGTACGCCCAGCTCAGGCCGTTCCCGCCCAGGGCCCGACGCAGCTCGAACCAGAACGCCACCGCGCACAGCGCCAGGCCGACCACCAGGACGACGTGGGTCCGGGCGGCCTCACCGCCGGTCAGCCGTCCGCCGCCACCCGTCGCCGGGCCGGCGTCCGCCGGGCCGGACGGGGCCGGTGCGGCGGTGGGCCCGTCGCCCGGATCACCGGCTGGCGCAGCGTCCGAGTCCATCGCACCCACCCTATCGGCGACCCACGAACCACGACCGACGGCCGACGGCCGGCGACCCACGACCGGCGACCGGCCGTTGGCGCGCGGTGGTGGGGCAGGCACCGGACCCGGGCGCCGCACGGGTCAGTGCACGGTCAGCGCGGTGGCGCCGGTGGCGGTCCCGTACCTGGAGACGATCACGAGCGACCCGGTGGTCGCCCGGGACGGCACGGTCACCACGATCCGGGTGGCCGACTCCGACACGATCACCGCACGCTTGCCCCCGATGGTCACCTTCTTGACCGTACCGAGACCCGACCCGTCGATGGTGACCGTTCCGCGCCGGGTGGCCGACGCCGGGGCGAACGAGTCGATCGACGGCGCCAGGTGGAACACCACGGCGCTGGTGGCGGTCCCGAGCGGGCCCACCACGGTGACCGCCCCGTCGGCTGCGCCGGCAGGGACGAGGGCGGTGACCGCGGTCGTCGAGTCGGACACGATCGTGGCGGACGACCCGGCGAACGACACCGACGTCACCCCGGACAGGTTGGTCCCGGTGATGGTGACCGGGGTGCCGGCCACCGCCGAGGCGGGCGACACCGAGCTCACCACCGGCGTGAAGGCGTAGTCCGGCTCGCCGTCGGAGCAGGCACCCCTGCCCCCGTCGGCCCGGTTGGACCAGGTCCCCTGGACGGCGATCGTCCCGGTGGCCAGGACCAGGTTGAAGGCGGGGCCGGCGGCCGGGGCGGACACATAGGCGCACAGGTCGCCGTTCTCGGCGCCCCTGGCGTCGGTCCACCCCCCGGTCGGTGTCGTCTCGGGGAACTGGTCGGTCATCGTCTCGGCGTACTCGTGGCTGGCCGCCTCGGTGGCGCCGTCCAGGATGCCGGGCGTGTTGACCGTGCCGGAACCGCAGCTGGCACCGGCGTCGGGGACGTAGGGCATGTTGGTGAACGCGGCGATGGGGCCGGACACCGGGCCGCCGCCGGTGATGGTCGGGTCGTGGGTGTCGTCGTGGTAGGCGCAGTAGCCGGTCTTCGGGTCGGCCCACCCGTCCGGGTTGGTCCCGTGCGGCGACACGATGACGTACTGGGCGTCACGGTTGGAGGCCTGGTCGCCGTTGCCGAACCGGGTGGCGGCCGCCTCGGCCTCGGCGGCGAGCTGGTGGCCGGTGAGGCCCGCCGCCTCCTGGGCGGTGGCCGTCGGTGTGGCGTCGTACCAGACGCCGGCGAGCACGCCGGCGGTCGGGTGCGGCACCAGGGTGTCGCCCTGGGTGCACACGGTGGCCCCGACCGGCGCGCCGTCGCAGTACTGGGTCAGGACGCCGCTCCAGGTCTCGCCGGCGGTGCCGAGGCCGGCGAAGAACCGCTGCAGCTGGGGCGCCATGGCGGTCGTATCGCCCGAGAAGACCCGGTCGCCTGCCGGATCGGTCGACTCGGTACCCCACTGGCTCCCCATGAACACCAGGTAGATCTTGGGCTGGCCGGTGGTCACCCCGGCAGTCACCAGGTTCCCGGCGGTCAGCCCGCCGCCGTAGCTGAGGAACTTGCCCGACACCCGGGCCGCCCGGCCCGAGGCCGCAGCCGACGACGACGCCGGGCCGGCCAGCAGGGCCCGGACCCCGGCCACGTCCCTGGTCCGGCGGGGCACGGCGCCGTGCCGGTAGCCGTGGTGGAGCGCCGTCGGCACGGTCAGCGTCTGCGCGGGGGTCGACGCGGTGACGGCACCGGCCGGTGAGACGGCGACGGCCACGGACAGGGTGGTGGTGGCCAGCAGCCAGGCGCCGACCAGGCTCATCGCCCGCCGGGCCCGGTGCGTCGTCGGACGCACCCGCGCAGGGTCCGAGGCGGATCGACGGGTGCGGAACATGGTGACCTCCGTTGCGGTGCTGCCCCTGGACACGCGCCCGCCGACCGCAGCCGATCGACCGGCGCATGCAACTCCGTACGGAACTGCCTCCGGACGGTTCTGACCAGCCCAGGCTACCGGCCGCCACGCCCCGTGGGAAGGGCGGACAACAGGGGGTGCCCCCGGTCCGGTCCGGCCGCTACTCGCCGAACAGCAGTCCGTAGTTGGCGCCGTGTCGGAGGTGGTGTCCCCCGTCCACCGGGAACGAGACACCGCTGATCCAGGTGGACTCGGGTCCGGCCAGGTAGCGGACGGCTGCGGCCACGTCGTCGACGGTCCCGACCCGCGAGACCGGCATCCCCTCCAGGTAGTCGTCGAGGAGGGGTCCGCCGGCGGTGATGAACGACATGAGCTCGTCGTCGATGATCCCGGGCTGGACGGTGTTCACCCGCAGTCCGGTGTGGCCGAGCTCTTCGGCGGCGCACTTGCACAGCATGTCGATACCGGCCTTGGACGCCCCGTAGGCCCACAGGTAGCGGTGGGGGAAGGCGCCGGCGCCGGACGACATCCCGATGAACGAGCCACCCGGGGCGTCGCCGCCGTCGACTCCCACACCGGTGCCCGCCGCCATGAGCGGGGCGCCGTGCTTCAGGCACAGGAAGGTCCCGATCAGGTTGAGGTCCACCGTGGACCGCACGGCCGCGACGTCGGCCGTGGCCATCGGGCCCATGTGGAAGGAGCCGCCGGCGTTGGCGAAGAGGATGTCGAGATGCCCCCGGGGCGACGCCGCCTCGGCGACGGCGGCGGCCACCTGCTCCTCGACGGTGACGTCGGCCACCACGTAGCGGGCGGAGCCGGCGGTCCCGCCGGCGACGGCCGAGGCGGCGGCGGCCGCCTCGAGCTCGACGACGGCAGCGGCCAGCTTCTCCTCGGTGCGGCCGCAGATGGTCACGTGGGCGCCGTCGCGCACCAGCCGGCTGGCGGTGCCGAGGCCGATGCCGCTCCCCCCTCCGGTCACGAGCGCGGTGTACCCGGCGATCGAGGTCGGTACTGCGGTGCTGTCGGTCACGTGCGTGCTCCCTTGGATCGGGTCGGTTCGCGGTCGGTGGGCACCGGACCGGTGGCCGAATGGCTACCGTTCGGGTTCCGGAGCAGCATGCTACGGGCCGCCGGGTGCGGCAATCCGGGAGGACCGCTGCCGGCGGCACCCGACCGGCGACACGGAGGAGTGACGCGGTGAGCGACCGCCAATTCAATCTGGCCGACCTGTTCGAGATCGTGGTCGACACGGTCCCCGACCGTCTCGCCCTGGTGGCGGGTGACGCGCGGTTCACCTACGCCGGACTCGACGCCCGGGCCAACCGGTTCGCCGGCCACCTCCTCGGGAGGGGCCTGGCCCCCGGCACCCACGTGGGCATCCTGGCCCGCAACCGGGCCGAATGGGTCGAGGCGATGATCGGCTGCTACAAGGCCCGCTGCGTGCCGATCAACCTCAACTACCGCTATGTCGCGCCCGAACTGCGCTACGTGGTGGACAACGCCGACCTCGAGGTCCTCGTGTACGAGCGCGAGCTCGGCCAGCTGGTGGCCGACGCCCTCGACGGGCTGGTCCGCGACCGTCCCCTTTACCTGCTGGTGGTGGAGGACGGGACGCCCCCGGCCCCCGATCCGGTCCACACGGTCACCGGCGCCGCCCCGAGCCGGTACGAGCAGGCGCTGGCCGATGCGGCCGACGGCCGGCCCGGCGTGGCCCGCTCGGCCGACGACCTCTACGTCCTCTACACGGGCGGCACGACCGGCATGCCCAAGGGTGTGCTGTGGCGCCAGGAGGACATCTTCTTCGCGGCCATGGGCGGTGGCGGCTGGGGCCAGGACCCGATCACCAGCGCGGACCAGCTCGCCGGTCGGATCAACCCCGACGAGGCGACCCGGGTCCCCATGCTGGTGGTGGCGCCCCTGATGCACGGCAACGCCCAGTGGGCCATGTGGAACGCCTTCATGATGGCGGGGACCGCTGTCCTCTACACCGAGCACCGGTTCGACCCCGACCGGCTGCTCCGTCTCGTGGGCGACGAACGCATCGTGTCGGCGGCCCTGGTGGGCGACGCCATGGCCCGCCCGCTGTGCGAGACGCTGGCCGACGCGCCGGCGGGCACCTACGACACCTCGACGCTCCTGGTCATCGGGTCCGGCGGGGCGATGCTGACTGCTGCGGTCAAGGCCGACCTGGCCGCCCAGCTGCCCGGGGCGATGATCATGGACCGCTTCGGCTCGAGCGAGGCCGGCGCCCAGGGGGCGGTCGAGGTCGGCGCCAGCGGACCCAGGTTCGTGATGAGCGACGACACGGCCGTCCTCGACGACGACCTGCGGCCGCTGGCCCCGGGCGACGGGAGGATCGGGCGCCTGGCCCGGTCCGGACGGATCCCGCTCGGCTACCACAAGGACGAGGCCAAGACGGCGGCGACCTTCCCGACCGGTCCCGACGGCGTGCGCTGGTCGGTCCCCGGCGACCTGGCGTCGATCGCCGACGACGGGGTCATCACCGTGCACGGGCGCGGATCGGCGTCGATCAACTCCGGCGGCGAGAAGATCTTTCCGGAGGAGGTCGAGGCCGCCGTCAAAGCGCACCCCGATGTGTACGACGCCATCGTCGTCGGCCTGCCCGACGAGCGGTTCGGTGAACGGGTGGCCGCCGTGGTCCGGATCCGCGACGACGCGCCGGCCCTCGACCTCGACGGGCTGCAGGACCACTGCCGCGGGCACATCGCCGGCTACAAGGTCCCCCGCCAGCTACTGCTGGTCGACGAGATCCCCCTGACCGCGGCGGGCAAGCCCGACGCCAAAGCCGCCAAGGCGCTCTTCTGATCCCACCGACGGGCGGCCCGGGTCACCCCGGACCGTTCACACCGGGTCCGAACCGGCGGTGACCCTCGCCCGGGCGACGAGCGCCACGGCACCGACCACCCGTTCGGCGGAGGCGGAGAGCAGGGCGTCGTCGACGTCGACCGTCCGGCGCATGCCGGCGTCCGGCCACAGCCCGGCCACCCGGACCGGCACCGGCTGATCCGGCGACCGCAGCGCAGCCACCAGCGCGAGGTAGCCGAGCTCCTCCTCCCACCGGTCGGACGGGTTGCCGCACGACACCGACACCAGGACCGGGCCGGAGCCGCCGGCGGGAGGCGCCACCCGCGCCTCGCACCGCCCCTTCAGCCGGACCGTCCGCGGTCCAGGACAGGTCCACAGGTCGTCGGCGCCGCCGATCCGGGCCCGGGCACCCAGCGCCCCCCAGTCCGCCGATGCCCACAGGTGGGACGCCCACGTCGTCGCCTCGGCGAGCACCATGGCGCGGGCGCCGGCGCCCAGCCCGGCGAACCACGGCTCCCAGTGGAAGGTGCGCCACCCGGTCCGGCGCCACTCGTCGACGGCGTGATCGGCCAACGGGCCCACCGCCTCCGCCGGGGCACGGAACCGCCCACCGGCACAGGCGCCGACCGCCGCCAGCCCGAGCGAGCGACGGGCGAAGGCCGGTTTCCACGAAAACGGGTCCTCGGGCTGTCCGAGCGTCTCGGGCCGGGATCCGGCGCGACGCAGGAGCGGAAGGGAGACCTCGACGAGTGCGCCGGTCGCCAGGTCGCCGACGGCCGCGGCGACGCCGTCGACCAGCCGGTCCCGCACCCCGGTCATCCCCCCGTGGACGCCCGCCGGTACCGGGTCCTCCACCGTGGTGGGCGACTCCACCAGCGTGGCGAGGGGGCTCACGCCGCCCGTTCCCCGCACATCGGCAGGGCCCCGACCGGGGGCGGCGCAGTGGCACCTGCCGCGGTCCGCACCCCGGCCATGGCGATGGGCGGTGCCGCGTGCACGGTCGGCGGCGCCTGCAGCGGGCCGTCGGCGCACGCGCCACACCACGACGACGAGCCGTCGGCCGACCACCGGCCGGGGCCGGCTCCCACCAGGACGTCGAGTCCGGCACGACACCGGCGGGCGGCGTGCACCACGACGTCCGCGGTCACCGCGTCGACATCGCACTCGCCGGTGCGCGTGTAGTACGTCGCCACCGCGAACGGCGGCACCCCGCTGCGCAGGGTCTCCACCAGGGCGTGGAACCGTCGGTCGGCGGCGTGGGCGGCACGCGGGGTTCCGGACGTCACGTCGACCAGTGCCACCGACGCCTCGTCGACCGCCGGGCGTCCGACGGCCAGATCGACCCGGGCGACCAGCTCGAACCCGCCGGCGGTGGCGGGCACCCGGAGGCACTCCTTCGTGCGCGGCAGCCACGACGGGTCCAGCGCCGGCCACCGCTGGCGCAGACCCTCGGCCTGGCGGAGCACCTCCGCCCGCAGGCCGTCCCGCTCTCCCGGCGCCAGCGCGTCGATCCACGCCAGCAACGGCCTCCGCCGGTCGTCGACCGACAGTGCGTCCAGACCGTCGGCGAACGGGTCGTCGAGGGAACCGGTGACGACGAGCTGACGGAACAGGACGTCGATGAGCGCGCCGCAGGCCAGGGCCGGGGTGGGCTCCGGTTCACGGGGACCGTCCGGCTCCGCATGGGCGGCGCAGACCAGGGCCTGGGTCAGGCGGGCGGCGGTCACCACCACCGGTCCGCCCGGTACCGGGTGCCCGGTCCCGACATCGAGGCCGAGGTGGGACCGCAGATCGGCCACCAGCTCCGGGTCCGGGACCGGACGGGCCCGCCCCGTCACCCGCAGGCGGTCGAGCAGTGCCGGGCCGGCCGGCGGCCGCCAGCCCGGAGCACCGGTCGTCCGTCGACCACCGGGCCCCTGGCCACGACGCGTCCGGGGGGATCCCGGTCGGTCGGTTCCGGCGGCGTCGCTCGTGGTCATGGGCCAAGTGTGCCCGGGGGGTGTCACACGACCCGTCCGCGCCGGGGGTGCCCGGTAGCCTCTGGCACGATGAGCGACGCGACCTCGACGACCCTGTTCGCCCTGGTGTTCACGTTGTTCGTGCTCGCGGCGCTGGTCCTCATCTTCCTCACCGTCCGCTTCCTCGTGCGCCAGGCGTCCGCCTCCAAGGCCGCGTGGTTGGCGGCCCAGTCGGGCGCCGGCGGCGACCAGGACAGCGACGACGAGGACGACGAGGACGAGGGGATGACGGCCCTCGTGTTCGCCGGTGGGAGCACCCGGGGGGCGATCCAGATCGGGATGCTCCAGGTCCTGGCCGAGCACGGCTTCGTCCCGGACCGCATCTACGGGTCGTCGGTCGGCGCCATCAACGGCGTGGGCTTCGCCGCCGACCCGACGCGTGCGGGGGTCGAGCGCATGACCGAGGTGTGGCTCCGGCTCCGCCGCGAGGACATCTATCCGCAGGGACGGCTCCACGGTCCGTGGCTCTACCTCCAGCAGCGCGACGCGGTGTACGCCAATTCGGGCCTCCGGTCCATCATCGAGGAGGGGTTCCCCCACGAGCGGCTGGAGGACGCCGTGGTGCCCGTCGAGGTGGTGGCCACGTCGCTGACCGACGGGGGCGAGCGGTGGTTCACCTACGGGCCCGCCATCGACGCGGTGCTGGCGTCGTCGGCCATGCCCGCCATCTTCCCGCCCGTGGAGATCGACGGCGAGCGCTACATCGACGGCGGCGTGGTCGACAACGTCCCCATCCAGCGGGCGATCGACGCCGGCGCCACCCGGATCGTCGTGCTCCTCTGTTCGCCGCCGGTGTTCCAGCCACCCGTGTCGAAACGGCCCGTCGAGGGCATGGTCAACGCGCTCTTCATCGCCATCCACGCCCGGTTCGTGCGGGACATGGCCCACCTGCCCGAGGACGTCGAGGTGATCCTGTGCGCCGGTCCGGAGGGGACGACGCGGGACTTCGACGACTTCTCCACCACCGAGCAGCTGATCGCCCTGGGCCGGGCCGAGGCATCCGAGGTGGTGCGACGGTACGGGCTCGGCACCATCGCCTATCCGGCGCCCCCGATGCCGGTGCCGGCGGTGGCGGTGCCGGTGCCGGCGGAGAGCTCCGACGGGGACGGCCCGACGGCCGGCGCCCCCGCGCCGCACCCGGTCGGCGGGCCCGACGACGCTCAGGTGGTCGGGCCGTCCCCGTCCGGTCCGGCCGCATCCGGATCCACCGCACCCGCCGCCGCCGTCGGCCCGGTGACCCATCCCGATCCCGGCACGTAGCGGCGCACGATCCGGGCCGGCACCCCGGCGATCACGCAGTGGTCCGGGAACACCCCGCGCACCACGGCGCCGGCCGCCACCACCACGTTCCGGCCGAGCTCGGTCCCGGGGAGGACCACCACGCCGGTCCCCAGCCAGCTGCCGTCGCCGATGACCACGGGGACGTCATGCGGCCACTGGACGTGGACGACCTCGTCGGGGTTTTCGTAGCCGTGGTTCTGGTCGGTGATGTAGACGTACGGACCGGTCTGCACGTCGCTGCCGATGTCGATGGAGAAGTGCCCCACGATGTGGCTGCCCCTGCCGATCATGCTCCGGTCGCCGATGCGGACCACCGGGTCGGTCACCATGTCCTGGCCCGGGACCATGCCGGCCGACAGGCTCACGTAGGGACCGACCAGCGTGTCGTCGCCGATGTGGATCCAGCGCTCGCCGAAGATGGCGCCGGTGGGGAACGCCAGGCACGACCCCCGGCCGAAGGCGCCGAACCGGTCGGCCAGCCGGTCACCCGGACCGGTGGCCCCGTTGCGGACCATCCAGTCCCAGCCGGCGTGCACCGCGGCATGCAGTACCCGGTGGCGGAGGCGGCGCATGTCCCGGGCCGGCGTGACGCCCGGGTGGGGCGGGAGCCCGAACGGCACCGGACCGGGCCCCGTCGCGGGCGACGGCCCGGCCTCGTCGGCACGGATGGGGTCGGGGCTGGCTGCGCGCACGCGGAGACGGTATCCGACACCCCTGTCCACGGGCGATCCGGCCGCAGCCGTCGCGTCCCGGCCCCCCCTCCTACGATGGGCCGGTGACCGGCGACACCCCAACCGAGGACGTGGACCGGGTGCTGGCGGACAAGGCGCTGCTCGGGCGCTCGGGGTTCGCCTCCGGTTCCGACCTCTACGAGCGGGCCCGGCCCGGGTACTCGGACGAGTCGGTCGAGTGCCTGGTCGACTTCCTCGGCATCGGTCCGGGCTCCCGGGTGCTCGACGTGGCATCCGGGACGGGCAAGCTCACCCGGGCACTGACGGCCACCGGGGCGGACTGCGTGGCGTCGGAGCCGTCGCCGTCGATGCGGGCCGAGTTCGGCGCGGCGGTGCCCGGCGTGCCCCAGCTGGGGGCCGACGCGGCGAGCCTCCCCCTGGCCGCCGGCACCTTCGACGCGGTCACCGTCGCCCAGGCGTTCCACTGGTTCGCGTCCACCGCCACGCTGGCCGAGTTCGCCCGGGTGCTCCGACCGGGTGGCGGCCTCGCCCTCATCTGGAACGAGCGGGACGAGTCGGACCCGGTCGTGGCCGAGCTGTCCGCCATCAGCAAGTGGGACGTCCATCAGCCCTATCCGGCGGGGCGCGACTTCGGTGCCGTGGTCGATGCGTCGGAGTGCTTCGGGCCGGTCACCCGGACCCGGTTCCGCTTCACCCAGCTGCTCGACCGGACGGCGTTCGTCGAACAGGTGGCCTCGCGCAGCTACGTGGCGGTCCTGCCCGAGGACCGGCGACGGGCCATCCTGGACGGCGTGGCCGCACTGGCCGGACGGCTGGAGGAGCCGATCCGACTCCCCTACCTGGTCGACCTGTTCTGCGCCCGGGTGCGCTGACCCGAAGGTCCGCGGGCGGGCCTCCCCGGACCCGGCTTGCCACCGGGGCCCCCGACGGTGCAGCCTCTCCGTCGAGGGCCGGTGCCGCCACGGGGTGCGGGACCACGGGCCCGTCACCGGGGGAAGGCACCCACCATGATCAAGCTCACCTGTCTGCTGAAGCGCAAGGAGGGGACCACCCCCGCCGAGTTCCACGCCTACTGGCGGGACCGCCACGGTCCGCTCATCGTCAACTCCAGCGCCGCCAAGTACGTCATCCGCTACGAGCAGAACCCTCGTCCGCTGAGCGACTACCGGGACGACGACGACCGCTCCGGCTACGACGGGGTGACCGAGCAGTGGTTCGAGTCGATGGACGCCTACAACGCCCACATGGGCGAGGACGACTTTCCGGCCATGTGGGAGGACATCACCAACTTCCTCGACCTCGGACACCTCGACATGGTGCTCACCGAGGAGCCGCGGGTGGTCATCGACGGCACGGTCGACTGGTCGAGGTAGGCGCCGGCCGGCCCGGAAGACCGGCCGCCGGGCCGACACCCGTCGACACCCGTTGACACCCCCTGGTTCCGGACGTACTATCCAGCCTTCCGGACACTGTGTCCGATCAACAGGAAGGGGCGTCCGGCATGAGCGACGTGGTCGAGACGGAACTGGACATCAGTGGGGTCGACTTCAGCGACATCAACCTGCTCGACTCGACGGTGTTCGCCGAGCGGGTGCCCCACGAGTGGTTCGCCTTCCTGCGCCGGAACGCCCCGGTGTGGTGGCACGAGGAGGAGGACGGCCCCGGGTTCTGGGCGGTCACCTCGCTGGCCGAGGCCACCCAGGTCAACCGTGACTACGAGCACTTCTCGTCGGCCAAGAAGGCCACCTACCTGTGGGAGCTGGCCGAGGACGACCTGGCCCAGCAGCAGCTGGTCATGCTCAACATGGACCCGCCGCTGCACACCCGCTACCGGCGCCTGGTCAACAAGGGGTTCACCCCCCGCATGGTGAACCAGCTCCACGAGCGGATCCACGTCGCCACCGACAACATCATCGACCAGGTGATCGAGCAGGGCAGCGCCGACTT
>Ga0075029_100001282_pt1 | contig 14433 bp, 12 predicted proteins | sample LitLauG_LLR_2013_FD_71391 | JGI IMG/M metagenome (GOLD analysis project Ga0075029, IMG submission 71391) | Freshwater sediment microbial communities from North America - Little Laurel Run_MetaG_LLR_2013 | ecosystem: Environmental > Aquatic > Freshwater > Creek > Sediment | place: USA...
TGGCGGTCAGCAACCTCGAACTCCTCGCCGTACGCAGAATCGGCAAACCCGCGTAATATGCCCACTTTGTCAGATTCTCGCTCAGAGGGTGAAATAGTTCAGCAGGAGAGTCCGGTGAGTGCGCAACGTGCGGGCGATTTTCTTCATCGGCTCTATGCGGCTGCGCATGGTTTGGCGGCACCAGAAGTCCAGAAACATGCCGGCCCAATAGGGCGAGTTGTATTCCCAGAAGTGCTGGAAGTCTTCTTTGAGAAGGTAGGCACGGACCGTCTGGAGGTTGTAACGGAGCAGGTCACGCAGGCGATGCTGCTGCTTCGGAGTGAGATTCTCTTTGCGCTTCAGCACGCACCAGCGGGATTTCTTCAACAGCGGCTGATGTCCCTCCTGAACCAGTTTGCGTGCCTCGCCGGCGCGGACCTCGTCCAACGCTTTGTTCATTTTGGCCACGATATGGAACCGGTCCAGGATATGGAGTGCCTGGGAACATTTCTGGCGGATGACATCCAGGTAGGGCTGCCACATGTCCGAGCAGACGAACTGAATCTGGGAAGCCAGTGCGTCACCGATGACGGTGAAGAAGCCCTGGAAACTCTCGATGGTGCGTTCCTTGCCGACCCCGAGCAGGCGCGTTACCCCTTCGTCGATCTGGTAGACCAGAGTCAGGTATTTGTGGCCTTTGGCATATTGGATTTCATCCACGCCGATGGCGCCGATCGACTCCAACCTGCGATGCTCCAGACCCCGTGGACGACATACTCGACAGCGTGGCAAACCTGGTCCCAGGTTGTGTGGAACGACGCGGCGGTTTCCTGCCAAGAAAGTTTGCGAGCCCAATCTGCCAGAAAAAGCATATAGGCTCGGGTTAATTCGTGCTTTCCTTGGCCCCAAGGAACCTCCTCGACCACCACGCCACAATCTCGGCACTGGACACGCCGCATGCGGTACAGCAGGAAAACCAAAAACCCCCAAAGAGGAATGAACTCAAACCGCCGCTCGCCGCCAGATTGATCGTAACCTGGCGCCGGCTTGTGGCACCCCGAGCAGATTGCATGGGAGCCGGCCCGCGGGCGCACAACTACTTCTATGCTCTGATCGGGGCCGAAGCGAGCACGTTGATAGACGAACCCCCGATGGCGGTGACATTGATTTAGAATCGTGATCAGTTCCATGGCACGGATGAGGAAAGCGAAGACTTCCAGGGTAAACCGCGCCGTTCGCGCGGCGCCACCTCCCGATGCTTCCGTCTATTGCTGTGATCTGGACAACTGGCCAGGTTCGTGGATGGGGTTGGAAAAGGACCTGCCGCCGGGTGAGCAACTGCTGACCTGCATGCGGCTTTTCATTGAACACTTGGCGACCTCAGATCTTTCCCCAAAGACAATTCGCCGGCATGTGGACAACCTCTGGCTGCTGGGCGGGGAGATCATCCGAGATCTTCACTGGGACCCTTCTCTCAGAAAGAGCACTGGTGACCGAATTCTCCGCGACGCGATCCACGAAGACGGCGGCCCACTCATTCATAACGGTTCAGAGGAACAGCAACGCTCCTTCGACTCCACCTGCCGTAAGTTTCACCGATTCCTCACCCAACCTCCACACTGAGCCTGCCTGTTACCCACAGATTCCTCGGACGAGGCAATGTATAGGCTGGGCCGATTCTTCGTACTACGGAGCATCTGATCATGCGGTGCGACCGCGCGTGAAGGCATGTGAGGTGCCACTCCGGAGACTGCAACCAACAATCGCGCGGACTCCGCATTCAGATTCAGCGTCGAATTCGGAGTCCGAGCGGAGTCCCAAAACACATGGGAGAGGTCGCCGGAGTCCAAATGGAGTCCAAATTGGCGTCGCGTAAGTCTTTCATTTCTGACGAGAATGTCCGCAAGTGATTGATCCCACTTCCATGGCATGGTAGCGGTACAAGTCCTCATAAGTCCTCGTTTTCCAACATCGGCATGTTCGGATCGAGCGTCCGCACAATGTCCTTCAATGGCTGCACCAATTGCAGCGGATCGCCGCTCGAGCGCAACGGCAGAACCATCCGAGCGATAGGATGCTGGGCCACTGGCAGATACACGAAATCCATCGGCCTTTTGCTGGTGTGTATACGATAGCTTCTCTCGGTAAGCAAAGGGAATTTCAGGCTGCCTACATCAGCGAGTACAGTGCCTGCGTCGCCGAAGTGCGCGTAACGCCCAGGCTGATGTTGCCGTGTTTGCCCGGCGCCAGCGTCTCGGCAGGCAGCGGCGCGGTCTGTTCCACCTTGAGGGTCGCCTCCGCCAGGCTCACGGTGCGCTTCCAGTCCTTCCCCTGGAACACCAGGCTGTCGCCTTCGGCCCGAACCTCCACCGGCCCCGGTGCCGCAAAGGCCCCGCCGTCGGGCAGGACGTTCGTGTTAGTGTCCTTCCACGTGAATTCCGTCCACCGCCCGCCATCCTGCTCGGAGAAGACCGCGCGCACCTTTTGCGATTCGAGGACCCAGTCCGGGTAACCGTCGCCATCCAGATCCGCGCTCCAAACCACCGTGCGGCCCCTGGGAATCGCCAGCAGGCGCATGGGAACATCGAGGTCGGCTCCGTTGGTGATGCGCACGTGGAACTCGCAAAGGCCGCCGTTTCCCGCACCCTCGGCCGCGAACACGCGAATCGCCACGCGGCGCTCCTCGGTAGCGGCGATCGTTACTTCGGTTTTAGCTGGCAGGAACTCCAGCCCCTTGCCGGCTACTTCCACACGATAGGTCTGAATGCCCGTCGAGTTGTTACGGATGGCGAGCTCCAGGTTTGATCCGCCCTTGGGCTCGATGGGGGCCGTCGGTGGATCCGGCGTCAACTCTGCCGCCGGCCCAAAGTGGATCTGTAGTCCCTGCACCAGGTGGACGGAGACCGGGCGGAACAGCTGAAGACGCGCCCGTCCCTGCCGCACGCCGTCGGCTTCGAGTGCCAGGTTGGCATGATCGCCATGCAGCGCATCCGCCGGAACCGTGACTTCGTAGTCGATCTCGTTCGGCGATTTCATGGTGGGGGTCGCGGTGAAACCCTCCGGAAGCCGTAGCCGCGAACGCCTGGCGACGTCTTCGGAAGAATACACCGTGGACACGACGTTCTTGCGGCCGATCACCAGCCGCTTCGCCTCGTTAAAGAAGGCCGAAGTGTCCGGCGCCTCGATAGCAATCCCGATGCGCACCCGCTTGTCGGCCGATTTACCGGCGGGAATCTTCAGGCGCACACGCAGGGTCTGGCTGTCCCAATCAAAATCGGTGGGATGGCCCGCGGCCAGAAACGGCCCCACCGGCTTGCGCGCCAACTGCAGAATCACCTCGCCCGGTTCGGGCGCAGCGAACTCCATGGCCAAAATGCCGTTCTCGAATTCCACCGAGAGCAGCTCGGCAGTGGCATAGACAATGTGTTCGGTAGGGGCGAAGTTGGTGCAATCGCGGCACAGTCCTTCAGGTCCCAGCGAGACGCCGAGCGGCACCCAAAGCGATTCGCCCGGACCAACGTAAAGAGAGGAGATCACCAGCCCCCGCTTCGAGACCGGTTCGAAAACCCGCAACTCGTCATGGAAGGGTTTGGCGCCGTGGTTCGTAACGCTGACGGCGGAAGCCGCCGCCGAGACCAGTTCCTGGGCCGTGACGCCTTCGGGCAGTTTGCCGGTGGCCGGCTTGGGTAGGGCAGCGGTACGCATCTCGGCCAGCAGCGGCCACCAGGAGCGCAACAGCGCGGCGTCCCGGCGCAGGGCGCTGGTAGTGGGTTGCTCATCGCCGTTGAGCCCCACGGCTCCCTTGCGTAGCAGGGTCGCCGGCGTGGCCGCCCAGCCGGCCGGGTAGAGGGCGTCTTCCACATCGGTCCAGAGTAACGATCCGTGCCCGAGCGCGATGGCTTCGCGGCTGCGCACCAGGGCCGAAGGCTGATTGGCCGATAGCGTGGTCACCGGCGCGGGCGGTGGCGGCTCGCCCAGGAATCCGGCCCGTCCTTCCACCCAGGCGATTGGTCCACCGTGGGTGGCGGTCTGCGTGGCCAGCAGCGACTCCAATTGCTTCAGCCAGATCTGCTCGCCTCCGCCTTCCGCGCGCGATGCCGGCAACCCATCGTTAATGAGCCCCGGAATCGTCTGCAAGGGGCGCACCCAGGCCCGCATTTCCAACCTGCGCAGCAGCCGGATGAAGGTTATCAAGTCGCGCCGCGGGCTGGTGCGCCCCGTAAAATCGAATTCTCCTTGTTGGACCTGGTGGTAGTTCCAGGGAATGGAAAACTCCACCGTCTGCACCCCGATGTTCTTTAGCCAAACCAGTTCACGCTCCCACAGCGCGCGCGGGTAGGCATAGTAGGAGAACTCCACCGCCTGCACGTAGCCGTGCTGAGGTTCGGCGGTTGGAGCCGCGGCGGCAAATAGTAAGAGGAGTGCGGCGAGACGAGTCAAAATGTCTTCGCCTTTCGTCGACGGTAGTCTTCCACCAGAGGCATCCGAATGACCGTACACATCTCCAGAAGGCGCGACCGGGCGCGCGCGCCGATGCGCTCGGCCAGCGTGATGCCGTACTCGATGTTGCCGCTCGCGGACCTCTTCATTCTGGGGTGGCCAACATCCCCATCCGGCAAGTTGGTGGTGGCGATCAGCGGCTTTCGGTTGTCGCAACGGTAGGTCACAATGGAGTTGATCGTGTCTTCCACCCAACCCGTTATGCTGTGCGCGCCGATGTCGTCCAGCAGCAGCACCTCACTCTTCAGCGCGGTGATATAGGCCGCCTGATCCGAAGAGTTTGAGGCCGCGTCGTAACCTCTCTTGATGCTGTTCAGCAGCGTCTGGTAATTGCAGAACAGACCCTCGAAACCCTTCTCAATAATCTGCCGGAGGGCCGCCACGGCAAGGTGGGTTTTGCCCGTCCCCGTCTCGCCGATGAGCAATAGGCCGGGATGGTCTCTGGCCGGAAAGTCCCGCGCCCACTGCTTCACCGTGACCAGAACTCCGGTCAATTCCCTGCGGGCGATGGGGTTCTCCGGACCGGGCACAACAAAGTTCTCGAACGAGGTCTCTTTGTACAGCGGCGGGATTTGCGCGCGGTCTTCCATGCGCTCCGCCCGGCCCTGGCTGCGGCAGTCGCAAGGCTCCGCTCCAGAGACCCCCGCGCGCTCGATGATGATCCATCCCGTGCCGCCGCACTTGCCGCAGACCGATTCCGTGGGCATCAGCTCTATTATCAGTCAGACGCGTGGGACAACCGGCGTGTTTCCCGGCGCTACCCGCAGGCAAGAGCCTCTAAGCCCTTTCGTTTCAACGAGTTTCGCCCAGACACCATACCTGTCCAGAAGCGGCGAAAAATATATTCAAAAAAATATTGATAAACACTAGACAAGCAGATCTGAAACAGCTATTATCAGAACAACACAGACAGCATCCCTTGGCGGTGAGTCCCCTCCCACCGCCAACCCTCTGAGTGCAGGCCCCGAGATACCCAGCTCGGGGCCTTTTGATTTGACACCAACGCCCAAGACGGTTCGTTGCTGCAGGCGCCTGCCGGAGCCGATGAGATTATCGCGCCCAGCCCAGGGACGACGAGTACTTCACAGGGCGATCCTGATAGTAATGCGGATCGGCGAACTTGGCTTTGAAGATGGTCTCCCATCGTTCATTGTCCTTGCACTGGGCACAGTGGCCGCAAGTGCATCGGTACCGGCCAGACGATCTTGACGGGCGCGGCGCTGCCGCCGCGTTGGGTCTCTCCGAGGCCCGGCGGCTGGATCGCGCCATGCCAGCTAATAAGGCGGCGACGACGTTCGGATCGGACAGTTCCACAAGGCGTACTCCCCAGTGAGTTGAATGGACAGTTCCCAAAACGTACTTGCTAATCGTTTTGTAGTCTGACAGCAGTAGCTCATTTTTGCAAGACATTCCGGCGTAATTCGGCGCGGAAACGCCCCATTTTTTGCAGGTATCGCTTCCTGTACGGAAATGGTTGACGAACGATAACGATGGAACGTATGGAAGGGATATTCTCCTTGGTCAGCCGCTCGTACTTTACATCCCACCCCGGCTTTTCATACTCTCGAATGGTGTCCACTTCCGCCACTTCCCTGCGCTCCCGGTTCCGTAGCCGGCGCATTCTGCGATTTACCGAATCGGTCATCCGCGAAATGACCCGCCTCGCGTTACGTCACGGAGCCATCAACCTGGCCCAGGGCTTCCCCGATTTTCCCGCCCCCGAAGCGCTCAAACAGGCCGCAGCCACGGCCATCGCGGACGACATCAATCAGTACGCCATAACCTGGGGCGCCAAACCCTTCCGCGATGCCATCGCCAACAAGTACCGGCGCACGTACGGCCTCGACTTCGACCCCGAACGCGAGATCGCCGTCTGCTGCGGCGCCACCGAGGGCATGATCGCCACCATGCTGGCCGTAATCGACCCCGGCGATGAGATCGTGCTCTTCGAGCCGTTCTACGAAAACTATGGCCCGGATACGCAACTCTGCGGCGCCACCACCCGCTACGTCAGCCTGCGCGCTCCCGATTGGAGTTTTGACCGGGACGAGCTGCGCCGTGCCTTCACGCCGCGCACCAAGGCCATTGTTCTCAACACGCCCAACAACCCTACCGGCAAGGTCTTCGCGCGCGACGAACTGGAATTCATTGCCAGCCTCTGTGAGGAGTTCGACGCCCTGGCCATCACCGACGAAATCTACGAGCACATTCTGTATGACGGCGCTACCCACATCCCCATCATTTCGTTGCCCGGGATGCGCGACCGCTCCATCCTGGTCAACAGTATGAGCAAGACGTATTCCGTGACCGGTTGGCGCGTGGGGTGGGTATTGGCCGCGCCGGATCTCACCGATTCCATTCGGAAGGTGCACGACTTCCTCACCGTCGGCGCGGCGTCGCCCCTTCAACAGGCCGGCGTCATGGCTTTGGGGATGGGGCCCGAATACTACCACCACCTTTCGGCCGAATACCGCGGCCGCCGCGACCACATTGTGGCCAGCCTGGAATCCGCCGGCCTACGCTGCTTCGTGCCCAAGGGCGCTTACTACGTGATGACCGATGTCTCCGCCTTCGGCTTTGCCGACGACGTGGCGTTTGTCAAGCACCTGATCGAAAACCTGGGAGTGGCGGCCGTCCCTGGCTCCAGCTTTTACGCCAGCTCCGGCGGCGGCAGCCAACAGGTGCGTTTCTGCTTCTGCAAAAAGTTCGAAACCCTGGAGAGTGCCCGGGTAGCGCTTCGGAAGCTTCGGTAGCACCGAAACCCTTGCTTTGCCGCGCGGCCGGCTTTCAGCAGATCGCGAACCCGATCCGCGCCCCGACCGGGACCAGTATGGTAGGCATCCTCGCCTGCCCGGCAAAGTGATAAGATGGCGGCCGTCATGAAGCCTATAGCGCGCTACATGGAAGAGGCCGGAATCGGCGTTGGTCAACTCGTCGCAGCCGCTGGATTGGATGCGAAACTGGTCAAGGCCATCGTTAGCGGAAACTATACTCCCAGTCCCTCACAGCGCCAAAGCCTGGCCACCGCCCTCGGCATAGCGCCGGAAGACATTGCTTGGGGACACGCGGTCCCGGTCCAACACCTGCGTGGCAACGGACCGCAATGCGGACGATCAACCTGATTGGAACCGTAGTGATTACGCCGGTTTGCCGGAGACGGTGAGCCTCGCTCACGGACGTCTGCCGGGGAAACAAAAGGTGCATCCAGAGTGTCTCGAATTTTCCGGCCGTCCTGCGCCGAGTGCCGGACCAGGCGTCCGGCCGAACAGAGGATGTTGATGGCAACGGCAATTGCCGCCAGCGGATCGAATGGTTTCCAGTGCGTTAGCCACACCAGCCCCAGCCCTCCCACTACCCAACACTGGTCCAGCTCTCGGCCAAGACGTGTTTTCCATCCGCCTCGAGAATGATCGAATTCGTCCTTCGGCCGGTACGCACGAGATAGTAGCCGGGACCGCATTGCCCATGCCCGCTAGAACCAACAGCGGCGTGCCTGCTCCCTGGTTCTCCAACTCCAGCCCGGCCATCCACTTCCGGATCGATTCGAGGAGAATTGCAAGGGCAGCCACGATGATCATGGCTCCTTCAAACCCAGCGGACAAGCTTTCATCGCCATGTCGTTGAAGTCGAAGGAGAGGCCCTCGGACGTTACTGATTGGCCCCGCGGCGCCCGCCGCCCGGCGCGGCATCCGCGGTGTCGACCTCTTTGTTGTGTGCATCGCGCGCCACACCGGCCACCAAGAACTCCAGGGGGTCGGTCCCCGTGTTTTCGAAGGAGTGCATCTCGCCCAGTTGGACGGGGATCGCATCGCCGGCGCGTATAGGAGCTTTTTCGCTCTGTCCGCGGTTGAGCATCGATACAGTGCCTTGGCCGCTCATCACGTAGTAGAACTCCGCCACGCCGCGATGCATGTGCGAGCCGATCGAACCACCCGGCGGGAGCACCACATGGTCCACGTAAGCCCAAGGTCCCGCAAATACGCTGGGCGCCAGAGCGCGGCGGTATTGGGCGGTTCCCTTTCCGCCGTTCATGCCCTGGATGTTACGCAAGAGGCTCCGATCCAGGCTCATCGTGATGAATACGGGGATATTGTCGAGCGCCACGTCCACCCGGCCGTCCATCAGATCGAACGCGTCGTATTCGCCTTTCAGGGCCGAGACGTTGATGTTCATCCACTGTACCGGCCGGTCCGTCGGGTTGTAAATCGCGTGCGAGTGGCCCATGCGGCAAGGAGCGCCGGCGGGGCCCTTCAACAACGAAGTTCGGCCGTCGATCGTGAATTGCGCTTCGCCGTCGAGGATGACGAACATCTCCTCGCAGTTGTTGTGGAAGTGATGGCCGATCCCGCTCTTGGGCTCGATAACGCCGCGATGTAGAAAATAGAGATTGGTGTCAAGACTATGCTGGTCGAACAGCGCCATGTAGTCTAGTTGTCCCGGACCGTGATGGACGGAGGGCGAAGGCCGGTATTTGGCGGGGTCGGTATGCACGATGCGATCGGCCAATGGCTCGCGGGCGAATATCGGGGTGATCGCCAGAAGCGTAAATAGAGCGGTCTTCATGGATTGGCAATCAAACTATCACCCCTGGGAGCCGGAGTCAATCCACCCGCCAGCATCCACCCGCCAGCATCGACCGCCCTCTGCCTGCCTCCGCGCCAGGCGGGTCCGATTTTGGGCCACGGTTGGCCCAATCTGTGCAATCCATGGTGATTCTAAATCGTTTACGGTCTGATTTTTGGGCCAAAATAGCCCAAATGCGCGGTGCTCGCGCCGCGACGCCGGCCGCTTTAAAAAGATAAACAGGCCTGCATTGGCGCTGGCACTGCGTCATAATCTTCTCATGCGCAGATCGTGTTTTGCAATCCTGGTCCTGGCGAGTCTCGTTTGGCCGGCTGAAAAGGCGCTTCCTCACCGGTGGGTCTACCTCTCGCGCGGGCTCCGGTCCGATCAAGACCTGGAGGACATCCGCCAAATCGCCCGCACCGCGTCGGAGAGCGGCCTCAATGGCGTCCTGTTCGCCGCGGGCCTCGATTCGATCGACATCCAGCCGCCCGATTACCTGGTACGCCTCGAAAAGGTGAAGGAGATCTTCCGGGAATACCATCTGGAATTGATTCCAAGCGTCTTCTCGGCCGGCTACGGCGGCGCCGTCCTGGCCCACGACAAGAATCTCGCGGAAGGCCTGCCCGTGAGGGACGCTCTCTACCTGGCCAAGAATGGCGAAGCGCGGATTGAACCCGAGGTCCCCGTCGCCGATGGAGGCCCCGCCGTCGAAGGTGTCTGGACGCGTGACGTAGTGGTTCGACCCTACCGCTGCTACCGGGTTAGCTTCCGTGCCAAGACCGAAGGCCTGCCGGCCACGCGGGCCTTCAGTTCCGGCGCGTTCCGTCTCGACGTGCGCACCGGGGATAAGCGAAATCTCACGCCGTGGAACGCGCGCGTGCCGGGCACCACGGATTGGCGCGAGGTCACCTGGGGCTTCAACAGCCTGTGGTACGACAAGGTGAAGATCTCCATCGGTGCTCCCAATACCACGGCAGGCAAGGCGTGGGTGGATCGCGTGCGCGTCGAAGAGGTCGGCCTGTTGAACGTCCTGCGCCGTCCTGGAACTCCGATCACTGTTCGCAGTGAATCCGGGAAGGCGGTCTATGAGGAAGGACGCGACTACGACCGGATCGTGGATTCGCAGTTGAATTTCCGTTTCGACCACGACGGACCACCCATCCGCCTGCTTCCCAACAGCCGAATCAAAGACGGCGAACGCCTGCGCGTCGGCTATTATCACGGCTTCTCCATCAACGATGGCCAAACCACCATCTGCATGGGAGAGCCCAAGACCTACGAGATCTGGCGCGACGTGGCCCGGCGCATACACGCCGCGGTGGCCCCGCCGCGCTACGTCCTCAGCATGGACGAGATCCGCGAAGGCGGTACCTGCGAGGCCTGCCGCGGCCGCAACATGAGTCAACTGCTGGGCGAGTGCCTGACCAGGCAGTTCCAGATGCTGCGCGAGGTCAACCCCAAGGTGGACGTCTGGGCGTGGTCCGACATGCTCGATCCCAATCACAACGCCCACGGCAACTACTACCTGGTCCAAGGCGACTACACCGGCTCCTGGAATTACATACCGAAGGAGATGGGGATCCTGACCTGGTATTATGAACGGCGCGCCTTGAGCCTGCCCTTTTTCTCCAAACTCGGCTTCCGCACGCTCGGTGGGGCTTATTACGATGCCGACACGCTCGACAACACGCGCGGCTGGCTCGAGGAACTCGAAAAGACTCCCAACGCCCAGGGCATCTGCTACACCACCTGGCTGAACAAGTACCAGTTGCTGGCTGATTTTGGCAAGCTCGTTTCCCGGTAGCGGCGCCGGCATCCGGAACCTGGTATCCGGCATCAGTACCTGATATGTGGGTACAAGAGATCTGGCGCTATCCCGTCAAGTCGATGGCTGGCGAGTCTCTGGAGACGGCTGACTTGACAGAGTCCGGCGTCGCCGGCGACCGCATCGTGCAAGTCCGGAACGGCGGCGGACGTATCGTCACCGCGCGGACGCGGCCCTTGCTGCTTCGCCATCGCGCCACGCTCGGCCCTGGAAATCAGGTCCTGGTAGACGGACGGCCTTGGAACGCTCCTGAGGTGGCGCGCGACGTGGAGGCGGCGGCGGGAGCCGGAACCCGGCTGGTCGAGAGCGATGCCGAGCACCGGTTTGACATCCTGCCGCTGTTGATCGCCACCGACGGAATGCTCACGGCGGTTGGCTACGACCGCCGGCGTTTTCGGCCGAATCTTGTGATTGGTGGCGTGCCGGGTCTCAACGAACGCCAATGGGAAGGCGCTCACTTGAGGATCGGTTCGGCGACCATCGCGATGGAAGACCTGCGCACCCGCTGCATCATGACGACTTTCGACCCGGATTCCGGCCAGCAGGACCTGGGTGTGTTACGGCGCATTCAAAAGGAGTTTGACAGCCGGCTTGGGCTGAACTGTTATGTGGTGGCGCCGGGCCGGATCTCCGTCGGCGACACGGTGGAACTGGGGAAACCGTAGGCTGGGCGAGGCAGGCCTCCGCTCCGCACGCTATAATCGTCAACGGAATGGACGTTTACGAGGAGTTAGTGCGGCTTCGCAGCCTGGGACAGAAGTGCGCTCTGGCCACCATCGTCGAGGTGCGCGGATCCATCCCGAGCTACGAGAGCGCCAAGCTGCTGGTGCGCGAGGATGGCTCCATGGCCGGCACCATCGGCGGCGGTTGCGTGGAAGCCGAGGTCTGGAACGCCGCCCGGGAGGTGATCGAAACGGAAAAACCCAAGCACCTCACTTTCAACCTGGGGCAGGACGCAGCGTACGACAACGGCCTCATCTGCGGAGGCCAGCTCGACGTCTTCGTGGAACCGGTGCTGCCCATCCCCCACGCCTACATCTTCGGCGCCGGCCACATCTCCAAGAGCCTTTCGAAAGTCGCCGCTCTCGCCGGGTTCGCAGCCGTGGTGATCGACAATCGCGAGAGCTTCGCCAACCGCGAGCGCTTTCCCGAGGCCGAAGCCGTCCACGCCGCCGAGTACGAAGATGTCTTTCCGAACCTGCCCATCAACGAGACCAGCTACGTCATCATCGTCACCCGCGGCCATCGCGACGATATGCGCGTGCTCAAACTGGCCATCGCCACCCCGGCGCGCTACATCGCCATGATCGGCAGTAAGCGCAAAGTGCTGAACGTGGTGCGCGAACTGGAGAAGGAAGGCATTCCGCGCACGGCTTTCGACCGCGTTCATGCGCCCATGGGTCTGGATATCGGCGCCATTTCGCCCGAGGAGATCGCCATCTCGGTGACGGCCGAAATGATCGCGGTCCGCCGCAACGCAGTTTCCAACTGGCGCTCGCTCTCCCTGTCGGTCTTCGCCAGCGGCCAGGCCCTGGCCGTGCTCTCGAAGTGACCGCCGGGCTCATCCTCGCCGCCGGTGAATCGCGGCGCATGGGTTCTCCGAAAGCGCTCCTCGAATACCGCGGCGCGACGTTTCTGGACACGCTGGCCGGCCTGTTGGCCGAACGCTGCGTCCCGGTCATCGTAGTGCTGGGCGCCGGCGCCGAAGTCATCCGCGCCCGCGCCACCAGGCCCGCGCGCTTCGTCGTAAACCCCAACTGGCCGGCCGGCATGACCACGTCGCTGCAGTGCGGGCTGCGCGCAGTGCCTGCCGAAGCCGAAGGCGTGCTGTTTACCCTGGTGGACCATCCCGCGGTTTCGCCGGCGACTCTCGATGCCTTGCTGGCTCCGCCGCGCGCCGAGGGTGCCCCATTGATCCGCGTGCCTCGTTTCGAAGGCCGGCGCGGCCACCCCATCTGGTTTTCGCGTGAGCTCATCCCCGAATTTCTGGCGCTTCCCGAAACCGGCGCAGCGCGCGAGGTGGTGCGTCGCCACGCCGCCGTAACCGAATTTCTCGACACCGCCGACCCCGGCATCCTGGCCGACATCGACGACGCCGCGGCCTATAGAAGACTCACCGGAGCCGCCGTATGAAGACCTGGCGCCGCCGCGTTCTCCGGATCCTGGCCGCGGCCGTTGTGCTCCTCCTGCTGGGAGCGCTGGGCGCTCCGTACGTCACCGCCGACCGGTACGGCAAACGCCTGCAGGCGTCGCTGCAACGTGCGCTGGGACGGCGCGTCGAGCTCGGCAACGTGCGCTTCAGTCTCCTCAGAGGCCCCAGTTTCGTGGTGGATCGCGTGATCATCCATGAGGACCCTTCCATCGGTATCGAACCCGTCGCCTATATCGAGCCGCCTGGCAGCCTGGAAGTCTCACCCAGCATCTGGTCGCTTTTGGGTGGCCGGTTCGAAATCGCTTCCATCCACTTGGACGAGGCCAGCATCAACCTCACCAAGTCCGGTCCGGCGGAGGAATGGGGCCGCTGGAACTTCGCCTCCTTCGTCAATCAATCGGTCATCCGCTCCGCGCCCGCCATCCACGTGCGCAACAGCCGCATTCATTTCAAATTCGGCGACACCAAGTCGGTGTTTTATCTGACCGAGACCGACCTTGACATTTCCCCCTCGGGCGGGTTGGGCCGCGACTGGCGCATCGTCTGTTCGGCCAAACCCGCGCGCACGGACCGGCCGCAGCAGGGCCTGGGTTCGTTCACCCTCAAGGGCCGCTGGTACGGTGCGCTGCAGGTCGTGGATCTCAATCTTCAGGTGGATCGCACCGGTCTCGGTGAAGTGACCGCTCTGCTGCGCGGGGAGGAAGGCGGCGTCCATGGGACGATTTCCTCGCTGCTGCACCTCGCCGGACCGCTCCAGAACATCGGAATCAGCGGACGCCTGAATATTCAGGACGTCCACCGCTGGGACCTGTTACCCACTACCGATTCGGGCTGGCCGATCGACATCCGCGGCCGCATCGATCTGATCGCGCAGCAGATTGAAGTGCACTCCAGCACGGCGGGAAATACGCCGCTGCCGCTTTCCGTGCACTTTCGCGCATCCGACTATCTGACCCAACCGCACTGGGCCGTGGCCGCCAACTGGAACCACTTTCCCGTCGAGCCGCTCATGGACCTGGCGCGGCACATGGGCGCGCCGTTTCCGCCCAGGCTCCGGATCGCCGGCTCCCTGGATGGCGCCATCGGCTACTCCGGGCAGGGCAGTTTCCAGGGCCAACTGGCTTTCCACGATGGCGCGCTCACCATTCCCGATTCGCCGCCGGTCCGCTTCGAACAGGCCCACCTGGTTTTCGATCACGGCCATGCCCACCTGTCGCCCGCGCTGGTCAAGACCTCCGGCGGCGACCAGGCGCGCCTGGAGGCCGACTACGCGCTCGACACCGAAACTCTCGACCTCACCGTGTCCGCCGACGCCATGAAAGTGTCTTCGTTCCGGGCCCAGGTGGCGATGGCCGCCGTGCCTTGGCTCGAACAGGTTCGGGCGGGCGTTTGGAGCGGCGATCTGCATTAC
>Ga0075029_100001284_pt1 | contig 14414 bp, 11 predicted proteins | sample LitLauG_LLR_2013_FD_71391 | JGI IMG/M metagenome (GOLD analysis project Ga0075029, IMG submission 71391) | Freshwater sediment microbial communities from North America - Little Laurel Run_MetaG_LLR_2013 | ecosystem: Environmental > Aquatic > Freshwater > Creek > Sediment | place: USA...
CTAGAAGTTGGAGCGGTTATTCCATTAGAACCTACCGAAGCATTAGAGCCAGAACCACCAGAAGAACTAGGAGGATAAAACGCAAAGAAATTAGCCATTTACGCCACTTTCCCTTTATATTGACAAGTTAAAGTGCCTGTGCCGCTAGAAACTGTGTATACCGTGCGAATTGCATAAAAACCAAGTTGATCAAAATCAATGGCGCCAGTACCAGTATTGCCAGTTATTACTGGAGTAGTGGACAGCGGCAACGTGTTCCAAGTACCGGCATTATTAACAGAACCATCTGAATTTTGGGTGTAATCATTGCTGACTTGAACTGAGACAGATCCAATAGGTGAAACGCCTGACCAGCTGTAACTATAAGACATCATTGAGATATTTGAAATAATCGTCACTAAAGATGTAATATTAGCGGACATGTCGCCGCTAATACCAGAGTTTCCACCGATAACATATGTGGGTTGAAGTAGTGGACGACTGGACAATTGACACCTCTTATGGATTTAAGGGCTTATGGCCCTAGTATCTATTAGGTGTTAATTTGTCGGGTAGCGCCTATTCTCTATCTGACCTATCCGATTCAGCGCCTTGGCTGGAAGTCTTATAACTATTTGACAGCTTATCTATAGCCGCTTTGCCTTTGCGGCCTTTCATAGGAGCCTCTTGGTTTTGCATTGGAGGCTGCGGCTTGGGTTGTGCTGACATAATGGACTGAGGAGTCATGCTTGCGTCCATTGGCTGAGCTAAGAACAAAGATAATCCCATTTTAGTTCGGTAAGGTATTGGAGTACCGTCCGCTTGAGCGTTTATCATAGCATTAGACAAATGCTGGCCAATCTTAGCCGCAACACCCGGGGCCATTGTCTGCAAATCCTGTACGTCTGATGGCTGTAAAGTGCCGTTTTTGATGTGTTGTAATACAACCAAAGGCTGGTTAGCTATCGACAAAGCGCGGTTATACCTAGCCATAGCGGCCGTAGACGGTTCAATAGGTTTGTCTAAAGGGCTAGGCTGAAAGGGTTTGGGTTTAAGTTGAGCAAGATAATTCATTTGCCGGGTAACCGTAGCTGACAAGGCTGCTTGATGAGTGGGCATGTAATGGCCTGTCTCACCATTGGTCAACTTCATCATTTCGTTAGGATCTTTTTGGATCTTTGTTACAAGCTTATCTAGTTTGTCATTATCAGCTTTGCTGGGCATCAGTTTGTCGGCAAGTACCTGGCTACCGCCTTTTAACACAGCAGCGGAGCCTTTAGCTAACATATTCTCGCCTTTAGCCGTGTTATGAGCAAATTCCACCATGGCTTTAAATCCACCAGCGCTAACCGGTTGATCGCTGCCTAAAAACTTAAGGTATGCCATTTTGATACCGTCGGGCGCGTCTTTACCTAGGCGTTTAGCCATCTCACCCGCCATATAGCCCCCAACAGGACCGTGGCCAGTTGCCCAGCTAATACCAGCTAAAGCGCTGGCAGGCATGTGGGCTAAAATCTTAGCGAGACCGGCAGGCGTACCGGAGTCTCGAGGAGACGGTATGCGGCTAGAAATAGCTTTGGCGGCTTCGATCTTATCTATAGCTTCTTTGGGCAACACCGCTTGAACATATTCCTTTTTACCAGCTAAGTTATCTTGTAAAATCTTATGCAACCTATTAATATCTACGGGATTTTCGCCTTTTTTACCTGCGGCGAGTATGGCAGGCTTAATTAACCGTTTACGTTCATTTTCAACAACAGCTTGATATGTGTCTGGCAAATGCTGTTGTAAGAAAGGAATGAGGTCCGAATTACCTTTAATGGTAAACTTACGCATCAGTTCTTCAGGACTAAGTTTTTCAGTTACTTTGGACAAAAGACCCTTGGTGCCTCTAAAGTCGCCCATCCCAAGATGGGACATAAGGTCGTCCATTGTGCCTGCGTACTTTGCATACACTTGGTTTTGGGCTTGGCGCCTGGCCAACAGTTCTTGAGCAGCAACTCCGGCCTCTGGCGTAAGTCCCACATTGATGCGCGGTTGTCCGGGCACTTTTGAATTAGCCAAAGCAGCTTTATCTGCATTCACGGCCGACTGTTCAATTTGCTGTTCTTGGAACTGGCTGAGCGAATTGCGAATATCTCCTAACGCTTTAACCATGTTAGAATCACCAGAACGCTCAGCAGCTTTGATTTTACCAAACACCTCTGTTTTAAGCTTGTCTATGTCGCCTATAGTGTCTTTGGCAAGCAATCGCTCAGAATAGTGCTGATATTGCTTATAATATTCGCTATCTGTACCAAACTCATTAATACCTAACTCTTGAATTTTACCTGCGTGATCAAGACGCGCTTCGTCTGGCACCCTCAAAGGCGAAGCTTCTGCGTCCCTCGCTTCCATTGCAGCTTTAGCTGGATCGTACTTTTGCCGTACCTCGTTTTGAAACTTATCTGCTAGTTCTCTGCCAGCCTGCGCTTCATCATAATGAGTAACTGCTTCAACCGTAGTACCCAAGGAATTCATGACAGAGTTACTCATGTCGTTTTGTACTTTATCGAGACTCGCTAACAACTCCGGGTGTTCTGAACGCCTTAAGGTGCTAAACAAAGTATTAGCTTTGACGTCGTCAGCAATGCCTGCACGGACAGCTGGCTCGAGATCAATTCCAAGGGTTTTGGCGGCTTGGTCAACTAGCGGAGCAACCTCAAGCCTACTACCGCCATTTAAAGCGTTTTTAGTTAAATTTAACAACTCTTCAACTTTAAGACCGGCAGTAGCTTTCCACAAAGGGCTAACTGCACCTGTGATAAAAGCACCGGCGCCTCCGCCTAATGCCGCTGCCAGTCCTATATTGGCAATAGCGCTTTGTGCAGATGTTTCTGGATCATTTAAAATCATTTTAGCAGTTTCGTCGCTACCTTGGAGGATGGCCATTTCAGTCGCCTGCTTAACCGCACTGCTGCCAACTCTGTAGCCTAATGAGGCACTATCTACCGCGCCAAGTCCTAGCCCAGAAGCCATGGCCGTACCGGCGTGCTCCATCAAGGCGCCTTCGCCGACGCCAGTCATCGCTCCGCCAACTAACCCAACACCTTGGCCAATGCCAGAAGATATAGGATTTTCTTTTTCCCGCGCTAAAATGTCGGCTTTGGGGACTTTAAGGATCTTATGCTCTAAATAGGGCGCTAATGGACCCGCTACGCCTTTGGCGACACCCTCAAGGCCAGTCTTAACCATTTGCCCTGCGGTGCCGTACTTCTCGCTATCGTCTTGAAGGTCGTCAAAGCCCGGAGCGGCGTCTTGTCCATTGGATTGCATAGCAGCAGGTTGTGCCCGCTGGCCATCGTCTTGTAATGAGTCAAAAGATACGTCTCCGCCATCCGCATATTGAGGCTTAGGGACATCGGTGTAGCCGGTCATTTGCTCGTCTTCAACTGCATTCTGGTGGGCTTGGTCGGCATCTCTAGAGGCACCTTCAGCAGCGTTCTTTTGCTCTGCAATAGCTAACTGTTGAGGCGCTTGGGCCATCGCTTGAGCTTGTAAGTCAGCCTCTTGCTGCGTCCATTGATGAGGCGTTGGAGCAACTGGTGTTGGCGCCATCATACTATTATAAGCATTACCAATGGCCTGAGGCACGTGCTCTACAGCCATTCCTACCTGCTGAGCACCTTGTTGTATGGGAGCGCCGTAGTTCTGCGCAGCCGCACGTTCGTTGTCGTCTACTAATGAGTCGAAATCGGCCATTTATTTTGCCTTATCGTTAGGGACCTGTATAGCTTGACCATTGGGTCCGCGCATAAAGCGAACGCCGTTAACCACTTTAAATTGAGGATCTGCTGCCTGCTTTGCTGCCGGTAACCCAACAGATTGTTTCAAGATGTTCATCTGGTCGTTATTAGCTTGAATTATTGTACGTAGTTTTGGTTCAGAATTCAAGGCCTTTAATGCGCCAGCTGGGTTGTTAGAGACAAACTGGTTTAATAAGGGTTTTTCAGATTCCCTGAACACAGTGCCTAATAAGCCTTCTCGAATGCGCTGTTGTAAAATAGCTGCCTTCTGAACACCGATGTTATACTCAGCGGTGCCTGGGATAATGTTGGTATGTGTTTTGGCGTAGTTTAATACGTCATTGGCGGTGTTTTGAAGCGTTTGACCAGCAACTAGCTTATCTCTTACTTCTTGAGCAATAGGAGTAGAGGCTAGTCCAACACCTGGTACGTAGCGGCTCTCCATCTCTTTAGCCATCTCAGGATTCATAACACGCATATAACCAAGCATATGGTCAACAGCTTGTGGATTCGCTCCCTGATTGGCAAGACTCATCATAGCTCTACGCATAGCAAATTGTTGGGCTATAGGAGCATATGTCATTTTAAGGTCACCAATAGCTTGTTGCGCTCTGGCTTTGGCCATAGGATCTTGGGATTGAGCTGCTGCCTGCGCTAATTGGCTTTGAATAATGTCTGATTGCATTAAACGAGTCATGTCAGCAGCGTCTTTAACGTTACCAAACTGACGTAAATTAGCTTGAAGCAAGTTTTGATTAGAATCAAGGTTCGTCTTTTGCGCGTTAATATTCTGTTCCATTAAATACTTCATAGTATCTAATGCCCCGTTACCTGGTCTACCGGCCGGGTTAAAACCGGAAATAAGCATTCCAAGCATGGTCATGATCTTAGAATGGCCGCCCACCATGTTACCATGACCATCATCATGACCTTTCCAGTATTGGTCTGGATCAATGTGGCCGTTCTGAATATCAGCCATATGCGCTTTGCGTTCTGAGTCTAGTGCATCAAAACTTTGTTTATACGTATCTTGGGCAGTTTGTTGGGCTTCTTGTTGTTTTTGAAGTAATCCAGCTTGTGCCTGACCTAAAGCTCCTTGCGCTTTAGCTTCTGCACCAATACCGGATGCTTTGTTTTGATAGCCTTGAGCCATAAGGCCTTCAGCGCTTTGAGCTGATTGTCCCATACCGTCCGCAGCTGACTGCGCAGGCGGCATATCGGCCATTGAGCCTTGTTGAGGCATTGTGTGCGTAGGAACCTGAACACCGATGTTGGGCATATCAGGCGGAGTAATTGGCGGCAACCCTGCTCTGGCACGTACTTGGTTATCTGCATCAATTTGAGCACGATTTTGTTGTAATTCTTTAAGTTTGGCTTGGTCAGCGCCTTGAGCGTCGGCCTGTTGATCTTGTATTTGACTTTCGGCTTGTTGCCATACCTTACTATCAAACGCTTTAGGCGGCTCACCATTGGGGCCAAACAGCTTAAATTGCTTTTGTTCGTCTCCGCTACCAGGGGAAACAAGAGCGCTCGGCGTGTTGCCTCCTTGAAGCTGGTTATAAATGCGTTGCGTTTCTAAACGATCTTTTGGCACCTCAGCAGGCTTTGCGTCTTGAGGCGGTATAATTGTTTTAACACCACCAAAGTCTGGCGCTTGGTCAGGAACGCTATCTTCGGTAGCCGGAGCTACGTCGGGGTCTCCGCCATCGGCTAGCATTTTACGTTTAGGCGGTAAGCTTGCCTCTTTACGGTTCATGTCGCGTTTTTCTTGGCGAATCTTATTATAATCTAAAGTATTCTCTTTAGGTGTCTCAATAGGCTTCTCAAGCTCTGAACGGTAAGCAGGTTTTTGATCGACTTTACCGCCATCAGCCATCTTTTGGTCTCTCATGGCATTAGTTTGGTCAGGCGTTTGGGCTTGCTTGGCGACTCCTGACAAAGCTTTTAGTTGAGCTTGGCCATCAGGATGCAACATTCCATGCACTAATGTAATTAAATGACCATCCTTGTGTTGCAAAGTAGTTGTTTTATCGTCAGATTTTACATGTTTAACTTTAGATAGGTCTAATTTAAAACTCATAATTAACCTTATTGTTTTTGCGACGATTTTCAGAATCAACCATTAATTGAAGATTCCAAGGTACATGTAGTCCAGACACATTTACGCCACGTAAAGGAATAATGTGGTCGACCTCTAATTTTTGCCCAAACAAAATAGAAAATTGTTTGGCGGCAATATAATAAAGCTCAATTGCTTCTAATTGATACGCAGTTAACCATTTTGGCGTAGCTTTGTGCTTTGTAGCTCGTCGTTTTGCTTCATAAAATGCCTGTTTAGCTTTACGCTCGGGTTTAGCGTTAAGCTTTTTATAAGCAAGTTTATTACGTTCCTTTTGTTCTTCAATAGACATTTTAGTACGCAATTTTGCGCCTGTTCGTATTCTGTTGCGAAGAACATTTTCTTTACTAGAACATTCCTTACAATGGGCTCTAAGGCCATTTGAATCGCTTCTTTTATTAAAGGAAGTTAAAGATTTAATTACGTTGCACTTTTTACAAAGTTTCACTTATTTACCCCTCTTTGGCAAGCCTTTGCCGTTTTTAGCAATAGTTGCATGTACAAATGCAATAGCGGCTTTATGAGGATCTTTAGACTGCATTACGGCGTTAGGAATAACGATTCCGCCTTCTTGAAGCGTTTTAGGCACCACGTCGTTACGGTAGTCGTTACCCGGGTGTTTGGGGATGCCGGGGATGCGCTCGCCTGCTTTTAAAGGGCTTTTTTCGCCTTTAGCTACTTTTTTAACTTCTTTAGGCGGCAAATACTGTTCACCGGGGGAAACTAAAGCTGGTACGCGGCCACCGTGGGCAGCCATCATAGCTCCGCCACCGCCAATATCGCCCATAGAGTCGCCAGCACCTCCGGCCATACTTCCGCCCATTTCCCATCCAGCGCCACTTCCGCCACCATCCGACTCGGCGTCTCCTTTGGACTTGTCGCTGTCGTCGGATTTTTTAGGGTTGTAGCCTTGGTTAGGAATAGCGCTCATTTCTACACTGCCAACATTAGGGGCGCTGCCGGTCTGAACTGCTGAAAAAGCTTGTGGATTTGCGAAATACTGCCCGACATTAGAAGCAGGTCCGCCAGCAGCTGAGGAACTAAGTTGCGCCATAGGAGCGATGTTAGCTACTGGCCCACCTTGAGCCATCATACCACCATACGCTTTTGGCATAGGACTCATTTGAACAGAACCAATATTAGGAGCAGATCCAGCTTGAACGCCGCCATTAGAGGTTACTTGGCCGCCATCATCAAAATGTTGAACTTTACCGCCCTCAGCCATAGCCATCATGCTACCCATAGCACTAGACATGCTTGAACCAATAGAAGCCTGTTGGCCCATAGTTTGACCGACAAGACCAGCATTAGCATTGTTCAAATTAGACTGCATACCAACATTGGCATTATTTTGAGCATTAATAGAATTTAACAGATTTGATTGCTCATTTTGAGTTGCTGTACCAAATGAATTGGTAGCATTTGATTGTTGACCAACCATTGCTTGTTGTTGAGCTTGAAGCTGTTGGCGTGCAGCAAGTTGTTGTTGAGCTCCTAATGTAGCGGCTTGACCAACTGCATTCTGTTGATTTTGAGCACCTTGCATAGCAATTTGTCGGCCCATAAGACCTACGTTTGCGTTGGTGCCGCGTTGACCGGCCATTAATGCGGCTTGATTAGAAGTATTTTGACCAGTAGTTTGGGCTAATTGGGTCATGGCAGGATTAGGACCAACACCATTGGCTTGGTTTTGAAGTTGGCCCAGCAGTTGCGATTGACTGCCTAAAGCTTGAATTCCCCCGGGTTGAACAGCTTGAAGAAAAGCGTTTTGAGCGTTTAAACCGCCTTGCGCGGCATCATAACCTTGTTGGGCTTGGTTTTTAGTGGTAGGCTGTACAATTTGGGCGCCTGTTGGACCAGCAAAGCCCGTACCATTTGCACCGCCTGCTGCGCCAATTAAACCGGAAAAATTAGCCATAGTAACCCCTTGGAATATATGCAGAAGTTGCTACCCACATATACCTAATGTTATTTTGTAAAGGTTTTAACGATAACTGTCTGGTTAAGTACTTGAAATCCTGAGTCTTTTGAGCGTTCAATAACGCTTTTATCCTCAGTAATAGCTAATAGACCTAATAGCTTTAAAGACGCCGCCTCATCAATAAGAGCTTTAACGATCTTGGTAATGCCCTCATGGCGGATTTTACTACCAAACCAAGGATTAGAGGCCAAGGTGTCAATCTGACCATAGCCACCCTCAACCCTACGAAGAAATCCAACCGCTATCGGCTGCTGATGCATTAAAGCTATAAAGCCAATTTTAGGTAGGGACTTATAAGTTACATGCTCAAGACCAATATATTCGCGGTCTTCCAACATGCCCATAAGCAGCGGATAGTGCTTAAACTTAAAATGAACAACCTGAACTTCACCGTTATCCAAAGGACTTGGACGCTCTCTGGGGACTGTAGCCCTTTTTAACGCCCACAACCATTTTCATGCCCGACAAAGACAGCCCTTGACCCGGTGCTACACCTAGGGTGCTATCGTACACTTCTGAAATAGACACCTGAAAGGTCTGGCATTTTTGGATTTTAGGAAAAATGCGGGCTTGGAATACATTGCCTGGACCAGCATAATAGGCCTCAGAGCCAAAGACTGGGTCTGAACCAAAAGTTGGCGTATAGTTATCGGGCGATACCAAAATAGATTGAGATTGACCAACTTGGTAGTCATATGCCAAATTGATATTAAGTTTAAATGGCGTAAAGTATGTACCAAGCATTAGCATATAATAGAATCTTTCGTAACCACGTACTCCAGCCACATTTAGCCAGGATGTAGTAAATGATACCAAAACAGGCGTGCTGCCGTCAACATAAGTCCCCGGAGTTTCTTGAAATATTTGGCCTAATGCGCTGAGATAGGTATGAGCACCTTTCCATAAAGTAGCCGCTATCCCTCGGGTATTGCTAAAAGTACCCCATTGGCTATAGAAATAGTCAAAGATTAAGGTTGTGTTGCTTTCCAAGATGAAGCGCACTTGGTTAGTAGCAGGAATAGCCGTTGCAGCCATAATTGTTTGGCTATTATAAACCTCAACAGGAGCGCCAATATAACTAGTCTGTAAGTCTCGACCTAAGATCCAAATACCCTTATCAGATTGAAACATGAGGCCATTAGGCATCAATACGATACTATTAGGGTTAGCACATCCTACTGCTGAAGTGATATAGATTGGGTCACTAAAGTCATTATTGGCACCAGTGTTGTCAGGGCCATTACCTGTTATATAGTATATGGCGTCTTTTTTAAAGATAATGAGTTTATCGTCCATTGCCGACAATGCAGTAATCGGACCAGTACTTCCTTGAGCGCCCGATGTTGGGGCCACATAAATAGTCAATAAGTCTGACATTTCAACTGGTACGGCCTCAATAACTTGTTTAGAATACCATAATAGATTAGGGTTTTCAGCATCAACCAACACTAGTCGATTCTTAAACAGTGCAGATGCATTAGAGGCAGGAGCGGCCGTGTTTTCAACTACACCACCAGTCGTGTAAAGGATTGCATTGCCAAGGATTTCAGCATCAGATAATCCATCGGCAAATACAATGTAGTCAACGTTGGGGTTATTTATAATCGGATTCGCCACGCTAGTGACTTGATAATAAACTTGTTGGGCCACAGACCATCGATACACAACAATTCTAACAGGATTATCGCCCGTTTTATCTGTTAGTCTCAAAGCTGGAACACCCAAAAGTACTTGATTAGTATTGCTTGAACCTGTCGTAACAACAGGTAATGGAATAGAAGGCGCACTACGGTGAAGATTACCGGCTGCATCAGTCCACTCATAACATATTTGATAAAAATATGATGGAATGCCAGATACCCATCCCGATGGTTGAGCAGCCATTGATCCGCCAGTTATTTCCCAAGTAGCAGTTAAATTTTCTGGATAAACGTGGAAACCATGCTCAACAGGTTTAGCCCCGTCATATTCCCATAATTGGCCACCAGTTAAATGTAAAGCCCCTGCTATTTCTGAGCTATATTGAGTTGTGCTATTGATGGTGATTGTGGCTAAATTTACACCCGTTTGTGTGTATATTGCATTTGATGGTGTTCCTGTAGCATTAGCAGTACCTTTATTGACAGTAGTCAAAAAGTCTTGAAACAAATAAGCTACAAGATACGTGCCATTGTATAAATTAACGCTACTAAGAATTTGGTTATTAACAAATCCACCACCATTGGCATAGGCAAGTCTCATATATATATGCCCAGTTGCGTCAATTAAAAAATACGTGCATTGATTGGAGTTTGTAGGACTAGGCGTAGTTCCATAAGCTGCCAACATATAAATAGTGTTATTAGGTCCCATAAAAGCTTTAGAAGCTAATCCAATAGATCGACATACTGTGGTTTGTGCCGTTACTACTCCTGCCAAAGTAAGGGTAAGAGTTGTAATGTAGTTCATTTGGACGCCGCTATAGTTATTATTAACGTCTAAAAACACATTTAAAATACCATTTTTAACAGCGCTTGTCATAGCAACAAAATATAAATCTGCTGTTGGAAGTGCCGTAATTGGCAATAAAGTAGTACCAAGAGTAGGAGTATACGCAGCAGCAAAGGCAGTTAAAGCCGCTGTTTGATAAAAGCTAAGCCATACTGCTTGTGTAGCACTATCAGCTGTTAAACTAATGATGGTCGCTTGTTGCGCAGCGATACTAGTAATTGAACCTAAATGAAATGAAGTGTCAATATATCTTAACTTAACAGTACCATCTGAGCCATTCCAACTAAAATATAGATGGCTTTGAAACTCTATCATGTCATAAGCATCGCCGGGGGCAGAGAATTGACTAGTAACTTGTACTGTAGCCAAGATAGTAGGATTGTTAATCGAAATTGCTAATATAGAGATATTTGGCGTACCGCCGTTGTTCCAACCATATGAAACTACGAAATAATTACCAAATACTGTGGTGCGAGGGTTAGTAGCTGACGATGGTAATGCTGTTCTATTAACAGTTTGCTGGCCCGTAGCACTATCTACAATTTCATAATAAGACAAGCCATTACTGTCTTGATACACTACGCAAGCTAGTCCTGTGGCGGCTACTGCAATATCTGGTGAATTTTGGCTAGTAGACGTTCTAACAACTGGCTGCACAGATAAGCCAATAGGTTGGACATTGCCTCGGTTAAGCCATTGGTTATTAGGAGCATTATAAGCATATAGGTTAGAACCTGTGGCTATCAAGTTGTCGTTAAGCGTTGTGAGGTTGGTCTGTTGAGTATTAGGAATGTTAGTTACGTTAGCAAAACCATTACGTTTTGTTAACTTTCCAGCTTTATCAAATACCATATTGTTAAGGTTCAAGAATTTACCAACCGACACCTGGTAGGCGTCAGTTTTGGTGTCTAGACCTTGGGCAAAATTAACGTCAACAGGTTGCTTAGTTAATGCCATTTTATAACTCGCGCGCGACTAATACTGCATAGTTAATGCCTACTGTACTAGCAGACTGGGCATAATATTGAACTGTGTAGGTATGGGAGCCTGCTGCTGGACTATCTAAAGCGGACATAGCGCTAGAAGGGATTTCAATCAAAGTTGAAAACGCAGTGTGTAACTGCTGCTTTAAGGATACCCGCGCTACCTCAACTGTACTGTCCCTAAGTATAGTAAAGTAACCAGCGACTGAAATCTGACCCGCGTTGGCAGTATCAATGGCCGTTAGGTTTGAAGGGTTACCTGACCCGTCGGACTGTAAAGACACCTGAACCGGTCTGCCGGTCGTTACGATGGTTAGTCCTAAACCAGGTACGAATGTTAGTGAAGTACTGGTGGTACTCGAAGTACCAGACGTGCTGCTGATAGCCGAGTTAACCGCTACTTGGTTTTGGCGAGTAACCGTACTAGCTGCAATATTAGAACCGGTGATGGTAGCGGCAGCTATGTTAGACCCTGTGATGGTAGCCGAGGCAATATTGGAACTAGTTAAGCCTCCAGCCGTTAGGATAGAGGCTACCATGTTACCGCTGTTATCTAAGGTGACAAAGCTTTGGGCTGACGGTAAAGCAGGCAAAACGATTGAAACAGACGAGGATATACCGCTATAAGGTATAAGCGTGATGCCGTTGGTCGTACCGGCTGTATTAGGCCTAATAGTTATGGAGCCAATATCAAAGTTAGCAGGTACTGTAGATCCGGTGCCTTGCCGCCATGTAAAAGTGCCTGCTCCATAGCTTTCCCCAGGAATAGAGGCCGCTGTAGCATTAACTTGACCATTAGAAGTAATCTGCACGGCTGTTCCATTACCGTCATTAAACCAAAGATCCGGTATTGGAACAGATTCACTACCAAGTGCTACATATAGGTTATTAGCCGTTGTATTAGCAGTAATAGTATTAAACGTAGTAGAAGCTAGTGAAATAATGGAATTACCATTAACTGTTAAGTTGGTATTAATATTAATGGCCGCAGGTGTGATTTGCACACCGCTGCCGGGCGTATGGCTATGGCCGTCTAATATAGTGAATGAGGTGTTCTGATCTTGACCATAAGTTGGTCCAGGCTCAGTGCCGATTCCTGGAAGGATAAGGCTCATATTAGGGGTAGTAGTATTAGCCATTTAGTACATCCAAAGTGATACAGTTACAGGGTTATTGCTCACCAGAGTCAAGGTAGTTGAGTTGAACGGTTGACTGCGGTATAAAGAAGCTACTGCATTCTGGTCTGTAATGATCCATCCTTGTTGAGTTTTACCCAACAAATGGTTAATTACATTTGTCCCGGCTTTAAGCGTCTGATTAGTGATCAAAATCCCTTGGTTTGGAGCAAAGTTAAGCACTGGGTTAATATCAGTCGCCCAGCGATCACTAGCTAAGTTCCAAGGCATTCTAAGGGGCAAACTCATTAGAAGCCTCCCATTGAGCCACGATTGCCAAATCCGCCCCAACCACGCGTTGATGCAACATCGCTAATGGTATCAGGAGATCCGGCATCCCGATTAGAGGCCGTCTCTTCAATACGGGCTTTAAGGAAAGCAATTTCTTGGGTCAATGCACTAGTATCTGATTCTTCTTTATCCAAAGCATACTTAGCTGCTCTAACAATAACATATTCAATCCAACCACTAATACCTGTCTGAGTAGTATCTGTGTCGGCTAAAAGTTCTTGGAGACGCGGAATGTACCATAGGCGTATTGCTTGGTTACCCGATGGAGTAGGTATGAACTGAATATTAGAGCCCAACACGCGGTAACGCATGTTGAATACACCATAGATTGTGCTGGCTGTATTAGGGTAGACAAAGTAATTCCGATCTGCAAAGTTAAACTTATCAATGGAAACGTAGCCATTATTGGTGTTTTGAATGGCTAAATCTACGCCCATCAGTTTATAAAAAGGAGGAGCCACAGCTGTTGTATTAGTAATGGGATTAAGATAAGAGATAGAGCCATTAGGCAAAGGATACTGAAAGGTATTACCATTTGCAGTAAATTGCACAGGTGGCGCAAGAAAATAATCTTCATATACAGTCACCAACAGGTCATAAAGCTCAAACATAGCCTTATTGATATTGGAATTCCATTCTGAGGTAGTAAGAAATTGAGAATTAACTCTATCTGCACGCTGTTGGGCTTGGAGTCTAATTTGGCTTAAACTCATCTCGCCTGTGGGTGTAGGGATAGCCGATTGTGCTGTGGTAAAGGGGCTTTGGCCTGAGATATTAGCTGCTGCAACGTTATAGAAGTAGTTGGTACCCAATACACAACTGCTGTCCAAATAGGAGTTGGCCAAAGGGCTACCAGAGACTGTAGCTAAGGTCGTAAAGGTAATGTTATCTTGACTACGTTGGACAATATAAGACGTAGCGCCTGGAGATTGGTCCCAAGACACCAAAACCTGCTGGTTAGCAGTTTGGACTATGAAATTGTTCGGTATACCAGGTATCGCCATACGTTCCTTTTAAAGAAAGACTGGGCGGTTTAGTCTTTAAGCAGCACTATCAATCTGCACCCAGTTTAAAAGCCTGTAGGACTAGCCGAGCGAACTATTGGACAGATACATCAAAACAGTAACCGTGCTACCAGAAGCAGGATCAACCAATGCTCCAGCAGGACTCAGAGTTTTGATACCGATCGAAGGTGCGCTAAGGCTAGTAATGGTGCTGTTCGGAGCATTTTGAGTTTCAACAGAATCAACGCCTGATAATCCCGATACAGGAGAAATAGCGGATCCTACTGCCATCAACAAAGATTGATACGGGTCTGCCAAATTAATGGTATAAAGCCCAGTACCCGTGCGAACAACAGATTTAACAAAACTATTAGCGCTAGCAATAGACGAAACAGCGCCTGTAGCACCGATAGTGATTGCAACGTCTACGGCCACAGGCATAGTGTGGTTGCTATAGATTTTACCTGCAGAAGGAAAGTTACGATTAGCCATTAGATTACCCTTTTAACCCCAAATGTTGTGACCAGAGGAGGCTTTATAGCCGTCATGATCTCACCGTTCAACCTTGGGGCGGGGCCTAGCGGGTGGCATAGGGTAATCCTAGTGC
>Ga0075029_100001286_pt1 | contig 14405 bp, 9 predicted proteins | sample LitLauG_LLR_2013_FD_71391 | JGI IMG/M metagenome (GOLD analysis project Ga0075029, IMG submission 71391) | Freshwater sediment microbial communities from North America - Little Laurel Run_MetaG_LLR_2013 | ecosystem: Environmental > Aquatic > Freshwater > Creek > Sediment | place: USA...
GGCGACTACAGCAAAAGCAGCCAACACGAGGCGCCCAGCGAATAAGGTCGCGTTGAAAGCGACGGTCAGGACGGGAAAGCCACCGAAGGCCGCGTTGCGCCATATCCCCTGGAGTTCCGTCGAAGTCGAAGCTCTCAACCCCTTACTTGGCCGGCACTTCGTTGTCGGGGAGAACGTCATGCTGGCTCGCGTCCTGCTCAAGAAGGGATGCATGGTGCCCGAACACAGCCACCACAACGAGCAGATCACCTATGTGCTGGAGGGCGCATTGAAGTTCGGGATCGATGGCAAGGAGATTGTGGTGAATGCGGGCGAGGTTTTGACCATTCCGCCCAACATGCCGCACTGGGCCGAGGCGCTCGCCGATACCGTCGATCTCGACATCTTCCACCCGCCCCGCGCCGACTGGATAAATAAAACCGATGCTTACTTGCGGTGAAATGACTTGACCGCAGAGCACGCGGAGTTCGCAGAGGAATTCTTGAGACAAAGACCTGGAAACCTTCGTACTCTGCGATTTCTGCGGGCCGCCCGTTATGATGTATTTATCTTTCTGCGCTGACCTGGTAACGAGGCGAAGTGTCGATCGCTCAAATTACGGACACCCCTGCGAAGCTCCGCTGCATCTCGTGCGGAGCCAGTCCCGACTCGGCCGCTCAGGACTTCCGCTGCAGGGCTTGCGGCGACCTGCTGGAGTTTGTTTTTCCGGGATGGGCCTCCGACTCGCCTCATCCGGCGGCCCTGAAATCGCTCTGGCTCAACCGCCGCATCTCAAGCGAGGCGCTTGATCAAAGCGGAGTCTGGCGCTTTCGCGAACTGCTGCCACACATTCCCGCCGAGCATGCCATCACGCTGCGCGAAGGGAACACGCCGCTCTACCACCTGCCACGCTGCGCGCGTACGAGCGGCGTTGAGAATCTCCGTGCCAAGCACCAGGGCATGAACCCGACCGCATCGTTCAAAGACACGGGGATGACGTTCGCCGCCTCGTCCGCACACCAGGGAAAATTCCGCTGGGTGGCGTGCGCCTCTACGGGCAACACTTCCGCTTCGATGGCCGCTTATGCCGCGCGCGGCAACATGCACAGCCTGGTGCTTATCCCAGACGGCAAAATTTCCTGGGGCAAGCTTTCGCAATCGCTCGACTATGGAGCCCTCACCTGCCAACTCCGCTCCGATTTCGACGGATGCGTGCGCATCCTCAACGAGCTCGTCCGCCAGAAGCCGGTGTATCTGCTGAATTCGGTGAATCCGTATCGCATCGAAGGCCAGAAAACTGCCGCCGTCGAACTCATGGAGCAACTCGCATGGGAGCCGCCGGACCACATCATCGTCCCCGGAGGCAATCTCGGAAACAGTTCTGCGATCGGCAAAGCGCTGCTTGAAATGCTTGAGCTCAAACTGATCTCGCGCCTGCCCAAGCTTTCGATTATCCAGGCGCAAGGCGCGAATCCGTTCTACCGGTGCGTGCGCGAGTTCGGCGGGAAGAAACTCGAACCGATGACTGCCGACACGCTCGCGACCGCCATACGTATCGGCAATCCGGCATCGTGGAAGAAGGCCTTGCGAGTCCTCCAGGTGACTGGTGGCGAGGTTGAACAGGTCAGCGAGGTTGAGATCGCAGCCGCCAAGGCCGAAATCGGCGCCGATGGTATCGGTTGCGAACCTGCCTCCGCGGTCACGCTGGCGGGATTGAAAAAGCTGCGCAGCAGCGGATTCATCAAATCTGGCGAGTCCGTTGTTCTGATCCTAACCGGGCATCTACTCAAAGATCCCGACTTCACCATCAACTTCCATCGCGGCGATTTATTCGCTGGAACGCTGGCGGAGGCCGAAGCTACCCAGGCAAAATCCCTGCAGCGCGCCCCGATCGCGCTCGACGCCAATCTGAAGGCCGTTATTGCTGCCCTCGACGCTGCCGAGAGAAATTCGTGAGCAGAACGACAAACTCCAAGCCGATCCCGCACATCTGCTCCCGTTCAAGGAAGTCACAGCAAGGTGTGGCTACTGGGGAAATCAACGAAAGGAAAACCTGAGCGAGGAATGAAGTAGGCCTCACTTTTCGCCTAACCATTCTTTTTGATTGGCCAATATGTTGTAGCCGAATGTTGTTGTATCTCCGTGCTTCGATTTAACGTATTGCTGAGTGACTTGATATCTGAAAACCCACGGTATGCGCGTACCTCTTTTGAAAATTAAATGTTCTTCCGCTGTGAAATTCTGAGCAGCAATATCCAAATCCCATATATCCACTGGCAGACCATCCTCGGCCTTTAGGCCGTGCTCAACGGGAGTCAGTTTTTCCTTTAAGAGACGCAATTCTCCGGGATGAAGCGTCCCAACGCTGATGGCCTCGGTTTCGTAAAAAGATTCTGGTTTATCGAGGTTAAAGTTTCGGGCACTGCGAATCGTTACAGTCACTCCCGTTAGCGTCTGCTTACCTTGATTGCGAATGCTCAACGGTATTGGAACCAGCCCCGACCACACTTGTGGAGTCACGATCGCAAATGATTGTCCGCCTGTAATATTCTCCAACACTTCTTTTGTCTTACCCATCGTTGCGGAAAAATTCCGGTCGCTTTCGGCGATACTGGCCTGAATGCCCTTGGCAATCGTCCTAAAATTCTCTTCCTCTCGCGTTCGAGCTGAGGCTTGCTCCACGTCATTGCGATCCCGATCTACACTCATCATCCACACTTCTGCTCCCATAAGCAGCAGGAACACTCCTACAGAGATCGCCTTCACCCATCGAGGCGGATGTTCCCAAAACGTCACGGCGGCTGCAACAACTGCCAAGACGGCAATAAACACTCCGGGGCAGAACGGCCAATGCAGACATTTTGGCATCCAGAGAAATGTACACATAGAGAATGTCTCCCCAAGACCAAGTTTTTCTTGGTCGTCCTAGAGAGGCTATTGGGGGCGGGTGGGTATGTCAAAGGCATCATTCCTGTAGAAATTCGTAGCAGTTCGCCGCAAACTCGTGTATAAAACACAGTTCAATCGTCTGCGCCTATTGGAATAGAATCTGTCTCGGCCGGATCGGGCTAAAGCCTTTAATTCCTATCGTTTCAAACGGCTTTGTTCGACGAGGAGTTTGCACTCTAACCTATGCCCTCACGTCCTACATCGCAGGACCGCTCGCTGCGCCTGGCCCTCCCGGCGACCTCGGCCAATCTGGGGCCGGCTTTTGACGCCGCAGCCCTCGCCCTGGATTTCCATCTTCGCCTGCGTGCCGAGCGCGCCCCCGACTTCTTCGTCACCGCCGAAGGCCGCGACGCGCACATCTGTGCCCGTATGGAGAACCATCTCATTGTCACCACCTATTGCGAGGTGCTTGAATCGGAGAACCGCAAGATCGCGCCGTTGCGCATCCATATCGAAAACGAGATTCCCATCGGCCGAGGTTGCGGATCGTCCGCCGCTGCCCGCCTGGCTGGGATAGCGCTGGCGGTGCATTTCGGGCACTTGCGCTGGAAAAATGACCGCATCGTTGGCGAGGCCTCCATGCGTGAGCACCATCCCGACAACGCCTCCGCCTGCTGGATGGGTGCGCTGACCGTAGCTCGGATGGCGAATCAGGTGCAGGCGCAAGTAGTGGAGGTAAAGCCAAAAGGGAAGTGGCCGCTGCTGCTGGCTGTCCCCGACGCGCCGCTCTCGACTGAGCAAGCCCGCCGCGTGCTTCCATTTCAGTATTCGCGCGCCGACGCCGTCACCAACATTCAGAATTCGATGCTGCTGTTCGCGGCGTTCACGCAGGACCGCGCCGACCTGCTGCCTTCCGCGCTCGAAGACCGCATCCACCAGCCTTATCGCGCCCCGCTTTGTCCGCTGCTGCCCGCGCTCAAGGAACTCACCGGAGAGTCTGGCATCCTCGGCGCCGCGCTCAGCGGAGCGGGCCCATCGGTGCTGGTGTTCCTCGACCCGAAGGTGCCAGCGAAAAGGGCAAAGCAGAGAATCGCCGCCCATCTTACGAAGCGCCGGCTGACCGCCGAACTGATTCTCACGGAGATCGCGCTTCACGGAGGACGCGACGGAGCCGACTGGCGCAAGCATCACGGTCCGGCTAGAAAATAGTTCCCCTACCTGCGGCTGGCCGGAGGCACGATGCCGTTCATGCGCAGATATTCGACCATTTGTCCGTAATGATCGTACCCATGCCATGAGAACAGCATAGCCAGGCTGAGCCGCGTGGTCGTGGACTTGCTGTCGAAACTGGAAATCGGTTCCACGACATTCGACTCGGTAATGGTTGCGACAGCCTTGTGGGCATAGGCGAAAGAATCTTTCAGATACTTGAGGATTTCGGCCTTCGACTTCACGCTATCGGGGCCCTTTTCGTCGTTAACATCGACGGGCGGCTTTTCGCCGAGAATCATGGACGCAACCAGGTACTGGGTGGCGGCAACATGCTTAATCTGTTCCGCGAATGTGCGAACGCCTTTGAACTCGCCGGCGGTTGGCGCGAAGCTGTACTTATCCTCGGGCATGGCTTCAGCGGCGGAGATAAAATCGCGTTCCACTCTTTTGGTCGCACTGTCGATGACCTGGCTGAGGGTTTTCTTTTCGTCTTTCGTTGGCGTTGGCGTTTGCGTTTGCGTCAGTCCAACGCTGCACAGGGCCAAGGTTGCCAGCAAGATCGCAATGATCGTCTTCATGTTGCCTCCATGGGAAGCTAAGCGTTGCATCAATCTCTTACTACTGCAGGCGTCAAATCGAGTTCACTCGCCGTGATGCGATGGCCGCGCAGCGCGAATACTCCGAGGGCCAGCACGAGCGCAGCCGCTCCCAGCGCATCCGGAACGCCGATTCTTTTGGCCAGCGCTCCCCATAATGTGGCGCCCACCGCCATTCCTCCCTGCAACACCAGCAGGTAAAACGACAGCGCCCGCGCGCGCACATATGCTGGACACATGGTCTGGGCCGCCACATTCAAACAAGCTAGGATGCCGATCCAGGCCGCTCCCGCCACTAGCATGACCGCACACAGCAGTGCAAAGGTCTCGGCGCGCCCAGCGGCAAAAGTCATTCCGGCGAAGATCACGATGGCGGCGCCTACCACGCCATCCACCGATAATTTCTCCCGCAATCGCGGCAGCGCCAGCGCACCCAGCAACGCGCCCAGTCCAAAGCAGCCGAGCAGCACGCCATATCCCCTCGCCCCATAGGGACGGGCGATGATCGGCAGCAGCGCTAGCATGGCAACCGCGGCCACGCTGAAGGTTCCCGTTCGCAGCAGCACCGACTTCGCCAGCCCGCTCTCGCGGACGTAGGCGAAGCCGTCGCCGATGGCCGACCACACCCGCAGCGTCTTCGGTCGGGCTTCCATCGGCCGCTTCCAGCGATAGAGAAACAGGATCACGCCCAGGAACGAGAACGCATTCAGCAGAAATGTCGATCCGCATCCGACCGCAGCTACAATCACGCCGCCCAACGCCGGCCCTACCGCCCGCGCGACATTAAATCCGGCTGAGTTCAGCGCCACCGCCGAAGCATGTTGCTCCGCCGGAACCAACTCTGGAGTAATCGCCTGCCACGCGGGGTCGTTCATCACCGCACCGAAGCCGAGCAGGAATGTAAATAGCAGCAGCACCCAAGGGCCCACGCAACTGGTCAGCGTCATGATGCCGAGCGTCCCGGAAGCGAGCACCATCCAGCCCTGCGTGAGCAGCAGAAATCGCCGGCGGTCCACCATATCCGCCAGCGCGCCCGCGGGCAGGATCACCAGAAATACGGGGAGCGCTCCTGCGGCTTGTACCAGTCCCACCATGAGGGGATTCATGGTCATCTGCGTCATCAACCAGCCGGCGCCGACGTTTTGCATCCAGGTGCCGGTATAAGAGATGACCGACGCAATCCACAGCGACCGGAACAGCGGCTCGCCGAGCGGAGCCCAGGCCGAACCCGAGCGCCTCCCACCGAGCGGCCCAGCCATCGGGATTTTGATCATTTCCGCCATGCGAAACTCTTGCCCTATCTTTGCCCGCATTCCCGGCTAGTTAGGTGCCTGAAACACAACCAGACTGATGCCGCCCAATCGCCGACCGCACAGGATTCGCGTTCCATCCGGCGACCACCGCGGATTTACGAACTCCCCCAGGGCATCTGTCAGCTGGCGAACACCGCTGCCGTCCCGGTTCATCACGAAGAGCTGAAATCCGCTTTGTCCGTGTCGAGAGAAAACAATCCTCTTGCCATCAGGAGACCACGACGGCCAACCGTCCAAATTCGATGTTCCGGAGAGGTTATGATCGGCTGACCCATCCGCGTTCATCAGGAAAACTTGCGATACTTCACCCTGCTGCCGCCGATGCAGGATGGATTTGCCGTCCGGCGAAAACGACGCGTAGGTGTATCCACCGCCGTGAGTGATCCTGGCTAAATCGCTGCCGTCGGGGCGGACGGTGGCCAAGTCCATGTCGTCGTCCGTCTTCTCGCCGATTACCGGGTTCTCTCCGGTGGTTTGGCCCGTGGTCTGAGCGGCGGCTGCAAAGTGGGTAGTATTGAAAAGAATCCTCGCGCCATCCGGCGACCATGCGGGATGAATGTTCTGGCCAGCGCCGCTTGTCACTTGTCGAATATCGCTTCCGTCCGCGTTCATGGCAAAGATATGGGAAACGCCTCCACGCACTGAAACGAAAGCGATTTTTCGCCCGTCAGGTGACCAGGATGGAGAATCGTCTTCATCGCTGCCACTTGTGATTTGCTTCATGCTGCTGCCATCACTACCCTCGGTTGCATCCAGCACGTGCACTTTCAAACCGCCGTGGCGACTGGAAATGAGGACGATCTTCTTGCCATCCGGCGACCAGGAAGCCTCGTAGTCGATAACGTAGGTGAGCAACGGCAGTCGCTTGAGTGGAGAATCTTGTGCGGCTGAAACCGTCCAAGTCGCGATCATCAAAGCTGCAATCGCCAGCCATTTCATAAAGGACGCCATAGAAAGGGGGCAGCGAACGACGAACCGCGGGCGACTAACGACTAACGATTAATGACTAACGACCACGACCGCTTTTCAAACGGCCATTCCCGCCGCCGCCAAGCTCGCACGGTGTAAATCACCACCCCCACTACCAGAATCACCCCTGCGTACCGAACCTCGCGCAGAAAATCCTTGCGCGAGAAGAGAATAAAAAGAAAACTCCCCGCCGCCACCAACGCCGGGACCGGATAAAGCCACATGCGAAACGGACGCGGCAAATCTGGCCGCCGGATTCGCAACACGATCACTCCGATGGTCTGCGTAAGAAACTGCAGCACGATTCGAATCACGATCAGCGAGGCAATCAAGTCGGCCAACCGCAGGAAACAAAACACCGCCGCAACACCAGTCAGCGCCAATAGCGAAACATACGGAAACTTGTGAACCGGATGCACTCGCGCAAAGGCCCGAAAGTAGTTCCCGTCAAGCGCCGCGGCGTACGGCACCCGCGAATACCCCAACGTCAGGGAAAACACCGACGCAAACGCCGTCCACATCACCAGCACCGAAATAATCGAAGCCGCGCCCTGCCCATAGACGCGCTGCATCAGCGTTGAAACCACATACAGCTTGCTGTTCGAAGCCCCCGCCTGCGCCAGTTCGCGCCACGGAATGACGCCGAGAATGCTGACGTTCATTACTACATATAGACACGCCACCGCCAGAATGGATAGCAACAACGCCCGCGGAATATTTTTCTCCGGCTGTTTGACTTCGTCTCCGAGAAAACAGACGTTGTAGTACCCCCCAATGTCATAGGCGGCGATCAGCATCGCCCCGCCCAGTCCGTGGAAGAAGTCTCGCGAAAATGAAAATGCCCCCGGAGGCAAATCGAATGCCCGATGCGCGTTGAAGTGCGTTAGCCCGGCGAAAATGATCCAGCCGATCGTTGCCATAACGCCGGCCCACAGGACCTTGGTAAGCCGCGCGATCGCGGTGATGCGGCGATACAGCAGAAACGCCGTCAAAGCGCAGACGCCAATCGCCAGAAAGGTGGCGGGCATTGCCACCCAGGTCAGTTGCAGAGTTCCAAGGAGAGGGAGATGCAGTGCCCAGGTGCGGGTCGACCATACTAGTTCCAGGCGCGGCCAAAAGAAAGCCGCGTACTGGGAAAGCCCAATCGCTCCAGAGGCAATCGAAAGCGGAGCACTGAAAGAGAGTTGCCAGATAAAGAGAAAGGAAACCGCCCGGCCCCAACTCTGCGGTCCGTAGATTTCTTTCAGATAGCGATATGACCCGCCCGACCCCGGCATGGCCGCGCCCAGTTCCGCCCACACCAATCCATCGCAGATGGCCAGCACCGCCCCCAGCACCCACCCTAGCATCGCCTGCGGGCCGCCCATCGCGGAGATGATCAGCGGGATCGTAATAAACGGTCCCACGCCGATCATGTCGATCATGTTCAGCGCGGTCGCGGAGCCCAGGCCAATGCCGCGGACGAGAGGAGTTCCGGCAGACGAGGTGGGTTCGGAATTGTTGGTGGCTTGCATGGATGACTTGCGTCGTTCGCTGTTCGTCGTGCGCAACCCGGTTCTGAACGACCAAGCGAGCGACGAATAGCGAATAGCGAACGACCAGCGACTAACGACCAGCGACTAGATTCACAAACAACCGCACCGCTCCCGGCACGCCCGCCGGCAACTGCCGGAAGAACGCATAGCCCGTGTAGATATATTTCCCCTTGCCGAAGTGCGCGACCAGCAGCCCGCCTTTCTGTTCGCTTTCGCCTGGATCGTGCGATTCGAGCAGTGGGGTAAAGTTCGAATCCCACTGCGACATGAAGTAGAGACCGCGCTCCTGCACCCAGCCCTCAAAATCTTTCTGAGTAATTTCATTCGGATAATGAAAGATCGGGTTCGCCGGATCGAGAATCGCGACCGGTGCCTCTTCCACCGAAACTCGCGCCCGGCTCAAGGTTGCTGAATAGGGCGTGTATTTGCCGGAGTTGAAATCGATCGGCACCCCAAAGGATCCGAACGTGTTGTATTGCACCACCAGACGCCCGCCCTTTTCGACGAAATCGAGCAGCCGCTTGTTGTTGTCAATCACGCCTTTCTGCGTGTCATAAGCGCGGATGCCCAGCACGATCGTCTGGTACTTGCTCAAATCTTCGCTGGCAAGCTTGTCGGCAGGAATCAACGTGACGTTCATCCCGATCTGCTGCAACACGGTTGGAATCTCGTCCCCCGCGCCCATGATGTATCCGAGCTTTAGATCTTTCGGGACCTTCACATCCACAACGCTGACGCGCTGGACGGCCGGCTGATAGTAATAAAAAGTTCCCAGATCTTCGCGGGTAACGACCGTATAGCCTTCCTCATAGTTGCGGTGTCCGCTCTTCAAGGAGGCGTGAATCTCCTTTCGTCCTTCCGTCCGAGTTCCTGGATGGACTGTGAAATCCGCACTCCGCCGCTCGCCGCGCTCATGAAACTCAAGCCGCTTTTCTGCTGGCTCGACTCGCCAACTCTCAGGCACCTCAACTCGCAATACTCCTTCATCTTTCTCCGGATCTCCGGCCCAGTGCGTCTCCGGCAGCGTCTTCGAATCCAGATTGCTGTAAACATCAACCTTGACCGTAGACTGCGGACCGTCCACAGTGGGAATCTCCTGCTCACCCGGATTAAGCATGACGGAAAACGCCGGCCCTACCGCCAATGGGCGCTCGGCAATCGCGCCCGAAGCATCCTTGTATCTCACCATGCAAATGGCTGATATCGCTCCAGCCCTGCCGTTGCCGATCATGCCCAGCGCTCTCACCGGAGGCGGTGGGAAGGGTAGCCCCTGATACTGCGCTTCATCGATTGTGTTGACCGCCTCGGTTTCAGGATCGTTCCGGTGCCAGTACGGCCTCGTGAGGTCGGCTGTCGGAGGAACATAAACTTTGAAGCGTTCTATGATGCCGTTTTCTGCAACCTCTTTCGACAGAATCTTGGAGTTCCATCCCTGCGGAAGCAACAGGGTGATGTCGGGACTCATGGTTGGAGGTTCCCCAGCAGATAATTTGCCAGTGACTTCAAACGTCCGGCCCGGCACCGCCATGAACGCGTCATCCGCGCTTGATCCGATGGAGGCATCGACCACAACATGCAGAGTCACGTCCCGCGCGAGGCCGATTGCCTTCCCAATCTCGCTCCATTTTTCGTCCAGGCCGGGCAGAATGCTATTTTTCGCTGGGGTCGAGAGTTCCGAATTCTTGATCTTCAGACTAAGTCTTCCGATCAGAAGATCACCAGCGGTCAGAGCGCTCACCGCTGCCGCCTTATCGTTCTCCGCCGCAACTGCCGCCTCGTTGATTTTCGCCTGGGCCTCGGCTAACTCGACGCGCAACCACGGCACCTTTTTCTCTTCGTCCCCCAGACTCGATGCTAGCCCCGGCAGCGTAGTATCTACGCCGTCGAAGAAATCCTGCTCGTGACCGTCTTTATCCTTCGGCGAGTCCACGACCGAATCCACAAGCTTGTAATAGGCAAATCGATCGCCCTTGGGAATCGAGACGCCGCCCAGTGCCTGCGATCGCTGATGCCGCAATCCCTCAATCGCAAACTGCACGTACGATTCACCCAGCAGCGGATCTTCTCTTCCTGTATTCAGCTTGACCGTGTAGTTCCCCGCATCGCAGCTTGAAGCACCGAAGCCGCATACGTTTCCGATGTACAGCTTCTTCGGTTGCCAGGGCTGCAATCCTTCTTTTATCTGCTCCGGAAAACGGTTTGGATCGGCGGCCGCGCGAAAAGCTTCTTTGGTCAGAATCGCCGAGGCCTGGTGGTGTCCGTGCCCATCGCGCTGCGTGCCTGAAAAACGCGCGATCAGTACGTCGGGCCGAAACGTCCGGATCACCCGCACGATATCGCCGAGCGGAATGTCGTGCCCTTGCCATTTCTGAAATGTTTCTTCGGGAGTTTTCGAATACCCGAAATCCGCGACTCGCGAGAAGCGTTGCTCCACGCCGTAGTAGCGATCGGCTGCCAGCACCTCCAGAGTCCGCACCACACCCAGCACGTCGAACAGATTACTGCCCAATTCGTTCTGCCCGCCTTCTCCTCGGGTCAGCGTCATGAGCAACGTCGAGACGCCCTTCCCGCGCGCTTCCAACGTCAACATGCCGCCGTCCTCGTCATCGGGATGCGCATCCACCTGCATCAGTCGCCCCGTTGTCTGCAGACGCCGCAGCATCAGCTTCAGGCCGGCTGGACCGGTTTCTTGCGGAAGCGGCTCGTAATAGCGATCGACCTTCGCTTTATCCCTGCCCCGATCAGCTGCGGTCTTTTCGGTCGTCTGCGCGGCCGCGATTAAGGCCGTTGAAGCCGCCAGCAGAAACAGTGGCATCGCAGCCGCCAACCGGCTGCGCACGAACCCGCACCCCAACGTCTTTAACATCGCAAACATGACCATCTGATGGATTTTCCCCAGTGAAAGGAGCAAATAAATTACCCAATCAACACTCAATTTCTAGATCTTGTCATCCCGAGTTTCTGGTCTTGTCATCCCGAGCGCAGCGAGGGATCTGCAGTCCGCCGCCAGATGCAGATCCCTCGCTGCGCTCGGGATGAACAATCCATGAAGAGTTGTGGGAGGTGAGGCAGAACCGCCGCCTCGCCTACCTGCCCATGCCCTGCGCCGCCTGAAGTTTCTGCTGGCATTCCGTCGCTGTTTGCACAATCGGCTGGAATTCCGCGTCGCCGCGCACGCCGGCCAGCAGCGGATCCGACTGCAATGCCTGGCGCGCGCAATAATTCCCCGCCACCGCCCGACGCAAAAACGCGAATGCAATTTCTTTTTCGCCGCAAGCTGCCAGCAAAGTACCCTGGTGATACTTCATTTCGGGGTTCTGTTTCCCTAACAGCTCGTTTTCGGCTTGCTCCGCCAACCGGTGGATGTCCGCAGCTGGCGCCTTGTCCAGGCAGGCCTCTACCATTCCTCGCATCCACATGGGGTTTTCCGTCATCTGCCGGGCAGCTTGCCGCGCTTCGGTCATCTTCTCCTGCCGCATCAGGACTGAAACACGCACCGAATTTGACCACTCCGAGCCTGTATCCTGTTCCAGAAAATCCATGGCCCGCGCCGGCTTCCCGGCCTCGGCAAAAGCAAGCGAGCAGGTTCGCCAGTTGGAATTCGCATTGATGGCCTGCGCCTTGTCGCACTCGCTCTGCGCCTCATCCAGCCGCCCGGCATAGCGCAGAACATACGCCAGCGCAAAATGGGCGTACGCGGCATCCGGACGCTTCCGCACCAATGCCCGTGCGTCATCATAGGCTTGGGTGAGGTTCCCACCCTCGGCTTCATTCGTCGCCAGTCGTCCCGCCGCGCTGACCCGTCCCGGTTCCAGCAAAAGCGCTCGGCGATACGCCGCATTCGAGCGCTGATAGCCGGCCTCGCCTCCGTCCGAGTAAATGGCATCGAAGTAATACCGATGTCCCAGCACCTCCCACGCGGGTGCGTAATTGGGGTCGAGGCTTACCACCTGCTCCAGGATCGCGATCGCTTCCTTATTCGATTTGACCTCATGCGGAATGGCCAGCGTTCGCAGATACGCGTCATAGGCTTCGCGATTCGCCGGAGCGCTGCTGGTTTCGACGGCCCCATTCGCGATGCCCAGGGCCGGAACCAGTTCCCGTCGCACCTTCGCCGAAATCTGATTTTGCAGCGACATCAAATTATCCATCGGCGAACTCAACTCGCCCGTCCAAATCACGCGATTGTCCTTTACATTCACGGCTTCCAGGGTTACTTGCACGGTTTTCTGCTGACGCACAAAGTGTCCGTCTACCACCGTGCCCACGCCCAAATCGCGCCCCGCTTTTGCCGGGTCCGTTTCTCCGTTGGCGTACTTTTGGGTCGCCGTCGAGGGGCGGACTTCGAGAGAGTGCGCATAAGTCAGAGCATTCTCTATCTCGTCGGCCAGCGCATAGCGGAGAAATTCGCTCTCCTTATCCTTACTAATGTTCTGCAGGGGCAGCACCGCGATGGTCCGATTGCTCGCATCCGCGGTCAGCGCCCGATGTTTAACAAACCACGCTCCCACCGCCGCCGCTACGGTGAGCGCCAGCGCCGCTAATCCCACCACAATCCAGGGCAGCTTCGATTTTGACTTCTGGAACGTCCGCGTCACTACGTGCGGTCCAGCCGTCCGCCGAAGCCCGCTGCGCAGCGTCGGATCCGTGACTTTTTTCAGCCTCATCAGGTCGGTCTTCATTTCCGTCGAATTCTTGTAGCGCTGGTTGCGGTCCTTCTCCATCGCTTTTCCGATGATGGCTTCGAGCTCCGGCGGCACCGAGGGATTGATGGAGCGGGGCGATGCCGGCTTCGAATTGATCACCGCATGCAGCGTCATTACCACGTTCGTTCCGGTGAACGGCTTCTTGCCGGTGGCCATCTCGAACAGCACCACGCCAAAAGAGAATATGTCGCTGCGCATGTCCAGGTCTTCCGAGCGCGCCTGCTCCGGCGACATGTAAACCGCCGTCCCCGGAATCACACCGACCTGGGTCAGCGATTCCTCCAGCGACGAGTCCGTGGTCATGCCCAAACTCCCATCCTTGGCCAACTTCGCCAGTCCAAAGTCCAGAATCTTCACCTGCCCATTCGGAGTCAGAAAAATGTTTGCCGGTTTGATGTCGCGGTGCACAATCCCCTTGTCATGTGAGGCTGCGAGCGCGTCCGCCACCTGTATTGCGATGTCCAGAAGGTCGTCAAGCTCCAGAGGCTGGCCATGGATTCGCTGCTTCAGGCTCTCGCCCTCCAGCTTTTCCATGACGATGAACGGGTGCCCGTTGTTTTCCTCGATGTCGTGGATGGTGCAGATGTGCGGATGGTTGAGTTGCGACGCGGCGCGCGCCTCGCGCGTAAACCGGTCGAGCGCGCGTTGATCCCTCGCCAGATGTTCGGGAATGAACTTCAGAGCGACATGGCGCCCCAGGCGGAGGTCCTCCGCTTCATAAACGATTCCCATCCCGCCCCCGCCCAGCTTCGACAGGATGTGGTAGTGGGAGACAGTTTGGCCGATCATGTCCATAGCCGGTCGTGTGGAGCGGGTCGTGTGGCGCGGGCGCACCGCGCCCGCGGCCGTTGCCCTAGATTCTACGTGTAGAGTTGCACGCTGCCTATGGCCGTGAAGGCGTATGGTAGGTGGTCGTCCCAGTCGGGTCAACAAGATTGCGACGCCCGCTGTTGAAGGCAAGATGCTACAGGACGGCCATGACATTCTGAATTACGGCCCATTCGGAATTGCTGTTGGAATATCGGTAGATCACCGACTACGCCAACCAGTCCAACGCGGCTCTGGTTGATGAGTGCTAAGGTCCCCATTACACGCAATATAAAAGGCGCCCACTTTGCGGTAGGTTGTGATTGTTGGCATCGCCAACCTAGCGAAAAGGAGCGCCGTATGAACCAGGAGAAGTATATCGGGATGGATGTTCACCAG